>Ga0114957_1000706_pt1 | contig 41344 bp, 39 predicted proteins | sample BantaG_FD_87175 | JGI IMG/M metagenome (GOLD analysis project Ga0114957, IMG submission 87175) | Marine algal microbial communities from Bantry Bay, Ireland - BantryBay_4 metaG | ecosystem: Host-associated > Algae > Red algae > Unclassified | place: Bantry Bay, Ireland | collected 2014-11-21
CCGAGACGCGAGCACCCGCCTCCGGTCGCCACCCAGACCCCCCCCCCCCCCCACAAAAAAAAATCGGACCCACCTTCTCAAGCGGATCCGATAGGAGTGAATGATTAAAAGGACTACTCCTTGTCACCAATGACACGATGAACAAGCGCTCCTATAAGACCGCCGATGATCGGCGCGACCCAGAAGATCCACAACTGGCTAATCGCCCAAGATCCTTGGAAAACCGCCGTAGCAGTTGAGCGAGCAGGATTCACCGAAGCATTCGAGACCGGGATCGCTATTAAATGGATCAGCGTCAGCCCAAAGCCGATCGCGATAGGAGCAAGACCCGCCGGAGCACGCTTGCTCGTCGCACCCAGAATAATAATGAGAAAGAATGCCGTCAGCACAATTTCCAACATCGCGACCGAAGCCAGATTGTAGCCGTCCGGCGAATGCTCACCATAACCGTCCGACGCAAATCCCGCCTTGCCATCAAAGCCCGCCTTACCGGAAGCGATCATATAAAGAATCGCCGCGCCCGCAATGCCACCCAAAACCTGGGAAACAATATAAGGTGCTAACTCCTTCTTCTCAAATCTCCCAGCGGCCGCCAGCCCGATCGAAACCGCAGGATTAAGGTGACACCCTGAGATATGGCCTATCGCAAAAGCCATCGTCAAGACAGTCAGTCCAAACGCGAGCGAAACACCCACAAATCCGATTCCAACCTCAGGATAACCAGCGGCAAAAACGGCACTTCCACAACCACCTAGCACAAGCCAGAGGGTTCCAACGAATTCAGCAGTATATTTTTTCATAACTTTTAAGTCGTTCGCTGTCCCCCGACACGAACAGCTCCCTATAGAAGAAATAAGAGGATGACGCGAGATTAAACTACCGAAGCCCCACTCACCGTCTCTCACTGATTCAGCCACACCAACGAGGCCCCACGGGTATGCCTATCTCCCACAAAGCGCCCCCCATTCACTTCGGCCCAGTGCTTTAAGTAGCGCTGCGCGAGCGGACCGATCACCGAAGCACGCCCGCCCGAACCATAACCATGAATCACTTTTAAACAGGAATGATCGTAGTGGATTGCGTCATCAAGCGCCCGCTTGAGCGCTTCAAGAGCCCTCTCCCAACTCTCGCCATTATGGGCGATATCTACCGTAAGAACTCCCTGATGAGTGCTGCGCCTCGGTGCCACATAGTCACACTTCGGGCACACCGTGACCCCCATCGCCTCCACAGGAAATCCACAGCCGGAACATTCGCGCATAAGCGGACAGGAATACAAAATTCCCCCTAATAAAAGCGAAATTCGATTTCCCCCAGCCTCCAAGGTAATAATGTTTTTCCGTGAGTTAGCTTTGTATCTTAGCCTGACTACTGCTACTCGGTGGCGTGAGTGTAGCTCAAGGAAGACTGTGGCAAGACGAGGTTATCTACTTCATGATGACCGATCGTTTCTACGATGGTGATCCGAAGAACAATCTCCCCAAAGGCTGCGACCCCGCCACCTACGATCCCGATCAAGAAAATGTCGACCTCTATCATGGCGGCGACTTCCGTGGGATCGAACTCGCCCTCCAAAGCGGCTATTTTAATGACCTCGGCATCACCGCCATCTGGATCACCCCTCCCGTCAAGAACGTCTGGAAGACCGCCTATGATGAGGGAGACTCCGGAAAGACCGGCTACCACGGCTACTGGACACAGGACTTTCTCGATATCGATCCGCACCTCACCTCCGCAAGGTCCCTTCAAGGCGAGGCCTACTCGGATAACCGCTACGGACGCCTCGCCCACTACAAGGACCTCGTCAAACTGGCCCACGAAAAAGGAATCCGAATCATCCAAGACATCGTCTGTAACCACATCGGTCCCCTCTTTTTCTACGATCAACACGGCGATGGTAAAGACGCCCTTGACGAGAAAGGCGAATGGGTCGCCCCCTTTAAGGAGCATGGCTTCCACGAGAGCGCATCCTGGGGAGAAATACCAAAGTGGAACATCCACCGCCCCGAGCCCAGCAAGCCCCGCATCATCTGGGGGAAAAAAATCGACTGCAACGGCATTCTCGCCCAGCTCGAAACCTACAGTCGAAAAGGCTTCAGTGACGACAGCCTCTCCAAAGCTGATGGAGAGGAGATCGACTGCGACTTTTTCAGTCTCCGCGATGTCTGGACAAAGGATGACAACGAGCACTTCGATGAACTCGTCGATGAGTTCGTCCGCATCTACGCCTTCTACATCGAAGAGATCGGCGTCGATGGCCTCCGCATCGACACCGTGAAACATGTCCACCATGAATTCTGGAGTGAGTTCAGCAGACGCCTGCGCGAAAAAGTCGGAGAACAGGCCGAAAATCTCATCCTCTTCGGAGAAGTCTACGATGGGAACCCGCGTAAATTAGGCCAATACACCTACCGCCACGATAGCGATGAAGTAGCGCTCGACGGCCTCCTGAATTTCCAAATGTGCTGGTCCGCCCGGAACTACCTCCGCCACGCCGGCCAAGGCTTCGGCCATGCTAATGGCATCGAGCGCGCCCTCCTTGATCTCCATGGCGGCCCGCATAACGAAATGCCCTACTATAACGCCAAGCCGGGATTCGATGGCCTCAACTCACGCCAAAAATCAATCACCTTTCTCGAAAACCATGATGGCATCAACCGCTTCCGGGTCAAAGGAGTCACCGAGCGCCGGAACCTCCTCGCCAACGCCTTCATCCTCACTCAAGAAGGAATCCCCTGCCTCTACTATGGCACCGAAGCCGGACTCATTGATGAAAATGCAGGCGTCGGTGAGAACGCCGAAACCGGCCGCATGACCCTTATCAAAAGAGGGGACGCCTCAGCAGTAGACGAAATCCGGCGCACCGTCTCGTTCAAGGGCCTCAAAAAGCTCATCGAAATTCGCCAAGAACTCCCCGCCTTACGGCGAGGCCTCACCTCCTCTCTCTGGATCGACGCTCGTGAGGACCCTACCGATGATGGCATCTTCATCTTCGCTCGCTACATCCCAGACGAGCCGGAGAAAACGGTCATCGTAAGCTTTAACCTGAGCGGTAATCGCCGCAGCCTCGAGATCGATATCATAGGTAAGGACCAAGAAGAAATCCTCCCTGACGGGCGTAATCTCAGGCGCCTCCCCCTCCTCGGAATTCGCCAAAAAGTCAATGAGGTCAAGTGGGGCGAGAATGCCCGCGTCCGGATTGATCTCCCCCTTGAAAGCATCGGCATCTGGGTCGTGGAGTGACCAAGGCTCGCTGCCCCCCTCCTCAACCGAGCCCATCTCCCATAGGTCCCATAGGTCCTATCGCCCCCATAGGACCTATCGCCCCCATAGGACCCCGAACCACCTCCCTCAACAAATCCCACCCGCTTTTTCATCGATATCACCCCTAAAATATGGTCTCAAATCCCCCCACCATGACCTCGGCAGACATCAGACAAAGCTACCTCGATTTCTTCACTGAAAAAGGCCACACCGTCGTGCCCTCTGCCTCCCTCCTTCCCCAATCCCCCGGCCTCCTCTTCACCAATGCCGGGATGAACCAATTCGTCCCCTACTTCCTCGGCACCGAAAAGCCCCCCTACTCCCCCCCACGCGCCGCCGACACCCAGAAATGCATCCGCGCCGGAGGAAAACATAACGACCTCGAGGACGTCGGCTACGACACCTACCACCACACCTTTTTCGAGATGCTCGGGAACTGGTCCTTCGGAGACTACTTCAAGCAAGAAGCCATCGAATGGGGCTGGGAACTCATCGTTGATCGCTGGGGCTGCCCCCCCGAGCGCCTCTACGCCACCGTCTACTCCCCCTCAAAAGGCGACCCCTCCGACTTCGACCAAGAAGCCTACGACATCTGGGCCAAGCTCTTCGAAAAAGTCGGCCTCGATCCCGCCAAGCACATCGTCAATGGCAACGTCGAAGACAACTTCTGGAAAATGGGCGATACCGGACCCTGCGGACCCTGCTCCGAGCTCCACGTCGACATGACCCCCGCTGGCGACACCGGCGGGAAACTCGTCAACATGGACTCCGACCTCTGCATCGAAATCTGGAACCTCGTCTTCATCCAATACAATGCCGAAGAAGACGGCACCTACCGCGACCTCCCCGCCAAACACGTCGACACCGGCATGGGCTTCGAGCGCGCCTGCTCCCTCATCCAGAACACCAAAGGCTTCACCGACTTCTCCCAAAAACCCACCAACTACGCCACCGACGTCTTCCAACCCCTCTTCCGCAAGCTGGAAGAAATGAGCGGAAAAAAATACCACGACATCTACCCAGTGGCCGGGGCGTCCCGCCCCGTAGCCAATCTCGAAGAAGCCATCGCCTTCCGCGTCATCGCCGACCACATCCGCACCCTCTCCTTCTCCATCGCCGATGGCATCCTCCCCGGAAACACCGGCCGGAACTACGTCCTCCGCCGCATCCTCCGCCGCGCCGTAAAATACGGCCGCACCCTCGGCTTCTCCGGCGAAACCAACTTCCTCCCCCAACTCGTCGACACCCTCGTCACCGAATTTGGAAAAACATTCCCCGAAATAAAAACCCGCGCCCAAGTCGTCAAAGAAACCCTCGCCACCGAAGAAGAGTCCTTTAACAAAACCCTCGACCGCGGCCTCGCCCTCTTCGAAACAGTGGCCGGGGCGTCCCGCCCCGAAGCCGAAAACTTCCCCCCCGAGGAAGCCTTCAAACTCTACGACACCTTCGGCTTCCCCCTCGACCTCACCGCCCTTCTCTGCCGCGAGCGCGGCATCACTCTCGATGAATCCGCCGTCGAAACCCGCATGGAAGAAGCCCGCGAACTCTCACGCGCTTCGCAAAAAAAGACCATCGTCCGCGCCCTCGACCTCTCCTCAGACGCCACCACCGAGTTCCTCGGCTTCGACTCTGACACCTGCGAGGCCACCGTCCTAGAAGTCCACGACAACCTCATCATCACCGATAAAACCGTCCTCTTCACCGAGATGGGTGGCCAGGAAGGCGACACCGGCGTGGCGGCGGTTTCCAACCGCCAAGCCAAAATCATCAGCACCCAAAAAATCGGAGATGCCACCGCTCACATTATCGAAAAAGATTCTGAATTGGCAGGGCACATAAAAAGTGCCGCCACCGTCACCATCACCCTCAACCGCTCCCGCCGCTCACCCATCGAGGCCCACCACACCGCTACCCACCTCCTCCACTGGGCCCTCCACCAAGTCGTCAGTAAGGACGCCACCCAAGCCGGCTCCAGCGTCTCCCCGGACCGCCTCCGCTTCGACTTCAACTCCAAGGCCCTCACCCCCGCTCAAATCTCTGAGATCGAAGAAAAGGTCAACGCCTCCATCCAAAACAGCGACACCGTCAGCTGGATCGAAGTCCCCCACGCCGACATCAAACAACGCGCCGACATTATGCAATTCTTCGGCGACAAATACGGCGACCTCGTCCGCGTCGTCCAGATCGGCGGCGGCAACAAAACCCTCGACGGCTACTCCATGGAACTCTGCGGCGGCACCCACGTCCGCAACACCGCCGACATCGGCCTCTTCAAAATCAAATCAGAAGGCGCCATCGCCTCCGGCGTCCGCCGCATCGAAGCCCTCTGCGGCCCCGCTGCCGAAGCCCACCTCGCCCAGCAGCACCAAGCCCAGCTCGAAGAAGCCCAAACCCTCAACGAAAAACTCTCCAAAGCCATCGCCAACCTCGACTCCATCGGAGCGGATCACTCATACGTCCGATCCGACCTATCCGACCTATCCGATCTCCCCACAAAACTGGCCGATCTCAAAACAACCGCTATCAACGCCGAGAAAGCCCTTAAAAAAGCCCAATCCGCCGGAGCCGCCCAACTCGCCGACACCCTCATCGCCGAGCAAAATATCTCCGCCAACATCATCCTCTCCACCGAAGGACCCCCCGCCCTCCTCCAAGAACTCTTCAACGCCCTGAAGAAAATCCACTTCTCCCACGCCGCCTTCCTCATCGTAGACGATGGCGAAAAACTCCACCTCGGAGCCCTCTGCGGCCAAGACGGAAACGACGCCGGCCACGGAGCCGGAAACCTCATCCGCGAGCTCGCCCCCCTCGCCGGCGGAAAAGGCGGCGGCAAGCCAGACATGGCCCGCGGCGCAGCGCCAGATCGTGAAAAGACCGCCACGCTCGCCCGCCAAGCAGAAGCCCTCCTCGGCTAAAAGCCGCCACTCTCGTCAGGCGAACACCCATCCCACCAGTAGCCAACCGGGAAACTGGCTCCACTAAAAAGCGCAACCTGTGCGCCGCCAGCCCCTCCTTCGCCCGGTGCCACCTTCGCCCGCGCGACGATGGGTATAGTTACCGGGATGCTCCTAGCACGAGACCCCTAACCAACCGTAAGATCAGGTCGGTCAACTCTAGAAAAAATGCTCAATGCGCCTACCACCCGGAAGCAAGGTTAATTTTCACATAAAGCAAGTTTTACTTTACATTATGGTATGTCTTAGTAAAACCTCTCACCCCAGCCATAATGATATGAAAAAAACAGTTATCTTCCTCACTTGTCTCAGCTCCAGTTTTACCTTTGGACAAATCATTAACCCGAGCTTCGAGCGCAATAATTTGGACGATAACAACCTTCAAACAAGCTCTGAACTCGCTCCAAATTCCTTTCCCGGCGATAAGGACGCGATCGCCAACGGATGGAGTTTTTCGGGAGGAGGAGGCGTTTTCGAAGTCAAGGTCCTTGGCGCCACCACCGACCAGCGCTTCGGGATCGGCTTGGCAAATGGTCAGGCCGAGCAAAAATTGAGCTTTTCCAACCCTGGCAATTATACCTTTAACATCGACGTCTTCATCGAGCAGGATGACAAACGGAACGAATACGGTTGGTTCCTCCGGAATAACAGTGGTGCCGGATCCTTCGTCTTTAATGATACCGGAGCCGCCGGAATCAACTTTAAGAACAATACTGCAAGTTCCATCACTCTCTCTCAGTCATTCCAAATCACTGACACGAACACCTCTTATACCCTCAACCTCCAAAATAGGGATGCCGATCGGGACGGACGCTACACCTTCTTTGATAACGCGACCGTTAAGTTCAGCAAAATCCCTGAACCTTCCAGCACTCTTCTCGTAAGTCTTAGCGGACTTGCTCTCATGATCCGCCGGAAGCGCTAAGCGGAAAGCCCCGCCTAATTCTCAGTGCCATCCATGCCAAGCATGAGTGGCACTTTTTCGTTAAGAGGCTCGGTGCCTCCGCTCACTCGCCGAAAGACTCCAGATATTCCCACCGTGCCAAGGCCGCTTCCGCCTCCTTTTTTGCAGCCTCCACCTCTTTCATCACTTTCGGAATCTCCTCATAGTTCGTCTGGACTTCAGATGAAGCCATTTTCTCTTCGAGCTCGACAACTTTTTTATCAGCCGCCATCACGCGCTCCTCAATGGTCTCTTTTTCTATCGCCTCCGCCATCGTAAGCTTCGTCTTCTTCTCTTTTTTCGGAGCCGATTTCTTCACCTTGGCATAAGCGGCCGCTTGGGCGCGCTCGGCATTCTCCCGCTGCTGACGTTTTTCGAGATAGTAAGAATAATTACCGGGAGAGATCTTCACCCCGCCATCCTCAAAGGCGATAATCTGATCGCAAATACGATCAAGGAAGTAGCGATCGTGCGAAACACAGAGCACGGTCCCGGGAAAGTGGGCGAGCGCCTCCTCAAGAATACGGAGCGAAGGGAGGTCGAGATCGTTCGTCGGCTCATCGAGGATAATCAGGTTCCCCCCCGTCTTGAGAACCTTGGCGAGCATGAGCCGCGCCCTCTCACCACCCGAGAGCAGATCGACCCGCTCATTGATCCGATCATCGGAAAAAAGAAACCTCTTCAGGTAAGCACGCGCGCCGATCGTTTCATTTCCGAAGTCGATCTTCTCGCTGCCATTTGAGATCTCATCAAGAAGCGAGCCAGTGCCATCGAGCTGCATGCGAGATTGGTCGATGTAGTTGACCCTCACCTGCTTCCCGAGCTTCGCGGTCCCGCTCGTGGGCTCGAGCTGATTGAGCGCAATCTTGAGCAGGGTTGTTTTACCGACCCCATTCGGCCCCACGATCCCGGTGCACTGACCGGCCTCGAGCGAGAGATCAAGATTCCGGAAAAGAGTGCGCGGCCCAGACGCAGCCGATCCACCAGCCGATTCCTCTTCATAAGAAAAAGAAACCTTTTCCATCTCCACGATCGTATCGCCGAGGCGCGGGGGCGGCGGCATCAGCAGGTCCATCTCCATCTCCACCTGCGGCGCCTCCTGATTCTTCACCTCGTAAAAGGCATCCACCCGCGAGCGGGACTTCGTAGTGCGCGCTTTCACTCCGGCGCGGACCCACTGAAGCTCGTCTTTGAGAAACTTCTGCCGCTTCTTCTCGGAGTTCTTCGCAATATCCTGCCGGATCGCCTTTGACTCTAAAAAGGCGGTGTAGTTCCCCGGGTGGGAATAGGCCTTGCCCCCATCGATCTCGATGATCCGGGTCGCAATTTCGTTCAGGAAATAGCGATCGTGCGTCACGAAGATTACCGCCCCGGGATAGGTCATGAGAAAGGACTCAAGCCAGCGGATCGACTCGGCATCAAGGTGGTTGGTCGGCTCGTCGAGCAGCAGCAGATCAGGCTGAGAGGCAAGCGCACGGCAGAGCGCCACGCGTCGCTTTTCTCCTCCTGAAAGTGGACCAGTCTCAGTCTCGAGAGGCGGAGTGGCCAAGGTATTTGCGAGGGTCTCGATCCGGGAATCCAAGTTCCAACCATCCGCATGCTCGATCAGCTCGAGATCGTCTTGCAGCGAGGCATCAGTGCCATCGCCCGTCTCGTAGCGCACGATCGCCGCCGCGACATCAGCCGCCCCCGCAAGAATGTTTTCGTGCACCGAGAGCGAGCCATCGAGCTCGAACTCCTGCGGCAAGTAGCCCACGCGGAGCTCCTTACGTTTTGAGATATCGCCCGAATCCGCGCCATTTTCATCAGCCAAGATCTTGAGCAGCGAGGTCTTCCCACAACCATTACGCCCTACCAGCCCGACCTTTTCCCCGGCGGCGACAGCCAGCGTGACGCCATCGAGAAGAACTTGATGACCGTAGGCAAGACGGATTTCGGTTGCAGATAAGAGAGCGGACACGCCGAGAAGGTGTACTGACGCCCCGTAACATCCAATAGCGAAGCGGAAGAGAAAGGATCTTTTTTTAAGAAAATTGCCGGAAGCTTCAGGCTCTATTCGTCTCGCTCGTCCGCGTCTCGATCAAGTTCGACATGCTCCGGGTTGATCGTCGCTTTTAATCTCCGCCCAATACTGAGGGTGAAAAATGAGAAAACGCTTAGGACAATCGCGATCTCATAATGCCGCAGCGCGACAGCCATCCCGATGCTTCCGGTAATCCAGATCGAAGCCGCCGTCGCCATCCCCGCCACATCCTCTCCACGCTTAAGAATCGCGCCTCCTCCCAAAAAACCAAGTCCCCCCATCAACCCCTGAATCAGGCGCGCATTCGATTCGGTCTCTTGGAGAAACGACTCACCCACAATCAGAAAACTACACGCCCCGATCGCCACAAGAGGATAAGTCCGGAGACCCGCACTGCGCGATCGAAGCTCGCGATCCCACCCGATGGGAACCGCCAGAATATAAGCGATCGCCAAGTGAAAACAGCGGTCGAGAACGAGAGTCCAGTTGAGTTCCATCTAGCTTGAAGTAAATTATTAATAAGGTATCGCCTTGATCTAATCGACCTGCTTTTCGGCCATCTCGACGCCCTCGAGAAGGCGAGCGTTAAATTCCTCACCGTGCATCACCGAAATGTCTCCCGTCGTCTCAAGAACCACCGCACGAACCTTAGAAAGATCAAGCGCATTGGCCTCTCGCAGCTTTGCAATGACATCCCCCTCCGTCACGCGGGTCGTCTCTAAGGCCTCTTGCAGAAACTCCCCGTCCTTCATGACCAAGAGAGGCTCGTTCTCAACCACCTGCTTGCAGACGCCCGATTTGTAGCGCAGGAAGGAGATAAGGTTCTGTAGACTTAGCAGCATCGTAACCCCCCCCAAAGCTTGGAAAAATGAACCCCAAGAGGTCGCGGTAACGGAGTTAGCAAGTAGCGAACCGGTCGCGATCGTTACCACAAAGTCAACCGCTGTCATTTTTGAAAAGGTCCTGAGACCAGATTTTCGAACCACCAAAATCAGCCACGTCAAAGCGATCGGACTGAGGATCAGTATCCGCAAAAGGAGATCGAGAGACGAGTGAGATGAGAACATAAATAGGAAAATCTTTTAGCAAGGACCACGCTGCCAATCCTTTTGCAAATAGCAGACCATGTCCTACCACCAAGAACTAGAAAAAATTCAGAGCGAGATCGTCACTTCTCATCTCTCCTCCGCCTCGAACGACCCATCCTATTTCACCAAGCAAGTGCTCCATCCAAACCGCAGAGATCTCATCCACACCCACGTCCGCATTGCAGAATACCGTGATCCCGTTGCAAATGTCGGGCCTCTTACCATAGGAACCAAAACCAAGAACGAAAGTATCAGGCCTGCGGTGTGGAACGGCTCCTGCAACCCTCTCATTTGTCATGAACACAATTGAAAAAAATGAAGAATGTATCGATGCTTGTAATAGCCTCCTGCGTGGCGAGCGCTCCGCAGTCGAGACTTACGACAAGGCCATCGAAAAATTTAACTCTGAGCCCAGTTCGGTGACCCTCCGCGAGATTCGCGAAACCCACGCTAAAGCAGTCACAATTCTCGAAGAAAACGTCCGCTCAATGGGCGGAACACCTGATCCCGACTCAGGCACCTGGGGAACCTTTGCCAACATCGTCCAATCAACCGCTAACTTCTTTGGCGAGGAATCCGCCATCACCGCCCTCCAACAGGGCGAGGAACACGGTAAGCGGGATTACGAAAATACCCTCGAGAACGACGACGTCATGCCCGCTTGTAAGGACATGATGCGCACGAAGCTTCTCCCAAATGTCCTGAGCAATATCGCGACCCTCGAAGCTCTTGAAGAAGCGGTCTAAGCTTTCTTCAAATCCCCCCCACCCCTATCATCAAGCAGCAATCCCTCCCTCGGGTTGCTGCTTTTCTTCTGACCGCCATGAACCCCTGGATCGATATCTCAATTCCCATCCATCCCGCGATGGCGATATGGCCCGGTAATCCTCAAGTGAGCATCGAGCGCTCGCAATGCCTTCAGCACGGCGATGTCTGTAACGTGAGTGCGCTGCAGTTGGGGTCGCACACCGGAACTCATGTCGACGCCCTGAACCATTTTATCAAAGGAGCCAGCGGTATTGAGGCCGCCCCCGTCGAGAACTTCATCGGGCCCGCTCGCTTGGTGGAAGTCTCGAGCGAAAAGGAGATCCTTTTAGACGATTTCGATCAAAGCGTAATCGAGAGCGGCCAGCGCATCCTCTTTAAGACGCGGAATTCTCGCGAGAAAATTCACCGTCGTAAGTTCGTGCAAGACTTCGTCCATCTCTCGGTCGAAGTGGCCCAGTGGCTCGCTGAGATGAACGTCCCCTGCGTCGGAGTGGACTACTTATCGGTTGGTGGCTTTGAAGGAAACGTCGTAGACGTCCATCACGCCCTCCTCGGAAAGGGCATCTATGCGGTCGAGGGATTGATCTTAAGCGGCCTCGAGGAAGGTTGGTATGACCTCATCTGTCTCCCGCTGCCAATCGAGGGCTGTGACGCCGGACTCACCCGAGCGGTCGTCCGCAGAAGAAAGGAGGCCCCGTGAAAACCGTCTTAATCATCGGCAGTGGGCCCGGAGGAACCGCCGCTGCACTTAAAATCCTCGAGGAAGGACACCGCGTCGTGATCTTAGAACGGGGAGACTTTTTACCGAAGGAAGACGCTAACCGGAGTTCCCAAGCCGTCTACGGAGACACAAAATACCGCACAACCGAAAATTGGAAAGACGCCGGAAGCGGCGACTCCTTTCAACCGTGGATGCACTACCACGTCGGCGGGAATGCCAAGCTCTACGGAGCCGCCCTCTACCGCTTCCGCCCCGCAGATTTCCGCGAGATCGCCTATCCAGATGGCGTCAGTCCGGCGTGGCCCCTCGATTATCGCGATTTCGATCCCTTCTACGATGAAGCGGAAGTCCTCTACGAACTCCATGGCGATCGTCAGGCCGACTCCACCGAGCCAACAGCAAAGCCGTTCCCCCACCCTCCGCTCGCTGAGGAACCTTTCGTCAGCCAACTTAAAAGCGACCTCAAGATCGAGACCCACCCCCTGCCGCTGGGAGTCTCGCTTGATCCACAGAACGAGTGGGAGCTACAGCTCGATAAATTCGATGCCTACCCCGACCCAAGCCTCGGAAAATCAGACCCCGAATCCCGCCTCCTTGCTCGCTTGATCGCGTGTGGAGATCGCTTTGAACTCCGCACCAATTGTGAAGTAACTCATTTCGAACTCGATCAATCCGGAGATGTGATCGCCGCAATCCTCACAGATGGCGAGAAGGTGAAAGCGGACTGCTACCTCTTAGCCGCCGGTGCCATCAATAGCGCACGCCTTCTCCTCGCCTCCGGCTTAGGAGCTGATAACAAACTCATCGGGGCGAACTACATGGCCCATCTGTCAACGACAGGAATCGCCCTTTTCGACCGGCCCCTGCAGCTTTCTTTTGCGAAAACTTTCGGGACTAACGAATGGTATCAGCCCGATGATCCGGAGCCAGTTCTGCTCGGCTCAATCCAGACACAGGGAAAATGGGACGCCACGCAATATCAGCTAGAAAAATGGACCTCCGCTCTCGGCGACCCTGAGACGCTCGCCTCTCAAGCGATGGAATTTTTCTTCATGAGCGAGGATCTTCCATTGCGAAAAAACAGAATCATCCTCGAGAACGGAGGGCTGAAGATCGAGCGAGAGCTGACCAATCTTGAGCTTCACCAAAAGCTCCTTTCAAAGTTCCAAGGCGCGCTCGCCGAGACGCCCGCCTTCTGTGATTTCGATTCCCAACTGATGCCCCTCGCGTGGTGCACTCATCAATGCGGAACCCTCGCCTTCGGCACCAATCCCAGAGAATCTGTTCTCGATACGAACTGCCGCCTCCACAGCAGCAGTAATTTATTCGTCACCGATGGTAGCTTCTTCCCTTCCAGTTCGGCCTTAAATCCCACCCTGACAATTATCGCGAATGCCCTTCGAGTTGGTCAATTTCTCGGGAAGTCATATCTCTAACAGACCAAAGGATGAGAGCCCTTCTTAAAAACTCAAATTTTTTCAAACAATCTACGCGGTATCCCTTCACGGACTGAAAGACAAAATCGTGAGCGACGTCCAACACCTCGCTTGGATAAGGAAAAGACACCAAACACACCGAGATCAAGGATCACATCAAGGTCCTCGGCCTCGGGCAACGGACCCACGCCACGAGGAACGCCTCGACAGAATCCTCGAACCACCAAAATTAAATTCGAAGCGGCTGAATTCTGTATTGCCCGCGGCTCCCCAAACCCTCATAGTTGGGCTCCCCAGAAAACAGAAATGAAATTCCTGATTTATCTTTCCGCACTCGCCTTCGCCTCCTCCACCTTCGCTCAAAAAGCTGATCCTCTCGAAAAGCTAGAAAAAGCAATTGATCGCTCTGACGATGAAAAAGAAACTGCTAAAGCCATCGAAGTGACCGAAGTGACCGAAGTGACCGAAGAGGCCCGCAAGGAAGCTGGTCCCGAGAAGGTCACTCTTCATCACATCAAACCCGGCGGTAGTCTCACTGCGGTCTCGGAGGAAGCCTACGGTCGCACCCGCTACTGGCGCATCTTGAAGCTCTATAACAAGGTAGACCCCTCCAAGCTCCAAGTCGGCCAAGAGATCAAAGCGCCCGATATCCCGTGGCTCCTCGCAAGCTCCGGCCTTCAAGAAAAGTTTCCCAAAGCCGTCGAAAATATCCTCAGTGCCAAGCAGCTTCTCACCGAGGTTGAGGACAAGGGGACCAAACCCACCGAAGAGGATCTAAAGCAAATCCAAAAAGCGGCCGCCCTCGTCCGGGAAACCCAGACGCTATTGTCGAAGAAAACTCCCGGAGTCACGGGTCGACCAAATGCCACCCTGCAGCAACTCCGAACGGTCTACGCAAATCTTCTCCACGTCGCCAACAATACCAAAAAAGGACGCACTGATCCTAACAGCCTCGCCCACGAACACCTCAGTAATGCCATCGTTTACGGCGTCCTCTGGGCTCAGGGAGGCTTTAAGTAATCGCCCGCAAGCAGCCTAGACATCACCTCTCGATTCCGACAGATTCGAGGGGCGTCGTTAGGTAATCTCTCCCCTCGACCCAGCGATCGGCGCCCGCCCACTCCTCGTCTCCCTCAGGATCAGGGTCGCCGCCTTTCTACCATGCCTCACCATCTAAGGCACCCTCTCTTCGGCCGGCCCCTAGCTCCACAACAAGGCGAACCTCCCCATCACGAGCGCCACCGCCACCCCCTGATAACGTGCCATAAAAAAAGGCAAAGCACCGTGAAGTGCCTTGCCCCTTGATAGACTAAGTTCGAGATCAGACTAGTAACGTCCACCGCCACGCTCCTCGCGAGGCTTCGCTTCATTCACCTTCAAGCTGCGACCATCAAGATCTTGGCCATCGGCTCCCTTGATAGCATCCACCATCGCTGACTTGGAATCCATCGTCACGAAGGCGAAGCCACGTGGACGACCGGTCTCCCGATCTTCTGGAATGTGAATATCGGTTACCGAACCATATTGAGAGAAGAAGGACTCAAGCCCTTGCTTTGTCGTGTCGAACGACATATTGCCTACATACATTTTCATTATCTTAAGATGGCTCACGCGATAAAACGCCAATCTAAAGAACTAACGACGGCACGAGCCGACCTAAGCCCGTAACCTAGCCACGCTCGCGATACCACAATTTTCTGAAAATTGAATCGCCCCAGTCCAGCCGCCCCACCCCCACCCCGCCATCTTCCTCAGCAAAACGACGCCGCGATAAGCAGAAGTTCAGCTGATTTCCAGCTCACGACTTCACATTCCGTCCCTCCCCCTCCAATCTCCCCCCATGCCCACCGAACCGATCACCACCGAGGGAGAAATCCTCACCGTCCTGAGCGACCGCGCCTTCCGCGTCCGCCTCCCGAATGGCAAAGAAGTCATCGGCCATCCCTCAAAGGCACTCGCTTCGCGAAACGGCGACCTCACCCCCGGAAAAAATGTCCACCTCGAAATGACCCCTTACGATTTCGAAAAAGCGCGCATCGCAAAAATTCTCTCATAAAAAGAACCCCCTCAACCATAATTCGCAGAGATTCCCCCTCAGATCCCCTCATACAGGCATAAAAAAATCCCATTGCTCCCACCCTTCTGCGGTTCATTCCTCCTCCCTCAGCTAGAATCTCAAAAAATGCCCCGCCACTACATCATCGGCACCGCCGGTCACATCGACCACGGTAAATCCACCCTCGTCCAGACCCTCACCGGCACCAACCCCGACCGCCTCCCTGAGGAACAAGAACGCGGCGTCACCATCGAACTCGGCTTCGCCCACTTCTCCCTCCCCACCCCCGCCGAAAACGACACCTTCGAGATCGGCGTTGTCGATGTCCCCGGCCACGCCGACTTCATCAACAACATGGTCGCCGGCGTCGGAGCCATCAACCTCGGCATCTTCATCGTCGCCGCCGATGACTCCTGGATGCCCCAGTCCGAAGAACACCTCCAGATCCTCACCTACCTCGGCATCACCAACTTCGTCATCGCCCTCACCAAAGCCGACCTCTGCGAGGACATCGACTTCGTCAAGGAAATGCTCGCCGATGACCTCACCGGAACCGCCCTTGAAAATGCCCCCATCTGCCCCGTCTCCGCCCCCACCGGACTCGGCATGGACGAGCTCAAAGCAACCCTCACCGAACTCCTCTGGAACACCCCCCTCCCGCGCGACTACGCCCAGCCCCGCCTCGCCGTCGACCGCGCCTTCTCCCCAAAGGGCGTCGGCACCGTCGTCACCGGAACCCTCACCGGAGGCACCGTCTCCACCGGCGACTCCCTCACCACCTACCCCTCCGGCCTCAGCACCCATATCCGCTCCATCCAGAACCACTCCTCCTCTCTCAACGAAGCCAAACCCGGCATGCGCACCGCCCTCAACCTCCCCGACCTACCCCTCTCCACAAAAGGAAAAAAAGGCATCTCCCGCGGCCACCTCCTCGTCGGCGGAAACCCCGGCAAAGCGTCCACCGAAATCGACGTCCGCATCACCCGCTCCCCCCGCCCCATCCCCGGACAAAAAGGCACCCTCCGCCCCCTGAAAAACGGCCAAAAAATCTACCTCCACCACGGCTCCGGCCGCTCCCAAGGCCGCCTCCTCATGGCTGAGGAAAAAGGCACCATCCTCCCCGGATCGGGAGCCTTCGCCCAGCTCCGCTTCGACCAACCCATCCACACCCTCATCGGCGAGCACCTCGTCCTGCGCGAAGTCTCTGGAGAAGCCACCCTCGGCGGAGCCATCGTCCTCGACCCCCACCCCTCCCGCCGCCACTTCCGCACCCCCGAGCGCCAAACCTTCCTCACCGCTCGCGCCGCCGACCCCACCGACCTCTCCCTCATCCTCCGCACCCACCTCGAGCGCGACCACTTCCTCCCCCTACAAACCCTCTCCCAAGCCCTCCCCTTCCTACCGGCCGAAATCAAAAGCACCCTCAAAAAACTCACCAAAGCAGCCATCATCACCCCCATCGGCCACAACCACCTCACCCTCGCCACCTTCTGGAAGCACCTCACCAAAGCCACCTCCAAGATCGTAAAAGACTACCACAAAAGTCACCCCCACCACACCGGCATGTCCACCGAGCTCCTCAAAAAAAACCTCGGCACCCCCACCGGAATCCCCGGCCTCTTCGACGCCCTCCTCACCTGGCTTGCCGAGAATAACTTTCAAGTAAGCGATAACCAAATCTGCCACGAGACCCACTCCCTCGAACTCCCCCCCGAGCTCGAATCCCCCGCCGCCGAAATCCTAAAAACCCTCGACACCGCTGGCCTCAACCCGCCCCTCCCCCGCGACCTCCAGCCCACCCCAGATCATGAGGCCGCCTACCGCTTCCTCACCCGCACCGCCCAGATCATCCCCCTCGACCCAAAAGTCACCCTCAGCAAAAAATCCTACGAGGAAGCCATCGCCACCGTCACCACTCACCTCAGCGCGCACGCCCAAGCCACCGCCTCCGAACTCCGCCAAACCCTCGGCACCTCACGCAAAGTCCTCATGCCCCTCCTCGAACGCCTCGACCGTGACAAAGTAACCACCCGAACCGGCGACCACCGCACCCTCACAACCTAGCAGAGGCTCTTAGCCTCTGAACCCTCATCCACCAAATCTACCTATCATCCTCATGTTAGGGGCAGAGTAAGACGCCACCTAGGAACGAAAGCATCTCTGCTTGCAAAATTTCACGAGAAATCTGAATAGACCTTATCCATGAGTGATTCCGATCTCGCGAAACTTCTCGAACGAAAAGACGTTTCCCCCCTTCGACTCAAACTCGCCCGCTGGGTCGAGTCTAAGCCGGTGCAACTCTTCATCATCATCCTCATCATCCTGAACTCGATCATCCTCGGGCTCGAAACCAGCGCCGCCGTCATGCAGCGCCTCGGCAGCCTCCTCATCACACTCGATAAAATCTGCCTCACCATCTTCTGCCTCGAACTCCTCATCAAACTCTTCGCCTACCGTCTCCACTTCTGGACTAACGGCTGGAACATCTTCGACTTCCTCGTCATCGCCGTCGCCCTCATCCCCGGCGCTGGCGTCTGGGCCGTCCTGCGCTCGCTGCGCATCCTCCGCGTTTTCCGACTGCTCACCGCCATTCCCAGTTTGAAAAAAGTAGTCGCCGCATTCATCCACTCCATCCCCGGCCTCTCGGGAGTCATCATGGTCATGGCCATCTTCTTCTACGCCACCGCCGTCCTTGCCACCGGACTCTTCGGCGACACCCACCCCGCCTGGTTCGGCTCCCTAGGAGCCAGCCTCTACTCCCTCTTCCAGATCATGACCCTCGAGAGCTGGTCCATGGGCATCGTCCGCCCCGTCATGGAAACTCACCCCTGGGCCTGGGTCTTCTTCGTCCCCTTCATCATGATCGCCACCTTCACCATCCTTAACCTCTTCATCGGCATCATCGTCTCCACCATGCAAGAACTTTCGGTCACCCCTGAAGTCAGGACAAAAAGCGGCCCCGAAATCCTCGAACTCCTCACCCGCATCGATACCGACCTCCGCTCCCTCCGCTCCCAGATTGAAGTCCCCAACCCCCAGGAAGACAAAGAATGAGCACCGCCCTCCCAAACCCCACCGGCCCCATCATCACGCTCGATAGCGCTGCCATCTCCACCGGCCTCGCCGCCTCCCGCATCAACCCCCGTAAGCGCATCATCCTCCCCCTCCAGCGCAGCCAGTCCGCCCGCGTCCAGCGCCTCGCCAACTTCCTCCAACCCGGCACCTACATCCAGCCCCACTGCCACCCCGAGCCCCACGCCACCGAATCCGTCACCCTCATCCACGGCCGCCTCGAGATCCTCCACTTCTCCGAATCCGGCCAAATCCTCGCCCGCTGGACCCTTGAAGAAAATGGCACCCGAGTCATCGACATCGAACCCCGCACCTGGCACGGCATGATCGTCCACCAAAAAGACACCATCATCTTCGAGGTCAAACAAGGCCCCTACGATCCCACCCGCGATAAAACCTTCGCCCCCTGGGCCCCCGCCGAGAGTGACCCCCAAGCCCCGGCCTATCTCAAAAGCCTCACCGCTGACGGATCAGAATCCTGCTAGAAAAAACCACCCTCAACCCGTCCTCAAGACCACCCCCGCCCTTTCGAAGTGCCGCCACCACATCACTTAAAAGGGAGCAAAAAGTAGCACCCCACCCCATGATAGCTGAGAAAGAAACAATGCTCGCTGGCCAACTCTACCACCCGGGCCCATGAAAAAGAAAAGCGCTCCCTCTTACTCACGAAGCTCTTCGGAATGAAGACCGATGCCTCCATCCCAGCTAGCCCCTCCACCTGTCCGCTTAAAAAAGTCTCCTCATTAGTATGAAAATTTCCCGAATTTTGATCACCTCGCTATCTCTCTCCACCACTATGGTAAGTGGCCGGGAGCCGGATTCTCACTTCTCGATCCCGCAGCTACATGAAGAGCGCTCGCAAGAGGTTCTCGCCTACTTCGGCTGGGAGAGTCGCTACTTTATTGAGGGCCGGGACGCCCTGAATGGAGACTCTATCAATATCAGCAGCATCGCCCTTGAGTGGCAAAATCTCGTCGGCGGCATCTGGTATGGCCGTTCCCCGGATCAGCGCTTCGACGAACTCCAGCTCACCCTCGCCCTCACGCACAGCATCGGAAACTTCGACCTCTACGGAGGGTTCGCCCACTTCCGCTTCCCTGCGGACAACGCCCAAGATAATGAACTCGGCGCCGGAATCGCCTGGACCGGCCTCCCAATGGAAATCGAGCTGGCGGCAGATCTCTATTATTCCTTCGAGGCCGGCGGCTATTTCACCGAGCTCTCCGCCCACCGGGAATTCCAAATCTCCGATCCCCTCACCCTCGGGATCACCGTGCCCTTCGGCATCAACCAAGGATACGTCGCCGATGGCCATGATGGCGCAAACCACATCGCCCTCAGCCTAGAACTCGCCTACGCCCTCTCCGAAACACTCTCGCTGACCGCCCACGCCACCTACAGCTGGGCCTTGGGAAAAGATGCCTCTCTCCCCGGAGACGACCCACTCATCGACTTCTTCCATGCCGGGCTCGGGCTCCAGTTTACCTTTTAATAAAAAGAAAAATCGCCCCCATCTCCCCACCTCGTTCTGCTACCGCGCGATGTCATTCAGCGTGATGATCCCCAGAACCCGAGCCTCCCCCGCCGCGCTCACCACCGACGCCCAGCCCCCCCCTTCCCCCCACAAGTCTCCCCTTCACAGTTGGCTTTCCCCTCCACATTTCCTAAACTTCACCCCACATGCTCACCCGCACCCAACTCGCCGAACTCCTCACCGAAGAAGGCCAGCCCGCCTACCGCGCCGATCAGATCCTCGACTGGATCTATAAAAAGCGCGCCCGCTCCTGGGAAGAAATGACCAACCTCCCCCCCGCCCTCCGCAGCGCCCTCGCCGCCCAATACCCCCTCCGCCCCCTCACCCACACCCTCACCAAAGGCTCCGCCGACACCACCCGTAAATTCCTCCTCGAACTTCCCGACAAGCGCTACATCGAGACCGTCCTCATCCCCGCCTCCCCCGCCCTCTACGGCGAAAAATCAGACCGCCACACCCTCTGCGTCTCCTCCCAAGTCGGCTGCGCCTACGGCTGTAAATTCTGCGCCTCCGGACTCGATGGCTTCACCCGGAATCTCACCGCCGCCGAGATCGTCTCCCAGATCATCCTCGCCGAAGAACTCTCCGGCGAAAAGGTCAACAACCTCGTCTTCATGGGCATGGGCGAACCCCTCGCGAACTTCACCAACCTCTGCCAAGCCCTCGAAATGATCACCTCAGACTGGGGCCTTAACATCGGCGCCCGCCGCATCACCGTCTCCACCTCCGGCCTCGTCCCTCAGATCAAAAAACTCGCCGACCTCCCCCAGCAAATCCGCCTCGCCATCTCCCTCCACGGCCCGGACGATGAAACCCGCGAGAAAATCATGCCCGTAAACAAGAAGTATCCCGTCGCCGAACTCTTCGAAGCCCTCCGCATCTGGAACTCAAAAAAGAACCAAAAAATCACCCTCGAATACATCCTCATCGAGGGCATCAACGCCGACCCCCACCACGCCGCCATCCTCGCCAAACGAGCCGCCAGCATCCGCGCCAAAGTCAACCTCATCCCCTACAACACCGTAGAAGGCCTCCCCTGGTCCCGCCCCTCAGACGAGGCCTGCCTCCGCTTCAAAAGCGTCCTCACCAAAGCCAACATCTCCGCCACCCTCCGCCTCGAAAAAGGCCACGACATCGACGCCGCCTGCGGCCAGCTCCGCCTCAAAAAAGAAAAGGCCAAGATCTAAAACATTCTAGAAAGAAAACCCGAGTTCACTTGCACAATCGCGATCACCGCGACTATCGGAACCTCGTCAGTCACATCACCACCGCATTTGACAAGCTCTCTCAAGAGCGGGCGGAGTCTCATCGGTGTATCGATTCCTTGGCCTCATGGGTTGAGTCTTCATTTGATTAAGACGTGCTCCTAGAAATTGCCGCACCTCAGTCGAGGAGCATCAGACTAAGCACTGCCCCATCTCCCCCACCAGCGCCCAAGTCCCCATCGCCAGCAGAAACGCTCCCCAATCCAATCCCACTCAAGCTTAGAAAAAAACTAATCCGCCGTCATCAAATTTCCTAATCGAGAAATATTTCTATTGGCTCGTGTCCCCATCGCATTGTATGGCCTCTTCCCTCCCACGGAGGGAGCATGGAAATCGCTCCGCCGATTTCCCAAAACCACAACCGGACTGACTCATGGCATTTACACCAAGCAAAGATCACAAACGGCGCGAGCGGGAACAGAAAAAGCTCGATAAGCGCATGGCGCGCGACGCCGCAAAAGCGGAAAAAAAAGCGGAGGGAGAAGCTGCAGCTCTGGTCGCCGAGGCCGAAGCAGCCGAGAAAGCGCGCTGGGACGCCCTCACCCCTGAAGAACAGGAATTCGAAACCTTGCTCAAGGAGGAGGAGGAGGCCGAAAAGGCGGAGAAGGAAGCCTCTTAACGTCAACCCTTCAGGCGCTTTCGCTAGATCCGGAGCGGCGTAAGGCCCGGCCCGCTGGTGAAATCACTTCCGTTCTCTCGCCGAAGAGCAGATCGCCTTGGCAAAGTCTATCGACCTCTCCGGCAAGACGCTCCCTCGATCTAATTTTCTCTCCTCAAATCTCCCTAGAACCAGGCCGATACAACATCGCGATCAAAGGGTTCGCACTCTTCGGTAATGACACCATGACAATCGTCCCCGTCTCCCCGACCCGATCACCTAAGTGCTCAGGCGGTAGCGTTTATCTAGGTATTCCTTCAGTATTCCACGAACTAGGGGTTGCCTAGTTGCCTAGTTACCCAACTGTCATCGACAATTCACCCTCCCTCTGTCGGTATGCGAGAGATGAAGCGCTTCCTCTTTTTCCTCATCGCTGCGGGTTTTGCCTACGGCGGGTGGAAATATCGTGATCAGCTGATCGCGACCTATCGTGAGGCTCGCGACAGCGGGAAGGTGGAGCCGATTCCCGATCCTGCACAATATGCCATCCTGAAGGAGGAACTTGAGCGCAAGCGAATCGATCTCGCTCGCCGCTACGCCTCCGCTCGCACGGCGGGCGAAATCCTGGAGGTCCATACCGAGGCCAAGCGGACTCTTGAGAACGCCCTTCCCGCCCTCATGCGCTGCTGGCTCGGCACGCCCTACGATTTCAATGGCACCGCACAAATGCCGGGCGATGAGACGATCGCCTGCGGCTACTTTGTCTCCACCGTCATGCGAGACGCCGGCTTCCGCATCGAGCGCATCCGCCTCGCCCAGCAGCCCTCGCAAAATATCATCCGCACCTTCGTCCCCCGCAGCCAAATGCACATCGAGGCCGGGCTTAGCTACGAGCGCTTCCTAGAAAAATTCAAGGCGCATGGGCCGGGCATCCACATCGTGGGGCTCGATCGCCATGTCGCATTTCTCGTCGCCCAAGAAGATGGCGAGATCCGCTTCATTCATTCTTCCGGAGGACCGGCAAAATCCGTTGTCGATCAGGACGAGCGGAACGCCCACACCCTCCGCCGGTCAAAATACCGCGTCACCGGAAATGTCACCCGCAGTGACGATGTCATCCATCAATGGCTCACCAATGAAAAGCTTAAGACCGTTCAGTAAGATCATCCGGATGCTCCGGCCTCTCGCTCTCTTGCCCCTCCCTCTCGCGGCCGAGCTTCATGAGATTAGTAATGGCCTCAATAAGGTCACCTTTTCCGGTGAAACCGGCGTCTTGGCGCTGAGCCGGATCGAAGATCGAACACCCTTTGCGCAGACCACCTTCGGTCTCCGCGATGTCACCAAGGTCTCGGTCGAAAATGGAACGCTGGTCCTCGAGTTCCGGACCGATGCGCTCCACTTCACCCTCCCTCGTGAAAGTCCGTTCGTCCGCCTTGACCGGCGCATCAGGAACCCGGCTCCTAACGAACTTCACCTCGAGAAACTCGGCTTCCCCAACCTCACTCTCGACGTCCTTAATTTAAAGGCGCCCAAGCTGCGCGCCTACGGATCGGCGTCCCTCAGCGGCATCTCCCGCAATAAAGGGAGCGAGACTTTTCAAGCCGTCGTCGATCCCGTTTCGCGCTCCGGAGTCGTCAGCGGGTGGCTCACTCGCTCGCGCGGATCGGGCCACTTTGCCACCAAAATCGAGCGCGGAAAGTGCGTGCTAGAATCTTTCTATCGCTACCATCAGCTGGTCGTGGAGGGGGGCAAAACTCTCGAGACCGAGACGCTCGTAATTGGCTTTTTTCCCGACGCTCGGCTCGGCTTAGAGCGCTTCGCTAAGCTCTCCGAGGGCGCGCACGCTGAGATCATCCGGCATCGCTCACCTCTCGCCCATTTAAAGAAAGAAGCGCTCAATGAGTTCTTAGGCGACTCACGAAGGCTCTTACTCGAGTGGCGCGCGGTGGATGCTTTCGACCGCAGCCCGCCCCGAATTTGGCAAGCGCAGGCGGGCGATGTGAACTTCGTGGCCATCTTCAATTCCGATCCCGCCAAGGAGCAGGCCACCACGACGAGCCTGGAGAAGCTTGGCTTGCGAGAGGGCTCGTATCGCGCCTACGACATCGATGAAAAAAGGGAGCTCGGCCGCCTCGATAAAAAGCTCACCCTGAAAGTTCCATCGCAGGGATCTCGGGTGATCGCACTACGAAAGTAACGGAGCGGGAAGCAGGGAAACCTTTTTCTAACATCTAACAGAATATTAGCGCGCCGTTAGATCGATGATTTCGCGATAGAGCGCAGACATCCTCGGAACCTCGGCACCGGCGGATTCAGCACGGCGAAGCGGCTCTCCCCAGATCGCTTCCACTTCCACCTCCCGACCTTCAACAAAATCGATCATGCTGGACGGTCGGTAGGGGCCCATGGGGTAGGTCCGCGCGAGCTGATGCTCGGCGTAGGAGTCCTCGATCTCATAGCCGAGCGCGCGCGCTGCGGTGAGAACTTCCGCCATGAGCGCACGGACGTTCTTCTCACCACCGGCGCGTGCGAGCAGCACTTCAGTATCGATTCCGCCCTCCGTGATACAGAGGCCGTTAAAGGGGATATTCCAGACAAGCTTGCGCCACTGCGCCTCGCCAAGGTCAGGCGCGAGATCGCACTTCACCTTAGCCTCTGCAAAGGTAGCGGCGAGTTTCTCGAGCCGGGGAGTCACCCCCGGTGTGGCCTCGCCCATCGCCAAGGGACCGCCGCCAGTGTGGCGGATCAGCCCGGGCTCAATCCGATTAATGCAGACGAAACAAAGCGCGCCGAGGACGCGGCTGGCCCCGAAGATCTCACTAAGCGCCTCGACGTTCCCAAGGCCATTCTGAAGGGTAAGCACGATCGAGTCCGCATGCATCATCGGCGAGATCACCTCTTCGAAACGATCATTCGCGGTCGTCTTCCACGCGATGATGACGACATCGACCTTCCCTATTTCTCGCGGAGTGCGCGCGCAGGTCACCTTCGGTAAATGGAAGTCGCCATGGATACTCTCAACCGTCAGACCCTGCTCGCTCACCTTTTCAAAATCCGAGCGGAGTAAAAAGCGCACCTCATTTCCCGCTTCGGCGAGGCGCCCGCCATAGTAGCTCCCGACCGCGCCGGCTCCGACGATGGCAAAGGAGGTCATCGTTTCGCTTCCTTCGATATCTTGACCGCGGTGGCGATGGTATTGCGGTGAATCTTTGCGGTGTATTCCTGCTGCCGATTGTAACCCCCACCGTAAAGAATGGCCACGGGGATCCGGTTCCGGATGAAGGCGCGCAGGATGACTTCATCACGGCGCATGAAATCTTTCAGATCGAGCTGCATGAGCCCAAGCCGATCATTCCGGTGGTTATCCGCGCCAGCGACCCAAAGGACGAGGTCAGGCGAAAAGACATCGAGCGCCGCTGCCAGAGTGGTGAAGAGCTGCTTGAGATACATCTCACCCTCGACGTAGCGCACAGTCTCGACATCCATCGAGCCGTTCACCTTCGATGCCGAAGCAAAGCGATCGACATGGATCGAATAAGTGAAAACGGACGGATCATCGCCAAGAATATGATTGGTGCCATTTCCCTGATGAGCATCGGTATCGACAACCATGATCTTAATCCCGGGCCGTTGAACTTGGAGGTCACGAATGGCGACTGCGATGTCATTGAACACGGAGTAATTCTCCCCGTGATCCTTGAAGGCGCTGTGCGTTCCGCCGGCGAGAACGGCGGCGACGCCATCTTGGAGAGCCGCATGACAGGCCTGGCGAGTGGCCTCTACTTCGGTAGCGCTGCGGGTGTATAGCTTGGGGGTGACCGGGAGGCCGAGCTTGATCTGCTCCTTGCGGTCGAGGTGACCGTTGTAAATTTTAGCCAAGTAATCGGCATCGTGAACCCGGCGGAGAATATGGGAATCAGCCGCGCGCACCTCTGAAACATCCTCGCCACGGAGGACGCCGCTCTCAATCAGCATATTCTTCGACACCTCGAATTTCTCCATCGGAAACGGGTGACCGGCAGGAAGATCGAGATGGAAATCTGGAGAATAAAAACAACGCATTTTCTTCGAAAAGCAATCTCCCCCCGGAAGAGGATACGAGCAAGCCTAGATGTAGGTTGGAATTTTTCCAAGATTGCGCTAGAGATTGGCCCGTTGACTAGACGCGTTGTCATCCTCTCTCTGGTTTTTGGCCTTCTTCCGCTCTTCGCGCAAGACGGCCCGAGGGTGAGCATCACGCCCACACCGCCTAATCCCTACAAGTATCAAAAGACGGTTTACCCTTGGAAGAAGTTCATTACCGCGACGGTTTTCTGGGTCGGTGAGCAGCCGACTCCTAACAATCCAACCCCGAATTGCAAATCGTCTTGGGATACCAAATGGCAGGAAAATTTCGGAGGTTACGATAACCCGAAGAAACGCAATGGCTACCTGCCAGTAGGCTTCATCCCAAAAGAAAATCCATTTTACATCGCCCTCCCCTATAACGACTGCCTGAACCACGCGATGCACAAACCTGAGGCCTCACGCGTGATCCCTTGGTTCAAGCGCTACCGCCCTCACCCCGGAGACTCGGTTTGCAAAGGCCGCTGGGTCCAGATCATCTGCAATAAGAAAATCTGCTACGCCCAATGGGAGGATTGCGGCCCTTTCCACACTGATGACTACGCTTACGTCTTCGGAAATGCGCGGCCTAAGACGAAGAAAAACAAAGGCGCGGGGATCGATATCTCCCCCGCCGTGAGAGACTACTTCGGAGTGGGAAATATGGTGAAAGTCCACTGGCGCTTCATCGAGTTCTCGCAAGTTCCCCGCGGCCCTTGGTCACTCTACGGCAATAATAATCCCTTCGTAAACAAAAAGGCGGATCCCGACTTCATGGCACGCATTCGCTACCACGAGCATCTGCGGAAGCTTCGTGATGAAGCTTACCGCAGAAAAGATCCCTCGCAGTAGTTCTAAGCGCCACTCTTGATGGGCTCACGGCCGACCGAGTGATACTCGATCCCCTGCTGAGCGAGATTGACCGGATCAAAAAGATTTCGGCCATCGAAGATCAGCGGGTTGCGCATACGCTTTTTAATCTCAGCGAGATCGGCATTTCCAAACTGCTCCCACTCGGTCGCGATGACGAGGGCCTCGGCACCGTCAAGACAGGAATACTGATCTTCGGCGTAAGTGATGTCGCCCTCGAGATTGCCAAACTTTTTCGCCGTTTCGACCGCTTCAGGATCCCAAGCCGAAATGCTCGCGCCTTCTGAAAGCATTTTCTGAGCAAGCTTGATAGCGACGGACTCGCGCACGTCATCGGTATTTTGCTTAAATGCGAGACCCCAAAGGGCGATTTTTTTCTCGCGGAAAACCCAGAGGCACTCTCGGATTTTCGAAACGAAGTGATCGAGCTGTGAGTCGTTGATTTCCTCGACTTGCTTCAGCAGCTCGAAGGGATAGCCAAGCGACTCGGAGATGGAGATGAAAGCCTTGATATCCTTCGGAAAACAAGACCCGCCGTAGCCGAGTCCCGCGTTCAGGAAGGAGCGCCCGATGCGCTCATCCATCCCGATTCCTTCAGCCACCATCTCAATATCCGCGCCCGACTTTTCGCAAATTCGGGCCACTGAGTTGATGTAGGAGATCTTAAGGGCGAGGAAAGAGTTCGCAGCGTGCTTGATCAGCTCGGCAGACTCGACGTCAGTCGCGAGGACCGGCGCGTTGAAAGGCGAGTAAACTCGCCGCATGACATCAGCAGTGCGCTCGTCATGCGTTCCGAAAACAATGCGATCCGGGTTGAGCAAATCATCGATCGCGCAGCCCTCACGGAGGAATTCTGGGTTAGACGCCACGCCGAATTCGACTCCCTTGGGGCCATAGCGCTTAATCGTCTCAGCAACCTTTTGACCGGTTTTAACCGGAACCGTGGACTTATCGACAACGACCTTGAATCCTTGCTCAGGATTTACCGTTTCTGCGACTTCCCGTGCTACTTTTTCAATAAAAGAAAGGTCTACTGAACCATCCTCCATGGGAGGGGTCGGGACGGCGATGAAAATGACTTCGCCACTTTCCACCCCCTCAGCAGTCGAGGTTGTGAACTTTAAGCGCCCGGCAGCCACATTCTTAGTCACCAGCTCCGCTAAGCCCGGCTCGTAGATGGGGATCTCACCCTTAAGAAGCATCGCAATTTTATCAGGATTGTTATCGACGCAAGTGACGTCATGGCCGACTTCAGCAAAGCAAGCTCCAGTGGTGAGTCCGACATAGCCGGTGCCAATAATGGTTAGGTTCATATCTAAGTAGTGAGGTTATTGCGGAAGTAGGAGATCGTTTTCGCAAGCCCTTCTTCGAGCGCGATCGTGGGCTCCCAGCCGAGGATTTCCCGCGCAAGAGTGATGTCCGGTTTGCGTTGCCGCGGATCGTCCGACGGTAGCGGATGATAGGTGATTTTCGACTTGCTCTCGGTGAGTCGCAGGACGACCTCGGCAAGCTCAGCCATGGTGAACTCTCCCGGATTGCCGATGTTCACTGGCTCACTTTGATCGGGATGTTCCATCAGGCGCACGAAGCCCTCGATGAGATCATCAACATAGCAGAAAGAGCGCGTCTGGAGGCCTTCGCCATACATTGTGAGATCCTCGCCCTTGAGCGCCTGCACGATGAAATTCGAAACGACCCGACCATCGCTCGCGAGCATGCGGGGTCCGTAAGTATTGAAGATTCGCACGATGCGCGTCTCCACCCCGTGCTCCCGATGAAAGTCAGAAAAAAGGGTCTCGCCGATGCGCTTACCCTCATCGTAGCACGATCGGATTCCGATCGGATTGACGCATCCACGGTAGCTTTCAGGCTGGGGATGGATCTCCGGATCGCCGTAGATCTCAGAAGTCGAGGCCTGAAAGGCCCGCGCGCCACAGCGCTTGGCCAACTCGAGAACATTAAGTGCGCCCATGAAGCTCGTCTTGGCCGTATGGATCGGATCTGCTTGGTAATGCGGAGGACTCGCAGGGCAAGCGAGATTGAAAATACGATCCACCTCTACCTCGATCGGGTCGCACACATCCTGCTCGATAATACGAAATTTCGGATTATCCGCGTGATGCGCCACATTCGCCTTTCGGCCCGTGAAAAAATTATCGAGGCAGATGACTTCGTGCCCCTGTTTAAGGAGGCGATCAGTAAGGTGGGAACCGAGAAATCCGGCACCGCCGGTGACAAGTGTGCGCATGTTTTCGAGAGGGGAAAGCGGTTAAGGATGGCTAACTACCGGGAAAGGACGAATAAAACAAACTTTCTCGAAAGAAAATTATCTTAATAGTCGTGTTCGCTTCTTAATGCTGCGATCTCACTGTCTATTTCCGGATCGTCACGCGATCCCCGATCTTTGCCTGACCCCAGAAATATTTTGCGGAGGACATGGGGAGACGAATACAGCCATGAGACAGAAAGCCCGCGTAGGTCGGACCTTCATGAAAGCCGATTTCGCTACAACTGAACCGCTGAAAATAGGGCATCTTAGCGTCTCGGTAGAGATTAGAGACCTTATTCTTCGTCTTGTCGGTGATGACAAACTTCCCCGTCGGAGTGCGGAACTTACGACTCCCAGTTGAGCAGCGGGAAGTCTTTATCAACTTCCCCCTTTTATAATAATAGACCTTTTGCTCGGAGAGATCCACGATGAAAGAACGCACCTGCTGGTCGTCCTCGTAAGGCACCCCTATAAGAAGCTGCTGCATTTTAATGTCTCCTCTGTTCGCTGCCATCTGGATCGGGTAAACCCGGTTCTTGGTCGCAGAATATTTATCTACCCCAAGTTCAAGAAAGCGCTCCACAACTTCGAGCTGACGGAGCATGACCGCTACCATAATCGGCTGGAGATGGCGCTCATTACGGCAATACCAATCAAGAAGCCCCTTCCGGCCAAAGAAATCCCGGTAGGCCAAGCTCACCGGAAACTCGAGGTGGGCTGAGAGCTCCGGCTTTCGATCATGGTTAAGCAGCGCAAAGGTGATTTCGTCATTTCCAATCGCTACCGCGGTAGCCAAGGGGCGCTGGCCCTCAGCCCCGAGAATTTCGAGGGATGCCCCGTGCGAAATCAGCGCTTCCACCATTTCGATCTGCCCCGCTTTCATCATGGTAAACAAAACGGGTTCACCCGCGATGAGCTCGTCTGGATCGGCGCCGCGCTCGAGCAGGGCCTTGCAAGCGGCCCAATTTTGATGCTCAAATGCGAGGCCCAGCGAGCCTGACACGTCATCCACCACCGGTAACAAAAGATTGAGGCCAGCCGGGAATGGATACCTGAGCGCCGCTTGGATCGGCCGGAGCCCCTGAATACTCAGGGCCTCAATGTCCGCCCCCCTTTTCATCAGCTCGCTCAGGACCGCAGCTGCCTCTCCCTCAGCAAATCCAAGGCCCTGCCAGTGGCGGCAGAGTCGGTTAATAATCCGCTCCCCTCCATTTAAAAGCTGATTCGGATCCGCGCCATTCTTTAAAAGTGGGATCATCAGGTCAGCCCGACCCATCGCCAGCGCTTGCGCCACCAACGCCTGATCGCCATCACGGATGCTCGCTCCAGCTTCGAGAAGCCGCTCCAGCCAGAAAGTATCGCCCGCTTTAATCGTCCGGGCCATCAGGCTCACCCCATCCTGATCCACCGGGTTCGGACTCGCCCCATGGTCTATGAGAAAGGCCAGATCAGTCCACCTCTCAGCATCGTAATAGACCAGCGGAGCCGGAATTCCGGCGATCGCGAAGTCGATTTCCGCGCCCCGCTTAAGGAACTCTTCCGCCCACTCATCCCCCTCTTTTTCTAAAGCTTCCTCAAGGGGCAACTTCCCCGACCCATCTGGCTGATTCACCTCGATCCCGTAGCGGTCGAGAAGCGGAAGGACCTCTGCCCGGTCATTCACCAACGCCGAGTGAAGGACGGATCGTCCAGCCTCATCCGGCGCTCTAAAATCAACCCCAGCACGGCCGAGGCGCTCGACCAAAACCAAGTCATTCGCGGCAACCGCCTTCCGCACCTCCGCGTCTGTCGCAGCCACGCCGGCCTTCTCTAACTCTCGGAGAGCTACCGCAGGATCTTCAAAAAATCCCCGCCGCTCGAGCACGAAAAGGACTAAAAGTATAAGGGAAAGAGTGGCCAGTGACCATCGCAGGGATTTTTTAGATAAACTCATGATCCGGGGGGGAAGAACCTCAAGACCGCGATTTCGTCAGAGCATCCCACAAAATACCAGCCCGAAATGATCCCTCTTCCGCGCGTCAAAGTTCTTGCTTCCTTAGCGCTCCACCCTTAAGTCCCCGCCGCGCCGTGTCTCAATCCCTCAAAATAGCCCTGCCGAAGGGAAGCCTCCAAGAGCCAACCCTCAAGCTTCTCGAAAAGGCCGGATATAATATCTACACCTCTGACCGGGGTCTGCGCCCATCGTCCGATGACGATTCGCTCGATATCTACATGATTCGCGCGCAAGAGATCGCCCGCTACATCGACCAAGGGTTTATCGACTGCGGCATCACGGGCTACGACTGGGCATATGAGAATGGCGTTGACCTCGTCGACATGGCAGAACTCCCCTACTCCAGAGCTACGGTGCGACCTACCCGCTGGGTCCTCGTCGTCCCGGAAGATTCCCCCATCCAGACCGTTCAAGACCTCGAGGGAAAACACATCGCCACCGAGGGCATCGGCATCACCGAGCGCTATCTGAAAGAAAAAGGCGTCAGCGCCAAGGTCGAGTTCTCCTGGGGAGCTACCGAGGTCAAAGTCCCCGATCTCGTCGACGCCATCGTGGATGTCACCGAGACCGGCTCCTCCATCCGCGCAAACAAGCTCCGCATCGTCGACGAACTCCTCCGCTCTTTTCCCCACTTCTACGCCAGCAAGGCCGCCTTTGCCGATGACTGGAAAAAGGACAAGATGGAACGCATGGTAATGATGATCAAAGGCGCGCTCGAAGCTCGAGACAAGGTCGGCTTGAAGCTCAACCTCCCCGCCTCCGCCCTCGACTCCCTTCTCGAAAAACTTCCCTCCCTTCGCCGCCCCACCGTCTCACACCTCGCCGACGAAGAGTGGGTTGCAGTCGAGACCATCATCTGCGAGAGTGTCGCCCGCTCACTCATTCCCGATCTTAAAGATCTCGGTGCGGAAGGCATCATCGAGTATCCTCTCAACAAGATCGTCCTTTAAAAAATAATTTCCTCGGAACCTCCGTCTCAGCTTCAACTCTCAGACTCACCTAAACACCACTGACCAAACTGCTTACCATGGGTAATCTCAAAAAGCGTCGTAAGACCAAAATCAGCAAGCACAAACGTCGGAAGCGCATGAAGGCAAATCGCCACAAGAAGCGCCTCCGCTACAAGTCCTAGTCATCGGATTTGCGAGCCAGCACGTGCCGCCAAGAGGTCCTATTTCTCTAAAATAACGACCCTCGCCACAAGTTTCGCCACCGGGAGCACGCTCTCGGTGGCTTTTGTGCGGCCCTAAGCCGAAGGACGCTCCGCCGAGGGAGCAAGCTCCCACCCCGCTCCCCTTGGGAAAGGGTGGGCTTCTCCCCTTGCCTCTACCAAGCAGAAATCTCCCGGAAAGCTGCGAGACGCTTATTGAGAATGTCAGAGTCAATATCCTCGAGCGCGCGGGTCGAGAAAGCCTCGCAGGTGAAGGACGCGAGCATTGAACCCTGCACAACAGCTTGCCGCAACTGGGCGAAGGTCGGCTTCACCGCGCCCTCCCGGGCGAGGTAGCCAGTCATCCCCCCGAGGAAGGTATCGCCCGCCCCAGTCGGGTCCGCCAGTTCACGCAAGGGCCAAGCGCCACAGCGGAAGAAGTCCTTCTCACCAGGTCCGAAGAGAAGCGCGCCAAACTCACCGAGCTTAATCACGACAAATTCCGTTCCCTTTTCGCGAAGCCTCTCGCCCGCATGAATGAGGTTGTTCGTTTCGGCAAACTGACGAGCCTCTCCCTCGTTAATGACGAGAAGATCGATGCGCTTGAGAACTTCGTGAAGCTCGTCATTCGCGATCGTGATCCAGAGATCCATAGTATCGGCGAGAACGAACTTTTCCTTAGCTTTACACTGCTCAAGCATCTGGAGCTGGTTGACCGGAGCCATGTTTGCACAGAGGACGAACTCGGCATCTTGCAGATCCTTGGGAACTTTCACTTTCCAGTCTTCCAGCACGTTGATCGCGACATCGTGCGTCGTGCGGTCATTCATATTCTCATGGTATTCGCCGGACCACGTGAAGGACGCCTTCTCAGAACGCTCGAGACCAGAGAGATCCACTCCCTTCGAGGCGAGCATATCAAGATGCCCTTGGGGGAAATCGTGACCGACGACACCGATAAGATTGACCGGATTAAAAAGCTTCGCGGCCGAGAGAGCAGCATAAGATGCAGAGCCCCCAAGAAGATTTTTTTCATCAGCGGAAGGAGTCTTGACGTTATCAATGGCGACAGAACCGCCTACGAGAATTTTCATATTTTGAGTTGGGTAGTGATTAGTTGGGTTTCAGCGAAAATGTCGCTAGCTTGGAGAAGATGGGAGACGATGACGACTCGCATGGCCCCCGCTTCCTGAACCTCAGCAAGATTAGCCGGCTTGATTCCGCCGATGCAGAAGACCGGGATGGCGCACCCTACGCTGCTCTCGACCAGCGCAATGTTCTCTAAGCCAATCCCGGGTCGGCCCTTCTTGGTCGGCGTCGGAAAGAGGGGACCGAAGCCGATGTAATCCGCGCCCTCGGCCAAGGCCGCTTGGGCTTGCTCCACGGAGTGGGTCGAGCGCCCGATCAAAATATGCTGACCCAGAATCGCCCGAGCCTCGCTGATCGAGCCATCATCCTGTCCCAGATGGAGGCCAGGAGCACCGCATTCTTTAGCGAGCTGGAGGTGATCATTCACGACGAAAGGAACATGGTGCTTGGAGCAAAGAACGTTCAAGTCATTCGCAAGATCAAGAAGCTCCGCCGGGTCATGCCCCTTCGCACGTAGCTGGAGGAGGCTCGCGCCGCCAAGAATAAGCGACTCAGCGACCGAGAGAGCATCCCTTTCCTCGACATAGCCGAGATCAAGAATGCCATAGAGCCGCGCTTCTGGAGAAAGGGTCATTTAAAGATTCTTCTCCTTAAGAAAGTTCCCCACCCAAGCAATATCATAGTTCCCGGCGATGAAGTCGGGATGATCAATAATCTCTTGCTGGAAGGGAATGGTGGTCTTGATCCCGGTAATGCGGAATTCAGAAAGAGCCCGCTTCATCCGGGCGATGGCCACCTCTCGCGAGGAAGCGGTCACGATGAGCTTGGCGATCATCGAGTCGTAAAATGGCGGCACAGTATAACCGGAATAAACATGAGTATCAACGCGGACCCCCTTTCCCCCCGGAGCATACCAGAGGTCAATGGTGCCGGGGCTGGGGCAAAAGTTATTATAAGGATCCTCAGCATTGATGCGGCACTCGATGGAATGACCGCGCGGAGTTGCCTCTAGAACGTGAGCGGACATCGGCTCTCCCGCAGCAATACGGATCTGCTCCTTGATAAGTTCACAGCCCATCACTTCTTCCGTGACAGGGTGCTCAACTTGAATCCGAGTGTTCATCTCCATAAAGTAAAAGTCCTCAGCATTCTCATCGACGAGGTATTCAATCGTCCCCGCATTCTGATAGTCAATAGCCTTAATCAGCCGCACCGAAGCATCTCCCATCCGCTGGCGAAGCTCTTCGGAGATGAGCGGGCTCGGACATTCTTCGATGATTTTCTGGTTCCTCCGCTGCATCGAGCAATCGCGCTCACCGAGGTGGATGTGATTCCCGTGGCTATCGCCCAAGACTTGGAATTCGATGTGGTGCGGATTAAGAACGAACTTCTCGATGTAGCAGTCGCCATTTCCAAAACAGGCGATCGCTTCCTGAGAAGCGGCCTGATACATCGCCTCGAACTCACCCTCGTGAAGCGCCGGGCGCATCCCACGTCCTCCTCCCCCGGCGGTCGCCTTAATCATGACCGGGTAGCCCACCTCTGCGGCGACCTTGAGACCTTCAGCGGCATCCTTGAGAATTCCATCTGAGCCGGGCGTGGCCGGGACGCCATTGGCAGCAGCAGTCGAGCGGGCAGTATTCTTATCACCCATCGTCCGAATGACTTCAGCCGAAGGCCCGATAAACTGGATCTTGCAGCTCTCGCAGATCTCGGCAAAGCGAGCATTTTCCGAAAGAAAACCGTAGCCCGGGTGGATCGCCTCCGCCTCCATAATCTCGGCGGCCGCGATGATTCGGTCAGGCTTGAGATAGCTCTCACTGCTCGGACCCGATCCGATGCAGACCGCCTCATCCGCGAGTTGGACATGCATGGAATCGATATCAGCCTCTGAGTAAACAGCGACAGATTCTACTCCGAGTTCGCGACAAGCGCGGATGATGCGGAGGGCAATTTCCCCCCGATTGGCGACTAGAACGCGCGTAAACATAGCCAGAAAAGTTAAGGTGGCGGCTTTTCCAATTACAAAAGCCGCAGAAGTTCGTTACTTGATGCGGAAGAGCTCGTCGCCGAACTGAACTGAGGTGGAATCTTCCGCACAGATCTCAGTAATCGTGCCTGACGTTTCCGCTTTGATTTCATTCATCACCTTCATGGCCTCGATGATGCAGAGAGTTTGTCCTTCGGAAATGGTATCGCCGACATTGACGAAGTTATCCGCCTCGGGAGACGACTTGCGATAGAAGGTCCCGACCATCGGAGAACTGATCGCCTCACCCTCAGATACAGGTGCGGATGGTTCTCCTGCCGGACCCCCTGCTGGAGCTGCGATCGCTGCCGGAGCGGCCTGCACGGGCGCACCCGCCGGAAGAGAGCCTAGGAGCTTCTGGAGATCAGCGAGGTCAGCGCCCTTCTGAAGTTTAATCTTAAAGTCTTCCTTTTCGAACTGGAAGTTGGTGAGCCCATGATCATCCATGAGCTTTACGATTTTTCGGATTTCAGCGAGGTCCACGAGAAAAGTCAGAGTTAAAATAGCGCGAATGCGCCCGCGCACCCTAGATAGAAACTACCTAGGGAGCAAGCGACTTGTTAGCCCAGCTCAGAACGCCCCCTTTCCGAGAAATTTCTCTAAGCAGCGATTCCTCTGCCAAGCTTCACGCTTTCTGCAAGATGGATCGAAATCATAGGGCCCACGGCGCTCAAGCTATCAGCTCCTAACCTCTCCCACCCTTCGAGATTTGACCCACGATCAACGCAGACACCGCTAACAAAATCGAAGACCTCTTCGCCTTTATCTCACCGCCAGCTTCCTCCTCAACCAAGCCGACCTCGAACTCCACATCATCCCCGCCAAGCCCGCCAAGCCCACCAAGCCCGCCAAGCCCGCCAAGCCCACCAAGCCCCCGGAAAACCTCCAGCGAACCGTCCACCTCCACCAGAATACCGATGAAGAAAAAAATGCGAATCAATTACCGAAAAGCCGTCAAACCCTAGTCAACCCAAGGCCGTGCCTGCTTAATGCTTAGATCACCCTCTTCAGTAATCTTAAATTCGATCTCGATCGCAAAGGCCGGATCAAAACCCGAGTAGAGACGCGAGAAGTGAATGTTCGCCTGCCTCATTCGCGTAACCAACCGCAGGATTTGCTCGCGGGTAAGAACACGTTCCCCAAGGGGCAGCTGGTTCGTCGATCTGATATACTGAATCTCATACTTCGAGGTGGCGAGGCGGGCCACCAGCAATTCTTCAGGCACCGAATTCAGCTCAGGGTTCGTTACAAGATCCTCTCCCACTTGGACGTTGAGGTAGTAGCCTTCCCAATTCGGGTCGAAGATATTGCGAGCCACCGCGACCCCATTGGCCTGCTCATTTTTAAAATTAGGATGCACCAGAACTCCCATTGCCGAACTTAAATGATCGATACGGTAGAACTCGCGCTCCTCGTAAGCTCGGTAATTCCACAGGCTGGCCCAGACCTGGCGCACGCTCTTAGAAAGGTGACCTTCATCTGCATGATGCGTGTAGGAATCGTAAAGTCCCGCGCCATTGAACTCCACCGAATCCTCGGCATTCGCGCTCGAGCGGAGGCGCGGTGTGACCTCGTCCGGAAACGAATTTTGCAGGTCACTCAGCGCGGTGAACATCCACCCCGGCAGGCTGCTTTCCTTCTTCATCGTGGAGCGGAATTCCTTAAGAGCCCGCTTGCGCCAAGCAGGGTCACTTTGAAAAGCCACCTCCGCCATCATGGCCTGCGCACTAGCGTAAAAACCATTGTGCTTCATGAATTCGTCATAGAAGTAGAATGGAATCGCGAAGCCGTCCGGCACATCGAACGCCATAATCTTCCGCAGCTCCGCCACATTCGTCGCCTTCCCACCGAAGGCCGCAGTCTCGCTAAAGCTAATCTCATCTAAAGGCCGAACCTCCGTCACCGCTAAGTTTCTCAAAGGAAAACTCTTCGCCGTCGGGCGAATGCTCTCGAAATAATCATCGACCTCAACCTGCGTCGCTAAGCGCACTTCAAACCCATCCGGCCGCACTTCATAAAAAATGTTCTCGCCAAGAAAAGGAACCAGATCCGGGTGGGTGCTCGCCCCCGCAATAAAGGCATTCGGCGTCCCATTCTGCTGCGCCTTAAGATTCACATGAGAAAGAGGAGTCTGCGGAACTTCCGTGATGATTCCCGAAACATAAGTGAGATCGTTCGGCAAATTACGGAAGATGACAATGTCGCGCGCTGAAAGAACATCCGCCCCCTCCGCCAATGTCAGCCGCCCATAAGCAAACCGCTGATTCATCGGAGTATAAAGGTTATTGCCGAAAAGTTCCTCGGTCTCGATCGAGCGCACCAATGACTTCTCGAAGCGCTCCCGGCTAAGAGCCTGAACCTCCCGCTGCGTCTCGCTCGGCGCATGATAGACAAGTCGATCAATAAAGGGCGCATTGGTCCCGATAAGCTCATAAGCCAGCTCGATCTTCTCAAAAGCCACCGGATCAGTCGGCCAAAACTCCAAGGTGAAAATTCCCCTCTCATCCCCCGGTCCGATGTAGTTCTCATGATAAACTAGTGAGCCCGCCAGCTGATCCCGCCTACTCGTAAAATAAGTCGTCCCGTTAAATACCGCCAGACCATCCCCGAAAGAAAGATCACCATAAAGCCCCAAAGCCTCGCGGGCGAAGTCGAAGTGGAACTGGTGCTGATTGACGTTGATAAAGTAAAGCTCAGGATTCCCCGCCACATCAGTAATAAGAAATTTCACCTCCTTCACATTCTGAGCTCCCGGAAAGTTGTCCCGCTTCGCCAAACGATCAAAAGTCGCCCCATCAGGAATCGTCAAACTCCCGCTCTCAAAAGGAATCGTAACTCCGGGATTCAAGCCAGTCCCCGCCGCAAGTTCCTGCACATCCCCGATCCCATCCTGATCGCTATCATACTGGAAAGTCGTCGAGGCATGCCGCACATCATAAAATCCCCGCTTGCCGGGGAAAAGAGGATCGCGCAGCACCCGCTCCTCATCGAGTGCCGTGCTGCTCACCATCGCCACCTCCTTCCAAGTTACCAAGTCGGGCGATCTTAAAAGAATAGCATACTCCCCCGGCGAATACGGCACCCGAATCTCAAACTTCCCGCCCAGCTCCGGCTGAACCAGCTGGCCCAGCGCTGCCGAGCATACTGCCAGCAAGAGAAAGAGAATTTTTTTCATAACCACTCGGCGGATTTTCTCCGCTCACTCTTCGCCGCCGCGACTTTTTAAAATCCCACCCAGCAATCGCCGAGAGACTAACCTAATCAGCCCGCGGGAGCAAGTCGCCCAAAATACCGCAGCCCCGCGTCCTCCCCCACCTTAATTGCCTGTCCTTTGTCCCCCATCCATGCCAGACCCTGACCTGAAAAAATGACCTTCTCCGACCTCAAACTCCCCGCGCCTATCCTCGACGCCATCACCGATACCGGTTACCAGGAGCCCACCCCGATCCAGGCCAAAGCGATCCCCGTAATTCTGCGCCGGAAGGACGTCATCGGCATCGCCCAGACCGGCACCGGAAAGACCGCCGCCTTCACCCTCCCGATGCTCTCCATCCTCGGAAACATCAAACCAAAGGCCCCAGGAATCCGCGCCCTCATCATCTCCCCCACCCGCGAGCTCGTCACCCAGATCCGCGATAACCTGCAAGACTACTCGCGCCACCTCAACACCCGCCTCGCCACCGTCTACGGCGGCGTCGGCGAGCAACCCCAGATCGAAGCCCTCCGCCATGCCGACATCGTCATCGCCACCCCAGGCCGCCTCATCGACCTCATGGACCAAGGCCACCTCGACATGCGCGGCCTCGAAATCCTCGTCATGGATGAGGCCGACCGCATGCTCGACATGGGCTTCCTACCCGCCATGCGCAAGTTGGTCAAAAAAATGCCCAACGACCGCCAGACCCTCCTCTTCTCCGCCACCCTCTCCGGCCAGATCGAAAAACTCACCCGCGAGTTCCAAAAAAAAACCACCCTCGTAGAAATTGGCGACCGCACCGACCCTGCAAAAACCGTGCGCCAGTGCGTCTACCCCATCCCGCGCCACCTCAAATTCCCCCTCCTCCTTCACCTCTTCGAAAGCCCCGAACTCTTCACCGTCCTCGTCTTCGTCAAGATGAAACACCAAGCCAGCCGCCTCGCCAAACAGCTCAGCCAATCCGGCGTCCCCGCCGAAGGCATCCACGGCGATCGCACCCAGAACCAACGCCAGCGCGCCCTCGATAAGTTCAAAGAAGGAAAACTCCGCGTCCTCGTCGGCACCGATGTCGCCGCCCGCGGCATCGACATCACCGGCGTCACCCACGTCGTCAACTTCGACTTCCCCCTCCAGAACGAAGACTACATCCACCGCATCGGCCGCACCGGCCGCGCCAAAGCCGAGGGCGACGCCATCACCTTCGTCACCGAGAACGAACACCGCGCCCTCAACGACCTCGAGCGCTTCATCAAGCGCGACCTCCCACGTAAACACGCCAAAAATTTCGACTACGACGCCCCCGCCCCCGTCCGCGATGGAGCCCCCCGCCCCAAGCGAAACAACGACCGCGCAAAGCCCCAAGAAAACAACTCCCCAAAACGTGGCAGCCGCCGCCGCAAATCATAAAAACTCCCCGCCCCCAACCAAGCCCCCAGTTCGCAGTGTAGCCTTCAGCCGAACTCCCCGCCCTCAACCACCGCTAAAACTTCGCCTAAAAGCCACCCTACAAACTAGAGAACCCCGCCCCAGACCCACAAAAAATCCACATCAACCTACCACTCCCCGAAAATCTGCCCCCCAAAAAAAACCCAAAACCTAACCCCGCTCTTTCCGAGTAAAAACCAACTCCCTCTCCGAGGAATCACCCTTACTCAAACAATATCCCCCCGTCTTAAAGTTCCTCAACTCCGCCGCCTCCGTAACCCCATTGCGCACAATATAATCCGCCATCATTCCCCGCGCCTTCTTCGCATAAAAGGAAATGATCTTATAAGTCCCCTTCTTCTCATCCTTAAAAACCGGCGTCACCAGCTCCCCCTTCAACTCCTTCAGCTTCACCGCTGAAAAATACTCCTTCGAGGCCAAATTCACCACCACCTCCGAGCCCGATTTCTTCTGATCCGCATTCAGCAACTCCGTAATCCGCGATCCCCAAAAATCGTAAAGATTCTTCCCCCGCCCGTTCGCAAACTTCGTCCCCATCTCCAGCCGATAAGGCTGCATCAGATCCAGCGGACGCAGCAAACCATAAAGCCCAGATAAAATCCGCACCCGCTTCTGCGCAGCCGAAAAATCCGCCGCCGACCACTCACTCAGCTCCATTCCCTGATAAACATCTCCCGTAAAAGCGAGAATCGCCTGCCGACTATTCCCCGGATGAAAATCAGCCTCCCAGCTCGCAAAACGCTCATGATTGAGCTCCGCCAACTTCTCGCTGATCGACATCAACTCCCCCACCTCTCCCACCGAGAGCTTCCTCAATCCCGCAATCAACTCCGCCGACTCCTCAACAAAACGAGGCTGCGATTTCTTCTTCGTCAAAAGCGGAGAATCATAATCAAGCGACTTAGCGGGAGAAAGAAGGACAAGCATAGCGAAGCTCTCGGAATATGAATCCATCCTGAAAAAGAGCAAGCCACGCCGCCAAAATCCCCGGCCAAAAAACACCGGACCTCCAGAGTTCGACAACCTATCAAAAACAAGCCTCCGCTTCAGACTCCGCAATCCCAAGCGGATTGCCACCCCTCGGTGATTTATTCCCGGCCCAAGAAAAATTATTCCAAGCTCAAAATCCCTCAACCGAGATTCCCACCTCCCCGGAACCTCGCCACCCGGTAGGCATACCCGAAGCAAAAAAAGCCCCCGATAATCATCCCCGGCAGCATCGTCGCCAAAAGCTCCGGCGTCCCCGCCAGCCAATGCACGGCCCAGATCAAAGCATAAAATACCACCCAGCTCACCGTCCCCGTCGCCATCACCGGCCACCTCAAACCCCGAAACCTCCTACCCAGCCACACAATCAACTCCGCTGAAAAAATTGTCGAAAGCAAGCTCACCACCCCCTGAGTCGCCGCCACCTGCACCCGCGATCCCAGCCCATGCTCCCAATTCACCCAGAGCCCCCAAAGAACAAATCCCACC
>Ga0114957_1000707_pt1 | contig 41265 bp, 43 predicted proteins | sample BantaG_FD_87175 | JGI IMG/M metagenome (GOLD analysis project Ga0114957, IMG submission 87175) | Marine algal microbial communities from Bantry Bay, Ireland - BantryBay_4 metaG | ecosystem: Host-associated > Algae > Red algae > Unclassified | place: Bantry Bay, Ireland | collected 2014-11-21
TACCAGAGGCCAACTGCGTGACCGCGAGGGATCGTGGGAAGGAGCCGGAGCGAAGCGGAGACAGCCTGCCAGCGACAGCGATGCAGGCAACGCTATGGGAAAACCGTCAGACGACGAACAGAAACCTCATCCGAGGCCGACAGAGTGGGAAGAGCTGGCACAACACAGCGAAGTCCCGTCATTCAGCTCTGCAAAAACAAAAATACAAAAACAAAAATAGCAAAAACAAAAATAGCAAAAACAAAAACAAAAATTAACAAAAACAAAAATATGCCTGGCATAAAATAAAGGGGAAATTCTCCGTAGAATAAGGGTTTGAGGATTCAAAAGAGCCTTTTTCTGCCCCGAATTCTTCACCCTGTCACCGTCTCCTCGACTCCCGCTTGCTTAAGGATTTCCGCAGGCGGACTGGGGAAGGGCCGGGCGAGGGGCATGTTCCCGCTGTCGCTGATCGCTTTCTAGGTGGCTTGGGTGTCGATAGTCTTTATGGAAGAAGTAAGTAGGACTTCGAAGTATGCTTGCCAAAGGCTCTGAGCTGGCCTTTTTCTGCGAGGATGAGGTCAGCAATTGTCTGGGCGGGACAGTTTCCGATGGTCAGATGAATCACCTTTGGTGGATGCCCGACCAGCACACTGCGTTGAAGAAAATCCCTATCTTTTGTCACGATCACGAAGCCTTCGCTGAGAGCATGATTCCAGATGTCGAGATCGTCATCGCGATCCATTCCCAAATGCACGACATGAGTCGACTCGGGGAACTCCTCTTTGATTGCGGGAAGAATCCTTCGTGAAAGATTCTGATCGAGAAGAAGTTTCACGAAGCAAGGGCTTCCAGATGGCGCTCGCGATGAGCAGCAAAAGCGAGACAGGCATTGATATCATCAGGCTCAAGCTCTGGGAACTCTTCAAGAAGCTGCTCGCGGCTCATTCCTCCCGAAAGATACTCAAGAACATCGCCCACGGTAATCCGAATTCCACGGATACACGGTTGTCCGCTCCGCTTCCCCGGCTCAATCGTGATTCTCTCGCTCATGACCTCAAGCTAGCAGAATTTTTTGGAAATGGAAGTCTCAGCAGCTCTCTAACCGATGCAGAAACCCCCGAGCCCCACGGCAACGGCTACCAGCGCTATTTCTGGCATTAATGGCATAATTTGAAGCTAGGCCGCCGACGATGAAGCGAATCTCAGTTCGGGCGAGGTGCTCCGACGGCTTGTCTCCGCCAGTTCCCGGCTTGGCACTCCGGTCAAGATCGTGGATGAGGGGTCACTTCTTAGCTCCGTGCCTTCGATCTTCAAATCTTGGGTATCCCAGATATGGGAGTCCTTTAAAAGTGAGGTGTATTCTTGTTCCAAGAGGCTTTGCATCTCGGCGAGTTTGGCCGGTTCTTTACCAGCAAGATCGTCCGCTTCCGCCCAGTCGCTGGAGACTTTGAAAAGCTGGAAATCGGAAAGAGTCGCGGCTGTATCGCGCGAGTGTTTCGGGGCCATTGTCGGAAGTGAAAATGACAAGGGTGTCTTCGCTGAGGCCCATTTTTTGCTGATCGGTCGTGAGGCAGATGAGACCCGGCGGAAATTGGCTCAGAAAAGAGGTGGCGGAGGAAGGGCGTTGGCTGATGAGCGTTTGAAAAAAGCGCTAGCGAGGCCTCGCTCTGGCGCATCTACGCGAGATGCTGCTCGCGAAAAAAGCCGGAACCCATGAAGGCTCCGGCTTTTTTGATGTCCTAAAAGGACACGCGCTACACAAAATTTTGAAACAACTGCGGCCTAGCGGCGGCGCTTGCAACCGAGGCCAAAGGCTGCGACGGCGAGCAGGATAGCGGAGGAAGGCTCCGGAATGGGAATGGTAAGGACGACCTGACCGAGACCGTTGAAATCGTAATCGATCGTGCCGACTCCACCTACGATGGTGACATTATCAAAAGCGACACCAGAAAGAGTGCCGTAGTCGATAAGAACGATATCGGAGGCACCGGCATAGTTCGTGAGGTCAATGAAGAGGTCGGCGGCGTGGTCTCCTCCGCTCAGGTCGAGCTGGCCCGAGACGTTGATCGGGGAGACACCCGTCGCATCGGTGATGAATCTCAAGGTCGCTGTCGAAGCCGCCGCTTGGACGAAGGCATTGATGGAGCCGAAGGACGCGGTGACACCGCTGCCGTTCATTGTGAAGCTATGGTCGATTGTCCCGGAGCCGAAGTTCATGCGATATTGAGCGGTGCTATTGAACTGCGCCATGTCAGCGAGGCCGATGGTTGTGGTTCCATTGTCGATTCCGAGAGGGGCGCCGACCCCGCTTCCTGCGGAACCAAGATTATTCACGACTCCGGTGGTGGTGACGTTAAGATTAGCTCCGTCATAATAACGCATGACGCGGCCAGAGCCACTGTCTCCAACGTAGTCAAGAGTGCCACCTGAGAGGTTGTAGTCGGTGTCGCCGGTGCGGGCTAACTGGAACTGGTGCTTGACGGTGAAGTCACCGCCCGACTGATTGATCGTGGTGCCTCCGGCGGAACCGGTGCGGAAATCCTTGTTGTTATCCCCGACTTCAAGATCAGCGCCTGCTTGAATATTGAGCGTTCCTTCCTGCATCTCGAACTGCTGAATGGGAGTGCCACCGGTGATCGCGGAGTTTACGGTAACGTCAGCGGCGGAATTATTGATCTTCACAGTGGCGTTCGCAATAGTATCGATTCCCGGAACACCTGCGTTCCAGTTGTTCGTGCTTGTCCAATTTCCAGTGAAACTACCGGCGTTAGCAATCCAGTTGGTAGTGACTGCTTGAGAATTTGTGACGAGCGCGGCAGCGAGGCTTAGACCAGTTAGAAGATGAGTGCTTTTCATATAGTTAGTTTGTTCTTTCGTCGTATGGACAAAAAATGATGGGAGCTAGGGGAGCTTTCTTAGCAAAGTTTTTGCAAATAAAAGAAAATCGTTACATCCCCTCGCTCTGATGAGGCCCGGCGATATCTGAATAAGAACCAGCTTTCGGCACGGCACTCGGCAAGGAGGCAAGATCCCTTAATTTGTGCGAGGCCCTCACCTTTTCGTTGGCTACTTTCTATTTCCTGTGGTTTGCTACCTCCTCATGAATCGCCGTTCATTTCTCCGTGCCTCCGCTGCCACTTCGCTTTTTGCGGGCTCTTCTCAGACCCTCAGCGCTCTTGCTGCTGACAACGTTTATCGCGCGAATATCGGCATCCAGCTCTATACCCTCCGGGATGGCCTTGAGGCTGACCCTGCCGCTACCATGAAAGCGGTCGCCGATGCAGGCTATAAGCAGGTTGAGATGTATAATTTTCCGAAATGTGAGGAGATGATCAAGACGGCTAACGACAATGGGCTGGCCCTTAACTCAGCCCATTTCGAGTGGGAAACAGCCGTGAATCCTTCTGATGAAGGGCTTTCGGAATTTAAGAAAATTGTCGAGGAGGCAGAGAAGCTTAAGCTCGGTCATCTTGTCGTCCCCTATCTCAAGGCCGATGATCGTAAAAATCTAGATGGCTATAAAAGAGTTGCGGGGAATCTCAATAAGGCCGCGGCCATTGCTACCGAGGCGGGGATTCAGTTGGCTTATCATAATCACGCCTTCGAGTTCGAGCCGATGGGAGATTCGACGGGTTACGATGTTCTCATCGAGGAGTTCTCGCCCGAGATGAAGTTTGAGGTGGATGTTTTCTGGGTTCAAGCCGGAGGCCGCGAGCCTGTTGCGCTCATTAAGAAGCTGGATGGGCGGGTTTCCCAGCTTCACTTGAAGGATTTAAAAAAGGGTCTCGAGCTACCGATCTATAATGGCATGGCTAAAGACGCCTTTAAGGAACTGGGGAACGGGATGATTCCGATGGAGCCCATCATCGAAGCTGCCAAGGCCGTTGGGGTGGTTCATTGTCATGTCGAGCAGGATCACTCGCCTGATCCGCTAGCGAGCATCGCGCAGAGCGTGACTTACCTAAAGACGCTTTAGATCATTTTTTCCCCAATTTGGGAGAGAATGTGCCTAGCTGCTTCAAGGTCTCCTGAACTGAGAGCCCGGACTGCTCGAGCGGTTCAGGTATTTCCTTTTTCTTGACGTAAGAAAGCGCAGGGAATAATACTGTTTGCGTGAACACTATCGAGATTCTGCGGCAAACTTTTGGCTTTTCTGGATTCCGGTCTCATCAGCAGGGCTTGGTCGAGGGGCTTCTCGCGGGGCGGGATGTCTTCGGCGTGATGCCCACGGGTGGGGGAAAGAGTCTCTGTTACCAGCTTCCTGCGGTGGCGCTTGAGGGTTGCGCGGTGGTGGTGAGTCCGCTCATTGCGCTGATGAAGGATCAGGTCGATGCGGCGCGGGCCAATGGCATCCGAGCCGCGTGTATGAATAGCGCGGCCTCGCTCGATGAGCGGCGGGAGGCGGCCCGGGCCTATCGGGCGGGGGAGCTCGATATGCTTTATGTCGCTCCGGAGCGTCTCTGTCTTGCCGGGTTTCTCGATGAGCTGCGCGATTGCCCGCTGGGGAGGCCCTCATTTTTCGCGATTGATGAAGCGCATTGTCTTTCTGAGTGGGGCCACGATTTTCGGCCGGATTATCTTTTTTTGGCGAAGCTGAAGGGTGAGTTCCCGGACGCTCCGATGGCGGCCTTCACGGCGACGGCGACCCATCAGGTCGCGGAGGATATTGAGCGGAATTTGAGCCTTGGCTCGGCGGTGAAAGTGCGGGCTTCATTTGACCGCACGAACCTTTACTACGAGGTGCGGGCGAAGAAGGATTGGGAGCGGCAAATGGTGGAATTTATCAAAGCGCGGGACGGGCAATGCGGCATCATCTATCGCACGAGCCGGAAATCGGTCGAGGCCACTGCGGCGATGCTCAAGCGTCAGGGGATCGAGGCGCGGGCTTACCACGCCGGGATGGAGAATGAGGAGCGCTCAGCCACGCAGGAGGCTTTTCTGCGTGATGACTGCCGCGTGATTGTAGCGACGGTGGCCTTTGGGATGGGGATCGATAAGCCGGATGTGCGCTTTGTCATTCATGGTGATCTTCCGAAAAATATTGAGAGCTACTATCAGGAGACGGGCCGGGCCGGGCGGGATGGCGAGCCTTCCCACTGCCTCCTTCTTTACTCACCGGGGGATGCTTTTAAAATTCGGCGCTTTTTTGATGAAATCGGTGATGATGCCGAGCGGAAGAGATCGCTGGATCTTCTCGGGGCGATGGAAAAATTCGGCTCGCAAGCGAGTTGTCGTCGGCGGGGTCTGCTGAGTTATTTCGGTGAGGATCTTGAGGCTGAGAATTGTGGTGCGTGCGACGTTTGTGATGGCCAGTTTGAAAAAAAGGATGTCACCCGCGATGCTCAGATTCTTCTCTCGGCGATCGCGCGGACGGGCGAGCGCTTCGGTGCGGTGCACCTGTGCGATATTGTGACGGGAGCGAAGACGGCGCGGATCCGGGAGCTTGGGCATGCGGATTTGAAGACTTACGGGCTGGGCAGGGATCATGCGAAATCCTATTGGCGGGCCCTTCTCGACAGTCTGACCAGTGCGGGAGTGGTGCTGGTTCCAACGGGCGATTTTAACATTCCAAAACTGAGTCCGCGGGCGTGGCGGATCATGAAGAGCGAGGAGGCATTTGAGACGATGGTGGACACGCGGATTGAGCCTGAAAAGGCGGGCCGCTCGCGTGCTACGGTGGAAGAGAATTTTGCTTATGATCGCGGTCTCTTCGAGCACCTGCGGGCACTCCGGAAGGAGCTTGCTGATGAAAAAGGGGTCCCGCCCTTTGTGGTGGCGAGTGACCGCACCCTGCGGCAGATGACGGCGCTGATGCCTGCCTCTGAGGAGGAATTTCTCAAGCTCCACGGGATCGGGCAGGAGAAGTTTGAGAAATTCGGGGACGCCTTTTTACAAGCTCTGGCGAGTTACTGCGAGGGGCATCCAGAGGTTGTCACGAGTCGGCTGGCGAAGCTTCCTGAGGCTTCTGCCACGGCGGCCCCGCAGATGAGTGGGGGTGGACTGAGCGAGACTTATTATGTGACTCTCGAGCTTTTGAAAACGGGTTGTAGCATTGAGGAAATTTCCGCTACGAGGGGGATCGGGGTGAGCACGATCGAGGGTCACGTGGCGAGACTGATTGAAGAAGGAGAGGCGGTCGATCCGCGGGCCTTTGTCAGCGAGGCTGAAGAAGAGGCCCTTCGCAAGTTGATCGGGGAGCACGGGTCAGAAGCGCTCAAGCCGATCTATCTCGCAGGGGAGGAAAAATTCAGCTATGGGAAGATCAAGATCGTGCTAGCCACGATGACGGCGGCTTAGGGTAGGGGATGGCGAGAGCTCTCCCACGGATTTCCGCTGGACGGGGCGTATTTCTCTCTGATGGTGGGGAATGTTAAAAGCGTTCACCAATCAGCAACTTGCTTACTTTCTCGCGCGCCTCGCGCTGGGGGTGAATCTCTTGCTTCATGGCTTCGTCCGCCTGCCCAAGCTTTCCGGGTTCGTGAGTGGGATGGAGAAGCAATTTTTCGGAAGCATGATCCCGGGGTTTCTGGTGACACCGATGGCGTGGCTCATCCCGCCGGTGGAACTGGTGCTGGGCGCGATGCTCATTCTCGGTCTCTGGACGCGCGCCGCCTTGATCGGATCGGCTGTTCTGATGATCGTGCTGATTTCAGGCTGTTGCCTTATTGAGAATTGGTCGGCGGTAGGAAGCCAGATGGTGTACGTCCTTTTCATCTGCCTCCTGATTTATCGTCTCGATGATAACCGAGGAACGCTGAGGGACTAGTGCTCCATCATCCTTAAACTGATGGGTAGATCTGCTGGTATTTTTTCGCGATTGCTTCGTTAGAATCCTTGGCAGAATCCCGATTCAGAAAAGGGTTCACGCCTTGCACTCGCGAAAAACTCCGGCGCATCTACCCATCATTTTAAGCATTCCGAAGCACTAACGCCGTCTGCGGTTGCGTGAGGTCAGGACTTGCTGCTGCATGGCGGGGGAGAGGCCGCTTTCGGGAAGCCAGGCGCGGGCTTCGTCTGGCTGGCGGCGGAAGAAGGCTTCCCCGACCTGCTGGAGGGTCTGGGTGCGGAGTCCGGGATCGCTGATGTCTTGGGCCCAGGCGATGGCGGTTTCCGGCTCTTGCCATGCGAACCCGCGGGCGAATCCGCTGACGGCGGAGTCTCGCTTGGGCGAGCCGGCCATGGTGAGGAGGTATTCGCCCGCCGCGACGGGATCCTTATCCTCCCAGTCTCCGAAGGCGGAATTAAGGCCGGAGTTTTGGCCGGGGCCTTCTGGTAAATTGTCGAGCCAGGTAACGGCGGCTAGGGGCTCTTTCTCGGCCCAGTTCCGGCCGACCTCGCGGACGGCGTCGGCGGCGAATTCATCGGCGGCGAAGGGTTCGATCCAAGAGGAGGCCGCTTCCGGGTCGGTGCGGGCGTAGCGGGAGGCGACCTCTTGCATCGCCTCGCCTTTGAGCGGACCGTCGATGAGGCTGGCGGCCCAAGTGGCGGCACCGGCGGTGTCGCCGCCACGGAGAACTTCGTTCGCGACGATCCCCATGAGGCGGAAGGCATTCTCCCGGCCACCCTCGATGAGAGTGCCGATGTAGGCGACCGCTTCCTCAGGATTACGGTCGGCGAGGCCGGATACGATGCCGTTTTCGAGCCGCTCTTTTTGGCCCTGAAGTTCTTCCGGGAGGTCGGCGAGGATTCCGATGGCACCGGCGGGATCGACGGCGGCCCAGCCGCTCACGAGGGCTTCGAGATCGTGCTTCCCGGAGGCTAGGGCGTCGGTGAAGGCAGCTTTTCCGGCGATCGCGCCCCAGGCGTAGTGGAATTCCTGCCAGTTTTGGCGGTCGGCGCCGAGGGCCTCGAGTTGATTGCGCATTTCGAGGCTGTTTTCCGGGGTGAGACCTTCGAGAAGTCTTGCGAAGGCGAGGCGTCGCTTGACGGGATTGGGATCGGAAAGGGCTTCCCGGGCCAAGGCCTCGAGGCCCGAGCCGGAGAGGGTGGAGCTGCTAAAGAGATTCCCTAAGGAGGAAGCGGAGCCGCCTTTTCGGTCGCCCAGATTTGAGGAAGCTGAGCTGTTATCGCCGCTTGTCGATTGGCTGTCGGCACGGTCCGCAATTCGCAGAGCGCGGCGATCTTCCTCGGCGGTGGTGCCGCTCGCTGGACTGGTAATTTTTTCCAACTGGGTGCCGGCGGCAAAGGCGAGAGTGAGGCCTAAAATCGCCAAGCCCCTGTTTTTCAATGCGTCCGAATTCATGGGCCGATGTTAAGGCAGGAGCAGAGTCTGGCAACCTAGGAGCGTGAGATTGTGCCACCTGGGCTTTTAGTGACGATGCTTTGCGAAGCGTTCCTTGAGGAGGAGGGTGATTTTTTGCGCTTTGGTGAGGCGGTAGCGCTGGGTGAAGACTTGGTAGTGGTCGGCCTGCATCTGGATGAGGAGGGTTTGGTAGATGCGGTGCATGACGCGGGGGGCGAGGAGGGGTTTGAAGTCTTCTGGCGGGAGGAGGTCGCTGGCTTTTTGGTAGAGGCTCAGGGCGCGGTTGGCTTGGAAGGTCATGAACTTCTGGAAGCGGTCATTATGGCGCTTGGCGGCGAGGTCGGCTTCGGTGATGCCGAATTCTGCGAGTTCGGTGAGGGGGAGGTAGATGCGGTTTCCGTTCTGGAGGTCTTCCTCGATGTCGCGGAGGATGTTGGTGAGTTGGAGGGCGTAGCCGAGGGTGATGGCGTAGTCTCGGGAGCGCTCGATATCAGCTCCGAAGAGGGGGAGGCAGACGAGGCCGACGGAGGAGGCGACGCGGTAGCAGTAGCGCTGGAGGTCTTCCCAGGTCTGGAAGCGCTGGGGGGCGAGGTCCATTTCGCAGCCTTCGATGACATTGATGAAGTATTGGCTGGGGATGGAGTAGAGGTCGCGGACGGCGAGGATTTCCCGCTGGAGGTTGGGGAGGCCGAGGGAGGGGTCGGGCTGGCTGGTGGTGAAGATGTTTTTCCACCCGGCGAGGCCTTTTTTCTTTTGTTCGAGGGGGAGGTGGAGGTCGTCGGCGAGGTCATCGATGACGCGGCAGTAGGCGTAGAAGGAGACGAGGTGGGCGCGGCGCTGGGCGGGGACGCAGCGGAGGGCGAAGGCGAGATTTGACTTCGCTTTGCTGGTGATTTCGGCCGAGGTGGGATCGGGTGACATTTTACTCAATGAATCCCCAGTGGCCGCTGGTGAAGGGCCAGAGTGAGAAGAGGGCGGGGCCTACGAGATTGTATTGCTTAACGGAGCCCCAGTAGCGGGAGTCGAGGCTGTTGGGCGAATTGTCTCCGAAGGCGTAGAATTCGCGGTAGTTCCTGCTTTCGGCCTCGGCGTCCTTCAGGGTGACGCTGTTTTTTGAGTTGTAGAAGGGGCTGTTGTAGGGCTGGCCGCGGGAGACGTGGCGGTAGCCGGTGTAGCCGTTTTCTTGGGAGGCGACGCGCTTGATGGTGTCTTCTTTTGCGCGGCCGCCGTTGATGACGAGGTGGGGCTCATCGACTTGGATGGTGTCGCCGGGGATGGCGACGAGGCGCTTGATGTAGTGGGTGCCGTTTTGTTGGCTGGAGAGAAAGTTGGGGTCGGCGTTGGTGTTAATGCCTTGGGTGGTGAAGACGAAGGATTCGCCACGCTCGGGTTGGCGGAAGTGGTAGGAGAATTTATCGACGAGGACGAGATCGCCGGAGGTGAGGCTGCCTTTAAAGATGGGGTCGCCTTTTTTAAAATGGACGCCTCCTTTGAGGGAGCGGGGGCGGCCTTGGGAGTCGCGGTTGAATTTGTTTTTGATGGTTTCGATGTCCATTGCTTCGCCCTTTGGGCAGCCGATGGTGACGTGGCTTCCGTCATCGAAGGTGATGCGGGTGCGGGAGAAGAGGAAGAAGCTTTTATCCTCGATGCCGGTGATGCGGAGGTCTCTCTCGGCGACTTCGTCTGCGTAGGTTTTGCCCTTGAAGACGAAGGCGGCGATGCGGCTGCCGAACCAGGGTTTCTCCCAGCCGGGATCATCGTGCTTGGACTCGGCGATGATGCCGTTGAGCGAGGGCTGCATCGATCCGGTGGGGATGCGGAAGGGCTGGATGAAGTAGGCGCGGACGCCGAGGGCGATTACGATGGCGACCCAGAAGACTTCGATGTTTTCTTCGAGGGCGTTGGGCGGGCGGTAGTGGGTGAGGGATTTTTCGCAGACTTTGTTCAGCTGTTTGGAGGCTTCTTTGACGGCGTCGAGATCCTTGCGTTTGATGGCGGCCTTGAGGTCGGCGCGGCGGGATTCTATTTCATCGATCTTGGTTTGATCGAGGAGGTCGCGCTTGTAGTGCACGAACTTTTTGGCGCCCTTATAGAGGAGGATCGCTTCTTTTTTCCACCGGGGAGTAAACACGGGGGAAAGGTGGGAGGCTTCGCGGGATCTTTCAAGGGCGAAGATTGCACGAGGGGAGGGTTAGGGGAGCTCTTTGATCTCGAGATTACGGAAGGAGACGGGGTCGTTATGGTCTTGGAGCATGAGGCGGCCAGCGGGGCGGGTGGCGAAGTCTGGGATGTCCTTGAACTTGGATTGGGGGTGGGCTTTTTTCCACTGTTCGGATCCGATGGTGATATCGATGACTTTTTCGCCGTTAAGGAAGTGCTGGAAGTGGTTTCCTTTTGCGATGATGAGGGAGGTGTTCCACTGGCCGACGGGCTTGAGGGATTTTTTTTCGAGGTCGGGGGAAAGGAGGTCGTAGAGGGAGGCGGTTTGGCGCTTGGGGCCGATCTTGCCATCCGGGTGGTTCACGTCATCGAGGATTTGGTATTCTGGGCCGAGGAGCTGCTTGCCGTAGTGGGCGACACGGTATTTCACGCCGCTATTTCCGGCCTTCGAGATCTTCCACTGGAAGCGGAACTCGAAGTTACGGTATTCTTTTTTGCTGAAGAGACTGCCGCCTTTGCCATCGAGCGAGAGGATGCCGTCCTGGGCGGTCCAGCCTTTTTGGGTGATGGCCTTTCCGGCGCTATCGGTCCAGCCGGTGAGCGATTTACCATCGAAGACCGGGGTCCACTCGCTGGCGAGGGTTGAGGTGGCGAGGCCGAGGAGGATTAGAAGTGATTTCATGGGGGGTTCTTACGGTTAAGCGGGCGGGGCTATTTCACGGGATCAATTTTTAAGGAGGGTGGGGGGTGGGGTGGATCGATGCTGGTCAAGGTGGGGTGCAGGCCGTTGAATCGCGCGGTGGAAAATACAACATCCTTTCAGGAGCCTGAGGGTTCACCGCCGCCGCTTCCGGTGGTGGAAAAGACGCCGTGGAATGTTTGGTGGACCTTGGTCTGGGGTGTCACTCTTTTCCTAAGCTGGCAGACGGTGCAGGGGATCGGAATGTTGATTTATATGGCGAAGGAGGGGATTCTGGGTTCGCTGGTTGAGAAGAAGGGCGAGATGAGCGAGGTCGATCTGATGGCGCTGCTGATGGATGGGGATCTTATCGGGCTGCTCAGTTTCGCTTCGATTTTTGTGGTATGTCCGCTGGCGTGGTTTGTCGGGAAGGTGAGGCCGCACTGGGGCGGCTGGGAGTATCTCGGGAATGTTCCGGTTCGTTGGTGGAAGTGGCCGGTTTATCTGGCGGCAACCTATGGCTTGGCGCTCGGGTTCGGGCTTCTCGCTCCTGTCATAGGGGTTCAGGAGATGCATGAATCGATGGTGAAGATGGCGACATCGACTCAGTATCCCATTCTTCTTTTCTTGGGGGTCGCGGTAGGGGCTCCGCATGTCGAGGAGTTCATCTTCCGGGGTGTCCTTTTCCGTGGGTGGCGTGGGAACTCGCGGGCGAGCTTATGGGCGATGCTCATCATCACTTCCGCGCTGTGGGCTGTTTTGCACGTGCAGTATGAACTCGAGATCATTGCTTTTATTTTCGTCTTCGGGCTCCTGCTCGGTCTCGCTCGGGAGTGGACCGGCAGCCTCTGGGTTCCGGTCGCGATGCATGCGCTGAATAATGGGATCTCGGTGGTGGTGATGCTTACGACGGATTTTAATGCTTAGGAAGCTTGGGCCATGGTTGGGGAGGGAAATTTACCCTTTCCCTTAGCGCTCATCGCCAGCACATTCCGTTTCTATGGGTCCTTCACGCCAGTTTCAATCCGTCATCGATACCTTTGGCCGTCAGGGATGGCATTGTGAAACGATCGAGGGGCGGGAGGTGATCGAGACTGCTTTTGAAGCGCACCATACTCAGATCCGGCTACACGCGCAGGTTTTTACGAATCTTAATGCGCTTTCGATCGTCGCCGAAACTCCTTTAGAATACGACGAGCTGCGGGAGCCGCTGGGCTTGGAGCTGGTGATGCGGGCGAATAAGCAGCTCACGATCGGGAATTTCGAGTATGATCTTGATCGTCATCTCATTGTTTTTCGGGCGACTAACATTTTCGAGCGGGAGCTTTTCGATGCGGATATCATCTCCTCGTTGGTGCACTGTGCGATCGCTGAGCTGGACCGCATTGTCCCACTGGCGAGTGTGCTGAACCAGACCGCGCCGGATCTTCTGGATGATCTCTCGATTCCGCTACTCCTCGAGCGTGAGGATCTTCTGCCGCCGGTGCCTGAGTATAGCGGTGAGGAAGAGGAGCTTTAGGGAGGGAGAAATTTTCTAAAAAACTCGGTAAATGGATGCTTGACGCTCTGGGGGAGTCTGATTAGCGTCCCGCCCCCGCAACTGAATCTTAAGGGAAATTTTTTATGTCTAAAACGATACGTGGCGTTGACGTCAAGAACGGAGAAACCGTTGACCGTGCTCTCAAGCGTCTGAAAACTAAGCTTGATACGGAGGGTATCCTCGAGGAAATGCGCCGCCGCCGCGCTCATGAGTCAACGACGACTCGTAACATCCGTAAGGCTCGCACTGCGCCTAAGCGTAACAAAGTTCGTTGGAAGTATATTTCTGAGGGAACCGAGGCTAAGCGTGCTGAAGCAGCCGCTGCTCGCGACGCTTCTTAGGAGCGGAAGGAGCCATCTTTTTCCAAGCGTCTCCGGGTTTGCCCGCGGGACGTTTTTTTTTACGGGTTTAGGCTAGGATACGGGAGGGCAGGTGAGCGGAGCAGTTCGGGGGTGAGCTTGGGCTTGGCGAATCGTATTTCGAATGGTTAGTCTCTGCTTGGGTTTGTCTTCCGCTGAGGTTCTGGCGAGCGGGTATTGTCACGGGCATTTATTACGATATGGTAGGAGCGCTCGATCACCAGTTCGGCTAATTCCGTAGTTAGATTCCCATGCCTCTTTTACTTATCCATTTCGAGCGCTTCGGTCCCTCGCACCATGCGCGGCTTGAGTCAGCTCGTCACGCTCTCGAGTGTGAGGTCCGCGGGCTCGAGATTGCTCCGGAGGGCTCAGTTCATGGGGGGGAGCTGGCGAGAGGGGAGGGGGTGACGCGGGTTTTTGCGAGTGGGAGCGCGCAGGATTATTCTGGTTTAAAAATCGCCCGCGAGGTGACGCGGGTTCTTGATGAACTTAAGCCTGATGGGATTGCGATTTCGGGTTTCTCCAGTCCTGATGCGCGGGCTTGTCTGAAGTGGTGTCAGGAGAACGAGGCGCGCTCGATTCTTATGAGCGAGACGCGCGAGGCCGATGGCGACCGGGTGTGGTGGAAGGAATTTTTAAAAAAGAAGACGGTTAGTCAGTTCGATGCCGCCTTGGTGGGGGCTAAGTCGCACGCTGCTTATCTTGCGAATTTTGGTCTGACTAAGGTGCACTTCGGGCTGAATGTGGTCGATCATTCGTCCTTTGTATCGGTGGGGGAGAAGGCGGTGCCGCCGGTCCTTTTGGCGTGCTCCCGGTTTATCCCGCGGAAGAATCTTGATGCGCTTATCACGGGCTATCTCCGGTCTGAGATTGAGAAGACTTGGTCGCTCTGCCTCCTTGGTGATGGCGAGGAACGCGAAGGGCTCGAGAAGATTGCCGGGGATGTCAAATCTTGTGCGCCATGGGAGGATTCTGGGGGGCAGCCCGCGATTTACTTTCCTGGCGTCCGTGAGGCTGGTGAAGTTCCTCGTTTTTATGCAAAGGCGAGCGCCTTTATCCATCCGGCTCTTCAGGAGCCTTGGGGTCTCGTGATTAATGAAGCGATGGCGGCGGGCTTACCGATCCTTTCTAGCAGAAATGTCGGTGCCGCTGAGGAATTGGTGGATCATGGGATTAATGGATGGACCTTTAATCCGGAGTCGGTCCCTGAGATGGCGATCTACCTTGAGAAGCTGCGGCGGTCGACGGCGGCAGAGCGGGCCGAGATGGGGCTGGCGTCTCAGCGGATTCTGGCCGAGCGCTGTCCGACTTCGGCCTTTGGAAAAGGGATGGCGAAGGCTCTTTTTGGCTAGGGTCGCTGGTGGGGAAGGGCTATTTTTCGATCTCGAAGTAGTTTCGGAAGGATGTGGCGTCTTGGCCGAGGGCTTGGATCTCATCGTCAATGCGGGCGACTTTTGCTTTGAGGTTCGCTTTTTGAAATTCTAATTTCTGGGCGAGGAGTTTTCCGAGGTAGGCGTTCCGGAGATTGATGGTGTCGATCTCGAGGGTATTTTCGAAGCGCTTCTGGCGGGCGAGGGCTTCCTCGGCCATTTCTTTGATGGGTTCGGGGAGATTGCTATCGTCAAGATTCTCGGGGATGCGTCCGGTATCAGAAACGGTTTGGCGGTAGGCGTCGATGGCGGGGGAATGAGTGGTTGAGACGGTTTTGGTCTGGCTGCGGAGCCAGCCATCGGACTCCCAAGTCAGGTCTTTGATGTTGTCCTCGAAGCGGCTGTTTCGTTCTGCGATTTTCCGGCGAAGAAGCTTGGCGGCCATGACCTTGAGGCGGGAGAGTTCTGCGGTGCTTTCGTCCTGAACTTTAGCGGGTGCCTTTTGGGCATCCTTACTCCACTCGATGAGGAAGGAGGTGGCGAGGGTGGGGTCATCTGGGTCGGCGTCATCCCAGCCGGAGTCCTCGCGGGCGCAGGTGAAGCGGAGGGCCGAGTCCTTCTGGCCGCCATCGGGCGAGTCCTTCCGCCACTGAGGATTCTCCCAAGGCTCACCGGTGATCCAGGTCCAAACTCCGCCCTCGAGGCGTCCGCCGAGCCAGGCGGATTGACTGCTGATGAGCGAGGTGGAGAGCGCCTCGGTGAGGTAAATTTTTTCTAATGAGTTACTGGGGACGGCGAGGTGTCCCCCGGCTGAGGAGGCGATGAGATCGGCCTCGTCCCAGGGAAGGGCGCGGTGGATGAGGAGATAATTCCGGCCTTCATTAGCGAGAGTCCCCGGAGGCCAAGCTGGGCTGGGCGAGTCGAGAGTTCCTTGCAGGCGGCCTAACTGGGCATCGAGCGAACCGGGATTCGAGCCGTCATTATGCCACTGGATGAAAAAGGGGAGCTTCACTCCATTTGGGCGGGCTTTGATGATGCCTGAGGCAGTGATCGCGGCGCAGGTGCCGAGGGCGGTGGAGGGTTTATCGTGCTTCCACTCCTCTCCGGTGACCCAGCCCCAATCGGCGGAGCCGAGCGAGCCGCCGCCGAGCCAGATTAGTGAGGCGTCATCGAGCTGTTCCCCGATCCAGCCGAGGTCTGAGTTCTGGAGCGGGGTGTAAAGATGACCACCGTGCGCTTCGCAGAACTCTGAGGCTTCTGACCAGGCCATGGGGGTTTCGACGAAGAAGACGCGGATGTTGCTCCGGTTCAGGGTGCCATCCGGGAAGGTGTCGCGTGCGCCTCCGACGAGCGAATTGCGTGCTTTGGCGAGTTGCTGAAGGGGAGTGAGGACGGGTTTGGCGTCCTGCATTTTAGCGATGCGGCGGGCTTGCTCTTCTTTCTCCTTCTTGGCGGACTCGGCCTCGGCTCGTTTGGCCTCGGCAGCCTTGACTGCGGCGGCGCGGGTGGCCTCACGGGCGAGCTCGATTTTTTCTTTTTCGAGGCGTGCGGCTTCGGCGATCTCATTTTGCCTTGCTTCCTTGTTCTGGTATCCTTTCCAGGTGAAGAGGAGGGCGGGGATGAGAAGGGCGATGATGACTAAGTTCCGCAAAAGCGGCCAGTTCGAGCCGGTTGAGAGGGTGGCTTGGGGCGGGGACTGGGAGGGGGTGGCGGGCCCGTCTTCCGGGGGTGTTTTGAGATCAGGAGCGGCTTCGGGAGGGGGAGATTGACCTTGGTTAAGCCGAGCTGGGGCGGCGCGCTCTGCGGTGGCGAGGACGGTGCGGGCAGGGGTCTTGCCAAGATCAGCGAGGTCGGCGATGAGGTCACGGCAGTCTTGATATCTGTTCTCGGGATCTCGGTGGGTGGCTTTCCGGATGATGCGGTCGAGGCCGGGGTGACAGTTCCCGATTCGGGAGGCGGGGCGGGGGTCATCCTCTGGCATTTTCCCGGTGAGGAGCTGGTGGAGGATGACGCCTACGGCGAAGATGTCTGAGGGCTTTCCGATCTGCGAGCCATCGATAAGGATTTCGGGAGCGGCGTAACCGGGGGTGCCGTAGACGAGGCCGTCCTCGCTCTCGCTGGCGAGCCCGAAGTCGCCGATCTTGGCGTGGGCTTCTTCATCGAGGAGGATGTTGGCGGGTTTAATATCGCGGTGGATGATGTCGTGCTCGTGGGCGTGGGCGAGGCCTGAGCAGATCTCGCTGGTAAGACGGATGGCGACTTCTTGCTCGATCGCTTTTTCGTAGCAGGAATAGTAGAGTGATTTCCCGGGCACGTATTCCATGACGATGTAGGGCATGCCGTCCGCTTCACCGAAGTCGAAGATTCCGATCAGGTTCGGGTGGTTGAGCTTGGCCATGGCGCGGGCCTCGGCTTTAAACTGGGCGCGGAAGGAGGGGCCTCCGAGTTCCTTTGGGAGGAGCTTGATGGCGACTTCACGATCGAGGGAAGTCTGTGTGGCATGGTAGACTGCGCCCATGCCGCCTACTGCGATGAGGCTTGAGACCTTATACCGACCGAGTAAGGCGGAGAGCTCATCGGGCTCGGGGGCTTGGAAGGGGATGCTATCGCTCATGATTAGGGGGAGATCTGGTAGCAGTAAAATGACAATTGGTTAGAAAGCGAAGCAATCCTTGAAATTTGTTTCGGGCGAGGGCTGGATGGCGGCGGATGATGAATGAAGAGGAGATTTACCGGACGGTCGGTGAGGAAGGTTTTAGCAGTCTGACGGCCAACTTTTATGGACGGATGAGGGAGGATGATCTGATTGGTCCGATGTATCCGGATGATGACTGGGAGGGGTCGGAGGAGCGGCTGCGGGAGTTTTTGCTGCTTCGCTTCGGTGGTGATGAGCGTTATTTAGAAAAGCGGGGTCATCCGCGGCTGCGGGGGCGGCATCTGCCCTTCAAGATCGGGGTGGCGGAGCGCGATAGGTGGATCGCGCTTATGAGTGAGGCTGCGGCGGAGGAGATTATGGATGAGGGCGCGCGGGAAGCTTTGATGGCTTTCTTTTCTCAGGTGGCAGACTTTTTGAGAAATGAGGCGGAGGAGTGAGCTTGTGGATGGTGATTTCACTGGGCTGGGGCATTTTCTGCGAGGAGGGGAGGTTTTTTTTCTAGATCGAGCTTGGGTAGGAGGGGGATTTGTAAGGGGGTAAGTTTCTATTTCATTACTGGATAAGTGGCTGGGGCGTCCGTATGCTGGGAAGGGTGAGCGGGGCCGAATATGCGTTGTTAGGTTATCTTCTTCTGGGGACGGTGGTGGCGTTCTTCGGGGTTGCTTTGCCGGGGTATTGGCTTCTCCGGAGGGTGTTTCCGGAGAGTGGTTGGAATTTAGGAGGGAGCGTGAGTGTTTCGGCGATTCGAGCGTTCGATCTGGCGGCGGTGGGGGCTTTTGTGGCGATGTATGTTCTGGCTTGGGAGGGGCTGCTGGAAGGTCGGGCGGAAATCACGGCCGAGAGGTTAGTGGCGGGCGGGGTGGGGATGCTGATGCTGGCGGCGGTCGTTCCGCTTCTATTGTTCTGGCGGGTGGATGTGCTCGAGTATCTCGGGCTCCGTTGGCGTGAGTGGCGCTTGGTCTTCATCATCGCGCCTGTTTTTGTGGTGGGTGTTTTTGTGGTCAATTTGCTCGTTTACTTTACGGGCTGGCCTGGGTGGGTGGAGGCGAGGTTCGGAGGAGAGGCGCAGGAGATGGTGCTGGTCTTGATGGGGACGAGGGATTGGAGGCTGATGCTGGCGGCGGTGTTCGCGGCGGTGGTGGTGGCGCCTGTGGCGGAGGAGCTGATCTTCCGGGCTTACATTTATCCGGTGGTGAAGCGCTTTTCGGAGAAGTGGTTTGCGGCGTTATTTTCGGCGATGCTTTTCGGTGTGATTCATTTTAATCTGAAGAGTTTCCCGGTGCTTATGTTGATGGGGCTGGCGCTGGTGGCGCTTTATGAAGTGACGGGGTCGATCTGGCCTCCGATCGCGTGTCACGCGCTTTTCAATGCGACGACGATGATGATTATTTTTTCAAATGTGCAAGCGCCATGAAGACGATCGGTGACTTGGGGGAGGATGCGCTTATCGCTCAGCTATGCGCGGGCTTGGCCGGCGCGGAGAAGGTTCTCGTGGGCCCGGGGGATGACTGCGCGGTGATGCGGGAGGGGGATGGGCTCATTTTGCTGAAAGCGGACGCAATCGTGGAGGGGGTTCACTTTTTGCCGGAGGCGCCTGCGGAAGAGGTGGGGTGGAAGGCGGTGGCGCGGGTGCTGAGCGACTTCGCGGCGATGGGGGGGGAGCCAGGCGAATTTCTTGTCACGATCGCGCTTCCGAGGGAGACGCCGATTTGTTGGGTGAGGTCACTTTACGAAGGAATGAGCGCCTGTCTTAGGGAGCATGGCGGGGTGATCGTGGGGGGCGAGACGACGTCACTCCCGGCGGGGGCACCGGTGATGATATCGGTGGCTGCGCGGGGGATGGTGGGTGAGAAAAATGTGGTGGCGCGGAGTGGAGGCGAGCCGGGCGATGGCATTTTCGTGACGGGGCGGCTGGGGGGATCGATCTCGGGAAAGCATCTTACTTTTAAACCGCGTCTGGAGGAGGCGGCTTGGCTGACGACGAACTTCCGGCCGAGCGCGATGATGGATCTCTCGGATGGGCTGGCGAAGGATCTGCCACGGATGGCGAAGCTGAGCGGGTGTGGATTTAGAATCGAGCGGGAGGCGATTCCGCGGAGTCCGGGCTGTTCGGTCGAGGCGGCTCTTGGGGATGGGGAGGATTACGAGCTTTTGTTCACGATCTCGGGGCGCTCAGGGGAGAAGTTGGAACGCGCGTGGCCGGAATGGTTTCCCAAGCTGACGCGGATTGGGATTCTTACCGACGAGGGGAGTGACGCTCTCGCGGGTGGGTGGGACCATTTTCAGAGATAGGGGAGTTGGGGCGATTTTTCCTTAAGGGAGAGCTTTTTTTTCGAGGAGCCTTTGGGACGGTCCAAGCGTCGAGCCATTCCTGACGCGCCAGCTTGAAGCCGCGTGCGATCATTTCCTTTTCCATGGAGGGGAAATGGGCGGCGCCGTAGAAGATGGCTATCTTTTGGTAGCCGTTTTCGAGCTGGGTATCAAGGACTTGGAGGCATTTGGCGTTCCGGTCGGTGATGATGACGGACTCGCCAGCGAGTTCGCCAATCTGGTCGTCGCCATCGCCGAGGGTTCCGATGAGCTCGAGTTTAATTTTATCGGCATTTCCGGTGACGATTGCTGAGAGGAGATTGATGATGCCGGGTTGCTTTTTCGGCGTGGAGTTTCCGCTGGCTTCGATTGCGAAGCTGAGGAGGGACTCACCGCGTTTTTTCTGAAGGATGCGGTATTCTGAAAAGGTGAGATCGGCGTGGACGAAGTTTTCTGCGGAGTAGTCGATGGCGGTCTTTTGGTCGACGAGCTTGAGGAAGCGGGCGATGGCGGCGTAGGTTTTGCCGAGAAAATTGGGCTTTTCTCCCGCGCGTTGGATCTCGCCCATGCGTTCGCCGCCGATCATCTCGAAGAGGAGGCGGTCGTATGCGGGGAATTTTTTGTTGAGGGCATCATAGTAGAATTGGTCTGCGATATGGACGGCGCCAATGAGGGAGACCTTAAGATCAGCTTTTGTGTAGACTGAGATTGCGGTTTGAAGTTTGCTTTGCTGATCGGTCTCGATGACGCGCAGGAAATCGGTTTTTTTACCGACGGGATTCTCTTCTTTTGCGAAGCAGGAAAAGGTGAGGCAGGTGAGAAGAAGAGCCACTTTCATCAACGACACCATAGGGGGAGGATTCGGATGGGGCAAAGGGGGAATTCCAGCGATTGCCGAGAGGGGGTTTTTGCCCTAAGGAGTCTTTTAAGAATGTCAGTCGAGCTGCAATATTGTGAAGACCTTTTCCGCTATCAGCGGAGGAAGTCGCGGGAAGTGATGGTGGGAAAGGTAGGGATGGGCGGTGGAAACCCGGTGGTGGTGCAGTCGATGATTACGTCTGATACGCGTGATACTGAGGCCTGTGTCGCGGAGGTCCTTCAGCTCGCGGAGGCGGGTTGCGAGATCGTGCGGATCACGGCTCAGACGAAGAAGTATGCTGCCAATCTCGAGAATATCCGCGATGGGGTGCGCGCGGCTGGTTGTGATGTCCCGCTGGTGGCGGATATTCATTTCAAGCCGGACGCTGCTTTTGAGGCGGCCAAGTGGGTCGAGAAAATTCGCGTCAATCCTGGGAACTATGCCGATAAGAAGAAGTTCGAAATCCGCGAATATACCGATGATCAGTATGCCGAGGAGCTTATGCGCATTCGCGAGGAATTCGCCCCGCTGGTGACTCTTTGTAAGAGTCTTGGCCGGGCGATGCGGATCGGCACGAATCACGGTTCGCTTAGCGACCGTATTATGAACCGCTACGGGGATACGCCTCTTGGGATGGTGGAGAGCGCGCTCGAGTTCGCTCGCCTCGCTCGCGAGCAGGATTACCACAACTTCGTTTTCTCAATGAAGGCCTCGAACCCGAAGGTGATGATCGAAGCCTACCGTCTGCTCGTCGCACGGCTCGCCGCGGAGGGTCCGGACTGGAATTATCCCCTGCATCTGGGCGTGACTGAAGCGGGTGATGGCGAGGATGGCCGGATTAAGAGCGCGATCGGGATCGGTAGTCTGCTCGCGGATGGGATCGGCGATACGATCCGCGTGAGTCTCACCGAGGACGCGGTCCATGAGGTGCCTGTCGCGCAGGCGTTGGTCCAAGAGGCGCGGAGCCTTCCTCAGGGCGCAATCAATGATTCCTTCGCAGCAGCTTGGAATCCCTTCGAGTATGAGAGGCGAAAAAGTGACATCATTTCAAGGGGCGGGCATCAGCTCGGCGGCACGGAGCTGGTGCGCGTCTTCACCTCCCGCGAAAAATTCGAGGCGGTCTCGCACAAGCTTGACCAGATGGGCGATTACCAGCCCGAGATCGTGATTGAGGACGCGGGCGTGATAGCGATCGATCCGCGCGATTCCTCCGCGATTCAGGAAATCAATACCTCGGCTGATACTCAGCTCGTGACGGTTTCGGACGGCCTTGATCTGGCTCCCATCGCGGCCTTCCGTTTGCTTGCGGCCCGGCTGGATGTCCGCCACAGTATTCTTTTAAAAGATACCCTGAACCCACGAGCGGACGATTTTTTGCCGACGCTACTGCGCGGGGCGATGACGATCGGATCGCTGATTTGCGATGGCATCGGTGACGCCATCATCATTCAGGGTGAGTCTGCACCGGGGCAATCGCTGCGGCTTTCCTATAACATTCTCCAGGCTTCTGGCGCGCGCATTTTCAAGACTGACTATGTCGCTTGCCCGAGCTGTGGCCGCACGCTCTTCAACCTGCAAGAGACGACGCAGAACATCCGCGCGGCGACCGGCCACCTTAAGGGCGTGCGCATCGCTGTGATGGGGTGCATCGTGAATGGGCCGGGCGAAATGGCGGACGCTGATTTCGGCTACGTCGGGGGCGCTCCCGGAAAGATTAACCTCTACGTCGGCAAGGAGGCGGTGAAATTTAACATCCCCGAAGCCGAAGCCGTTGAGCGACTCCAAGACCTCATCCGCGAGCATGGCAAATGGATCGACGCGCCCGCCCGAGCGGTTGAGATTTAAAGATGAAAGCTGTCACCGCGCCCACCCGGAAGAGCGAGACCCGGACTGAGGAAAAGACCGATCGGCCGTGGGATGTCATCGTGCTCGATGACCCGGTCAATCTTATGGAATACGTCGCGCGGGTGCTCATGCGCGTCTTCGGTCACTCGCGCGAGAAGGCTGAGGAGCTGATGATGGCGGTGCATCAGCAGGGGAAGGCGATCGTCTGGAGCGGCGGGCGCGAAAAGGCAGAAATGTATGTCCAGCAACTCCACAGCGCCCAGCTCCACGCCACTCTTCAAAAGGCCTCATGACGGTGATGCCGACAGTCGAGGGAGGGCTGAAGCTTGTCCCGGAAGATGACGATGATTGGAATGTTCTCTCGGCAATCGCACTTGATGCGGATGAGGAGATTGCGAAGCGCTTCAGCGGCCTGATGGATGAGGAATCGATGTGGGAGGACATCGTTGTCCCTGATCTCGAGACCCATTTTTCTAAGCAGCTCGAGGTCGTCATCGAAGCGCTTAAAGCGGGGCGTGATTCAGGCGAGGTCATCATTTCACCCGGTGAAAGCGAGGAGTGGTATGGCGCTCTCAATCAGGCCCGGCTTGGGCTCGAGCGGATCTATCAATTCGGTCCAGACGAGAAGGTTGTGCTGGAAGAGATCTCATCTTTGAGCGAAAGAAGCGCGTATCGTCGTGGCCGTTTTTACAGCGCAGTGCAGGCCGTTTTGATCGAATATGCCATGCCTGATTAGGCGTGCGGGGCTGGGAAAAAAGATGTCGCCTCCTGAAAGACCTCTGCGACTGAAATCTCCCCCATGCAGCGGTGATCGAGCGGGCACTTCGCGAGAAAGCAAGAGCTGCAGGGGACCACGTGATGGACGACTTTATGACTCGTGCCGAGCGGGCGCTTCCAGCTTGGATCGTTTGGACCGAAGAGGGTGAGGCAACGCGTCCCGAGATGGGCCGCGAGATGGGGGACCGCACCATCATTTCCTATCAAGAGATCACAGACCGCTAGAAGAGGGAGCTGCTCGGCGAGATCGGTGGGCGCGAGATGGGCGCGCGTGCCAAGCTCCTTCGCCAAGACTTGCGCCGGCTTGGCGTGACCGGGCGAGGGGAAAATAACGAGTTCACAACCGCCTAAGTGCTGCGTCAGCTCTTGAAAACAGGCTAGGGGCCACTCGGAGGAGGGGCCAAAATCTGATCCCGGTGCGATCCCGATACGTGTCACCCCGTCCGGCGCCGGGCGGGGTGGGCTTTGGAAATTCACGGCTTCGAAGGGGAGGGCGCCAAGCTTTTCAGCGATCAGCAAATAGTGGCGCACGCGGTGCACAGCGGGCCCGACCTTATGCTCGATCACGAGGGGATCGGTGAGGAGCTGCGCGAGTTTTTCGGCCGGAGGTCCGCTCCGCTTCGCGATTCCGGCCTTTGAAAAAGCGACCGCTGCTGAGCCTTCTTCCCAGGCGAGTGAATGAGCGAAGCGACCCACCACCTTCGCCAGCTTGCGAGCCGATCCACGATGCGGGATGACCTCGGCAATCTCGGTCACCGTTTCCCAGAGCGGGACGAGCTCTTCAGGCGTTGCCACCGAGACCACATACCCCGCATGGTGAAGCGCGCGCACTGCCGGAACGCTGAAGCAGGCTTCTTCGTAAACCTCAGGCGAGGCGATGATAAGGGCTCCGGCGGCTGACATCAGGGCGCAGTCTGCCGGGCATCCTCACAAGAGGGAAGACTCATTGGTAGGAAAAGATCTGGCCGGTGAAAATCCGGGGGCCCGTTTCCTAGCGGAGTCGCGGTGAAGAAGCGCTGCTCCGGAGAATTCATGATGAAGGTTACATTAAAAAAAGCGTCCTCCAGCGGGCCGAGCTCCTGAAGTGGGATTGCCACCTGTGCTTCCCAATGGTCTTTCCGAATCTCGCCGCGCGTCACCACGCCGGAGAGTGGGGGACCGCCGAGAGGCTTCCGCGGACTCGAGAAGCGGGCGGCCCACCACGCCCCGTTCGGCGCGAGGTTGAACTCGAGATAGGGCTTCCCTCCCGGACTCGCCAAAAAGAACTCAGCGACATCATATTTCCAGAGCTCCTCCTGAAACTGCCCGGGCTGCGCCTCGGGATGAAAAGTCACCTCCCCCCGGCCGCCCGCGATGAAGTGAAAATGCGTCTTATCGATTGCGCAGAGAAAGCGCGGAGGGCGGGCTGAGAGGTGTCCGAGCCAATCACGCTCCAAAGCCCGACCTTGGCTCTCAAAATTCCTTTTCAAAGCCTCGGAACTCCCAGAAATAATCGGAATGACGTCCATTTGAAGGTTTATAATCGAGAAAAATGAACTTTTTTTGGCTCCACCATAGATAAACTCTGGCATTTCGTAGTAGATGTGGCTACTTTAATCCCAGATTAATGAGACAAACTCCTCTTGAATACGTGGGCGCTGCACCTACGCGTCGGAAGCGCCGTCACCCACTGGGCGGCTGGCTTTTGATTATCTTTGCCCTGATTTTAGGCGGAGTTTTCGTCCGTCCACTCATCCCTTTTCTACAAGCGCAGCAGAATCTTACTTCCAGCAGCAACCTCACCGAGACGATTGAGGAGCTGCGTAGCGAGGGAAGTTTTGCCTCCCGTCTGGCCGCTCAGGCTCTGCAGCGGACGCAGGTTCAAGTCACCTATGATGATAGCTACTACGCAATCGATTTTCCAAATGGAGACATCCCTGACGAAAAAGGGAACCGCGCAGATCTGATCGTGCGCGCCTACCGCGGCGTAGGGATCGATCTTCAAGAAGACGTTCATGCTGACATGAGCGCGAACTTCCGCCCTTATCCGCAGATTTACGGGCGGAAGCAAGCCGACTCGAATATCGACCATCGCCTTGTCGGAAACCTTCAAGTTTTCTTTACCCGGAAAGGCCAGCCCCTTGCGGTTACCGATGAACCCTTCGACTACAGTGTGGGTGATATCGTCGTTTGGCGCTTGGTTAACGGCGAGCGACACATTGGCGTTGTAGTCCCCGGCCCAGCGGCTCTCAAGAGCGCGAAATGGATCGTGCACAATATGAACGCCAGCCCTACTTGGGAGGATCGCCTTCTAGACTACGATGTCATCGGCCACTACCGCTACGGCCACTAGGCGCTAGGCGGGCGGACTTTTTCCGCTTCCCCATATCCCTGCTCCCAGCGTATTTCTTGCGGGGGTGACTGGTCAGAGACTTTGCTGACCGGGGTCAAACGTGAGACCTCTCCCGGCGGACTTTCCCAAAACGCGCCCGTTTTCAGAGGCAATCTCTCTTTTGTTCTTACCCCTGTAACCGTGTTCGCCACTTGGCGCATGCGGGTGGAATGTGCCGCTCACCTCCCCGGCTGCACCGGAGGTGATCTCACCGAATCGGATCTCGTCGCGCGTTCATGGCCGAGAATCGCCTCGCATTAACTCGCAAATGATCCCTCGTAAGTCGTCGCGTGAGTCGCTTAGACGATTTCCTCCCGCCAGCCGTGAGACGGTAAGCTCCCTAGCGGGTGGGCGCCCATCTCCCAGAGATAGATCGGTCCGCCAATCGATCTCACGCCGAGCCTCTAGGGACAATCTTGCCGATAAAGGATAGCTGCACTGGCGTGAATCGCCTGCGCCAAGTGATACTCAATTCTGCATTGTCGCCCATTAGAGCGCGGCACAAAAAAAACCGCTCTTCGCTAGAAGAGCAGTTCTGAAGTTTGAGAGTTTGGGCTGACCTACTCAGCTGGGAGAATGACCGCGTCGATGACGTGGATAACGCCATTCTTTCCGGCGATGTCAGTCTTTACGACGTTTGCTCCATCGATGGTGACTTTTCCCTCAGCAACTGCGACAGTGGACTCGGATCCATTAAGCATTTCTACCTTACCCGCAGCGACATCTGCTGCCATTACCTTAGCGGCGACGACGTGATACTTAAGGATGCCCGCGAGCTTCTCCTTATTCTCGGGCTTGAGGAGCTCTTCCACAGTTCCCTCTGGAAGCTTTTCAAAAGCGTCGTTGGTTGGTGCGAAAATAGTAAAGGGGCCTTCGCCTGAAAGTGCCTCAGCGAGACCTGCTGCTTTGACAGCTGCGACTAGGGTCGAGAAATCGTCATTGCACGAGGCGATTTCGACAACAGATTTTTCCGTTGCGCACTTCTCGTCCTTGCACTCCTCCTTCTCTTCGCACTTCTCTTCTTTGTCGCACTTCTCTTCCTTACATTTCTCGTCTTTACCCTTTTCACCATGGTGCTCCGCTTGCGCGACTATGGGGGTGATGACAGAGGCAGCTACAAATAGGGCGGTTTTTAGTTTCATAATTCTTTTTTGGATTGGGGTCTTTAGTTAGAGTCAGATGCAGATCCGACCCCAAGAGAGAACCACAGAATTTCCATTTTGCTCGAAAAAAATTACGAAAAGAATTTTTGGTTTACGAAGGAGCGAAGCGCTGATGCTCTCATCTCCTGTGCTGGGATAGGATTGGCTCGACCAAAGGTAAGTTAGACGGCCTAAAATTAAGCGCCGGAACCGTCGTTCAGCTCCGCGCCTCGGCCTTATCATTATCACTTTAAATATGGAAAAGTTCACTTGCAGATCACCGCACTTGCCATATTCTTTAATCGTTATGAGAGCAACTATCCTCTTCGGAATGGTCTGCGCTTTTGGTTCCGTCAGTTCTGCCGCCTTCGCGGCTGACACTGCCGAAGCAGTCGCAGCAGATAAGATCGCTGCTCACTCTGTCTCCTTCAGTGGCGGCGGGTGAGGCGCTACGACCAAGGCCCGTGCGGCCTTGAATAAATTGGAAGGCGTGGACAAAGTCCTCGTCTCTGGAACTAACGCCACCGTCATCCTCAGCGAGGGGACCCCGGACCTTAAGAAGTCCGATCTCCGTAAAGCATTCGGCGCTGCCGGGCTTAAGCTTGAGAAGCTTGAGAAAGGTGAATTCGATAAGCCAGAAGTGGGCTACGAGTTCGTCGGAAAAGGCGGCGGATGAGCGACCACCAATGAAAGAGCGCGTGTCGCTCTTACCAAAATTGATGGCGTAAGTTTCGCCTTCGTAGATTCCAAAAGCGTCCAGGTTCTCCTTGGCGATGCCGATTCATACGACAAGGAAGCGATTGAGAAAGTTCTCAAGCGCGCCAAGTTTGAGGTGTCGGATAGCTCCAAGATGAGCACGCTGCCTCTCTAGGCTTCCGTAAATCAGAATAAGTTTGAAAAGGTCCGTCGCGTTCTGCGGCGGGCCTTTTCTCTTGTCCAGATTCACGAGGGCTGCCGAAAAAAAATAAAATTAATGTCACAATCGTGGCCTCCCGAGTCAATTCTCACTGTGAACTCCCTCGTAATGGAAGAAACTCCCGAACCCACCTCCCGCCAGACTTTCTCGGCACTTGCCCGTGAGCACCACCGCATGGCGCTTCTCTATGCCCGCACCCTAGCCGGCGAGGAGCACACCGCCCGCGATCTCGCGCAGGACGCCTTCCTTTTGGCATGGCAGAACTGGGACCGCTTCGATGTCGCGCGTGACTTTGGCTCCTGGCTCCGTGGCATCATTCGGAATAAATGGCGCGAGCATTGTCGCAAGAACTCCCGCCTCAGCTCGTGGGATGATGAAGCACTCTCCCAGCTCGAGGACACCATTAAAGAGCTCCCTCAATCTGGATTTTTCGATCAGCTCAAAGACTGCCTCGACCAGCTTCCCGAGACCCTCCTCGGCCCCATCCTCGCCCACTATTACCAAGACCTTTCTACCGCCGAAGCCGCCGCCCAGCTCAACGCCTCAGAGGCCGCCACCCGGAAGCGCCTCCAGCGCGGGCGCGCCGCCCTCAAATCCTGCCTCACCTCCAAAACCTCTCACGCCTAAGACCCATGAACGACGACCACCTCATCGACCAAGCCCTCAAAGAACACGCCCGTCTCGAAGCAAAAGACGACCATGCTTTCCTCGACCGATTGGAAGAATCCCTCGATCGTGAGCCTCTTAAAAACGAGGAAGCCTCTCGGAAAAAGAGTCCCGCCTTTTCGGCAATCGCCGCCCTCTTCCTTGTTTGCGCCATCGCCTTGGGAATCTTTTTCCTGAGTGAAAAAGATGAGTCCGCCAGAGCGGAACTCGCGGTTCTAGAATCCGAAGGGCTTGATGATCTCGCCCCGGCGCATGAAGGAGGGCAGCCTTCTGAAGCAGAAGCCCAGCGGACCCCACCTGCCCCGAGTTCCTCGCTCGCGAAGGTCATCAGTTCATCGCCCCCTTCGCCCACTCACCTTCCCGGCCCCCTGACGGGGGCGGCGGCTCTTCGCGAGTCCACCGATTTTGGAAGGGGAGCCACCTTTGGAGAGGGCTGGGGAAATGACAGTTCGCTCGGATTTCCGGAACGGCAATCAGCCGAGAAATATGGCGCGCTCATCGAGACCGGCTTCCTCTCGCCGCTCAGCGCCCCCCTTTCCACTTTCTCCACCGATGTCGATACCGCGTCCTACACGAACATCCGCCGCCACGTGCTCAATGGCCAGACCATCAATCCCGATGCCGTCCGCATTGAGGAAATGATCAACTATTTTGACTACTCTTACCCCCAGCCGGAAGGCGCGCACCCCTTCGCCGTCCACAGCGAGGTCGCCTCCTGCCCGTGGAATAAAAATCACCGTCTCGTGAAAATTGGCCTGCAAGGAAAGTCCGTGAATCAAGGCGAGCGCAAGGCGGCGAACCTCGTCTTCCTTATCGATGTCTCCGGCTCGATGAGCGCCCCCGACAAACTCCCGCTCCTCGTTCAATCCTTCCAACTTCTGTTAGAAAACTTAACTGAAGACGACCGCGTCAGCCTCATCGTCTACGCCGGTTACCAAGCGGTTCTCCTCGACCCCACCGCCATCGATGAAAATGGCCGAGCCAAGGTCGCCAAAGCTCTCCAGAATCTCTCCGCCGAAGGTTCCACCCACGGCTCCGCCGGCATCACGACCGCCTACGAACTCGCCCGCAAGGCCTTTATTGATGACGGAGTGAACCGTGTCATCCTCGCGACCGATGGCGATTTCAATGTCGGCCTCACCAGCCACGACGCCCTTCTTCAGCTCGTCAAAAAGCGAGCAGAGGGAAACATCTCCCTCACCATCCTCGGATTCGGTCAGGGGAATTTCAATGACGCTCTTCTCGAAGAACTCACCAATAAGGGCGATGGGAATTACTACTACCTCGACTCCCTCCGCGAAGGTCAGAAGGTTTTCCAAAGCGGCCTCACCGGCACCATCCAAACCATCGCGAAGGACGTGAAAATTCAGGTCGAATTCAACCCCGGCAAGGTCGCGCAATATCGCCTCATCGGCTACGCGAACCGCCGCTTGAAGGATGAGGATTTTGCCAATGACAAGATCGATGCGGGAGACATCGGCGCAGGGCATCGCGTCACTGCCCTTTACGAAGTCATCCCCATCGGAGCCGAGAAAGCAGCGCCCCTCACAGGCCTAAAATACCAGCAGGAAGAAAAGCCGGTAGCTCCCAAGGTAAAGCTCATCGAATCGCCCGAACTCCTCACCGTGAAGCTCCGCTACAAGCAGCCGGATGGACAAGTCTCCACCGAGCTGAGTCAAGCTCTCACCGATGAAAGTGGCAAGTGGCAGCAAGCCAGCGAGGACTTTCGCTTCGCCTCCGCCGTCGGCCTCTGGGGGATGCTCCTGCGCGATTCAGAGCACGCCGGAAGCGGCAATCCCGCACTCGTCACCACCCTCGCCCTCAGCGGAAAAGGCGATGATGAAAAAGGCGAGCGCGCCGAGTTCCTCGACCTCCTCCGCCGCTGGTCCAGCAGCCGCTAGCTGGCTAGTTCGTAGGGTAGGCTTTAGCCGAACTCCCCGCCCTCAACCTCTGCGGAGAGTTCGCCTAAAGGCTACCCTACAAACTGGTCTCCTCAGAACCTCCGCATCACGGTGTCCTTTGCGAAGCGCTCCTCTGTGCCGGGGTAATCCAGAGTGTGGTGCGAGCCCCGGGATTCTTTTCTTAAAACGGCGGAGTCGATGATGAGGCTCGCCGTCGCTACCAGATTCCGGAGCTCCAGAATATCTGGCGTGACCGTGTGGCCCCAGTAAAAGTCGCGCACTTCCCGGCGGAGGTTTTGTAATCTGTTAGAGGCGCGCCGGAGCCGGTTATCGGTGCGGACGATAGAAACGTAATCCTGCATCGTGCGGCGCAGTTCGTCCCAGGCGTGGTAGATATTAACCAGCTCGTCAGGCGGCGCGGCGTTTCCGCTCTCCCACTCTGGAATCTCGGGGGCCTCAGGAACCGGCTTGCCGGGTGGGAATTGACGCAGGATCTGCGCGAGCGCCCGCCGGGCCATGACGTTTCCCTCGAGCAAGCTGTTAGACGCCAGCCGATTCGCACCGTGGAGTCCAGTGCAAGCCACTTCCCCGACAGCGAAAAGCCCCCGGATGCTCGTGCGCGCGTCGAGATCAGTGACCACGCCCCCGCATTGATAATGCGCGGCGGGGACGACCGGGATCGGCTTTTCAAGTGCGTCATGACCAAAGCTCAAAAGAGTTTCGTGAATAAAAGGAAAGCGCTCGGCGAACTCATCGCCGAGAGGGGAGACATCAAGAAAAACGCAAGGGGCACCGGTGCGCTTAATCTCGGTATCGATCGCGCGCGCCACGATATCCCGGGGAGCGAGCGAGCCGCGCGCGTCGTGATCGTTCACAAATTCATGGCCCTCGCCATTTACTAGGACCGCGCCCTCACCGCGGACCGCTTCCGAGACGAGAAACGAGCGCGCCTCAGGACCGATGGCCGCTGGATTGTAAAAGCAGGTCGGATGAAACTGGATGAACTCCATATTCGCGATCGAAGCGCCCGCCCGCCACGACATCGCCAAGCCATCGCCGGTCGAAGAATCAGGGTTAGTAGTATAAAGGTAAGTTTTGCCACAGCCTCCCGTGGCAAGGATGACGCGCGGGGACTCCACCACGGCGACGGTTCCTTTCTTAACATCAAGCACGTAGGCGCCGAGGACGCGATCATCCGTCACCGCGCCGAGTTTCCCAGTCGTGATGAGATCAATCGCGTAGTGATCTTCTAGGATCGTGATGTTCTCTGACTGGCGCGCCGTCTCCACCAGAGAAGTCGCGATCTCGCGCCCGGTGGTATCTTTTGAATGGAGAATACGGCGCTCGGAATGCCCGCCTTCCTTCCCGAGCGAGTAGCGCTCAGGCTCCTCATGATCACGGTCAAAGTCGGTGCCCCATGCGACAAGCTCCTCGATAGTCTGGGCGGCCTCGCCGACGATCACCTCGACCGCCTCCGGGTGGCAGAGACCGCCGCCGGCGTCGAGGGTATCGGCGACATGCTTGGCGCAGTTATCATCTGGATCGCGCAGGCCCGGGGGAAGAACCGCCGAGATTCCGCCTTGGGCCCAAGCGGTATTTGACTCAAGGAGCTTGCCCTTGGTGATGATGGTGACGCTGCCGTGCTCGGCCGCTTTGATCGCGAAGGATAATCCGGCAATTCCGGTGCCGATGACGAGAAAGTCAGACATGGTGAAGGTGAAAAGGTGCCAAGATCCTGCGACTTGGCAATGAGCTTTTGAGAAGCTAGTCGGGGCAAGACAGGTTTCCTTACCGCAAGCCCTCGAAGCCTCCGACATCTGCTACGATGCTTACGAGAAAGGGCGAGGCCCGTTATCTGCTGCCACGCCAGCGTGAGCGCGCCCTACATCAGGAGCTGTCCTAGGAACTCATCTTAGGCGTTGGCATGCTAGCGCCGATCCGATAGACACAGATAGAGATGGCACGAATTTTTGTTTTCTGCAGCGCCCTATTCATCGTTTCCTGCGCTGATCCTCAGCCTATCACTGCTCCGCCGCCTTCTCGGCAGAAGCTCGAACCGACAGCGCCGGACCCGCCGCAGAAGGTGGTAGTTCCAGAAGTCAGGACTCCGGTAGTTAAAGCCACTCCACCACCGCCACCGCCGGGAGAGATTACCTCGGTGGAGCTCCCGCGTCTCTTCGACATGCTGGTGAAGAAATCTTGCCTCTTAATTGATGTCCGGCCCGGCCTGATCCACACCTTGGGTCATATCCCTGGATCTCTAAGTCTGCCCAAAAAGTCCTTCGAGGCAAAATTTGCTAAGGTCAAACCTGAGATCGAAGCGGCCCTCGCAGCGGGTCAGACCGTCGTCCTCTACTGTGCAGACGTGAATTGCCCGGATGGCTACGCGGTGGGGAAACTGCTTGCGGCGAAAGGCTACTCGACTTCGATTTACAAAGGAGGCTGGGACCAGTGGAAAATTGGGATGGAGTAAATTGCTGGACTCACAGCTTTCGATTAAAGTGAGTTCCCCTTAGATTCAGGGGGTGGAGAAAGGGGTCAGAGAAACTGCATTTGTGCGTATCAGTCTCTTGATGAGATAGCTTACCGGGATTTTTTTGCGCTTACGGCGTCGGCATGCGCCTCACGATGGTCCTCGGTTTCCAGACCGACTCGACTCGCGTCACGAGCTTCTGGATGGCGCACGATGGCTCGAACCGAAACTTCAAAGAGATAGGCGTCTGTGAGGGTCGCGACAACCTCTCGCACCACAAAACCCAAGCGCGCGGCAGTGCCGGGCTTGGGTTGACCGGAAAAATAGGTGTCCCGCTCTAGGGGACGACGAAGATGTCATTGCTGCCTGGCACCCGTGCCTGATCGCCTGACTTCAGGGCGCTCACATTAACCTCCGCAAAGGGATAGTAGGGGCTTTTGACAATCCCGGGACGATCCGTGGGGATTGCGAGCTTATACCCGGCAGCGGCGGGAGCGGCGGGGGCGGGTGTGCGGTAATCGCCTCCCGTATTATAAGCACCAGCCTGACGCTGCTGATTCTCTTGGTAGGCCGCGGTGCCAACTCCGGCGGCAGCACCGAGCGCGGCACCCCTTACGATGCCATCGCTGCCATCACCGATGAGTGCACCGGCAGCGGCACCTGCGGCAGCGCCACCGAGGCCGTATTGTTGCTGGGTTTGCGTGCAGGAGACCAAGGCTCCGCCAGCGAGAAGGGTAACGAGGATTCGGGTTGTTTTCATCAGTATAGTAACGACTATGAAGATCGCTTTATTCGATTCATACGCAAATTAAGGGGGCGGGGCCACTTCAAAAAGGGCACATTTCACTTACTCTAACGGGAAGGCTCGGGAGAAGCAGAGAGGAAGCTTCAGGCGCGCTGGTGCTTCGATCCCGGGACAGTCGCGTAGCCACCCCGCAGTTTGCATGGAGCCGGTAGAGGGGTGCGAGTCCAAGAAGTTGGCGCTCGTGCTCCTATGATTCTAGCCACACTCCCCAGGGTTTTTTTTGGGCATCGGGATTCCCGCGATCGCTCGGGGAATACTTCGGGGCGAAATATAGCGCGGCATTCTCACCTCCACCGGAGGTCAATATAAAAGCGAGCGGAGCTAGAAAGGGAGATGATTTTATGAACCCAAAGCCGACCCTAGATAGGCGGCCGGGTGAGATAAAGGATGACGGGGAAAGGGACGGTGACACCTCTCTCGACCTTATTCGTAGGTCTGGATCGGAGAAAGCCGCCGGAGTGCGCCCTAGAGGCCACGCGCGAAAACCGCTTCCCGCTCCTCGTCGCTGAGTTCCTTCCAAGTCCCTAGCGGGAGATCGCCCAATGGGAAGGCGCCGATCCCCTCACGAATGAGGCGGAGGGTCGGGTAGCCCACCGCGGCCGTCATCCGCCGGACTTGGCGATTTTTTCCTTCCCGCAATTCGAGACGAATCCAAGAATCGATGATTTTTTGCCGCACACGCACCGGTGGCTCTCGGTCGGGGAGGTCGGGTGCTTTTTTCAGAAGCTTGGCGCGGCAGGGGAGGCAGCGGTAGTGCTGGATTTCAAGGGTGCCGCTGCGGAGGGTTTCGAGCGCTTCTTCATCAGGGACGCCCTCCACCAAGACGAGGTAGCGGCGGCGGTGCTTGTAGCGCGGGTGGAGGAGGCGGTTCTCGAGTTCCTTCTCATCGGTAAAGAGAAGAAGACCCTCCGAATCCATATCGAGCCGCCCTAGCGGGAGACATTTTGGCGGAAAGCCAAACTCGGTGAGGGTGCGTTGATCATCCGCATTCGGGTTCGTGTTGAACTGACTAAGGACCCCGTAGGGCTTGTTGAAGGCGAGTAGCATGAGTTCGGAGGGCGGAAGTCAGGATTCGCGAATGCAATTTTCAGGTTATTTACGCCCGACACCGAGCATCCTGCCGAAGGGATGTGCGAGCTCGCCTTCACGCCGACTTAGTGACTGCTGGCTCTTGCCGCCCGCCTTCTAGCTTCGGAATTACACCAGCATAAGTGCGGGGTTTTCGATGAGGCGCTTAATCTCGCCTAGGAACTTAGCCGCTACCGCTCCATCGACCACGCGGTGATCGCAGCTGACGCCGAGGTTCATGCGGAGTCCGGGGACGATCTCGCCATCTTTTACGACTGGCTTCTCGATGATTCCGCCGACACTGAGGATCGCGGCTTGTGGAGGATTGACGATCGCGTCGAAGGATTCGATTCCCCACGCGCCGAGGTTTGAGATGGTTACCGTGCCGCCATCGAACTCATTTGGCATGAGCTTCTTGTCACGTGCCCGGACCGCCATTTCTTTAATCTCCTTCGAGATCTGGAGGAGTGATTTTTGCTCGGCATTCTTCACTACGGGAGTGACGAGGCCATCCTCTACGGCGATCGCTACGGAGATTCCGACGTGGGCGAACTGGACGATGTGGTCGCCATTGTAAGAAGCGTTCGCTTCGGGGACGGCTACTGAGGCGTTGATAAGCGCCTTCACTACGAAGTCGTTTACGGAATACTTGTTGCCGTGAGTCGCTTCGGCTTGGGCGTTGATCTGCTTGCGCAGTGCCATAAGCGGAGCCGCATCGACCTCGAGATGGAGGTAGAAGTGCGGGATCGTCGTTTTAGAAAGGAGGAGGCGGTCGGCGATGATCTTACGCATCGAGGAGAGCTCGACTCGCTTATCCTCCCCGCTAGCGACTGGTGAGATAGGGGCGGGAGCGGGGGTGGCTTTGGCCTGAGGCGCAGGGGCGGAAGGAGAGGCTGCGGGCGTAGAAGTCAGCGCAGGGGCGGAAGGAGAGGCTGCGGGCGTAGAAGTCAGCGCAGGGGCGGAAGAAGAGGCTGCGGGTGCAGAGGCCGGCGCAGGGGCGGAAGACTTTTCTGATCCCTGTTGCGAGCCCCCTGCGAGATCGGCTTTTACGATGCGCCCTCCGGGGCCGCTTCCGCTGATGGAAGAAAGGTCGATTCCTTCGGCCTCGGCAATTTTCCTTGCGAGCGGGGATACTTTGATCCGGTCCCCAGAGGGGGATTGCGAGCCGGAACTTGCTTTGGGCGTTTCTTTAACGCCGCCGCTTCCAGCAGCGGAAGCTTCAGAATTAGAAGAGGGTGCGTCGGGGACGTCCGGCGTCACTGGGGCAGCTGCTACCGATCCGCTGCTCGCGGAGTCGCTGCCCGCCTCTTCCCCGTCTTCTAGGAGAATGGCGATCACTGAACCGACCGGAGCCTTGCCGCCCTCGGGCACCGAGATGGAAGAGAGGGTTCCTTCATCAAAGGCTTCCATCTCCATCGTCGCCTTATCGGTCTCGATCTCGGCGATGATATCTCCGATTTCGACTTCTTCGCCCTCTTTTTTAAGCCAACGGACGACGGTTCCTTCCTCCATGGTGTCGGAGAGCTTGGGCATTTCGATACTAATAGGCATGATCTGGAGAAGTAGAGATGAGTTGAGCCGAGGTGGCGGGGAAGGAATAGCGAGGAGACGGCCTTTTTAAAAGGTGAAATCGACTCAATTGCGCGAGTCAGGAGCTATCTCGGACGCGACTAACCTTTCCCGGGGCAGCCCTTGGCAAAGTTAGTCACTCTGACGGGAGATTCTTTCGAGAAGCTCGCGAGTTTCTGCGGTTCCGGTGGCGGTGAGCCGGAAGGACTTGTGAGCATGCAGACTATCGCCCTTTAAGACCTCCATGTGCCCCTTTTTCTCAAGATTTTCGACGGTCGTCGTGGTGTTTGAGGGCTTCCTCCCGTAACTATCAAGGGTGATGTTGAGCGCTCGGGTATCGAGCGCTTCGGCGCCCTCAAGCTGTTTGTAGAAAGCGGCGACAAGCACCGATTCGGGACCCGAAAGTGAAATACTAGTATCCTCCAGCGTGCGTCTTGTGACGCGGAGGTCATCCGCCGCCGCACGGTCTTGGGAGACGAGACTACCTTCTTCAATCGAAGCCAGAGTGCTCTTAGTTTCAAGGATTTTAGCAGCAACGTCCAAAAATCCCTCAAGCTCAGCGACACTCAATTTCCAGAGGTCGTCAGCAATATTTGCTAATTTTGAGGGCTGTGCCATGTCAGGATACTAGTATTTTTAAAAATTAGCGCAAGTTTAATACGCATTAGTTGACTTCAAGGAGTCAAATTAGAAAAAAGTTAAAAAATACTTGAAGGAGGTTTCTAAATTGACTAATTTTTCGCTAGCGCCGATTGGGCGCTTAAATCGTAAATACCTGATATCCCGATGAAGAACCCCAACTCCCCCTTCTCAGTGTCCCAAGACTTTCCCTTTTCCAGCAGCCCCTTTCTGGGCGAGGATCAAGCGTCAAAACGGGTTAACTGCTTAACCGAACGGATGACGAAGAGTTTCAAGAGCGAGCCGGATTTGCCTGTTTCTGCTTGTGATGAAATCCCCGATCACGCTCTCACGGCCTGCTTAGAGCGCTGCCGAGATGTCATTGGAAATGAGAAGATCGGCGAGCGGGAGTTCGGCTTAGTCCAGAAGTCGATCCGCGAAAATCTCACAGGAATGAAGGCGCTCAAGGCGGAATTGGCCGAGGCTGAGAGGGAGCATGTGCGTTTAAAGGCGAAGGCGGAGCCCTTCTTCGAGATGATGGCACCACTTCTCGGAGTCGATGATAAGCCGCTGACCGGTCTTGACGAAATGCGCATGACCTCGCTGCAAGAAACCTTAACTGAACTCGTGCAGGCTCTGAGCTTTGCGGAGTATCGCCGGGATCAACTCATGGGGCGGATGGAGGCTCTTAGCAGCTACGTCACAGATCAGGTTGTCGAGTCGGTGCAGGCTCGCAATCTCGGTAATCCCCACCTTCCGCAGATTCGGACGCAAGTCTGGCGCGCAATCTCTGCGCTATAAATTAGTCGTGTAGGGCACTGGCGCTATCACGGACTTAGATTTGCGCAATTTCCGAGAATTTCGACAGTCTGTCAGCGACTCAATTTTTGCTTTCTTTACTTTTATGAACTAAACTTACCTGATGAAAACTATTCCAACACTCTTTCTCCCAGTGGCCATTGCGGCGCTGTCTCTCTCATCCTGCCAGCAGACTACGAATGCTTATACTGGCAACTCCCAGCCTTCGAAAACGCTCAATGGAGCGGCGATCGGCGGACTTCTTGGTGCGGGCATCGGCGCTCTCACTGGAGACGGTGGCACTGATAGCCGTCAACGCGCGCTCATCGGAGCGGGAATCGGGGCTTTGGCCGGCGGAGGCATCGGGCAATACATGGATCGGCAGGAAGCCGAGCTTCGCCGGGAGCTGGAGGGCACAGGAGTGAGCGTCACTCGCGAGGGTCAGAATGTGGTTCTCAATATGCCTGGCGATATCACCTTCCCGACGGGGGAGTCCCGCATTAGCCCAGACTTTTTCGCGACTCTTAATTCAGTCGCGACGGTGGTTAACAAATACAATAAGACGCTTGTCGATGTCACCGGGCATACTGATAACGTGGGTGGGCGCTCTTACAACTACCGTCTCTCGCAAACCCGCGCGGCTAATGTCGCCAACTATCTCAAGGATCGTAGAGTCGATAGCCGCCGCTTTAAAATAACTGGATTAGGCCCCGATCAGCCGATCGCCAGCAATGGAAGCGCGAGTGGACGCCAGCAGAACCGCCGGGTCACGATCCAGCTTGCTCCGCTGAGAGGGTAGAAGGTTTCTTCACAAGAAAGCCGGTCCCGCTTTGGCAGGACCGGCTTTTTAGTGGAGGTAAAATTTACTTAATCCCGAGGAGTTCGACATCGAAGACGAGCAGCCCTCCGGGGCGGCCCCCGCCGGGGTTATTACCGTAGGCGAGATCGGCGGGGATCCAGAAGCGGCGCTTTTCGCCGAGTTTCATCAGCTGAACTCCTTCAGTCCAGCCCTTGATGACACGGTTAAGCGGGAAGCTTGCGGGGGTGCCACGCTTCACGGAGCTATCGAAGAGTTTTCCATCAGTCGTCCAGCCCGAGTAGTGGACCGTGACGGTGTCAGATGCGGAAGGTTGCGCGCCTTTTCCAGCCTTGATGACCTTAGACTTGAGACCAGATTTGGTGGTGAGGGCGTCTTTCGGCGCGGCGGCAACATCCTTCGGAGTAGCAGGAGCTTTCGACGCGTGCGCCGGAATGGCAGCGGCAAAGAGAGCGGTGCACGAAGCGATAAGAAGTGATCTTTTGTTCATGATAAGAGAGTTTTAAGAAGAATCGGTGACCCGTCTAGCGCTTATAACGGGAAAAATTGTCTTCAAATTCAGAATATTATTCGGGAATTCGGGTCCAGGCGCGGGAGCTACTTGATCGTGACGCCATCAAGAAAGAAGCTCGGTGGTTCACCGGTGGAACTGGTGGAGAGAAAAAGGGCCGATTTTATTCGCGTGAGATCCTTCTCTGCTAGTTCAATGCTGAACTGCTGCCAGTCCTGAGTCAGGGTGAGGTCGAGGCTGGAGCTGAAGGTGTCGTAGTAGGGTTTTTTCGTCTCGATATTCCCGATCCCGACGGTGACTTTCTCACCTCCGGTGCTGCCACGTATCCAGAAACTGAGCTTGCTCGCGCCGGTAAGATCAAACCCGCCGGGGAGGTCCCCCCAATCTCCTGCCGGATGCTGCCAGACGATGCCAGCCCACCCGGATTCGCTCGCGAATGAGACCTTGGTGCACTCTTCACCGACCTTGGGGTCGTCAGTCGAGGCTTCATCAATTCTGAGCTTTTCGGTGTGGCCCATCCAGCCACTTGGGGCCCACGGGCCGTTCTTGGCGGAGCCGGTGATCTCGACAGGGAGGGGGAGTTCGGCAGCTGGGACCAGCTTGCGAGAGCCCTGAACTTTGATAGAGATATTTCCGGTAGCGGCTGAGCCTTGGCCATCACGGATGGTGGCGTAGATGCGATAAGTTCCGCCGCTTTCCGGGAGCTTGATCTGAGCGGTCTCGTCCGTGCTGGCAGGAAGGATGGCTTCCGGAAAGCTGGGCGGCGAGGCTCGGAAGTCGCCTCCCTCGGCGACTTCTTTCCAGTCCTCGGTGAGGGTCCAAGTGACGTTGAGGGGGTCGTTCTCGGGATCTGAGGCTTTGAGATTGATAGAAATGACTTCTCCGGGATCGAACTCTTCATTGGCCCCGGCGAGCTCGAGGGATTCGATAACGGGGCAGAGGTTTTCAGGAGCTTCGCCATTCCAGAGAATGGAGAGTTCATCGACTGCGGCGACTTTTTCTCCAGAAGGGAGAAGCATGCCAAACCATGTTGCAGAAGCTTCCTGCTTCGCCCCCCACATGAAGGCGAAGCTGCCGAGGCAGAGGGGGTCAGCGGCGAAGGCTTCGTAGGACCTGCGGTATTCGAGAGCTTTCTTCGTGCTCGTCATTTCATCCGGCATGCCCCACTTGTTAGCGGGCCGCTCCCAAGTCCCGGCGGGGCCGAACTCGGTGATGAGGTAAGGTTTTACTCCGCCGCCCTTACGGTAGCGCTCTGGAATTGAGGGGCCGCCGCCGTAGGAATTGATCCCGTGGATATCGATGGAGGGGCAGAAGCGGTTGAGCGCTTCGATCTGCCTTTTCCCGATCTCAGCGGTGACGGTCATGACCGGGTGGTCCGGATCGATCTTCTTAACCTCCCGGGCGAGATACTCAATGTGGGTGTAAATGGCGGGGTTGGAACTCTCCTCAAAACCTTCCATTTCATTCCCGAGTGCCCACAGAAGGACGGCCGGGTGATCTTTATACTTCTGCACTGCGGCGAAAACCTCTTCGGCCTGAGTGATGTTAGAATCCCAGTCAGTGTAATTGAAGCCATGACGCTCATGACCGAGCCATAGCCCCACCGCGACCTTAAGGCCATTTTTGTGCGCCTCATCAAGAATCCCCTGCGTTTTCTCATCAATTCCCCAAGTGCGGAAAGCGTTTGCGCCGCTCGCTCTAAGTCTCTCCAAACTGCCATCGCCCCCGGCTCCGCGCGCGGTGAAGGGCTCGCCATTGACAATTAAGGAGGCCCCACGCCCCTTTTCCTCGAGGAGAACTTCGCCGGCCTGCAGCGGGACGATTGTGGCAAGGGCGAGTGCTAGAGATCGAAGAACGTTCATAAGGGGGAGCGGTTTACGTTCCACATAATTACGATTTCGCGCGCAGCTTGCGAGCAAGAATGCCACTTCTTCTTTGCCGCTGCCCGCGACTTGGGAGCAGGTCCGCCCGAGGGCGTTTCCCTACCGGCTAAAGCTTCGATGTCAGGGAATGAATCTCCGACTTCCGCAGCGATGCAACTCAGACCGGAGATCATCGGTGACGTTGTAGCTTCCCCGCCGACCAGACAGGTTGACTAGGGCGTGTGGACAAATAAAAATCGCGGCTGTGGTAAAAGAAAGTTATGCGGCAAAGATGGGCGAAAGATCGTGGATGCGACCCACATCAAGGTGCATCAAGACGCTTGCCATTTTGACTCATCCCCGGAAGAATGAGGGTGTGGAAATACAAAGGGTGGGCGAAACTTAAAGCTCTCAGCCGTGAGTAATGGTCAAGAATGGTCAAGGAGAGGCACTCAGCTTTGATCTCATGGCTGGGAATCAAGCCACATTACCGCTGCGATGCGTGTCCTTGCTGATGTCCCTGGTCAAGCTGTCCTCGCTGATGAAGGTTACAATGGCGATGGGTTGAGAAAGCAAATTTTCGCTCAGAGGTGGAAGAGCGAATATCCCCGTAAGGAAAGAATCGGAAACACGATGAGCCCGACTTCGAAAACATTGGAAAAGAGTGCTATGATCGACTGGCGGCAACCTTCATGGCATCCGTAAACCTTTCAGCCATAGCGGATTGGTGCGGCTAGGCAATTTGTCCACACGGCCTAGTGAGACACGATTGAGAGGACGAGGTCCTCTAACTTGAAGAAGTTTTGCCCAGAGCGCGGGGGGAGGGGACAAGTCTTTCGCAAATACCCTATTCTTTCTGGAGATCCCTAAGCGCCCAGATCTCTCCTGATAAATCCCCCAGCGCTCCTCGAGGTTTTCGAGCCCCAGTTGTTCGCTTGGTTCCAAATTGCTTCCTTTTCAGCTGAAAAA
>Ga0114957_1000709_pt1 | contig 41239 bp, 40 predicted proteins | sample BantaG_FD_87175 | JGI IMG/M metagenome (GOLD analysis project Ga0114957, IMG submission 87175) | Marine algal microbial communities from Bantry Bay, Ireland - BantryBay_4 metaG | ecosystem: Host-associated > Algae > Red algae > Unclassified | place: Bantry Bay, Ireland | collected 2014-11-21
CAAAAAGTTTAAATCACTTCTATAATTAACCCTAACTAATATAAATTCTTTAAAATGAAAAAAACAATACTTCTAGCCTTAATCATGGTTTCTAGCATAACCTTCGCTCAGAAATTAAAAGTGGAGGACGGCGATATCAAAAACTTAAAAGAAATAACCGTTTATAATCTCGAATTCGATTATACAAATGTTCAAATCCCAAAATTTGATTCGGAGGAAGATTTCTTGGCCGATAAAATGAAAAAACGCGAAGATAAAGAGGCGGGAGGCGGCGAAAAATTCAAAGAATCATGGTACGGTGATCGCGAAGAACGTTACAGACCAAAGTTTACCGAATCATTTAACAAACGCTTTGATGATGGCGAGGTTAGCGTAGGTGTCAATCCAGATGCTGAATATACCATGATGGTGCATTCAACTCGAATCTATGCTGGTTATAACGTTGGTGTCGTAAGAAGAAACGCTGAAATAGACGCGGTTATCACTATTTTCGAAACTGCCAATCCTGACAACGTATTGTTCAAGGGTGAGTACACAAGAGCCCAAGGTGAAGGAGCAATGGGCTATGACTTTAACACCGGTTTTCGAATCTCTGAATGTTATGCCAAAACGGCAAAAACTTTTGCAAAATATATTAAGAAAAAAGCGTTGAAATAAATACAATGCTCTGAAAAATTAAAAAGATGACATCTCAGATATTCGCCTTTTTTTATGCTATTCCTAATTCTCAAATCACTTATGCCATTCGTTCCTGTTCCATTTCAGCAACCCGTGCAACTGTTTTGACAAGTCTATCATGGTTTTTTACAAATGGGTTGTCCTTGTTCCATACATAACCTGCTAGTACAGCACATATTTGCTCCTTGATGACCATATTAATTGTTGGGTGAAAGAATATTTTCTGAAGATTGCCCGTATACCATTCCTTTACATACGTAGAAAATACATTTACCCCGTACATGATGTACTCTTTATACTCCGTTTCCCAGTCCACGGTTTCACCATTCAATTCGCGCGTTATTAGTTTTGCCGATAAGTGGGCCGATTCGGTAGCAAATGTTACCCCTGACGAAAACACCGGGTCTAAAAATTCTGCACTGTTTCCCGTAAGTGCGTAACCCTTGCCATATAGTTGTTTTACAGAAGCGGAAAAGTTTTTGATTTGTTGCGGTTCAAAAAGATAATCCACGTCATCAAAACGGTTAAAATAGTATTTTGATAGCTTCATCATCTCTTTCATTTTATCAGTTGTAGAACCTTTAAAAAACTCCAAAAAGTCAACTGGCCCAACAAATCCTATACTGCAATCTCCATTTGAAAAAGGAATTACCCATAACCAGGTTTCCGTATCAATAACGTCAAAGGTTATCATAGTGCCTTCTCTGCCATCGGGTCGATTAACATCTTTTACATGGGTAAATATTGTAGCATGTTTAGGAATTTCTGATGGTTTATCTAATTGAAGTAAACGCGGCAATACCCTACCCCAACCGCTAGAATCAATAATATATTTCGCTTCGATAAGCGATTCGTTGCCATCTAAATCTTTAATAGTTGTTGTCGATTTCCCATCGTTTTCAAAATCAACAGCGATTACCTCTTTCTGAAAATCGATGTCAACACCCCATTTCTGAAGCTCATCGGTCATTGTCTTGTCAAAATCGGCTCGAGGCACCTGCCAGGTCCAATCCCATCCTTCTCCAAATTTTTCGCCAAAATCGAAATCGCAGACATCTCCTTTGCCTGTTACAAAACGTGCCCCTCTTTTGACTTCAAAGTTTTTGGCCTCTAAACAAGGTAGCAATCCTACTGCTTCAAAATGATCCATACAACGAGGAATCAAACTTTCACCTATAACGAATCTTGGGAAAATATTTTTCTCTACAACCTTGATTTTAAGATTTTGTTTATGCAGGTAGGCAGCTGCTACAGCACCTGAAGGACCTGCACCGATGATCAATACATCTACTTTTTCCGTTTTCATAAGACTTTTGTTAAACTTTTCACTGAAAATAATACTGAAACGTGCCGTATACTTGATCAAAGTCAAGCTAAGCTCGACTTTTAATTCAATGAAAATCAAATTTAAGCAATTGATTGCCCAATTATTCTAAATTTGCAAACCAAAATCCCTATTTTTAGTCTTAACAAGCAATAACCGATTGTTGAAAGAATCAACCATACATGCCAAAAATTAAAGGAAAGTTAGGAATACAGGAGTTTTATGATGTCATTTTTAACAAGGAACCAATTACCATTGACCCAGCAGTAGTACAAACCGTTCAAAAGAGTTTCGATTTTTTAAAAGAATTTTCAAAGAATAAAATTATTTACGGGGTAAATACTGGGTTTGGCCCGATGGCTCAGTACAAAATCAAAGATTCAGAGACTATAAAATTACAGTATAACCTCATTCGTAGCCATGCTTCGGGAACTGGGAATCCTATTCCTCCAAAATATGTAAAAGCGGCGATGTTGGCCAGGTTGAATACCCTTAGCTTAGGAAATTCTGGTGTGCACATTTCTGTAATAGAAGTAATGACCCAACTCATCAATCAAAATATAAGCCCTTTAATTTACGAGCACGGCGGTGTTGGGGCAAGCGGCGATTTGGTGCAATTGGCGCATTTAGCGTTGGTTCTTATAGGAGAAGGAGAGGTTTTCTATGAGGGCAAAAGAACGCCTACCGCTGAAGTCTTTAAAAAAGTGGGCATTTCCCCCATCAAAGTTAAGCTTAGAGAAGGTCTTGGTCTAATAAACGGCACTTCGGTTATGACCGGTATTGGTGTGGTGAATACCATCTATTCACGCAGATTATTGGAATGGATGATCAGTTGTTCATCGGCCATCAATGAAATCGTTCGGGCCTATGACGACCACTTAAGCAAGGATTTAAACAACACCAAAAAACACTTGGGCCAGCGTGAAGTTGCGCGTTCAATGCGAAGCCACCTTTCAGATAGCAAACTAACGAGAAAACGCGAACACCACTTGTATGTGGCTACCGAGGAAGTAGAAATTTTCGAAGAGAAGGTTCAGGAATATTACTCTCTGAGGTGTGTTCCTCAGATTTTAGGCCCTATTTTGGACACCTTGAACGATGTGGAGCGAATTATGATTGAAGAGGTGAATTCTGCGAACGACAACCCTATTGTTGATGTGGAGAAACAAAATGTCTATCATGGCGGCAACTTTCATGGCGATTACGTTTCGTTAGAGATGGATAAATTAAAAATTGTAGTCACTAAGATGAGTATGCTTGCCGAGCGGCAATTGAACTATCTAATGAACTCGAAACTGAACGACATACTTCCACCTTTTGTGAATTTGGGCACTTTAGGTCTTAATTTTGGCATGCAGGGTGTACAATTTACAGCAACATCTACAACGGCAGAAAATCAAATGCTCTCCAACCCAATGTATGTGCACAGTATACCCAATAACAACGACAATCAAGATATCGTAAGCATGGGCACGAATGCAGCATTAATAACGAAAAAAGTTATCGAGAATGCCTTTGAGGTTGTGGCCATCGAAATGATTACCGTTGTTCAGGCGATAGAATATTTAGGCGTACAGGACAAAGTTTCTACCAAAACCAAAGATATGTACGACGCGATTAGAAATATAGTTCCCCCGTTTAAAGAAGATTTAGTAATGTATCCTTTCGTGAACAAGGTCAAGAATTATATTATAAACCATCAAAATAAAAAATCATGAGAACACGATTTATTATAGTCCTGCTAACGATTTTCACTTTTTTTCCCGCCATTTCGCAAGAACTCGCCTTAGTGCTCCAAGACGATAAGTTCGGCTATATGAACAACGCGGGGGATGTTATTATCCCACTTCAGTTTGAAGATTCAAAATCTTTTTCAGACGGTTTGGCAGCTATAAAACAAAACGATAAATGGGGATACATCAATAGCTCTGGAGAAACGGTAATCGAGCCACAATACGACAAGATAAAGTACTTTAATAATGGTATCGCCCTTGTGAACAAGGATGATCAATGGGGCTATATCGATAAGACTGGGCAACCGGTCAAAATGCCAAAGATGGAAAAGTTCTATGATTTTAAAGATGGCGTTGCGATTTACAGACAAGGAGACAAAATCGGTCTAATAGATACTAAAGGCAACGTTGTTGCAGAACTTATTTATGACGGAATTAAAAAAATAAGAAACGGGCATGCCAAAGCTAAAAAAGGACTTTCTTGGGGCATGATCAATACAAAAGGCGAGGTAGTCGTGCCTTTCGAGTTCGACGAAATAGGGAATACGTATAGCCCAAACGGAGTTTATGTTAGCAAAGGCGAAGTGTTCGGTATTTATGTCAATGGGGACTTTAACGCAATAGAAGGTGCCGACAAGGTTTGGAACTTTCCTAAAAACAGTAACCTAACCTACGCTAGAAAAGATAAAAAAGTTGGCTTTATAAATTCAAAAGGCGAGTGGGTAATTGCTCCACAGTTTGAAAAGGTAAGATCCTTTTCAAATGGCTTGGCACCCGTTTTCAAAGATAAAAAATGGGGATACATCAATGAAAAAGGGGATGTCGTCATCGACTACCAATTCAAAGATGCCGAAGTTTTTAGCGCGAACGGCATGGCTCCTGTCAAGGAAAAACGATGGGGTTTTATAGACAAAACAGGAAAATTGATAATCCCTATGGAGTATGATATCTCTGTGAAATTTGGCTTCCTCAAAAGCGGAGGAGAAGAAAAAGGGTTCATTGGCAATCTTGCCCGCGTAAAAACAAAGCAAGGTTGGGGTTTTCTAAATGAAAAAGGAGAGCTGCTTGGCAATACTTGGTACGATGAAGCAGAACCATTTGTAAAAGTTAATTAGAATTCCTTTTTATGAAAATGTTTTATGGATAAAAAAGAAAAAAAGAAGTACGCTTTAGTTACCGGAGGTTCAAGAGGAATCGGCAGGGCAGTATGCGAGCAACTTGCCAAAGATTTAGATTACACGCTATTAATCAATTATAACAGTAATAAAGCAGCTGCAAAAGAAACTCTTAAATCAGTAGAAGCAGCTGGTGGTAATGGCGAGCTTATGCAATTTAATGTTGTTGACTCCGAGTCGGTAAAATCTGTTTTGCAGGCGTGGTATGAAAAAAACGAAAATGCCGTAATCGAAGTGGTGGTGAATAACGCCGGTGTAACCAAAGACGGCTTATTTATGTGGATGACACAAGAAGATTGGTCGCAAGTTATAGACACAAGTCTTAACGGGTTTTATAATGTTACCAATGCCTTAATACAAAAATTACTGGTTAATAAGTATGGCCGCATTATTAATATGGTATCAGTATCGGGTTTAAAGGGCACTCCTGGTCAGACCAATTATTCCGCTGCAAAAGGAGCAGTTATCGGAGCTACTAAGGCACTTGCACAAGAAGTTGCAAAAAGAAACGTTACTGTAAATGCGGTCGCGCCAGGTTTTATTAAAACTGATATGACCAGCGAGCTAAATGAAGGCGAATTAAAGAAGATGGTACCAGCAAATCGTTTTGGCGAAGCAGCCGAAGTGGCGCATTTGGTTTCCTTTCTTGCATCGAAAAAATCATCTTATATAACAGGTGAAGTAATAAACATTAACGGTGGTATCTACTCTTAAATCCACTGAAAGGGGCAATGAAGAGAGTTGTAATAACAGGAATGGGCATTTATTCATGCATCGGCAAGAATCTAGATGAAGTCAAGACTTCGCTCTATGAAGGCAAGTCAGGCATTATATTTGATCAAGAACGTGCCGATTTCGGTTACCGATCCCCACTTACTGGATCAGTAGAGCAACCCAACCTAAAACCATTTCTCACCAGAAGACAACGCATAAGCATGGGTGAAGAAGCCCAATATGCCTACATGGCGACTATGGAGGCTTTGCAAAATGCAAAAATCGATCAAGATTTCTTAGACAAAAACGAAGTTGGCATCATTTACGGGAATGATAGTACCGCCCGCTCGGTAATAGAATCTATAGATATCATGCGCGCTAAAAAAGATACCACATTAGTTGGTTCAGGTGCTATTTTCAAGGCCATGAACTCTACTGTGACCATGAACCTTTCTACCATTTTTAAACTAAGGGGCATTAATTTTACAATCAGTGCGGCATGTGCAAGTGGGTCGCATTCTATCGGCACCGCTTACAATCTCATAAAGAGCGGTATGCAGGATTGTATTATTGCGGGAGGTGCGCAAGAAATCAACCATTTGGCAATGGGCAGTTTTGATGGTTTGGGTGTTTTTGCTATGAACACAGAACATCCTGAAAAAGCCTCAAGACCCTTTGATAAAAACAGAGACGGACTAATACCCAGCGGAGGTGGCGCTTCTTTAGTACTAGAAAGTTATGAATCGGCAGTAGCGCGTAGTGCTCCCATTTTGGGTGAAATCGTGGGGTATGGCTTCTCCTCTAACGGCGACCATATTTCGACCCCAAATATTGAAGGTCCTTCCAGGGCAATGACAAGAGCATTGGAACAGGCAGACTTAAATGCTACGGCAATTGACTATGTAAATGCACATGCCACTTCTACGCCAGTTGGTGATGCCAACGAAGCGGCGGCCATATTAGAAGTTTTTGGGGAGAGCAACCCATACGTAAGTTCAACTAAATCGATGACGGGCCACGAATGTTGGATGGCAGGTGCAAGTGAGGTAATTTATTCGATGTTGATGATGCAACATTCCTTTATTGCACCGAACATTAACCTTCAAAACCCAGACGAGGTATCAGCTAAATTGAATATTGTAAGAGAAACCGTAACTAAAAAAATTGATGTATTTTTGTCAAATTCATTTGGGTTTGGTGGCACCAATTCCGCGTTGATAATTAAAAATTGCTATTAAAATGGTAATGACCAAGGAAGTTATTATTGAAAAAATAAACGCATTTCTCATCGACGAATTCGAGGTCGAAGCAGAAGAATTGGTTCCCGGAGCCAATTTAAAAGAGTCTGTTGGTCTTGATAGTCTCGACTTTGTTGATCTTGTGGTAGCAGTTGAAAGCAATTTTGGTGTTAAACTTGTGGGCGAAGATTTTGTAAATATCGTTACGCTTCAAGATTTTTACGACCTTATCGAACGAAAGCTCGATTAATACAAGCATAGATGAATGGCGGCTGAATGGAAAGGTAAATCACGTGGCACCGTTTTAGGCTATAAGATTTACATCTTTTTCATAAAGCATTTAGGACTCTCAGCTTCCTACTTTATACTTCATTTTGTTATTCTCTATTTCTGCTTATTTTCTCCAAAAAGTTCGCAGGCCATTTATTACTACCTTAGAAAAAGGCAAGGTTATTCAAAAGTCAAATCCTTTTTCAATATTTATACTAGCTACCTACGCTTTGGGCAAACTTTAGTAGACAAAGCAACCATTTCTTCAGGTTTTAAAGAGCGTTTTACTTACGATTTTGATGGCACCGAGCTAATTGACGGTCTTTTAGAAAAAGGCAAAGGAGGTATTCTTATCAGTGCCCATGTTGGTAATTTTGAAGTTTCAGAATTTTTCTTCGATGTTGTTGAAGGCGATGTTGAAGACAAAATTAGTCTCGTAACTTGGGATCAAGAACATCGTAAAATCAAAGAATATATGGAGAGTGTGACCTCAAAATCAAACATTAAATTCATTTTGATAAAAGACGACATGTCACACATATTCGAGATTCATCAGGCAATTAGTAATAGAGAAATAGTCTGCTTTACAGGAGATCGCTATATTGAGGGAACAAAATTTTTAGAGGAAGAATTGATGGGCGCCAAGGCAAAATTTCCTTTAGGACCTTATTTATTGGCCTCAAGACTTAAGGTACCTGTGCTTTTTGTTTATGTGATGAAAGAACCTAAAAGGCATTACCAGCTATATGCGCGAAGTATCGAGGTAGAAAAAGGAGATGCCGCCGGCATATTAAAAGCCTACACTCGAAATTTGGAATGGATTTTAAAGAAATACCCTCTACAATGGTTTAATTATTTCGATTTTTGGAACGATAAAAAGAAAGAATGAAAGAAGTTTTAGTCATTTTTTATTCGCAGACAGGGCAATTGGCCGATATCGTAAATAACATCGTCTCAACAGTAAAAGACGAACAAATTAATTTCACGCATCACGAAATACGACTTAAAAAGCCTTTTACTTTTCCTTGGAAAGATGAAGATTTTATGGGAGCATTTCCAGATTCTTTTCTGCAAATTCCTCATGAAATTAATGACCCATCTCCCGAAATACTGAACAAGAAATACGACTTGGTTATCTTGGGCCATCAAGTTTGGTATTTAACTCCGTCTATACCCTTAAATTCATTTCTAAAATCCGAAGCAGCAAAAAAATTATTGAACGAAACTCCTGTGGTCACGGTCATTGGCGCCAGAAATATGTGGTACCAAGCACAGGAAAAACTAAAACGTCTGCTAGTCAATTGTAATGCCAAATTAGTTGGCAATATTGCATTGACCGACAGGAACATCAATAATATTAGCGTACTCACTATCGAATATTGGATGATGACGGGCAAAAAAGACCGTATGTGGGGCTTTCTTCCCAAACCTGGCGTATCTGATAAAGATATTGAGGAAGCAGCAAAATTTGGAACCCCAATAAAGGAGGCACTACTAAAAAGTAATTTTCGAAATCTTCAAGAAAAACTACTGAAACTTGGTGCTGTAAATGTGAAAATAGCACTCGCCATGACCGATAAGCGAGGTAATGTTATTTTCTCTAAATGGGCAGCGTTGATAACCAAAAAAAGCAAAGCTGGGGAAGAAAGCCGTAAAAGATGGTTAAGGTATTTTAAACGATACTTACAATTTGCAATATGGATTATCGCCCCTCTAGTTTTTGTTGTATTTTTGCTGACTTATATTCCGCTATATGGAAAACTTCAGAAGGATAAAAAATATTATTCTTCCGTTGATTTGCACAAGTAGCGAGCATGTTGATGAAAAAGAATCAGGTGTACCCAGATGAAAGACGTTTACATTACCAAAATAGCCAAATTTCTACCTAACGAGCCCATTGATAATAATCATATGGAGGAACGTTTGGGCATAATCGGCGGCAAACCTTCTCGGGCAAGAAGTATTATCCTGCGTAGCAATCAGATCAAAACAAGATACTATGCCATGGATAAAAATGGCAATAGCACCCATACGAATGCCGAACTTACCGCAGAAGCTGTAAGAGGTCTCGGTGATTTGGAACAAGTAGAGCTACTCTCCTGTGGCACGTCTACCCCTGACCATCTACTACCAGCACAAGCATCTATGGTTCATGGCCTACTTAAAAATGGGAACATGGAGCTAAACACGGCTGCTGGGGTGTGTTGTTCTGGTATGAGTGCCTTAAAATATGGCTATATGGCCTTAAAATCTGGTCAAGTCGAACAGGCTGTCTGTACCGGATCAGAGCGCTCCTCTGCATTGACAAAAGCAGATATGTTTCAAAATGAAGCTGCTCATTTAGAAGAACTCGAGGACAATCCGATTATCGCATTCGATAAAGATTTTCTACGTTGGATGCTTTCTGATGGAGCTGGTGCGGTATTATTGGAAAATCAGCCGAAAAGCGATATTTCTCTAAAAATCGAATGGATTGAAGGCTTTTCCTATGCGCATGAAATGGAAACCTGCATGTACGCTGGAGGTGAAAAAATGGAGGATGGAAGTCTAAAACCTTGGGCAGATTACAATAATGAGGAATGGACTCAAAAATCTGTATTCGCCATCAAACAAGATGTAAAATTATTAGGCGAACATATCTTGGTCAAAGCTGCTGACAGTCTCAAAAGAGCCTATTCTAAACATAATGTTGGCCCTGAAGATGTAGATTACTTCCTCCCACATATTTCATCTTACTTCTTTCGACAGGGGTTTTATGATGAGATGAAAAAAAACGGAATCGGTATTCCGTTCGAAAAATGGTTCTTGAACCTAGAGAAAGTAGGCAATATTGGAGCCGCATCCATATATATTATGCTCGAAGAGCTCATGAATTCAGGGAAATTAAAAAAAGGTGACCGTATTTTATTGTTCGTTCCTGAAAGTAGTCGCTTTTCCTATATTCATACCTATCTAACGGTACACTAATGAATTTGTTAGAGCAAAAAATAACCGACCGCAACTTGCTCGAAAATCTGATTCCGCAGAAGGGACCTTTTGTGATGGTGGACAAACTCCTATACTACTCAGACACTAAGATCGTATCTGGTTTTTTGGTTCCCTTAAAGAACTTATTTGTTCAGGATCAAAAGTTCTTAGCACCAGGTCTTATAGAAAATATGGCCCAGACTGTTGCCCTGCATACGGGGTATAAATTTTATTTGGCCAAAAAACCTGCTCCGGTTGGTTACATAGGTGCTATTAAAAAAGCGGAAGTACAACTTTTACCCAATAGCGGAGATGAGCTGCAGACGACTGTTGAAATCTTACATGATATTATGGGTATTACCATGGTTTCTGCAAAGGTAGAAAGCAATGGAGTACTACTCGCTCAAAGTGAAATGAAAACCGCACTGGCAGAATAGTGAATGTAATTAGGCGAAATATTGATATTAAAAAACTCTTGCCACATCGAGAACCTATGCTCATGGCGAGTAATATGCCTTATTTAGATAGTACTTCTGTCGAAACCAATTTTGATATAGACCCCAACTGTATTTTTCTAAAAAACGGAAAACTTACAGAAGCCGGACTAATAGAAAATGCTGCACAAAGTTGTGGCGCAATTGTAGCGCAAAGCTATGCGCATCGCAATGAAAGCAATGAAATTGTTGGGCAAGTAATCGGTTTTATTAGTGCTATAAAAACAATAAAAATCACCGATCTTCCAGAAGTAAATGAACGTATTGTTACCAAAGGCAAGCTAATTTCCCGTTTTGATGAGAAAACATTTAGTCTTTGTACAGTAGAATCTACTACTTTTAGAAATGATGAATTAATCGTAGCTTGTACTTTTAATTTTTTGATTCAAGCAGTTTAATTTGTTGTACCCATCATGAAAAAAGGAGAAGTACCCCAAGACGAAGATTTTTTGAAAGAAGAGCACGGCAGAGAATTAAGCTATGCCGTTGACGAAAGCGGTAATTATACTACAGCACTAAGCTCCGGTTGGGAAGCGAAAACCATTGCTTTAGACAACGCTTTGGCCCGCATAGAAGAACGTATTTCCGCTGCCAAACAACGTGTCCTCGACAACAAGACCAGCCCCATTGAATATTTTATGGAACTAAACAGAATGGATGTTCCAGTACTTGCCAGTTATATGGGTATTTGGCAATGGCGTATAAAAAGACATTTTAAACCAGCTGTGTTCAAAAAGCTAAGTAAGAAGATGTTAACTAAATACGCCGATGTGTTCGAAATAGAATTGCAACAATTACAACAAATCAATACCGATTCATGAAGATAGCTTTCGAACACAAGCAGTCTGCGCATTGCGAAAACGGGGTTGCATCGAACCTCATGCGCTTTAATGGTTATGATGTTAGCGAACCAATGGTTTTTGGTATTGGCTCAGGACTATTGTTCTGTTACATTCCTTTTATCAAACTAGATAGCGCGCCCTTGATAACCTACAGAGCCATGGCCGGTTTTATCTTTAAGCGCTTTGCAAAAAGAGTAGGCATCACCATTAAAAGAGAAAAGTTCAAAGACCCTAAAAAAGCGCAGAAACGCTTAGATGAAAATTTAGAGAAAAACAATCCCGTAGGGCTTCAAGTAGGCGTATACCATTTGAGCTATTTCCCCGATGAGTATCGATTTCACTTCAATGCCCATAATTTGGTCGTTTACGGAAAAGAAGGTGACACTTATTTAATAAGTGACCCGACTATGGAAGAGGTGACCACACTCACCGACAAGGAACTTGAGAAAGTACGTTACGCCAAGGGGGTCTTTGCGCCGAAAGGTCATATGTACTACCCTATTGAATTCCCTGAAAAACTGAACTTGGAAAGTGCTATTAAAAAAGGCATTAAACACACGTGTCGAGAAATGCTGGCTCCAGTGCCTATTGTTGGACATAAGGGTATCAAAACAGTCGCGAAACTTATTCGCAAATGGCCCGAAAAGAAAGGAACAAAAAGAGCCAACCACTATTTGGGGCAAATTGTTCGCATGCAAGAAGAAATAGGTACGGGCGGTGGCGGTTTTCGCTATATCTACGCTGCGTTTTTACAAGAGGCTAGTGCCATTTTAAATAACGATACGCTTTCAACCCTTTCTACAGAGATGACCGAAATCGGAGATCATTGGCGTGATTTTGCTTTGGAAGCTTCTCGCATTTACCGAAATAGGAGCGCCCAGAATGATGCCTATAATAAAGTTGCGGATCAATTGGAGACTATCGGTAATCAAGAACGGGATTTTTTCAGGAAATTGAAAATAGCAATCTAAGATTGAATGATCCAAATAGATCAACTTTCAAAAAAATACAAAGGTGCCGATAAGTTTTCGGTGGTAGATTTGAGTCTAGAAATCAAAGAAAGCGAGATATTTGGACTTCTAGGTCCTAACGGTGCTGGTAAAACGACTTTGATATCGATGTTGAGTTCCTTACTCAAACCTACATCAGGTAGTTTTACCATTGACGGTTTGGATTACAAAACCAATACCCGCCAATTGAAACAACTCATTGGCATCGTACCCCAAGAATACGCCCTCTACCCAACTTTGACAGCTTTTGAAAATCTTAGCTATTTTGGAAGCATGTACGGTCTTAAAGGCAAAGCATTGACCAATGATATTAATGAGCAACTACAATTATTAGGTCTCGCTGATTTTGGAAAGAAGAAAATAAAGACTTTTTCCGGAGGCATGAAAAGGCGGATCAACCTTATTGCAAGTATGTTACACCATCCTAAAATTTTATTTTTGGACGAACCCACGGTTGGCGTAGATGTGCAATCACGCAACGTAATCATAGAACATCTAAAACAACTCAACGCCCAAGGCACGACAATTATATATACGTCTCACCATTTAAACGAAGCGGAACAATTATGTAATCGAGTGGCAATTATCGATAATGGTAGTATTGTATGTAAAGGCAAACCCGTTGACCTTATCAACCAACATGCCGATGCCAAGCACTTAGAAGATGTATTTTTGCTCGTAACCGGTAAAGCACTTCGCGATCATGCATAAATTATGGGCGTCTACATATAAGGAGTTTTTGCTTCTCACTCGCGATATTGGTGGCCTGGCCGTACTTTTTTTGATGCCGTTACTTCTGGTAATCACAATTACAATAATTCAGGACAACACCTTCAAATCCATTCAAGCCGTAAAGATTCCCATTTTGTTGGTCGATAATGATCGGGGAACGGTTTCCCAGAGCATAAGCGAAAACCTTTTAGCTTCCGATTTGTTCGAAGTTATCGAAAATAAAGATGAGGCAGAAGTACAACAACTAGTGCGCACCGGCAAATACAAGATGGCAATTGTAATTCCAGAAAACCTATCTAAAGACCTCAACCAGAAAATAGAAGAGAATGTTGAAGGCATCTTGGCGAAATTTGGTTTGGAGGAAGAAAATATTCCTTTGGTAAAATCAAAATTAGAACCCAAACAAGTAACACTCTATTTCGATCCTGCAACCCAACAAGCCTTTAAAGGCTCGGTACGCAGTAATATTAACCAAATGATTTCGAAAATTGAAAGTCAGACGATATATAAAGCCTTTCAAGAACAGCTTACCGATGACGAGTCTGAAGTTATTTTCGACACCGAACAGTTTATTAGCTTCAAAGAAATAGACCCTAATGACGGCAACCGACCGGTGACCCCCAACTCCTCACAACATAATATTCCGGCATGGACACTTTTTGCCATATTTTTTATTATGCTGCCGCTTGGCATTAATATGGTCAATGAAAAAAATCAGGGTACTTTCGTGCGTCTGCGTACCAATCCCGTTTCCTACGCTACCGTTCTTGGAGGAAAGACCTTTGTGTTTTTATCTGTAGCACTGGTACAATTCGCACTCATGCTCTTAGTAGGCGTATACCTCTTTCCCATACTCGGTTTGCCCCAACTTGATGTAGCAGGTCGTTTACCCATGCTTTTTACTGTTGCTTTTTTTGCAGGTTTAGCTGCTATTGGCTTGGGGCTTTTATTGGGTACTTTGGCAAAGACACAAGAGCAATCTGCTCCTTTTGCCGCAACTTTTGTAGTTATTCTTGCCGCAATTGGCGGCGTTTGGGTACCCGTTTTTGCAATGCCCAAACTAATGCAGAACCTATCTCAGCTCTCACCTATGAATTGGGGATTAAATGCCTTTTATGACGTATTTTTACGCAATGGAGGCCTTGCGGAAATTCTACCTGAAATTTCGTTACTAGCTTTATTTTTTATTATCACTACAGCAATAGCTATAATTTACAACAATCGAAAAAATGCCGTCTAAGATTACAAACGAAATTAGTTTTACAAGCGATGTACGTGTTCGCTTTACAGAATGTGACCCATTAGGTATCGTATGGCACGGCAACTATATTCAATATTTTGAAGATGGTCGCGAGGCCTTTGGCCGGTATCATGGTATTTCCTATTTAGACCAAAAAGATCATAATTTTTCTACGCCAATCGTCGAATCACAATGTGAGCATAAACTACCATTGGGCTATGGTGATGTAGCAACCATAAAAACCACTTATGTAAACTCTGAAGCAGCGAAGATGATTTTTACCTACGAAATTCTAAACCCTGAAGGAAAAATCGTTTGTAAAGGCAGAACCGTTCAGGTATTTGTGGAATTGCATGGAGAACTCTCTTTAGTAATTCCAGATTTTTTTATCAAATGGAAAAAAAAAGTAGGTCTTTTAAATGAGTAAGGTCTTCGTGTCATATAATAATATCGTCTCGGCTTATGGCCTAAATTCAAATGCTGCCGTTTCGCAAATCGAAAAAGAGGTTTCTAGTTTAAAACATACCGTTGACGAGGGTATTCTACCATATCCTTTCTTCACTTCAAGACTTGAGAACAAGCGTATCTCAGAGGCGTTTGAGCAGTTAAAAGCATCAGAGGCGTTTACCCGCTTAGAGCAATTAATGACGATTTCCTTATCCAAAGTAATTGCAGAATCGGGAATCAAACTTAATAAAAGAGTGGGGTTGATCATCTCGACAACCAAGGGCAACATCGACGTATTGGAAGAAACTAGTCCTCACCCAAAAGAACGTTCGTATTTATCCGTATTGGGAGCGCAAGTAAAAAGCTTCTTTGGGTTTCAAAATGATGCTTTGATACTATCCAATGCCTGTGTATCTGGCGTACTGGCGATTGCAGTTGCCAAACGTTTTATAGCACAAGGCGCATACGATCATGTTTTTGTGGTCGGTGGCGATTTGGTCACCAAATTCATTCTTTCGGGCTTTAATGCATTTCAAGCTTTGAGCAATGAACCTTGTCGCCCGTATTGTAAGACGAGAACAGGTATAAATATTGGGGAAGTTGCTGCTTGCGCTTTGGTTACCAATGACGAAAATAAATTAGCTAAGGAAGCGGTAGAAATTTTAGGAGCTTCATCCTGCAACGATGCCAACCATATCTCTGGACCATCGAGAACAGGGGAGGGTTTGTATCAAAGTATTCAAACCGCTTTACATCAAGCAAAAATTTCGGCGGCAGACATCGACCACGTTTCGGGACATGGTACGGCGACTCAGTTCAATGATGAAATGGAGTCCATCGCTTTTAACAGAACTGGTCTTAAAGACGTTCCTATGAACAGTCTCAAAGGTTATTTTGGACATACACTTGGCGCTTCTGGCCTTTTAGAAACGATTGTCGGTATGCATTCGCTGCACCGCAACACACTTTTCGCCAATAAAGGATATTTAGAACTAGGAGTTTCGAAACCCTTGAATATCATAAAAAGAACTACTCCCGCAACTTTACGCACTTTTTTAAAAACCGCTTCTGGTTTTGGAGGCTGTAATACAGCAGCTATCTTTAAAAAAGTTTGCGAATGAGACCATATCAACATCATTACTTCTTAAATTCACGACTTAAACTTGTTCAAACGAGTTCGTTGAAAATTCATTCTGAATAACCGACCTATGTTGAAAAAACCAATGAGAGCCTTTGATGCACTGCAAGAAGCACAAAAAATTGCCTTCGCACCCTTTATTTTTCAGACTGTTGTATCACTTAAAAAGTTAGGCATACTCGATTTTATTTTTAACAACAACGCTAAAGGAGGAGTCACCATACAAGAGATTTCAAAGGTAATGTCAATTAGTGAATATGGCCTTGGTGTTCTATTGGAAATGGCCGAAAGTTCTGATATCGTCACCAAAGATGAATCACATCGCTACGAATTGACAAAAATTGGATATTTTCTAAACTATAACCCAGTAACTGGCGTTAATATTGACTTTACAAACGATATCTGCTACAAGGGTCTTTTTCATTTAAAAGAAGCTATTGAAACGGGAAGCCCTTCCGGCTTAAAAGAGTTGGGTAATTGGCCTAACATATATCATGGCTTATCAAAACTGACAGATAAAGAACAAAAAGCTTGGTTTGAGTTCGACCACTATTATTCAGATGAAATATTTCAATTAGCCCTCGAAACCCTTTTCGAAAAAAAGCCGAAATTAGTCTATGATATTGGTGGTAATACAGGCAAATTTGCAATTGCCTGCTGTGCCTTTGACGAAAACATAAAAGTGCGCATATTTGATTTACCCGGACAGTTGTCAAAAGCCTTGGCCAATGCAAAGAAAAAAGGTTTTTCGAATCGTATTTCAGGAACCGAAGTTGATTGGTTGTCAAATGATGTTCCCGAGCTTCCAAAAGGTGCTGATACCATTTGGATGTGTCAATTTTTAGATTGTTTTTCTAAAGAAGAGATTTTAAAAATTCTCAGTCTAGCGGCAAAGGCCATGAGTGCCGAAACTGAATTAATTATTACAGAAACCTATACCGATAGGCAGAAATTCGATAGTGCCAAGCTTGTACTAGAAGCTACTTCATTATACTTTACGGCCTTGGCCAATGGCAATAGTAAAATGTATAAATCAGACGAATTCAAAACCCTAATTGGTGAAGCGGGTTTAACAGTTACTGCAGATGAGCAGTTGGGCGAATACCATACCGTGTTGCGATGTAAAAAGAGACAGGCGTCTTGAAAAAAGCATATCAAATACATAGTTTTTGTCACATCAAAAACGGTCAAATTTCCTTAAACGGCAAAACGATTTTTGAACATAGTGCAGAGGATTTTCAAATTTTTACAAAGCACGCTTATACTCATTTTGAAATAGATTACGGAAAGTTTTTTAAGATGGATCATCTTAGTAAACTGGCTTTTATAGCGAGCGATGTTTTACTTAAAGAAGAGAAAGAGAAAAATACAGCTTTGGTACTCTCTAATAGAGCCGGAAGTTTGGATACCGACCGAAAGCACCAAGCTGCAATGAATACCTATCCCAGTCCTGCTGTATTTGTGTACACCCTACCGAATATTTGTCTCGGCGAAATTAGCATTAGACATCAACTCTATTCAGAAAATGCCTTTTTTGTTTCTGATAGCTTTAACGCAGACACTCTGTTTCATTACGCAAACGCACTACTAGACGATAAAAATTCAGAGAAAATACTATGCGGCTGGGTAGATATGGATGAAGGAAAATATCATGCCTTTTTGTACGTTGTAGCAAAGAGTGGTATTTTTACACATACAACAAAAGAAATCAACCGATTATATCAGACCCAATGAGCGATTTGAAACTAGAATTAAAGGAAAAAATCATAGAACAACTTAATTTAGAGGATGTTGCCGTAGCTGAAATAGGTGATACCGATCAACTTTTTGGTGAAGGTTTGGGCTTAGATTCTATAGACGCTTTGGAACTTATTGTAATGCTTGACAAAGATTATGGTATCAAGCTTGCCGACCCTAAAGAAGGTCGTGCTATTTTTGAATCTATCGAGACAATGGCGAATTATATTTCTGCCAACAGAGCGTAATCTATTCCTTTTATTTTTTACATCAGCATTTTCCTAAAATTTTTGGGATAAAATGCTTTTTTCCAATTCCTCCTAAAACATTCAATATTCGTATTTTTGCCAAAACTCTTGAGTTTTAAATTGACTATGGGAAAAGGTGTTGCGATTACAGGAATGGGCATAATTTCGGCCATTGGAAACAATGTGCAAGAGAACTACGAATCGCTTATTAACTCAAAAACAGGAGTAGCTAAGATTTCTAAAATAGATACTATTCACAAAGATGGTATACTTGTTGGCGAAATCACTACGGCAAACTCGGAATTCGAAAAGCGCCTATGCCTAGAAGAAAATTCTTGGTCAAGAACCTCCCTACTTGCAGTTGTTGCTGCAAAAGAAGCTGTTTCTCAAGCAAAAATTACAGATATCAACGATTGTCGTACAGGTCTAATTTCTGGGACTACGGTAGGCGGTATGGACAAATCGGAACAGTATTTCCACAATTACTTTGAGACCGATGAAAACTGGAAATTCGTCAACACTTTGCACGCGGGAGATTCAACCCAAAAAATAGCCAATCAACTAGGGCTTGAAGAGAGTTTTGTAACCACAATTAGTACCGCTTGCTCCTCTGCTGCCAATGCAATTATGCTAGGAGCTCGTATGATAAAAGCAGGCGAATTGGATCGTGTTGTAGTTGGTGGCTCTGATGCTTTATCAAAATTTACTATTAACGGTTTTAAAACTTTGATGATTCTATCTGACACTTATAATACGCCGTTCGATGATAACCGCAAGGGACTTAATCTGGGGGAGGCGGCTGCTTTTTTGGTGTTGGAATCCGATGATATAGTAGCTCGCGATAAAAAAGAAGTTCTTGGTTATGTTAAAGGCTATGCCAATGCAAACGATGCCCATCATCAAACAGCGTCTTCAGATAATGGCGATGGTGCCATTTTAGCAATGGAAAAAGCACTAAAAATAGCTGACTTAGAACCAAATACCGTAGATTATATAAACGCTCACGGTACTGCTACCCCGAACAACGACCTCTCAGAAGGTAGAGCAATGCTTTGTGTTTTTGATGGGCAAGTTCCTGAGTTTAGTTCTACCAAAGCATTTACCGGGCATACTTTGGCCGTAGCCGGGGTGGTCGAAGCGGTCTACTCCATTTTGGCATTACAAAACAATATTGTGTTTCCTAATCTTAATTTTAAGACTCCGATGCAAGAATTTAACCTACTCCCGGAAACCGAACTTAAAGAAAAAGAACTCAATGTAATTCTCTCGAATTCATTCGGGTTTGGTGGTAATTGCACTACCCTTATATTTTCAAAAGAAGCCTAGAGACTGTTATGAAATATTTCATTGGAATTTTTATGCACTATTTTTGTGCAGAATGAGGCAAAATTTTAAAGCATAGCCGAGCTACGGTTCAAAATTTTAACAAAATTATGCACGAAAAGAGAAATAAAAAAATGATTACATATTTTAAAACAGTCTCTCAGTGAAGAGCATTTATATAAATAGTGTCGGTTCGGTTTCTGCTCAAAAAACTTTTGACAATAGTGATTTTTTGGAAGATGTGGTCTACTACGATGAAAACGTAATCAAAGTCATCAATCCAAATTACAAAGATTATATACCGCCTGCGGCGGCAAGGCGCATGGCGAAAGGCATTAAAATGAGTACCGTAAGCTCCAAAACCGCCTTAGGCGAGGCAGGTCTCAAAAATGTAGATGCCATTATGGTCGGTACTGGCTTAGGATGTATTGGCGATTCGGCAAAATTCGTTGGGGATATTATTGATAACGACGAACAGTTTTTGACCCCTACCCGATTTATTCAGTCATCTCACAATACTGTTTCAGGACAAATTGCACTGGCAATCGGTTGCAAGGGTTACAATTTTACCTATGTAAATGCATCGGTTTCATTTGAATCTTGCCTAATAGATGCACTATTACAACTGCGCACCAACGAAGCCAAAAATATTTTGGTGGGTGGTGTTGATGAAATAGCAGATCATCATGTGCGTTCGCACCAACTTATTCAACACATCAAACAACAACCTGTAAAAGCCCAACAGCTGCTTCAAAGCGGAACTAAAGGATGTGTCTCTGCCGAGGGGTCCAACTTTTTCGTGCTTTCAAATGAAAAACAAGCTTCGACCTATGCAGAGCTGGTAGCGGTCAAAACCTTCAATACACTTACCAAAGAAAGACTTGAGCCAGTGGTGAAACAATTTTTGTCTGAAAACAGACTAACCACCACAGCTATAGATACGGTAATACTTGGCAACAATGGCGATGTCGATTTTGACGGCTATTATAATATCTTAAGTGCTGGTATGTTCCACACTACTTCGCAACTTTACTATAAACATCTATCAGGAGAGTTCGATACCGCAGCTAGTTTTGGATTTTGGTTGGGTTCTAAGATTCTAAAATCACAATCTATTCCCAAAGCAGTGCGATTAAATGCGATCAAAACCGATAGCATCAAAACTATATTACTGTACAACCAGTACCGAGGGGAAAACCATACCCTTACCCTATTGCGCCAATGTTAAAGCGCAGGGTTGTAAATACAGCCGCCTTGGTTATATTGGCGTTACTCCTTACGCTATATTTTGTTCTAGATTTTCATTGGTGGCCCATAGCTATTCTATTTTTTGTGTGGTTTTGGTTAACACTTTTGGGTTCTTTTCTTATCCGTTGGGACTATCACTTTAAATCTCTTCATTCGAATAAAAATAGCAGAGAACCACATGTTTCCATCACTTTTGATGATGGGCCAAATACCGAATTTACACCTTTAGTGCTCGACCTGTTAAAAAGGCACAGTGCTAGAGCTACTTTTTTTTGCATTGGACATCAAGTCGAAAAACATCCTGACGTTTTGAACCGGATTATTGATGAGGGGCATTCCATCGGAAATCACACCTATACCCATTCCAAATCATTCGGTTTTTTTAGTCAGGATAAGGTAAAAAGTGAATTACAAAAGACAAATAGAGTAATCGAAGACCTTACGGGCTTGAAAATGAAGCTCTACCGTCCTGTTTTCGCTGTAACGAATCCGAGAATCGAAAGGGTGGTAAAAGCGTTAAAATTATTTTCAATCGGTTGGAATGTGCGTTCATTAGATACTACCCCAAGACCGGAGGCCATGGTTCTCAAACGAATTACCTCTAAAGTCGCTAAGGGTGATATTATATTACTTCATGATACTAGCGACAAATCAGTAGCTGTTTTGGAACAGTTATTGTTATTTTTGGATAATAAAAATTTACAATCGGTTCCTGTAGATGAATTACTGAATATTGAACCTTATGCGTAATCGAAAAAGATGTTTTATGTTCATACCTGCGAAGCCAAGAATCTATGCTATCCTCCTAGCATTCTTTTTTTGCTGCGCGAGCGTAATAGGGCAATCCATAATGAGCGTCTCAGATGCCATTACATTGCGAACCAAAGTGAAAGAAGTAGCCGCAAAGACGGAAACCGTTCGTAGCGATTTTACGCAGTACAAGCATATTGATTTTCTATCGAATGATATCGAATCTAGTGGCCAATTGGCTTTTAAAGCACCCGATATGGTCAAATGGGAATACACAAAACCTTTTGCCTATTCCATAGTATTCAAAAACAAAACCCTTTATATAGATGATGCCGGCAATAAAAGTAATATCGATGTAGGATCTAGTAAAATCTTTGAGCAACTAAACGAATTGATTACTGCAAGCATACGAGGTGATATGTTCGACGAAGAACAATTCTCTATTTCCTATTTCACAAAGGGCGGCAAGAGCTTAGTGCATTTTCTCCCCAAAGATGAGCAGTTTTCAGAATTCATTCAAGTGTTCCATTTAACTTTCAATGCCAAAGGGGAAGTCGATGAAGTGAAAATGATAGAACCCTCCGGAGATTACACCAAAATTATTTTTGCGAACCGAAGTCTAAACCAACCTCTTTCTGATGCGGATTTTGCTAATTAGCATTAGTTTTTTGTTACTGGGATGTGCATCCTACCCAACAAAAAACGGATTCGTACCTACGGCGACAATTGAGCGAGCCAACATCAATTCATATTTTTCCGATACTACAAAAGATTATGTGTACAAGGCAAAAATAGACGCTTTTGACAAAAACTTCGGAGGTATTCTTGCCATCAAAAAGTTAGGTAACATGCATCATCGCTTGATTTTTACCACCGAAATGGGGAATACTATCTTTGATTTTACATTTAAGGAAGAGGAATTCAAGGTGAATAAAATTCTAAAAGATTTGGATCGTAAAATTCTAATCAATATTTTAAAAAGAGATTTTTGCGCCTTGATTTTGGAAAACTCTAAGATTGATAAAATCTTCCAAAAAGAGTCGAAAACACTTAAAAAAGTATCAATTTTAGACAAAAAACACTTTTATTTAAGTGAAAACGGTCAACTATCAAAAATTTCAAGAACAAGCAACGGTAAAGAAAAAGTTGTTTTTTCATTTTCAGAAATAAATGATGACATTGCAGAAACGATTGAAATAATACACCGAAATATCAACCTAAAAATCGCGCTGAGCGCGATTTAATTATACATTATATGCTAATAGAAGGTTTATACAGCGTTGTGTCTTTTGAAAAAGAAGAGCAAACCGTGAATGCAAAGATCAAACTAAATCCCAACCACGAAGTGTTCAAGGGTCATTTCCCAGGAAACCCTGTCATGCCAGGCGTTTGCATGATTCAAATGATTAAAGAGCTTACCGAACAGGCTACGGGCAAAACCTTATTCTTATCGGTTGCTTCGAACATTAAATTTATGGCGATTATCAACCCGGAAATAAATGATATCGTTCAACTGGATATTGCTATTTCGGAAGTAGAGAATCAAATAAAGGTGAAAAACACAGTTCATTTTGAAGATACCTTGGCACTAAAATTGAATGCTACCTTTAAAATTGTCGCTTAAATGAAAGCTTTGTTTCTTTTTATAATGTTATCTGTAGCTGCACTGGTGGCTCCAGATATTTCCGATGTTCGAGCGGCGTACCGGGACGCTGCTGAAAATCAAGAAAAAACAGAAAAACTCTACGACGAACTTAAGGCAATTACAGAAACCGACGCCCCAGTTCTTTTAGGTTATAAAGGTGCAACGGCGACACTTATGGCAAAATTTGCCAAAGGGGTAAAATTAAAAACCAGCTACTTCAAAGAAGGCGAAAAATTAATAGAGCTGGCAATAGGTGCGAATCCAGAAAATATAGAGCTCCGTTATATTCGTCTCAGCGTACAAGAAAATGCTCCAAAAATAGTACGCTATAAAAAGGATATTTCTAAAGACAAACAACTTATTCTAGATAACTACAAGAGCATTAAAAATGCGGAGATCATGAAATACATTAAAGGCTTTGTCTCGCAATCTGTATCCTTTACCGAAGCTGAAAAGGAGTTGTTTTAGGGACTGTAATCCGTATCTTTACTGAAAATTGAGGCTTTCAAAGACTGTTAAAGTCAGCCCTGAAAATAGCATAACGTGCCATCCCCAAAACCAACTTTAGAGGAACGTATGCAACAGCTGAATTGCTGTGTGCTTATCCCAACCTATAATAATGCGGGTACTTTAAAAAAAGTGCTTGATGGGGTATTAGAACGTACAACTAGTATTTTGGTCGTAAACGACGGCGCTACCGATAGCACCTCCAAAATCTTGACTGCTTACCCACAAATTGCCCAACTGCGCCTTCCCGTAAATAAAGGAAAAGGCAATGCATTGCAAATCGGGTTTGCTGAAGCACTGCGATTAGAATATGATTTTGCCATTACAATCGACTCTGACGGACAGCATTTTCCAGAGGATATCCCAGTTTTTTTAGATGCCCTTGTAAATGGTGAAACCAAGAACGCACTCTACATCGGTGCTCGAAATATGAGTCAGTCAGACGTTCCCGGTAAGAGTAGTTTCGGAAATAAATTTTCTAATTTTTGGTTCAGGTTCGAAACAGGAATATCGTTAACCGATACCCAATGTGGCTATCGGTTGTACCCTCTTAATGAAATCAACGAACTAAAACTCATTACCCCAAAATTCGAATTTGAAATAGAGATTATAGTAAAAGCAGCTTGGAACGGCACGCTTGTTGAAAACGTGCCCGTTAGGATATCTTATGATGAAGAGGAGCGCGTTTCGCATTTTAGAACCGTGCCTGATTTTGCACGCATTAGCGTACTAAATACTTGGTTTGTCATCGTTGCCATTTTTTATATAAAACCGCGAGATTTCTTTCGAAGAATTAAAAAAAAAGGGCTTAAAAAATTTCTCACAGAAAACGTTTTAAAACATGGTGATTCACCAAAGAAAAAAGCACTTTCGATTGCTTTAGGTGTGTTTTTGGGCATCGCGCCTTTTTGGGGTTTTCAAACCTTGTTGGTTTTTGCCTTATCAGTATTTTTAAAGCTGAACAAGGCAATTGCTTTTACGTTTTCTAATATCAGTATTCCACCAATGATTCCCCTAATCATTTACTTAAGTGTACGACTGGGAATTTTGTTTACGGGAGAGCAGATTACCTTCAATTTAGAAAGCCTTACGCAAGATTTTGGTGTCCTAAAACACTTGAAAACATACCTTATAGGTAGTTTTGCCCTTGCAACAATTGCGGCACTACTTTTCGGAATAATCGGTTATTTGGCACTTATTATAATGGCAAAACGAAAAATAGCAATGAATAATGGGTAACTATTTTTTCAAAGCATATCACTGGATTGCCAAAAAAAAATGGATAAGTCTTATCGGCCTTCTATTACTTGTACTTGGTTTAACGGCAGTAAGTGGTAGCATTAAGTTTGAAGATGATATTACTTCTTTAATCCCTGCGAATGAAGAGGCTGCACGCATTCAAAAGGTACTGAAATCAATAACCTTTACCGATAAGATAGTTGTTACAATTCATAGAAAATCTGTCGGCTCGATAGAGGATTTAACGCAATATGCGACCGAATTTCTAGATAGTTTACAAAGAACCCAAAGCGAATTTATTAAGAACGTTCAAGGCCATGTCAACGATGATGACATTCCAAATACATTGAACCTGATTTATGAAAACCTGCCATTGTTTTTGGAAGATTCGGACTATGAGGAGATAAGATCCAAACTTTCGAAAGATAGTATTGCTAAAACTACCGAAAAAAATTACCGAACGCTTATTTCACCATCGGGTATTATAGCCAAAAAGACGATAGTAAAAGACCCGTTGGGGCTTTCTTTTATAGCGCTAAAAAAATTGCAACAATTAGGCATTGGAGATGATTTTAAGCTGAAAAACGGCTTTTTATTAGACACCACCGAAACGCACATTCTGCTCTTTATAACACCTACTTACGGATCGAACGGTACAGATAAGAACATCCCATTTTCCGATGCTTTGTACGAACTTCAAGAAAGTCTAAACAGCAAGTTTAGCGGAAGAATCGAAGGCGAATACTTCGGTGCTGCTTTGGTCGCGGTAGCCAATGCAAAACAGATTCGCCATGACATTCAGTTTACAGTTAGTATCGCCATGGCTGTATTAATCATACTTCTTATTTTCTTCTATCGAAAATTGGCCTTACCACTCATTCTATTTTCCCCTACTATTTTCGGAGTATTGCTTTCAATTACCTTTCTCTGTTTGTTACGGGCAAAAATTTCGGCTATCTCATTGGGTATTGGGTCTGTGCTGCTCGGCGTAACCTTAGATTATGCGCTTCATATTCTAACACACATCAGAAACGGAAAAAGCATATCTAGTCTTTACAAAGAAGTTGCCCCGTCTATTTTAATGAGCAGCCTTACAACGGCTTCCGCCTTTTTGTGCTTGTTATTTTTAGAGTCACAAGCCCTACAAGATCTAGGAATTTTCGCAGCGGTGAGCGTTATGGGCGCCTCGGTTTTTGCGTTACTTTTTATTCCGCAAGTGTATAAAACGGTAAAAAAAGAAAACACCAAAACTTTCTTAGATCGCCTAGCCGCGTATCGTTTGCATCAAAATAAATTGGCTATTGCCTTGGTTGCCATCATAGCCGTAATAAGTGTTTTCACCTACGGAACGGTAATTTTCAACAAAGACCTTACCAAGCTCAATTACGAATCAGAGGCTTTGAAAGAGGCTCGGATTCGTTTGGAAAAACTAACGGATATCAGTTCGAAATCGATTTACCTATCTACGTATGGCGCCGATACCGAAACTGTTTTGCATCGCAATGATTCGCTTTTTGAAAAGCTACGATTGTTGAAAGAAAAAGAGCAGATTATTAGTTATAGTTCGATAGGAGGGCTAATTCAATCTAAAGAAAATCAGCGCCAAAAAATCGAAACTTGGAATCGTTTTTGGCAGCCAGAACTAGTCAATGCCACCCAGAAGAATCTAATAGAAAGTGGTAACAACTTTAGCTTTAAACCAACAACCTTTAACGGTTTTTATAGCCTGCTCAAATCTGATTTTCAGCCGTTGACCCTTAGCGATTACGGAGTAGTAAAATCATTTGCAATAGATGATTTTATGGTCGAGGATGAAAATGGCACGACCATTACTTCCTTGGTAAAAATAAATGGGCCACATATTAGTACTATTCGAACCATGTTCAGAGACGCGCCGAGTACCCTACTTATCGACCGCCAAGAGGTAAACGAAACCTTTTTAGGCAATCTTAAAAATGATTTTAATAGTCTGATTGGCTATTCGTTGGTGGTAGTACTGCTCATTTTATTTTTATTTTACCGTAGATTTTCATTGACCCTAGTTACGAGTATTCCCATTTTTCTAACTTGGTTTTTGACTGTCGGCATCATGGGTCTTTTCGGTATTGAGTTCAATATTTTCAATATCATCATTTGCAGTTTTATATTCGGTTTGGGAGTCGATTACAGCATTTTTATCACTAACGCACTCTTAACTGAATACCGCACTGGTGAAAAAACCCTACCTACACATAAGACTTCAATCATACTTTCGGTTATTACCACTATTGCGGGTGTCGGAGTGATGATTTTCGCAAAACATCCTGTGCTTTATACCATATCACTAGTATCGATAATTGGTATTCTATGTGCTGCTTTTGTTTCCTTTACGGTGCAACCGCTATTATTTCGCTTATTTATCGGCAACTCTAAAAAGCGACCTATTTCTCTGCGATATTTACTGCATTCTATTTTGTCTTTCGGATATTTTGGGGCGGGTGGATTTTTACTTTCGATTTACGCATGGCTAAAACTCAAACTATCGCCTAAAAGTAGTGCAAAACCAAATCTGGGTTTTCATAAAACAGTCTCTAAATTGATGGGGTCGGTATTGTATACAAACCCCTTTGTGCGCAAGAAAATCAATAACCCACAAAACGAAGTTTTCGAAAAACCTGCGATGTTGATTGCCAACCATACGTCGTTCTTAGATATTCTGGCAATAGGGATGTTGCATCCTAAAATTATTTTTTTGGTAAATGACTGGGTATATAACTCTCCCGTTTTTGGAAGTGCGGCCAAGTTGGCCGGCGCCTATCCTGTATCTTCTGGCATGGAAAAAGGAGAGGAGTATTTAAAAGAAAAAGTGGCGCAAGGTTTTAGTTTGATTGCTTTTCCGGAAGGAACCCGCTCAAAAAGCAATCGAATAAAGCGTTTTCATAAAGGGGCATTTTACCTAGCAGAAACATTTAATCTTGATATACTACCCGTGCTTATCCATGGAAATTCGGAAGTACTCCCAAAAGGAAGTTTCATCATCCGAGATGGCAGCATCACTATAGAATTACTGCCTCGAATAAGGAATGATGATTACGATTTTGGCAGGAACTATACGGAACGTGCTAAAAAAATCGGGAGCTATTTTAGAACGGAGTTTCGTAAACTTAGGGATGAAATAGAAACCGAAAATTATTGGAAAAAGACACTACTGGAACACTATCGCTACAAAGGTGATGCGCTATTTTCATCCGTAAAAAAAGATATCGAACAGTATCAGAAAACCTTTCAGAAGGTTTTAAAGCTTATTGGAAAAAAAGAAAGTATCATACATCTTTCAAAAGACTATGGCCAATTGACGCTACTCCTTGCCCTAGATTCAATAGATCGAAAAATAAGTGTCTATCTAGAGAATGCCGATGCACGTAAGCTATTGAAAAACAATTTTTTGACGCATCAATACAGCAAAATCACTGTTTTTGATAGTATCGAAAGGGTAATTGAGGAAGCAGCAAAGGTTTTAATACTACACTCGCAAGTTTTTGATGTTACATCTTTAGAAAAAGAGAAACTAACTGCATTTGGGACTGTAATCTTACTTAAAGAAAATACCCTCAATACAGTCGGCATTATGCAAACAATGGGTTTCGCTATTTCTGAACAAAGCGATAGCTTAACTGTTTATAGAAGGCTGTAAAATAATTTACAATTGGCATTACTAAAACTTTCCTATCTTATTCTTTCTAAGAAAAATCGCTATTGTGCCTTTTATAAAAACCTATATCCATTTTGTATTCAGCACTAAAAATCGGAAACCACTCTTGCATTCCAAGGAACTCAGAACGAAAGTGTGGAAACACATTTTTGAAAATGGTAGAAAAAAAGAAATTTTTATAGACCAAGTAAATGGTTTCAATGACCACTGCCATTATCTCGTTTCACTAGGGAATGAGCAAATGATTAGTAAAATAGCACAACTTATAAAAGGAGAATCCTCATTTTGGATAAATAAAAATGAGCTATACAAAGAGAAATTTGAATGGCAGGATGACTCTTTTGCTGTTTCAGTTCTGAATCCATGATAGAAAAGGCTAGAAACTATATAAAAAGACAAGAGGAGCACCATAAAAAGAGAACCTTTCAGGATGAATATCAAGAATTTATGGAAAAGTACAAATTCGGCTAAAGCCTTTATTATCACCTAAATTCTTCCCCCAGATAAATCTGGGGGCGATTGAAAATTAGGAGCTCTCTAAGCAGCTAAACCTCTTTGCATCTTTCAATATTTAAAGTCAATGAATCAAATTGCCACAGCTTTTAAGCTGTGGAATAAAAACCTTCAGGCCTTCTGGCTTTAGCCAAAACACACAATCCTTTTGCTCGAAATTTTCATTACTTCATACCAAAGTGATAACTTTAAAAACTATTAATTTTGCATATAGCATGAAAGACCATTACGACATTGTAATTATCGGAAGCGGTATGGGCGGTCTCGTGGCAGCCAATATAATGGCGAGAGAAGGTAAAACGGTCTGTGTACTGGAAAAGAACAACCAATACGGTGGTAACTTGCAGACTTTTGTTCGTGAAAAGACCATTTTCGATACTGGAGTTCATTATTTGGGAGGCCTTTCAAAAGGTCAAAATCTTCATCGATATTTTAAGTATTTGGATATTTTAGATGGCTTGGAATTCAAGCAACTCAACGAAGACGGTTTTGACATCATTACCTTTGACGATGACCCTACCGAATATGCTCATGCGCAAGGCTATGCCAATTTTGAAAATAGCCTGATTACCCAATTTCCGAAAGAAGAAAAAGCGATAAAAGCTTACACGGCCAAACTACAGGAAACTTGCGCGAAATTTCCTTTGTACAATGTGCAGGTTGGCAAGCCCTATTATGAGGATTCCGATATGTTTGAATTTCCTGCAAGACCATTTATCGATTCGCTTACTGAAAACGATACCTTACGGGCTGTATTGGCAGGTTCTAATCTATTGTATGCCGGCGATGCGGAAAAAAGTCCGTTTTATGTGCATGCGCTCTCGGTAAATTCCTATATCGAAAGTGCTTATAGATGTGCTGACGGTGGTAGTCAAATCACCAAATTACTTATTCGAAAATTAAAAGAGCATGGTGGTGATGCCTTTAAACATCAAGAAGTCGTTGACTTTACAGTGGCCGACAAAAAGGTTGTTTCTGTTACTACTGTAAATGGTGATGTGGTAAAAGGAGGGGTTTTTATTTCAAATATAGAACCAAAAACTACGGTAAAACTTGTAGGAGAGGAACACTTTCGAAAATCGTATGGCAACAGAATCGCAGCGATAGACAGCACGATTTCAGCTTTTAGCATTCATATTGTTCTAAAGCCGAATTCGTTCAAGTACCTCAACAAAAACTATTATCATTTTAAAGATCACGATGCGGTTTGGAACGGCCATAAATATACCGACGACAATTGGCCGAGAACCTATATGGTGAGTATGGGGGTGCGTAAAAATCAAGATGAATGGGGCGATCAATTGACCGCTATTAGTTATATGCATTACGATGAAGTGGCCCAGTGGGAAGATACTTTTAATACTGTTGCCCATAAAAATGATCGCGGAATGACCTATGCCGAGTTCAAAGCCGCCAAAACAGAGGTTTTCCTAAACGAACTGGAAAAAAAGTTTCCGAATATCCGAGCCTGTATTCAATCTGTGCACACCTCAACACCCTTATCTTATCGCGATTATATCGGCTGCAATCGTGGGTCAATGTATGGCTACGTAAAAGACGTTAATAGTCCATTAATGTCATTTATATCTCCTCGTACGCGTGTTCCTAATTTGCTTTTTACGGGACAGAGCTTGAATATGCATGGTATTCTTGGGGTGACGATAAGCGGGGTATTGACCTGCTCTGAATTACTTGGACAGGAATATTTAGTCGATAAAATAAATGCGGCCAGCGATAAGGCAAAGACAGCTTAAAAAAGAGAAAAGAATAGAGAACAGAGAATACGTATCTGATACTGCAAATTATGTGCACGTTAAACCATTACAAAAACTAGAGCACTATTGAGTTTGTATTTGAAGCTTGAATTTGAATTTTAACACATGGGACAGTTTAAAACTATATCAGTAAAACGGGTCGAGAACATTTCTAAGGCCGATTTTATAAAATACCACTATAAACCTCAAATTCCTGTATTGATAACAGGTTTGACCAAAGACTGGCCTGCTTATGAGAAATGGAGGCTCGATTATATTCAAGAACGGGCAGGTGACCAAATAGTACCTTTGTACGATAATGAACCGGCAAAAGATAAAGAAAGTGTTTATGCGCCGGCCAAAGAAATGAAATTGTACGATTATGTTGAACTACTCAAAACCGAGCCAACAGATCTTCGTATTTTCTTTTACAATATCTTAAAAGAAATGCCCGAGTTACTTAAAGATTTCGACTATCCCGATATCGGCCTAAAGTTCTTTAAAAAACTGCCGGCCCTCTTTTTCGGAGGCGGAAAATCAAAGGTTTTTATGCACTATGACATTGATTTGCCAGATAGTATGCATTTTCATTTTGATGGAGATAAAGTGGTAAACCTCTTCTCCCCTGCGCAGACACGTTATTTGTATAAGGTACCCTTCTCTATTCACAATTTAGAGGATATTGATATGGACAATCCTGATTTTGAAAAATATCCTGCCCTGCAATATGCCGAAAGTATCCGAGCCGAAATGAAGCATGGCGATGCGCTTTATATGCCAAGTGGGTATTGGCATTCCATACGGTATTTGAATGGTGGTTTTTCGATGACCTTACGCGCTTTGCCACGCCACCCAAAACGCTTTGCTACCATGCTGTACAATGTGGTCGTTATGCGAAATATAGATAACCTCACGCGTAAATACAGGGGGCAAAAATGGCTGAATTATAAGAACGAATGGGCTGTACGAAGAACAAACCGTAATCTAGAAACCAGAAAAATTGGCACTACCTGATTGCAATAAATGTCGAAAAAAATAATCATAAATAATATTTTAGCATCCTTAGGTGTTTTGCTTTTGATTGCATCTTGCGGTGTAGCAAAATCATTGCGAGATATCCCAGATGTAACCCAGTACGCATCTGACGTTCCTAAACGCGTGCAGGTATCCGATTCCTCTTTTACCCTAGGAAACGATTTTCTAGTCAAAAACAAGCAAGGGCAGTGGGAATTATTCGTAAGTGGTAACCCATTGGAAATTGGACTCAAAACCGGTAGTCTTACCAGAGAGCTTTTTAATTATCAGGAGAAAGTCTTTATCGATAAAATCAATGAGTTGGTGCCTTCTGAAGGCAAGCAAAAATTACTCAAAAAATTCTTGGCCTGGTACAATCGCAAAATGTATCTGAACATAGATGAGCGGTTTAAGGCCGAGATTTATGGCATATCTCAATATGCCTCAAAAGACTATGATTATATCGCCGAGCCGTACCCCCGCGTACTCTATTTTCACGGGGCGCACGATATTGGTCATGCCCTGCAAGATTTAGCATTGGTGGGCTGCTCTTCTTTTGCTGCTTGGGGCGACCACACCGAAGACGGCAAATTGCTCATCGGTCGTAATTTCGACTTTTATGCAGGTGATGATTTTGCTAAAAACAAGATTATCGCTTTTGTACGACCCAACCAGGGGTACAATTTCATGTCGGTTTCTTGGGGCGGATTTATCGGAGTGCTTTCTGGAATGAACGACCAAGGTTTAACGGTTACCATAAATGCGGGAAAATCTTCGATTCCGTTGGTTGCCAAAACGCCTATTTCAATAGTTACACGAGAAATTTTGCAGTATGCATGCACCATAGACGAAGCTATAGCCATTGCAAAAAAAAGAAAAGTCTTTGTCTCGGAATCTATTTTTATCGGGAGTGCAAAAGACAAAAGGGCTGCTGTAATAGAAGTGTCACCTAAAAAATTTGGGGTTTACGAAGTTCCTAATTCCAACCAGCTTATTTGTTCCAATCATTTTCAAAGTGCAGCTTATGCCCATGATAAAGACAATCAAAAACACATATTTGAGAGTCACTCGCAATACCGTTTTGACCGTATGGAAGAATTGTTGCTCGAGACGCCAAAAATAGATGTAAAAGGTGCCGTGGCGCTATTGCGAAATCGTGAGGGATTGAATGAAAAAGCAATTGGCTACGGAAACGAAAAAGCCCTAAACCAATTGTTAGCGCACCATGGCATTGTATTTCAACCCGAAGATTTGAAAGTTTGGGTCTCCAGTAATCCGTATCAGTTGGGCGAGTTTGTGGCTTATGACTTGAATACCGTTTTTTCAGATGGAAATAAAGAAGGTATACCTGTTTCGTTATCCCAGCCCAAAGCAGCTGTAGCAAAAGACCCTTTTCTTCGGTCGGAAGCCTTTGATGCTTATAAAAACTACCGAATGCTATCGCGAAAACTTTCCAAGGCCATTTCAGAGGATACAAACTTGACAACTGAAGAACAGCAAGAGTTCATTCAAAGTAATCCTGAATTTTGGGAAGTGTATTACCTTGTAGGACTATACAATTACAACAAAGGGTATGACCGAGTGGCTTTGTCTTATTTCTCAATCGCAGAAACCAAAGAGATTACAACCGTGCCAGATAGGGAGGCAGTCGAAAAATATGTTCAAAAACTAAAACGCACCACAAGCAAATGATTCCTGAAATTGAAACAGCATCATTGTCAAACATTAAAGCTTTTCAAGAGGAAAAGCTAAAGGAACTTATCGACTATGTGAGCGAAAAATCGTCCTATTATCGTCGCATTTTTCGAAACCATAAAATCAGCCCATCGGACATTCAAACTATGGCCGACTTGGGAAAAATACCCGTGACGACTAAGGAAGATCTACAAAAACACAATGATGATTTCTTCTGTGTACCCAAGTCAAAAATCATTGATTTCGTAACTACTTCCGGTACTTTGGGCGAACCTGTTACCGTTGGCTTGACCGACAAAGATTTAGACCGTTTGGCATATAACGAAGCTATCTCTTTTGCTTGTGCGGGCATTCAAGAAGAAGATATCTTGCAGCTAACTACGACCATTGACCGTCGTTTTATGGCGGGTTTGGCCTATTTCTTGGGGGTACGAAAATTAGGCGCGGGAATTATTCGGGTGGGTGCCGGGATACCTGAATTGCAATGGGACAGTATTTTGAAATTTAAACCGACATACCTCATTGTGGTACCCTCATTTCTATTGAAATTAATACGCTACGCCGAAGCACATGATATAGATATCAACGCATCTGGGATAAAAGGTGCTATCTGTATAGGCGAATCGTTACGAAACCAAGATTTTTCACTTAATGTTTTAGCAGAGAAAATAAAGGCAAAATGGGATATCGAATTGTATTCTACCTATGCATCTACGGAAATGAGTACGGCATTTACCGAATGTTCCGAACAACAAGGTGGTCACCAACATCCAGAATTGATTATCGTTGAAATTGTAAATGAAAATAATCAACCCGTTGCTCATGGCGAGGAAGGTGAATTGGTGATTACGACTCTAGGTGTCGAAGCCATGCCTTTACTACGTTTTAAAACCGGAGATATCGTAGCTGCGCACCATGCTCCATGTAATTGCGGCAGAAACACCTTACGCTTAGGTGCTGTGGTAGGAAGAAAAAAACAGATGATCAAGTATAAGGGTACGACGTTATATCCTCCGGCGATGAATAATTTGCTCGCTGATTTTCAAGATGTCAAAAGCCACGTCATCGAAATCTACCATAATGACATTGGTACCGATGAAATTCTAATTAAAATATTCGCCCCAAAATCTCCCGAGAGTTTTCTCCCTAAAATCAGAGACCATTTTCGTTCTAGGTTGAGGGTGAGTCCAACTATTGAAATCTGCTCTCGAGAAGAAATTCAAAAGCTTCAATTATCAAAATTGGGTAGAAAACCTATTACAGTAATCGATTATAGAAAGTGAGTTCCCAGTTGTTCAATTACAAATTAAAAACCTGATTATAATTTAAATAACATACTTTCTTTGTTATTTGACATCCTTTTCCTTCAATTTCACAACAAAAATTATCAAAACATTGGTTTATACGGCATATTTACGAACCGTTTAGTTTGTTCGACTTTTCGAGTTAGCACACTGCTATTCAGTAGGACAATTACTACTTAAAATGATTTACGATAATAAGCCGATAGTACTTCTTTTTGCGTTAATGCTACATTTTGCCCTTATTGGGCAGCAATTTGAAGCTATTGATAAAAAAGGGAGCGTGGTTGCCGTAAATAATAACACAGTAACTACTGGCACTACGGCACCTGCAGATCCTGTTGAAAATGATGTTTGGTTCGATACTTCGGATAACAACAATACAAAACCAAAAATATGGAACGGCACCGTGTGGATAGGTCTTGATTATACAGGAACGCCTGGTTCGGTTTTCCACACTGGTTCCGACGGTTATCCTGCCCAAGATAACAGTAATTTTTTTTGGGACACAGCAACCTCACGCCTAGGTTTAGGAACTAATACTCCAGATGCCAAATTAGACGTGGAGGGTGGCACCGTGCGCTTCTCCGATTATGGAGCTGGCACCATTACAGGACCAGCAACCAATATACTGGCAGTAGATGCGGATGGGAATTTAATTGAAATAGACCCCAGTTCATTAGATTCTGCTACCAATATCTACAACATAGATGGTATGTTAACCGCTAACCGTGCAATAACACAAGGTAGTTTTGATTTAAATTTTGATGCTAACACCTTAGTTATCGATGGCTCTGCCGATCATATAGGTATTGGAACAGCTAGCCCTACTTTTAAATTAGATCTACAGGCCAATACTACTGGCAATGATGGCTTAAGAATTAGTAATATAGGAACAGGCAACTCACAGATTCGTTGGGATGGAGGTACAAGTGACCATATTGCGATGACGCTGATTAAAAGCTGGACAAATGCAGGCAGACTTGGTTTCGCACTTTGGGATGGTACACAGAACGTGCTTAATATGCGTAATGGGCAAATCGGTATAGCCACAGAAGATCCAACAGCAAATCTAGATGTGAACGGTAATACAAGAATAAGAACTTTACCAACGGGTACTAGCGCTGATGAAATAGTAACAACCGATGCAAATGGCAACCTGCGTAAAGTTACTGCGGCCAGTATAGGAGATGGTGATGCTTGGGGTGTTACTGGCGAAGACCAAACAAGTGACATTGTACACTCTGGTAATGTTGGTATTGGTTTGGGTGTTTCTACACCAACCAACACGCTACAATTACCAATAGGTGGTAGAATAGGATTAAATAATGGAAATGTAGCTACTGACGGTGAATCGGGTGTTTTTTGGTCGGCAGGTACTAATTATGGTATTCATAAAACCGCTGGCACGTGGATCGGTCCTGACTTTCAACAATTAAAACTGAATTGGATAACGGGAATAGTTTTAAACCCAGGTACTTTATATGGTAAATCTTATGTAGACATACAAGGGAAAGGCTTACGGGTTACTAGCGGTGATGTAGGTATTGGTACAATATCACCATCCAAAAAATTAGAAGTAAGAGGTTCTAATGCATCAATGGCTATTATGACAAACTTAGAAAGCGAAGATGCCACTTTATTACTTGGTACTCCGTTTGATTCAAATTCGCCTGCAAAAGCAGCCATAATTGCCGAAGGCCAAACAAGTTTTGGTAGAAGTAAGTTACACTTTGCGCTAGACGACCAGTCAACTAATACAATTGCAAGTGAAGTAAGTATTGCCGATGCTAAAATGACTATCCAATATGATGGTAATGTAGGTATTGGCACTACAAGCCCCGATGCACAGTTAGACATCGAAAGTACAGGTGTTCCTTTAAAAATCGAACCAAGTACCACCACTCCTACGGGCACACAGGCAGGTCAAATATTTATGGGAGATGATGGCATTCTTTATGCCTATGATGGTAGTAGAAGCAAATGGCTGAGCGTTGATCGCAACAACATCAGTTGGGCGCGCGCTTTAAATGCCACCACTAACGAATATTTAAGGGCACACAATTCTGCCTCTATAAATAATGGTTATCGTATGATTCGAAATGCTACCATTACTGCAGTTTCAGCGCAGACAAATGCAGCCCAAAGCTGGCAGCTGTTAATCCTTAAAAATGATGGAACAACTTCAATAACCTTTTTAACTCTAACGAGTGAAGAGGGCAAACATGTAAATAACGTAAATATAGATGTGAATGAAGGAGATTTTATTCAGGCGTATTGTCTTGGCACACTCATTAACCATCCTCTTGCGTCAATAGAGTTTGCATGGCGAAAATAAATACACTGCAAGTAATATAGCACCAATAGTTAATGTTATGAGAATGTAGTTCGCCTAGGGTTCAGTAGAGCATCTGGTTTCGTTATAACTAAAATCGAAAAGAGAAATGATAGTCCAGCTTAAAGGAAAAAATATATGGTTTGCTATTCTTTTTCTTTTCATAAACTCTGTAATAGCACAATCTATACGGAATTTTGGTGATTTGGAAGTCCACACGAATACCCAATTGGGGTTTTTTTCTTCGGTTGAAAATGATGGCCCCTTAAAGAGTTCTTCAGGCTTAGTTGGCTTTTACGGTAACAGATTACTTTTCTTTTCCGGTTCATTTATTCCTGACCTAAACGATATGGAAATAGCCAATGAGAATGGACTGTTCTTGAACATTCCCATAACCGTTAATAACAATGTGAATTTTATTTACGGGAATATATACTCAGATAAAAATAAACCTTTTAATTTTTTGGAATTAACAGCAGACGCATTCTATCAAGGCCATTCTGATTTTTCAAAAGTAGACGGCTATGTTCAAAGTACGGTGAACGGCAGCCATATATTTCCCATAGGGGATGAATTCTATTTACGCCCGCTTGCAGTAGAAACCGAAGAAGATGTGATATTACAAGCCGCCTATTTTTTTGAGAACCCAAGAGAACTATTCTCAAATACCGACAATCTTGAAGATGATTTAACTGAAATAAGCCCATATGAATTCTGGATGCTACAAGGAGATGCTTCCGTTTCAGTTACTTTAAGTTGGGATCAACGTAGCTCCATACCTGAATTCGCAGCCCAAATACAAAATCTAACCATTGTTGGTTATCATACAGAAACCCAACAATGGTTAGATATGGGCGCCATTGAAACCACCGGTACTTTAACAGAAGGATTCATCACATCAGAACAATTCATCCCAAATGAATACGAAGTAATTTCTTTCGGGTCTTCTATGGAACCAAAAGAGCCTATCCATAAATTAGGCAATTACCTCGTTACGCCTAACGGAGACGGCATCAATGATTTTCTGTACATTCCAGAATTAGAAAATTATGAAAATAATGAATTACTGATTTTCAATAGATATGGGAGTAAGGTATTTGAAGCAAAAAATTATACAAATGAGTTTGGAGGCGTTTATAATTTAAATGGCCCTGTTATAAATCGTAATAAAGGCTTACAGGAAGGAGTATATTTTTATTTGGTAAACCTGCCGGATGAAAAATTAAGCTTCCAAGGGTTTCTATATATAGATCGTGAATAGCTTTCAATTCTGAAAAAAAGCACGAGTTACTCATCCAACAAATACAAGCCAATCTTAATCTTCCAATACGGAACTTTTTCTTCGAAATATTCGAAATAAACTTTTAAACCTTCAGCTTCAGGCAAGTCTATTTTAGCTTTCTCAATCTTAGAAAGTTCTTCCTTTGTAATCAATTCATGAAGGTCGATTTCTTTGCCTTGAGCATGCATTTTCATCAAGTGCGTATAAATCGTATTTTCTGTCAAATCTCGTTGCTCGGCGATTTCTTTCGGGGAGACTCCTTCTTTAAACAATGCCCAAGTTTGCTCTTGAGTTTTAGCTTTAGGTTGTACAGATTCAAGGTGTTCAACAAGCTCTTTTAAGAAAACTTCCCCGTACTTTTGGAGTTTGGCTTGCCCTACTCCCGATACTTCTGAAAATTCTGAAAGTGTTTTCGGTTGTTTCGCTTCCATATCCTTTAAACTAGCATCTCCAAAGACCACATAAGCAGGTACGCCTTGTTCTTTTGCGATTTGATAGCGAAGTACCCGAAGTTTTTCAAAGAGTCCTATTTTATCTGCTCTTGTGCGGGTTTTTCGTTCGGTTGGTTTTTCGACTTGGTTTAAAATCGCCAATTGAACAGTTTCCTTATCGTACAATACTTTCTTTGCCAAAGGTGTCAAGGCAATGCGACTATTCTCCCTAAAATTAATTTCTAGCACACCTTGGTTCAATAATTGAATCACGTACTGTTGCAAATCTTGCCAAGAAACCTCTTTTATTGCCCCGTATGTTTTAATGTTTTGAAGTCCTTTTTCAAAAACCTGTGCGTTTTGTGCGCCCCGTAAAACATCAATCAATATGCCCATCGGTTCTTGTTCTTTCATACGTGCCACCGCAGAACAAACTTTCTGTGTAAGCAAAGTAGCATCAAAATATTTGGGTGGTGCTTTACAGATATCGCAATTACCACAACCTTGGGTCACATATTCACCAAAGTAATTCAACAATGCAATACGACGGCAACTTAACGCCTCAGCATACTGTTGCATGCGTTCGAGCTTTGCAGATTGCACTTCTGCATTTGCACTACCTTCAATAAATTTACGAAGCTGTACCACGTCGGCATAACTATAAAAAAGTAACGTATGCGCAGCCAAACTATCACGCCCACTACGGCCGATTTCTTGATAATAGCCTTCTAGATTTTTCGGCAGATTGTAATGTATAACCCATCGAACATTGCTTTTGTCAATGCCCATTCCAAAAGCAATCGTCGCACATATAATCGGCGTTCGGTCGTTGATAAAATCTTCTTGAACTTGGGTGCGTTCTTCGGTACTCATTCCGGCATGGTAGGCTTGTGCATCATAGCCAGAACTTTGCAATTTTTCCGCTAGTTTTTCTGTATTCTTTCTACTGAGACAATAAATAATGCCGCTTTCATCAGCACGTTCCTCCAAAAAATTGAGAATCTGTTTGATTCGGTTTTGCCCCGGGCGGACATCCAAATATAAATTCGGGCGATTAAAAGAGGCCAAATGCCGCGATGCATCCGGAATCGAAAGTTGCTCGGCGATATCATCTTGGGTTGCCTTATCTGCTGTAGCCGTCAAAGCCATCACAGGAATATCAGGAAATCTAGTTTTCAGACTTCCCAATTGGATGTAGGCAGGACGAAAATCATGCCCCCAAGAAGAAATACAATGCGCTTCATCTACAGCAAAAAGATTGATTTTTATTTCCTGAAAAACCGTATCAAACAAGCCTATACTTTCAGGGGCCACATAAAACAAGTCTAGTTCGCCGTTCTTCAGTTGCTGAAATATTTCTTGTTGCACTTCTGTTGGCTGTGAACTATTGGAATAGGCAGCGGCAATTCCGTTGGCTTGCAACACATCAACTTGGTCTTTCATCAAGGCAATCAATGGAGAAATTACGATTGCAGTACCTTCCAATGCCAAAGCGGGTAATTGAAAACACAGCGATTTACCTCCCCCTGTTGGCATTATGGCCAAAACGTCTTTGTGAGACATAACGTCTTGCATAACCTCCAACTGATTGGGTCGAAAGCTGTCATACCCAAAATGGGTTTTTAATAGTGGTAAAAGTTGTTCTTTATGGTCAGTTACAAGCATGGGTAAAGTTATGAATGTTAGTCGACTTTTTTATCAAGCTCAAACATTAAGTCCTCTGGAAAATATTCTATATTTCTACGTACTTGTCGTTTGAGATTATTGTTTTGCCCTTATAGAGGAACGCCAAGTTGCTATCCAAGTTAATTTTTTGTTCTCTAACCACATGTATCTGACTACGAATTATCGCGACAGGAGAAAGGGATTGATTTTTCATTGTAGTGCTTTGTCAGCTATAAATCGATTTCTTTTAAATATAAATTGGAGGAGCAAAATCGGCTCCTCCAATTCGTATTATAGAAAATTTATTTCCCTAACATCAGAAGTTCATTGCATTTGATTTCTGTGAAGTAGCGTTTTTCACCTTCTTTGGTCTCATAGGAGCGGTGAGTTAATTTCCCTTCGATGGCTACTTGCTTGCCTTTCGTGAGAAAGTTCTCAACGATATCTGCCGTCTTGCCCCATGCGACTACATTGTGCCATTGGGTATCTTCTACTTTTTCGCCTTGTGCGTTTTTGTAACTATCGCTTGTAGCGACGGAAAATTTTGCAAGCTTGCTACCGCTTTCTAGGTTTACAATCTCTGGGTCTTGACCTAAATATCCAATCAATTGTACTGAGTTTTTAAGTGCATTCATAATACGTAATTTAAATGTCTGCCATAGTGCGCAGACAGGTTTAACAATTTGTTTTGACGAGTTCTTATGTTTCGACAGGGCAAACTTAAGATGCACTATAAATTTTATTCGTATGTTAAATACTTACTACCATTTGTATACGTTTCTACTTGTTTGTAAATGGTTATTTTATTGAAATATAGGTAACTATCATTTCAATATAAGGTGATTATATACTTGTTTTA
>Ga0114957_1000710_pt1 | contig 41188 bp, 20 predicted proteins | sample BantaG_FD_87175 | JGI IMG/M metagenome (GOLD analysis project Ga0114957, IMG submission 87175) | Marine algal microbial communities from Bantry Bay, Ireland - BantryBay_4 metaG | ecosystem: Host-associated > Algae > Red algae > Unclassified | place: Bantry Bay, Ireland | collected 2014-11-21
GATAAATTATCGAATAACAACACCCATTTTATTTATAAACGGTCGATATTATTTATAAGCGGTAATTTTCTTGGTATTTTTTTGGTAAAAAGGGTGTTTTGGGTGATTTTACAAAAATTGGCTTACTGGGTATTTTGGCCAACATTGGTTAAAATTCTTCCTTGTTAATTTACAGTTGTGTTTCAAGATATCACATTAATATACCTCCCGAAAGCGTTGGGGACTGATTTTGCTACGAATTCTCTTTCGAGCTCCCCGAATAGTTGGCGGGCAGGCTCATGATGTAATTCTTAAAAATCTTCTCCTCCTATTTCGACATATTTCCCTATGGGAAAGGCTCAATATGAAGGAGAGTTTACATGGAGAATTAAAAAAGCCGAATTCTTGCGAATTCGGCTTTAGCAATATCGGATAGTTAGATTATCTATTTTGCGCTTTGCTGACTCTCCATAAAATCTATTAGTTGTTTGTTGATGGTTGATTGATTTTGGTTTATGGCTGTTTGCTGTTGATTAATGGATTTAAGGTTTGTGTTTTGGCTTTTGAGGTTTGAGATTTCTTTATCAGCTTCTTGCAAAGCAGCAATCAAAATCGGTATCAACTTTTCGTAGTCTAAGCCTTTGTAAATTTCTCCATCCTCTCCTACTAGCGCTTTTTGGATTACAATTTCTGGCAATACTTTCTCTACCTCTTGTGCAATTAAGCCATATTGCGGTTTGTTTGATAACCCAAATGCAGCTACTTGTTCTGTTTTGTGATTGTAAGTTTTCGGAGATAGTTGGTTTATTAGCGAAAGCCCATTTTTAATGTTTGCAATGTTTGTTTTTAAACGTTTATCAGATGGATGCACAATTTGTCCTGCTACGGCAATGTCTCCAGCAACATGTAAATCGTGGGTTGGGTTGGTAGTGCCTATGCCAACATATCCACTAGTACTATCTGTTAAAGCTGGTCCTACAAAAAAGGTAGGGACAGTTGATTTAAAGCCAACCATTAACGATTCATCTATGATGTTTACCAACTTAGTGGTAATGTTCACTCCTGCACCTATGCAAATGCTATTATCACCTGCAGCCTCAGTAGAATTGCCTATTGCGGTGGCTCCAAAATCTCCACTGGCAGTGGTATAATGACCCATTGCACTAGCACCAAAGGCTCCGCTAGCAATTGCAAATCTACCCAAAGCAGTTGCTCCAAAGTGTCCACTAGCTCTGCTAGCATAACCCAAAGCAGTGGCCCCTATATCTCCGCTAGCAATGGTTGCAAAACCTAAAGCTGTAGCACCATTGACACCACTAGCTGTATTGTTTAAGCCCAGAGCCGTAGATCCATTCACACCGGTAGCTTTGGTTCCTGACCCAAAAGCCGTAGCACCGTTACTTCCACTGGCTTCAACATTACTTCCAAATGCAAATGAATAATCTCCTAAGTTAATAGTGTCCCAATTGGCTCCGGTAGCATTTCCGCCTCTAAAGGCTCCCTTACTGTTATTCCAAAAACATTTAACACCTGCGCCTGTTAATGAACTACCTCCAATTAAAACATCATTTGTAGTTGTTGTTTGTTTGGTTAAGGTGCCTGTTGAAGTCCATTGGGCGTTTATTTGTATAGACATGAGACACAGTACAAGGGACATGAGACATGTTATTGGCACAGACTTAGATCTCGAAAGAATTCGGGATGATTTGCTAACTTTCAGACTTGCGAAATTGGTGCTATTTATAGTTTTCATAATTATTTTTTATTGAGTTTCGCCTTAATATTTATTTAGAAGCTTCCTCTGTATTTAACTTGTTTAAAATTTGATTGATTTGATTTTGTTGTAACTCAACTTTTGCGTTTAATGCTGATTCATTCGACTCAAGATTTGTGATTTTTGCATGAGCTTCTTTTAAAGCTTGTACCAAAATGGGAATCAACTTTTCGTAGTCTAAGCCTTTGTAAATTTCTCCATCCTCTCCTACTAGCGCTTTTTGGATTACAATTTCCGGTATTACTTTCTCTACCTCTTGTGCAATTATGCCATATTGCGGTTTGTTTGATAACCCAAATGCAGCTACTTGTTCTGTTTTGTGATTGTAAGTTTTCGGTGATAGTTGGTTTATTAGCGAAAGCCCATTTTTAATGTTTGCAATGTTTGTTTTTAAGCGTTTATCAGATGGATGCACAATTTGTCCTGCTACAGCAATGTCTCCAGCAACATGTAAATCGTGGGTAGGTGTGGTTGTGCCTATGCCCACATAGCCATGCGTACTGTCAGTTAATGATTCACTTACAAATAGAGTTGGTACAGTTGAATTAAAACCTATCATTAGCGATTGATTTATGCTGTTTATTAATCGTCCATTAATAGCAACTCCTGAGCCTATACAAATACTATTATCACCCGCAGCATTTGTTGCATAACCCAGAGCGGTAGCGCCGAAATCTCCACTAGCGTTGGTTTGATAACCTAAGGCAGTAGCTCCAATAAATCCACTGGCTCTTGTAAAGCTACCTAAAGCTGTTGCACCACTATTACCGCTTGCCGTGGTATATAAACCCAAAGCAGTAGCACCCTGGACACCACTGGCGCTGGACCCGTAACCCATGGCAATAGCACCATTATCTCCGCTAGCTTCCACATCCCTACCAAATCCAAATGAATAATCTCCTAAGTTAATAGTGTCCCATTTATTTCCAGTTACAATCCCGCCTCTAAAGGCTCCTGTTCCGTTATCCCAAAAACATTTTGTACCAGCACCAGCTAATGAGTCACCTCCAATTAAAACATCATTTGTAGTTGTTGTTTGTTTGGTTAAGGTGCTTGTGGCGGTCCATTGGGCACTAATTGCAGATGGTAAGACTACTAGCGCACAGATTGTTAGACAAAAAATTGATAACGTTTTTAAATTGCAAAGAGACAGGAGATGTGAGAAAAATGACAGGAGACTTGTTGACTCATTTGACTTTGCGAATTTGCGACTTTGTTGGTTTTGATTTTTCATGGTTGTGTTGTTTTAAGTACCGAGTATTAACTAAAGAGTGCTGGGTAATAGGTACTTGATTATTGCTAAATTTTTTGTTCACGAGCAAATATGAGTATTTAGTTAGCTTCAAAAAAGGCCTAATTGGTTAACGGTAGTATTTAATTAGTTAACGGTCATTTTGTGGACTGTGGACTATGGACTTGGACTGTGGACTTTGGACTTTGGACTTTGGACTTTGGACTTGGACTTTGGACTTGGACTGTGGACTTGGACTTTGGACTATGGACTGTGGACTGTGGACTGTGGACTTTGGACTTTGGACTGTGGACTTTGGACTGTGGACTTTGGACTTGGACTGTGGACTTTGGACTTGGACTTGGACTGTGGACTGTGGACATGAACGGTGAACTATGCACAAAAGCCTTATATATATTCAGATAGAGACCTGGAAATATCTTTTCCTTTGGGAAAAATCCTAGGATTGGTAAGAGTTTGAAGAGTGTTGTACCAATAGCTTCCAGGATTCCATGAATTGCATTAACTCATTTTAATAGCTGCTCTATGGCGGTTTTTCTGCGGCGAGCCATAGGAATGCTAGAGCCATCTATTAATAAAACTTCATCCTTACTTACCTCTTTAATGAATTTATGTTGCACCAAATGGGATTTGTGTGTGCGAATAAAAACATCATCAGGTAATAATGCTGCATATTCTTTTAAAACTTTTGAAGCCATTATTGGCTTTTGATGGGTGGTATGTATGGAGGTGTACGAACCATCAGCTTGTAAACGAACAATTTTATCGGTTTGCAGGTAAACCAATTTGTTGCGCGTTGGCACTACTAGAATGTTATATTGCTTGCTAATTTGGTTGGTTTGAAAAACTTTTAATCGTTGATCAATTTGGCGGTTATTGCCAGCTACCAATTTTGATATTGCGTGCACCAACTCAACAGGATTGATTGGTTTTAACAAATAATCAATAGCACTATAACGGAAAGCTTTAATAGCATATTTGTCAAATGCCGTTGTGAAAATTATATCAAAGTCAACTTTATCTAATTTGTCTATAAGCTCAAAACTTAAACCATCTTCTAATCTAATATCTAACAAAGCAAAATCAAATTCGGTTTGAGGCATTTTAACTAACGCTTCTTTGATCGATTTGGCAGTTTGTACAACTACAACGTTTGGACAAAATTCGGCCAAACGGCTTAGCAAATTTTCCAAACAAAAATCTTCATCATCTACAATAAAACAGCGTATCATATAATTATATCTACCCGTTACAAAGTAGGTAAATAAATCTTAACTTCAGTGCCTCTACCACCCCTTTTTGATAAATCAACACTTTCAATTTTAACCTTTCTATTGTATTTAGCGGCTAAGGCAATGATACGTTCTTTGGTAATGCGGGTTCCCATTGATTGATGATTGGTCTTTTTTTCCATCATTTTAACATGTTCAATTCCCTTGCCATTATCAGCAATGGTGCACAAAATCGTATGTTCGTTAAACAGTGTAAATTCCAATACTATATGTCCATCTTTTATTGCATTTACCCCATGTATAATAGCATTTTCTACATAAGGTTGAACAATCATACTAGGTATTTTTATAAGGTCTTCTTCAATTTCATCATCTACTTTTATTTGAAAAGTAAACTTGTTGTTAAAGCGCATTTGCTCCAAACTCAAATATTCGTTTAAAAATATAATAACATCATCCAAGGCATTAAACTCTTCATCAGAATTTTCTAAAATTTGTCGCATTAATTTTGAAAAGCTGGTTACAAAAATTGAAGCTGCATTATGATCTTTTGCCGCTATAAACCTTTGAATGGAATTTAGAGAGTTAAAAATAAAATGAGGATTCATTTGAGCACGCAATGCTTTTTGCTGAAATGTTAATTTGTCTAGTTTGAGCTGTTGCGCTTCTTGCTCACCTTTTGCCTTTTCATACTTGGCCTCCATTTCCACAATATTTTTATTCTTTTCAGCAGTAATTAATTCTGCCATAATTTTTTTCTCAGCTTCTAAATGATGTAGTGCTTTACCATTCTTCTTTTGTGCCTTGTAAACTTTATACAATAGCTCATGGCCATGTGCTATAAGATTTCCCTCATTTTTACCCTCTAGTAGTTTAATCACTTTTTGTCCGCATGTCTTAGCTGATTCTAATTGATTAGTTTTCAGATAAATTAGTCCTCCATCAATATACATACTGCTAAGAGGAACAATATTTTCTGATTTTTCATGAGTTTCTATGGCTCTATTAATAAATTGAATAGCCTCTTTATAGTTTTCTTTTGCAGCCTCAATATTTCCTTTAAAATGAAAGGCCATTGCCAATCTTTCTTTATTGTTTATAGCTAAAAACAACTCAATAGCTTCATCATTATTTAGGGTAGCCTTTTTAAGATTGCCTACCCTAAATTGATATAGGGCGTTTCTTGCCAAATCAATAGCCAACTGCAATGGTTGATTCAGTTGTTTGGATATATTTAAAGCCTTCTCCATAAAAGTTGCCGCTTTTTGATTTTCTCCCATATCGTTATATGCACCAGCCAAACCTGAATAAGCTACGGAAAATAATTTTTTGTTATTCTTCTCATTTATATCGTGTTTATTTAAAACGTTTAAAAATGCGGCAATTGCTTTTTCGTGATATCCAAATACATAATAGCAGGTTGCCAAATTAGTTAGTATGAAATATGCTTTTTCTTTAGAATTGGTTTTTAACCTTATCTCATAAGCTTTTTTTAAGAAGGTAAAACAATCTTCTTCATTTTGCTGGTCAAATGCAATGCCTGCCAAATTATTATAGGCTGTTCCTAAGTCTGAAGCGTCTTCAGCGAAATACTTTATTGAACTTTCATAATATTCCTTTGCTTTAGTGTGTTTGTTTTTTAATAAGTTTAAATTGCCAAACTGAATATGCATTGATGCTATTTGACTATCATCTTTAGCAGCAGTTGCCATTTCCATACCTTGTTTAAGATATTTAAGTGCTATGTCAGGATCATTTCTTGTTAGATATCTGCAGAGATCTCGCAATAATTCAAAATTAGGTTTAGCTGCAGCATCCACTTTTGCAATCACTTCTTTTACGTTTGTGGCATCCACCTTCAATCCTACCTGCATATCATAAAAATATAAAAGCCTATCTGAACCGATAGGCTTTTACAAATATATTTTTATGTAGACTTAGTGTTCGCTAATATATCAAGTGCATCTTGAAAAATTTGAATATAGATTATTTTGATGTTTGCTGTCCCGAAAGCTTTTGGGACTCCATAAACTGCATCAATACTTCAATTTTATCATTTTGGTTTTGGATATGGGACGTGAGATGTAAGATTTTTGTTTGATGATTTTTGAAAGTTTGATTTTGTTCATCAATTTCTTTATCAGCTTCTTGCAAAGCAGCAATTAAAATAGTTATCAATTTTTCATAATCTAAGCCTTTATATACCTCACCATTTTCTCCTAATAAGGCTTTTTGGATAACCAATTCAGGCAATACTTTTTCTACTTCTTGTGCAATTAATCCGTATTGTAGTTTGGTTGATAGCCCGAATTCTGTTGCTTTTTCAGCTTTATGGTTATAGGTTGTAGGGTTTAGTTGGTTTATTAGCGAAAGTCCATTGTTTAGAGTTTGTATGTTTTCTTTTAAGTTTTTATCGCTTGGGTGTATGATAGAACCTGCAACCGCAACATCACCTGTTACCTGTAGTTTAGCAGTTGGGTTATTGGTACCAATGCCTACATTGCCTGTATTGTAAAAAGCCTTGTTGCCATTTAAACTCCATACTGAACTGCCACCTGCAGCATCATCTAAATTAACCCAAGCACTTCCATTATATCCTTGAAAATTACTGCCATCCCATTGCATGGTACCTGCATACATGCTATCTGCAGCTGCTATGCGCAAGCCACCATTTATATGCAATTTTTCACTCGGTGTAGTTGTGGCTATACCTACATGGCCTGTTGTGCCTGCACCATTGGCTTGGCCAATAAAAAAGGTAGGGATATCGCTGTTAAAACCCATCATTAAACTGTTTGGAACATTGTTGCTCAATTTTGTGTAAGGATGATTGATTAATCCTTGACCTATTGTAATTGCCGTAGTTGTGTCTGCACTAACATCAGCCCCAATTGCTGTTGCTCCAATATTTCCGGTAGCTGTTGTTACAAACCCCAAAGCAGTGGCGCCATTATTGCCGCTGGCTGTTGTTAGAATACCCAAAGCAGTGGCTCCAGTATTGCCGCTGGCTGTTGTTGAATAACCCAAAGCAGTGGCTCCAAAATTTCCGCTGGCTGTTGATGAATAACCCAAAGCGGTGGCGCCCCTATTTCCGCTGGCTGTTGTATTATCACCGAAGGCGGTGGCTCCTTTATTGCCGCTGGCTGTTGTTAGAAGACCCAAAGCAGTGGAAGAGCTACCACTTGCAGTTGTACCATTTCCCAAAGCGGTGGAAGAGGTTCCACTTGCAGTTGCACCATTGCCTACGGCAATTGATTCATTTCCTAAAGCCTTGCTTTGAAAGCCTACTGCCATTGAGTTATTGCCTTTTGCTTTAACATTATTTCCATAAGCAAAAGAATAAACGCCTAAGCTATCAATATTCCAATTTGTGCCTGCTACATTGCCACCTCTAAAAGCACTTTTACCTGCATCATATAACAATTTTGTGCCTGCACCTGTCATAGATGTGCCCACTAAAAAATCATCTGTTGTATTGTTTATTTTGGTTACGCCTGCATTGGAGGTAAATGCGCCAGAGCCGTCTAAATTAACCCAAGCACTTCCATTATATCCTTGAAAATTGCTGCCATCCCATTGCATGGTACCGGCATTGGTGTTTAATGCCGTACCTAGTTTAATTCCTCCGTTAACATCTAAGCGTTCGCTAGTAGTGACATGACCTATTCCTACACTTTTATTTGTAAAATTGGTATATAAACCTCCGTTGTTCAAATTTATATTACCGCCATAATAGTTAAGATAAAGTATGGAGTAGCCTGTTGCTGAAGATTTTTTTTGAATATCGTCAGTGTCTATTGCTATATGACCTCCTGTTGGATTGCCAAACAAGGCTGTACCACCGCTATTGGCAGACACATCCGAACCTGTGCGTGTTGCTCTTACTTGATCGGGCGTTGTTACGGGGCCCGTGCCTGTCCATTGGGCGTTTGATTGGAAAGAGGCAAGTAGCAAGATGCAAGTAACAAGACTTGTTAGTTTTAGTTTTTGAGGTTTTGTTTTCATGGTTATTGGTTTTGAGTACCGAGTATTGGGTAAAGGGTATTAATTGCGTGAATAATTCAATTATTTTTTAGTTCGCAAGCAAATATGAGGTTGAAATGCTTTATTTATCAAAACGAGTTGATGAACGGTCGATTTAGTTGATGAACGGTCATTTTTTTGGCTGTTAAGGCCAAAAAAATGAACTATGGACTTTGGACTTTGGACTGTGGACATGGGCTTTGGACTGTGGACTTTGGACTTTGGACTATGGACTATGGACTTTGGACTGTGGGCATGGACTTTGGACTTTGGACATGGGCTTTGGACTTTGGACTGTGGACTTTGGACTTTGGACTGTGGACTTTAGACATGGACTTTGGACTGTGGACTGTGGACTTTGGACTTTGGACTTTGGACTGTGGACTTTGGACTTTGGACTTTGGACATGGACTTGGACTTTGAACTATGGACATGGACTGTGGACTGTGGACATGGACTTTGGACTTTGGACTGTGGACTTTGGACTGTGGACTTTGGACTGTGGACATGGGCTTTGGACTTTAGACTGTGGACTTTGGACATGGACTTTGGACTGTGGACATGGACTTTGGACTTTGGACTGTGGACTTTGGACTGTGGACTTTGGACTGTGGACTTTGGACTGTGGACTTTGGACTTTGGACTTTGGACTTGGACTTTGGACTTTGGACTTGGACTTTGGACTTTGGACTTTGGACTGTGGACTTTGGACTGTGGACTTTAGACATGGACTTTGGACTTTGGACTTTGGACTGTGGACATGGACTTTGGATGGTGGATTATTGACTTTTGACGCTCGAAAGCTTTCGGGATTCTTCAGGGTCTTTTTCCAACTTCTGCAAAGAGGCAGAATCCGTCCCGACCAGTTGGCGGGCAGGCTCAAGATGAAATTCTTGAAAATTATCACCTCAAGGGAGGAGACTAAAAATGTTACCCCGCTTTTAAAAAACTATCTACCATTTCTTTACGTCTGCGGGCCAGTGGCACTTTACTTTTATCAATTAATTGCACAAAATCGCTTCCTACAAAATCAATTTTATTGCCATTAATAAGGTAGGATTTATGAACTCTAATAAATTGATTTTCGGGCAATATATCACAGTATTCTCCCAACATTTTTGAAGACATTACCGCACTTTCTAATTCTAAACTATGAATGTAAGTATAACTGCCCTCTGCTTTAAAATGTAGTATGTTGTTTACATTTAGGTAGTAGTTGTTGTCAACGGTTGAAATTACCAGCTTGTCAAATTTTTGATCGTCCGTGTTATTTTGAAATACACTCAGCCGTTTTTCAATAGCCCTATTATTACCAGGCTTTACTTTTTCTACTGCTTGTTTTAACTCTAAGGGATTTATAGGTTTTAGCAAATAATCAATGGCGCTATACCTAAAAGCTTTAATTGCATAAGTATCAAACGCAGTAACAAAAATTATGTCAAAATTTATATTGTCTAACCTATCAATTATTTCGAAACTTAGTCCTTTTTTTAGCTGAATATCCAAAAAGACAATATCGACCGTTATATTAGATAAAACTTTAACCGCTTCAACTATAGTAGCTGCCTCTCCTATTAGTTTAATGTTAGGGCAATGTTGCGATAAAAAGTTTTTTAAACTTATTCTGCAAGCCTCTTCATCATCTACTATAAAACAATTAAGGGTTTCCATTGTGGGTTATGAATATAGGCAAGAATATTTTTACTTGGGTACCTTGCAGTCCCATTTTTGATTTATCTATGGTTTTTGTTTTAAGTTTTCCTTTATGCTTGCTTGTTAGCGCTTTAATTCTATCGGCAGTAATTTGAGTGCCCATAGACTTGTGTTGCTTTTCTGCTTTATTCTTTTTTGCTTCATTTACACCTACGCCATTGTCATCTACAACACACAATATGGTATTGTCATTTTCCATTTTAAATTCAATTTCAATTCTGCCTTCTTCCGTATCATTAATTCCATGTAAAATTGCGTTTTCAATATAAGGTTGTATAATCATTGATGGTATTTGCATAATGTCTTCTTCCACTTCATCATCAATAATTACATTATAGGTAAATGAATGTTTAAACCTCATTTGCTCTAGTCGCAAATATTCTGTTAAAAATTTTATTACCTTTTCTAAGGGTACAAACTCATCATTAGAGTTTTCTAATATTTGTCGCATTAGTTTTGAGAAACTGGCTAAATATATTGATGCAACTTTGGTTTCGTTTAGTGAAATATAGCTTTGAATAGAGTTTAATGAGTTAAAAATAAAGTGCGGGTTCATTTGAGCTCGTAATGCTTTTTGTTGAAAGCTTAGTTTTTCTAATTCTAATTGTTGTGCTTTTTGTTCTTTTTGGGCTGTTTCATATTTTGCCTCCATTTCGGCAATGGCTTTGTTTTTATCGGCATTAAATATGTTTTCTAAAATTCTTTTTTCATGCTCAATGTTTTTGAGAGCCTTTTGGTAATTTCCTTGTAGTTTATAAACTTTATATAAAAACCCGTAAATAAGTGCTGCATGGTCGTTTTCATTTTTGTCTTTTATAAAGTTTAGGCTTTCGTTGGCTGAACTAATTGCTTTTGCATAGTCTTCCAACTCAAAATAGGCTTCTGCTTTTTTAAAGTACATATGAACTAATTGCGTTACCTTTTCACCTTGCTCATGTATTTTAATGGCATTATTTATATGGTTTATGGCTTGGGTAAATTCTTTTCTAATAATAAATATTTCACCTAATAGATTTTCAATTTCAGCTAAGCCACCTTCATTACCAATTTGGGTGTAAATTAATTTGCTTTTTTTCGCATACTCTTCTGCATTACTATGTTGGTTTAATTTGGTAAGTAAATGCGCTTTGTTGTAGTATGCTTTAGCTGTATTTTTTGGATTGTCAACTTGTGTTATATATTGAATGTTTTTATTTATATAACTCATTGCCTTATCCAACTCACCCATTTTACCGTAACAAATGGCTAAGCCCGAAAAGTTTGAACTTAACTCTTCAAAATCGACTGGATTGTTTTCGTTAAGGTTGTTTAGCATTTCTAAATAAACACCAACAGCCTTATCAAACTCTCCAAATGTAGTGTAGGCTAAAGCCAAGTTTCGTTTAGTTGCTTTGGCTATTCCCCAATCATCATTTTTACGATAATCGTAACTTATTTGGTAATTTTTATAGCACTCCTCTTGGTTATGAAGATAATATTCAATTATCGCTAAATTGTTATATATAGAACCTAGGCCTAAGTTATCATTTGCTATTAGCGGAATGGTTTGATTATAATAGTTTTTTGCAGCATTTAACTTATTATCTATTAGATGCAAATTTCCGAATTGCATGAGTATTGATGCTTGCTTTAAATCATCTTTGGAATTGGCTGCTATTTTAAGCGCACGTTTTAATTGTATTTGGGCATTTTTTTGATCGTGGCGTACAAGGTAAATGCATAAATCGCGCAGTTGATCAAAATTTACTTCAGCATCACTACTGGCATCAATTTTAGTAATTATCGATTTATAATTAGATGATTTAATCTTAATAGACATTAATTAAATATAAGAAAAGCCCGCTCAATTGAACGGCCTTTTCTTTTAAAAATGAAATAGACGTTAAATACCCACCTCTGATTTTACTACAAAATTAACCTGCGGTAATATTTCTTGAAAACCTTCTCCTATATTTCGACCTCTTCCGCTAAATGGCGGAAAGCTCAATATGGGGAGGAGAATTCATCTTGACAAAAAAAAGCCGAATTCTTGCGAATTCGGCTTTATAGTTGAGTGTTATATTTTACTATTTCGAAACTTGCTCTGCATTTAACTTACTCAAAATTTCGTTGATTTGGGTTTGCTGAGCATCAATCTTATCATTTTGACTTTCAACTTTAGCATTTGACTCTTGCAAAGCAGCCACCAAAATTGGTATCAACTTCTCATAATCTAAGCCTTGGTAAATAGTGCCATCTTTACCTTCTAAGGCTCTTTTTATAACAATTTCTGGCAATACTTTTTCTACTTCTTGTGCAATTAATCCGTATTGTAGTTTGGTTGATAGCCCGAATTCTGTTGCTTTATCTGCTTTATGGTTATAGGTTGTAGGGTTTAGTTGGTTTATTAGAGAAAGTCCATTGTTTATAGTTTGTATATTTTCTTTTAAGTTTTTATCGCTTGGGTGTATGATAGAACCTGCAACCGCAACATCACCTGTTACATGTAGTTTAGCAGTTGGGTTATTGGTACCAATGCCTACATTGCCTGTATTGTAAAAAGCCTTGTTGCCATTTAAACTCCATACTGAACTGCCACCTGCAGCATCTAAATTAACCCAAGCACTTCCATTATATCCTTGAAAATTGCTGCCATCCCATTGCATGGTACCTGCATACATGCTATCTGCAGCTGCTATGCGCAAGCCACCATTTATATGCAATTTTTCACTTGGTGTAGTTGTGGCTATACCTACATGGCCTGTTGTACCTACACCATTGGCTTGGCCAATAAAAAAGGTAGGGATATCGCTGTTAAAACCCATCATTAAACTATGGGGTATGTTGTTTACTAAATTTTGATTATTAGGTATCCCTTCTCCTATACAAATTGAAGAGGTGGTATCGGCTGTTGTACGATATCCCAAAGCAGTTGCTCCATAATCTCCACTGGCCGTTGTTAGAAGACCCAAAGCAGTGGCTCCACTCATGCCGCTGGCTGTTGTATAATTACCCAAAGCAGTGGCGCCTTCATTTCCGCTGGCTGTTGTGTTACGACCCAAAGCAATGGCGCCATTATTGCCGCTGGCTGTTGTTAAATAACCCAAAGCAGTGGCTCCATAATTTCCGCTGGCTGTTGTGTTACGACCCAAAGCAGTGGCGCCATTATTTCCGCTGGCTGTTGTTGAACGGCCCATTGCAGTGGCGCCATTATTGCCGCTGGCTGTTGTTGAACGGCCCATTGCAGTGGCGCCAAAATCTCCGCTGGCTATTGTGAAACGGCCCATTGCAACTGCGCCCTGCGTACCTGTAGCTTTAACATTATTACCAAAACCAAATGAATAGAAACCTAAACTATCATTATCCCAATTTGCACCTCCTACATATCCACCCCTAAATGCTGTCTTTCCATAATCCCAAAAACACTTAAAGCCTGCACCAGTCATTGATGAGCCTCCAATAAGCACATCATCTGTGGTAGTAGTTTGAGAAGTAATCGTTCCTGTTGAGCTCCATTGAGCATGCAATCCTACACCCGATACGAGTATTGCCAACAATAATAATTTCACATTTTTCATAGTTTTAAAATTTTAGGTTACAAATTTAAATAGTTGAGTAAGCAGGAAGCCCGCTTGTTTGAATGACAAATTTTTACAATATGAAAGGCATAAACAAACCAAAAATGTAGCGTTTAATAGTTTTGGGACGTAATAAACCGATACTAATTGAGTCATTAAGTACTAATAACCAATATTATAACCTATTAATCTTTTAATTTTCGGAATACGAAAATTTTGTATATTACAATTTAATATTATATGAAAAATGAGTAAGGCAACCCCACTATTATCACTTATAAAAAGTTTAACCCCAAATGAAAAGGGATATTTAAAAAAGTACTGCTTTAACAAAGAAGGAGCTTTGAATAAGCTACTTGTTAGTTGCCTAGCTAAAGCCGAAAATTTAATAAGCAAACAAGAAGATTTCTTGGCGATTGAAATTGCTTTGAAGCAGCAATTTAACAAGCATAAAACCTATACTTACTCAATAGTTAAGAGTCAATTAATTGAAACCATAACAAACGCATTGTTAGAATACAATAGTAAAGGAGATGCGGAATTTAAAGTGATGAAATTGTTAGGCAAAATAAAAATGCTAATGAAGCGTAACAACAAAGCGCTTGCATTTGATTTTTTACAAAAGGCCAAAAAGATTGCGGCTGAAAATGGATATACCTACCTAATTAACAGATGCGAGTTGGTGGCTGTTCAGTTAGCTGCAGATGACCAAGTAATAGGTAGGCAATTGGATGAAAAAATTGAGTTGTTAAATAAAAGTAATGATGCTCTTTATTATAGTTCACGCCTATCATCATTAAACATTAGCTGTTGGAATTTAAGGCAGACCCTTACTACTTTCAAAAGCTCTAAAAACGAGTTAGGGTTAAAAAAGGAAAAAGAGCAGCTTGTTAAAAAATTAGTTGCAATACCTGTTGAAACCTTAACGCCTATGGAACGCATTAAATATTACCAGGTTAAACGACAAATTTATTTTTTGCCCGTTACCGCAATTAACGAATGTTGCGCCTGTGGTGAAGAAGCTTTGTTAATATTTAACAGCAATAAACAGCTAAAAACAAGTACCCCAAACATATACATTGGAGTAGCAACAATTTACTTGAATGATATTATTTATGCCAAAAATTGGCTCAAATACAAAGGTGCGCTTGCCACAGTTCAAAGAGCTTTAGAAGATTATAAACAAAAAATGTCTCGTGGACCTGATAGGCATTACAACTTAATTTATTTGCAATTACTCTTTTGCAAAGAAAAAAACGACTACCAACAACTTGAAGTGATAAGCAAAGATTTTAAAGGAAATGTTAAAAAAAGTAAGCCACATTGGTATTGGCAGTGGGCAATAAACTTTAGTTTGGCGCACAGTTACTTTGTACTGCGCAACTATTCTAAAGCACTCGATTATTTGTTGCAAAGCAAAACCAATAACATCAACTTGGCCGTTAATAGTGCCATTTCAACCAAAGTGCTAGAAATTGTGTTGCATTATGAACTAAAAAACTATGAAGTGCTGCCTTATTTAATAAGGTCATTTTACAGATTTTTAAAATCTAAAAATCAATTATTTTCAATTGAAAAAGAGTTGATTTACATCTTTAAATCGTTGGCAAAAGTTAAGAACGATAAAGCTTTTAAAGAGATGTTAAAATCGCAATTGGTTAAACTTAGGTTTTTAGAAAATGAAGATGAAAACCAACCTATATTGTCGGAATTTGATTTTGTAGCTTATATTGCCGCCATTGTTACTGGTGTTAATTATAGAGAAGTATATGCCAACAAACTAAGAAGCTATGAAATACCAAAGTGAAAAACGGCATAAAAAAGCGAATCACAGTTAACCCCTTTAACGATTGCTCCATTATTCGCTGAAATTATGAAAATATTTTCACCCCTATTTTGAAGAAGTGTTCTGAGTTTCTAAAGCTTCTAAACGAGAAAATAACTGTCTGTTAACTGATTTTTGATTTAAAACTTCCGCTTTAAGTTCATCTTTTTGTGCATGCACTTCTTGCAAAGCAGCAATTAAAATTGGTATCAACTTTTCATAATCTAAGCCTTTGTATATCTCGCCATCCTCTCCTACTAGTGCTTTTTGGATAACGATTTCTGGCAAAACTTTTTCTACTTCTTGGGCTATTAATCCAAATTGTGGTTTGGTTGATAAGCCGAACTCCTTTGCTTTATTTGTTTTATGTGTATAGCTTTTTGGTGATAGTTGGTTTATCGTAGAAAGCCCGTTTGTAATGTCTTGTATATTTTCTTTTAAATTTTTATCACTTGGGTGCACGATTTGCCCTGCAACGGCAATGTCTCCAGCAACATGCAACAACTGTTGTGGGTTTTGGGTACCAATACCCACATCTCCATTAGCATCAATAGAAAGCCTAGGTGCTGAATTTGTGACTAAATGAGTTTTACCTGTAGTATTTCCAACTCCTGTACCAAAATCCATGTCATAATCTCCTGAATAAACACCTGCATAACCAATGAAGCCATTTACTGAATTATAATAGTTGTAACTGTCTGCATTGGTTGATTCCAATCTTAATAGAGCAGTTGCACCAACCACATGAAGTTCTTCTATAGGACCAGTAGTTCCTATACCAACATTACCTGATGTATAATTTGCATTGATGCCGCTTTGGTTCCATACTGCGCTTGCACCAACATCATCTAAATTTTTCCAAGTTGCTCCATCATAGCCTTGAAAATTGCTACCATTAAATCGCATTGTACCGCTATTGTTTGCAGCAGTATTTCCAATATTAATCCCACCATTAATTTGAAGTTTCTCGTTTGGCGTTGTTGTTGCTATGCCAACTCTACCTGTTGTTCCTGCACCAGAAGCTTGTTGAACAAAGAATGTTGGTATATCGGAATTGAAGCCTATCATTAAACTATAAGCTATATTGTTGCTTAACTTGGTAAACGGTGGGCCAACTAAACCACTGCCAATTGTAATTGAAGTGAAAGATTCGGCAGTTACAGACCTGCCTATAGCAGTGGCTCCTGAAGTTCCATTTGCCTCAGTGTTCACGCCCAATGCTGTTGCCCCTCCGCTACCACTAGCGGTTGTAAGGTAACCCAACGCTGTAGCTCCTGAACTTCCGCTTGCAATTGTTAAAAACCCTAAAGCAGTTGCTCCTGAATTTCCGCTTGCAATGGTACTTTTGCCTAGTGCTGTGGCACCTTCATCTCCGCTTGCAGTGGTGTAATAACCTGCTGCAGTAACTCCGTTATTACCACTTGCAATGGTATAATACCCTAATGCAGTTGCACCAAAGTTTCCGCTGGCAACCGTATTGTTTCCTAATGAAACACCCATGCTGCCTGTGGCCTTAATATTGTTTCCAAAACCTAATGACCAAGACCCTAGACTATCATTGTCCCAATTAACACCAGAAACTGCTCCACCTCTAAAGGCTTTTTTACCATAATCCCAAAAGCATTTATCACCTGCACCCGTCATAGATGAGCCTCCAATTAAAACATCAGCGGTAGTTGAAGTTTGTTTTGTGAGCGATCCTGTTCCTGTCCATTGAGCAAATACATTTGACATAGGAAAAAGGATAAGCAATAAAATACATAAGAATATTAATGTTCTCTTATATAGGTAATTCAACATTAAGCCTGGTTGAAAAGTAAAAGTGAAGTTTTGACTTTTAATTTTTTTCATGTTTGTGTTTTTTGACGAAAATTGAAAAATTGCGAACCAGATATTGGGTTCGCAATTTATTATAGTTGGACAGTTGGATAATCTAAGCTTTTATTTTGATGCTTTCAAAGCATTACCTCCACTTAGAATTTCATTGATTTGATTAGTGTTATGATCAATCATAGCTTTTAAATCATCATTTTCTGCTTGTTGTTTTTGAATTTTTGCATCTGCTTCTTGCAAAGCAGCAATTAAAATTGGTATCAACTTTTCATAATCTAGGCCCATGTAAATCTGACCATCTTCACCTTGTAGTGCTTTTTGGATAACAATTTCTGGTAGTACTTTTTCTACTTCTTGGGCTATTAAACCAAATTGTGGTTTGGTTGATAGCCCGAATTCAGCTGCCATATCAGATTTATGTGTATATGTTTTCGGTGATAGTTGGTTTATCATAGAAAGCCCGTGTGTAATAGCTGTAATGTTTTCTTTTAAGTTTTTATCTGATGGATGTACAATTTGACCTGTAACTGCGGCATCACCAATTACATGAAGTGATGAAGTTGGCGTTACTATGAAGCCACCTACAGCAACATTTCCATTTCTGTGTACCAATAATTTAGTACTGCCAGCAATTTGCACTCGGAATCCATCCTCATTCGGTTCTGTCGCATTTACATGAAGTTTTGCGCTAGGAGCAGACGTTCCAACTCCTACTCTACCCCTTGTTCCTACCCCAGCAGATGGGCCAATATACAAAGTAGGTAAATTAGAATTGCCGCCTATCATTATTGAGTTGGCTATGTTGTTAGTTAAATTTGAACTTGATGCTCCACTCCCTATGGCCACCGCATTTGTGGCAGATGCGGTTAAACGCCCACCAATTGCAATAGAAGTGTTTCCAGAACTTGTATTTACAGCTCCAAGACTTACTGAATAAGGTCCACTAGCCGTGCTAAAGGAACCGGTTACAAAAGATGCATCACCTGATGATACATTATTCCAGCCCGAACTAAAAGAACGATTACCTGAAGCAGTGGTACCTTCTCCAATTGCAAATGAGGAATTGCCACTTGCCTTGTTATTCCGATTAAACGCGGCTGAGTTTGTTCCTTGGTTGGCTAAATCCCAAAGATTTCCAGCATTCACACTTCCTGCTCTAAAAGATCCAGAAGTTGCATTCCAATAACACTTTTGCCCTGAGCTGTACATATTTGTGCCATTTATCAAAACACTTTTAATAGCGCCAGTATTGTCTTGATAAATTATTGATGGGCCCTCATCCCATTGGGCTTGCACTACGTATGCGCCAAGGATTAGTATTAAACAAATAAGTAATTTTTTCATATCGTTATTTTTTTGGGTTTATATAATAATCAGTAGGTAGGAAGTACCACTTACTTGATTACAAATATTTATAATGTGATAAACTCGAACAAACCAAAGTTTTGCATTTTTGACCTTTTGGAATGAGATATACTCCTATATACACAATCATAAAGCGCTCATATTATAAGTGTTACGATTTAAAATTTTACCTATTCGGAAGTTCATTTTTTTTGTATATTACCTATCTAACTTTTTGATTAAATGAGTAAATCAACCCAATTTTTAACCCTTATTACCAAACTGAAGCCAAATGAAAAGGGCTACTTAAAAAAATATTACTTATATAAAGAGGGCACTTTTAACAAAGCAATGCTTAATTGCTTAGTAGAAGCCGAAACTTTGCTTGCCAAAAAGGTTGATATAATAACTATTGAAACTGCGCTAAAGAAAAAATTTGGCAACAACAAAGCTTACAGTTATTCAAAAATTAAGGGGCGGTTAATTGAAACCATTACCAACGCCCTTTTAGATTATCATAGCAGCGGAGATGCTGAATATAAGGTGATGCAATATTTAGGCAAAATTAAGTTGCTTATGGAGCGCAATGATTACGAACTAGCTAAAAGCTTTCTTCAAAAAGCCAAAAAAATTGCCAATGAAAATGGATTAACTTATTTGGCCAACAGATGCGAGCTCTTAACGGTGCAAATTGCTGCTGATAATTATGTGAATGGCCCTGAAATGGATCAATTGATAGACTCATTAAACGATAGCAATAGGGCACTTTTTTATGGAGGAGAGTTGCAAGCCCTAAATGTGCGCTGCTGGAATTTAAGACAAAATATTGCTGCGTTTAAAAGCTCCAATTCGGAGTTGGGGTTTAACAAAGCAAAGGTAAAACTTAACAAAGAGTTACTAGCATTGCCAATTGAGCAATTATTACCTATTGAACACATTAAATACTACCAGGTTAAAAGGCAAATATTACTAATGCCTGATACTCAAATTGAAGAATGTTGCACTTGCAGTGAAGAAATTTTGTCAATATTTAATAACCACCCATCTTTAAAAAGTAGTAATGTTAACAAGTATGTAGGCTCAGCTATTCTTTATTTGCATGATGTAATTTATTCGCAACAATGGAGTAAATACGCAAATGCTTTAGCCATTGCTCAAAAATCGTTATCCGATTTTAAGGGAAAAGTATCACGGGGACACAATAGGTATTACAATCTAATTTACTTACAATTGCTTTATTGTAGATTAAAAGATGATTATCAATCCATTAATGAAATTGCCAAAAATTTTAACAATAGTCTAAAAGAACATCAGCCACAACCTGAGTGGTATTGGGGCATAAATTTTAGCCTAGCCCATTGTTATTTCGCCATTGGTAAATATTCTGAATCGCTCAACTATTTGCTTGAAAGCAAAAAAGTTATTCACGAGCCAAATTTTGATATTGCACGTACAATGTCAACCAGAATATTAGAAATAGTTTTGCATTATGAGTTAAAAAACTTTGATGTATTACCTCACTTAGTTAGGTCATTTTATCGCTTTTTAAAGTCGAAAAATCATTTATTGTCACTTGAAAAAGAGTTGATTTATATTTTTAAGGCTTTAGCTAAGGTTAACAACGACAAAGCTTTTAAGGCATTGTTAAAATCGCAGTTAGAAAAATTAAAGCTATTGGAAGATGATGTTGAGAATGACCCCTTACTTGCAAGTTTTGATTTTATAGCATATGTTAATTCTATAGTTACCAACCGCAGCTATAGAGAAGTTTTTGCTGCAAAAATATTGCAAGAACAAGGGCATTAGAAATAATAAAATTGACTGCATAAAAAGCCGAATTCTTGCGAATTCGGCTTTAACAATATCGGATAGTTAGATTATCTATTTTGCGCTTTGCTGACTCTCCATAAAATCTAATAGTTGTTTGTTGATGGCTGCCTGGGTTTGGTTAATCGTTGTTTGTTCTTGGTTATTGGTTTCTAGCATTTGGACTTGGGACATGAGACGTGAGACTTGGGATTGATGATTTTGGATTGTTTGATTTTGACTTTCAACTTGGGTTTTCAATGCTTCTTTTTGTTCATGTTCTTCTTGCAAAGCAGCTACCAAAATCGGAATCAACTTCTCATAATCTAGGCCCATGTAGATTTCTCCATCCTCTCCTACTAAAGCTTTTTGGATAACAATTTCTGGTAGCACTTCTTCTACTTCTTGAGCGATTAAGCCAAATTGAGGTTTGGTTGACAAGCCGAACTCCTCTGCTTTATTTGTTTTGTGTGTATAGCTTTTTGGTGATAGTTGGTTTATCGTAGAAAGCCCGTTAGTAATGTTTTGTATGTTCTCTTTTAAGTTAAAATCTGAAGGATGTACTATTTGTCCGGCAACGGCAATGTCGCCAGCTACATGTAAATCGTGTGTAGGATTGGTGGTGCCTATGCCAACTTTACCAGTGGTACCTGTGCCATTAGCTTGCCCAATAAAAAAAGTAGCCATATCACTGTTAAAACCCATCATTAAACTGTTTGGAACATTGTTGCTGAATTCTGTAAAAGGATAATTGATTAATCCTTGACCTATTGTAATTGCCGTAGTTGTGTCTGCACTAACATCAGCCCCAATTGCTGTTGCTCCCAAACTTCCGCTAGCTGTTGTATAATAACCCAAAGCAGTGGCGCCAAAATCTCCGCTAGCTGTTGTATGATCACCCAAAGCAGTGGCGCCATCATCTCCGCTGGCTGTTGTATAATAACCCAAGGCTGTGGCTCCCCTATCTCCGTTGGCTATTGTTTTACGACCTATAGCTGTAGCTCCATAATCTCCGCTGGCTTCCGTATTATTACCCAAAGCAGTGGCGCCACTATATCCGTTGGCTGTTGTAGAATAACCCAAAGCTGTGGCTCCATCAGCTCCGCTGGCTTTTGTATGATCTCCCAAAGCAGTAGCTCCAACATTTCCGCTGGCTGTTGTATTACAACCCAAAGCGGTGGCTCCATTATCTCCGCTGGCTATTGTTGAACGACCCATAGCTGTAGCTCCCCTATCTCCGCTGGCTGTTGTATTATAACCCAAGGCTGTGGCTCCATCATCTCCGTTGGCTATTGTTGTAAATCCAATTGCCGTTGCACCAGAGCTTCCATTGGCAATAGTTCCTTGCCCCATAGCTATGGCGAATGATCCACTAGCCATAACATCATAACCAAATCCAAACGAATAGAGCCCCAAATATTGATTATCCCATTTGGTAGTGGCAACATAGCCACCCCGAAAAGCTCTTTTACCATAATCCCAAAAACACTTTATACCAATTCCATTTAGTGACGACCCACCAATAAGGACATCATCTGAAATTGTTGTTTGTTGTGTTACTGTTGATGGTGATGTCCATTGAGCATTTAGGTTGGATGTAGGATATAGGACAAGGGAAAAGAGACAAAGGGTTATTGACAAGAACTTGGACGTGAATCTGAATGTGGACACGTCTTTCGACATCTTCCCTGCAGGAAAGCTCAAGTTGGAGTGTTGAGTTTTAAGCGTTTTCATATAATTAATTTTAGAGGTTAGCATTGAATAATGCTAAAAGCACCAATTCAATACCTCAAAAATGTGCGAAAACTAAATATGAAAAAAACAAAAAAAAGCTCTTTTTTGAACTTAGAGATTGGCTGATAAATACTTTAAAAAGCTGTTAATTAGCACTTTAATTGAATTTAAATCTACCCATAGTTAGTTATTTAACTGATAAATTGACACAAATGACTTGCGCTCAATTTTCGACTTTATCCAGCTTAACAAATCAACTGGCAATTCCAACTCACCTGAATCTTTCTGCGCAACCAAATTTCCTAATTTGCTGTATGCAGTTTCGTAAATCTTTATTTTTTTGTCTTGATCAACCTCATGGATAATCTTTTTTAAGGTAGCAATCATCAACATTTCATAAGCACTTAATTTCACTTTTTTACTTAAATCATATTGCATGTTTCTTATGTAATATGGTAGATATTCCTGGTTGTCCATTTCAAAATGGCATAACAAGCCTACCAAGTTGGTAAATAGCGTGGTATCCTTACGGGTAACCAATTTTTCTTGCTTTAAAAATATTATCCACTTTAAACATTTATCAAATTCATTCAATAATAGCAAAGAATAAATCATTGGATACGCCAACATATGCATGCGTGATTTAGCCTGTTTCTTAACGTCCGTTTGTGCAAAGTTCCATACAGTATCTTCTATCAAAATATTTTGTTGAATCTTACCAAATTTAAAATTGCTAAAAGCCTCATTTATATATTTATACAGATTATAAAACAATTTATTCTTCCTGCCTTCAACTTTAAATTGGCTAAATATTATAAAATATTTATCAAAGGTTTCTTCATCCTTCCGTACAATAACTTGCTGTAGAAAGTTGTACAAGTGATTCATTAGTTCGGGTTTTTGAAACACATTTAAGTTTCTCAATTGTTTATCAATTGACAATTGCATTTTCTTAAACATATTTTCACTATCCTTTGCCAACCAATAATATATTTGGTAATTGGCATTTTTTTGAATTTGAACTCTATCAATTATATCCGTTAAATCAATACTTGTAGGTTTTATTTTTGCTAGCTCTGTTAACTGGTCTTTGTTTCTTACAGGGCCATTTTTGTTAGCAAAGATTAACAATTGATGCTCTTCTTCTACGGCAATTTCAAAATGTAAAAGGTTGTTCGCATAGTTTAAACGCGTTTTCCAAAACTCATCTAAATCGGCCGAAAGTTTATGCCCGTTAACTTTTCCATGGAGCAATAAATATTGATTTGCTACCAAATTTAAAACATGTATTCTTTGGTGTTTCTGAGCCAACAGAAAGGCCTTTTTGTAATACTTTAGAGCTTCTTGAACTAGATTTCGATTTTCAAATGCCTTACCAGCAAAAAATGCATTTAAGATTCTACTATCAAAATCTGAATCCTTGTCATATTTAAGCATTCCCTCTACCAATAGTTCATCTAGCTTTTTGCATAGTGCAGCTAAAGCTTTTGAGCTAACTCCTAACTTTTCTACACATAAAAGGCTCGCTTTTTCAGCATTCTCCTTTTTGCCCAACTTACTAAGTATGACATACAACTGATGATGAATTTCTAGCCCATTTAAGTGTACATATTTATTCAAATAGCCTTTTTCGCGACCTGATAAATTTTCAAAAAGTTTAAGGATTTTAGCTATTTGTATCATTCAAAAAGAAATATAACAAATTAGCTAGAGATATTTGGTTTATTTAATTGTAAGCAACAACCAAAATCTCGCTCTCAAATGCGAGTAAAAATTGTGTTTGTAACTACTTAATGATTAAGGAAAAATAAAAAGCCGAATTCTTGCGAATTCGGCTGAATAGTTGGGTGTTATATTTTTCTATTTTGATCCCGATAGTCCCGAAAGCTTTAGGGGTCGGGACTGCTGGCTTTCCATGAAATTCATCAATACTTCAATCTTTTCGCTTTGGTTTTTAATATCACTTTTAGCATGAGTCAACTCTGCTTTCAACGCTTCTTTTTGCGCATGCTCTTCTTGCAGCGCAGCTACCAAAATTGGTATCAACTTTTCATAATCTAAACCTTTGTAAATTTCTCCATTCTCTCCTACTAGTGCTTTTTGGATAACGATTTCTGGTAGCACTTTTTCAACTTCTTGCGCAATCAAGCCAAATTGTGGCTTGGTAGATAAGCCGAATTCAGCTGCTTTATCTGCTTTATGTGTGTAGCTTTTTGGTGATAGTTGGTTTATCGTAGAAAGCCCATTTGTAATGTCTTGTATATTTTCTTTTAAGTTTTTATCTGATGGATGTACAATTTGACCAGCAACAGCAATATCACCTGCGACATGTAAATCGTGGGTAGGATTTGTTGTGGCAATGCCTACATTACCTGTACTTGTAGTTGTTGGTGAAGGTCCAACAAAAAACGTTGGAACTGATGAGTTAAAGCCAATCATTAATGATTCATCAATATTATTAATCAGCTTGTTTCCGCTAAAATGACCCGAACCAATACAAATACTTTCATCACCGGCAGCTTCTGTGGCATACCCCAAAGCAGTGGCTCCATCATCTCCGCTGGCTGTTGTAAAATTGCCTAAGGCTGTGGCTCCATCATCTCCGTTGGCTATTGCATAATACCCCAAGGCTGTGGCTCCATTATCTCCGCTGGCTTTTACATTGTAACCATATGCAAATGAATAGGTGCCTAAACTATACAGATCCCAATTTGAGGAATTAGGAGAGAATTGTAATCTCCCGCCCCTAAAAGCACCTTTACCAGCATCAAAAAACATTTTTGTGCCAATGCCTGTCATGGAAGTGCCCACTAAAAAATCATCACTAGCAATATTAATTTTTGTTATTCCACTCGCAGAGGTAAATGCGCCTAAAGCATCTAAGTTTTTCCATACACTGCCGGTATAACCTTGAAAGTTGCTACCGTTCCAACGCATAGTGCCCGATACACTGCTGCTGCTGTTACCCATTTGAATTCCATTTGAAACTTTTAGACCATTTGTAGCAGGGGGAGACAATGTTCCTACGGATACGCCACCATTATTGTAAACAATAAACTTAGTTGACCCATTTACTTGAACCCTAAGTGGATTTTGAGTAGCATTGCCATTAACCTGTAGTTTGGCAACTGGATTTGTAGTGCCTATTGCTACATTGCCTGTATTTGTATTATTGATGTTTGTGCCTGTTGTCCATTGGGCATTTGTTGGCAATGATGCAAAACATAAGATGCAGGATACCAAACTAATGACCAATGACTTTGAGAAAGCCCGGTGACTCGCTAATGCTTTTGGGATGACTATAGACTTAATGATTTGCTGACTTAATGACTTGTTGACCTTAAGAGTTTTCATGATTGTTGTTTTTGAATAAAGCGTTGATTATAAAGAGTTACTTAGAAGTTTGTTGTGAATGCATAAACTTCATTAGCTTTTGGCTATTGGCTTCTAATTTTTGGACATGAGACTTGAGACTTAAGACTTGGGATTGATGATTTTGGATTGTTTGATTTTGTGAATCAATCTTTTTATCCGCTTCTTGCAAAGCAGCCACCAATATTGGAATCAACTTTTCGTAATCTAAGCCCATGTAAATTTCGCCATCCTCTCCTACTAAGGCTTTTTGAATTACTAATTCTGGTAATACTTCTTCAACCTCTTGGGCTATTAATCCAAATTGTGGTTTGGTTGACAAGCCGAACTCCTCTGCTTTATTTAATTTATGAGTATAGCTTTTTGGTGATAGTTGGTTTATCGTAGAAAGCCCATTTTTCAACTCGGCAATATTTTCTTTTAAATTAATATCTGATGGATGTACAATTTGACCCGCAACTGCTATGTCGCCAGCTACATGTAAATCGTGGGTAGGATTTGTTGTGGCAATGCCTACATTACCTGTACTTGTAGTTGTTGGTGAAGGTCCAACAAAAAACGTTGGTACAGATGAATTAAACCCTATCATTAATGATGAATTTATGGAGTTTGTTAACTTGTTTCCACTGTATTGACCAGAACCTATGCAGATACTTTCATCACCGGCAGCTTCTGTGGCATACCCCAAAGCAGTGGCTCCTCCATCTCCGCTGGCTGTTGTATAATAACCCAAGGCTGTGGCTCCATCATCTCCGTTGGCTATTGTTGAACGACCCATAGCTGTAGCTCCATTATCTCCGCTGGCTGTTGTATAATAACCCAAGGCTGTGGCTCCATCATCTCCGTTGGCTATTGCATAATACCCCAAGGCTGTGGCTCCATTATCTCCGCTGGCTGATGTTAAACGACCCAAAGCAGTGGCTCCATTATCTCCGCTGGCTGTTGTATAATAACCTAAAGCGGCAGCGCCTGATCCTCTGGCTCTTGTTTGAAAACCCATAGCGGTAGCGCCTGATCCGTTGGCTCTTGTTTCATATCCAAAGGCAGTTGTACCCCAACTTGTACCAACTGCTCTAACATTATATCCAAAAGCTATTGAATAACTTGCTAAACTATCAATGTCCCAATATGAAGCACCAGCAAAACTCAATCTCCCTCCTCTAAATGCGCCTTTACCAATATCCAAAAAACATTTAGTTCCTCTACCTGTTATTGAACTACCGCCTATCAAAACATCATCACTAGCAATATTAATTTTTGTTATTCCACTCGCAGAGGTAAATGCGCCTAAAGCATCTAAGTTTTTCCATACACTGCCGGTATAACCTTGAAAGTTGCTGCCATTCCATTTAATAGTGCCAGTGTTATTGGTTGAAGTATTACCAATTTGGATGCCGCCTACGACATCAAGCTTTTCTGAGGGGATGACAGTACCAATTCCAACATTACCAGTAGACATAATTCTCAATCTTTCAAATGTAGAACCAGCTGAACCCGTTCGAAAGATTAATGGACCATAGAGCGCTTCTAAGACTATGCTATTGCTACTTTCCCTCAGCTTGCACTCAATTCTATTATCTTGGGTTGACTTATCATAAAGCGTCAGCTCTGGTGTAAAGTCATATATCTGAACATCATGACTTTGAGAATTCAAAAATGTACCATCATCCGTCCATTGGGCATTTGATGTAGACATGAAACATGAGACTATGAGACATGAGATTATTAATTTTAGTGCTGTTGATTTGATTTGAGTTTTCATGATTATTGTTTTTCCTTTTATGTATAAAAATCAAAATTGCTAAATCCAACATTTCTATTTTTAATAAAATATAAATTTTATATGATATCAAGTTGACCTATATTAGACTTATATTTATGTCTATCAATGCATTAAGTTGAATTAATTATAATATCCAAATAGTATTATGAGTGCCAATGCTACCTTTAGTTTAATTAAATCGTTAACCACCAATGAAAAACGATATTTGAGAAGAAACTTTACTGATAGTCAAAAAAATACCAGTTATACTCAACTTTTTGATTTATTAGATAAGCAAAAAACTTACTTACCTAAAGAGCTTAAACTCAATTACAAAACATCTAATTTATCGGCAGACTGTAAGTATTTATTTGAGCTAATACTGGAGTATTTAATGCGTTTACATGCCACTACCAACAACGCCTTGTTTTTGAATAACGTATATCAAAAAGTTATTTTACTGGCTGATAAAAAGCTTTACAAAGAAGCCGAAAAAAAATGCCTTAATGCACAAAATGTGTTTGATGAAATTGCTAACCCAATACATCAACTACTCTTCTCTAACTTTATTACTAATTATTTAAACTCAGAACTTAATTTTTCTAAGGCTGATGATCTTCAAAAAATAGAAAGTAATTATGAGTTAGCTAAAATTCAAATAAATAACATTGAGGTTGTTATTGAGTTAAAGCGTGCCTATGATTTGTTAATGATGTCGAGCCATTTTAAAGTGCCTTTTGAGATAGGTAGCAAAGAGATTAAACAACTTACTAAAAAACTAATTGGCAAGCATTTTACTAATAAGTTGTATAAATGTGATAAGCATACGCAAGTGATGTACTCCAGAATTTTATTTTCATTTTACCAAAAAGACAATGATGCTAAAAAAATGCTTTTACATGCTAAAAATGGATATGAAATTGTTAGAAACAACACTGAAATGCATACCACTAAAATAGGCATTTCTGCTGTAAAACAAATGTTAGCTAGCATGGCAATAACTCAAGATAGTAAAGGCTTTTTTACTGTTTGGCATGAGATAGAAAGTCAGTTTAAAAATGGAGAAGATATCCTAAATAGAAATTTTCAATTACTTGTTTTTCTTTCGGTACAAATAAAAATTGAAGGCCATGGTGAGGTGTTTAATCTAATGAAAAAAAGAGCTAAGCAAGCTCTACCAAAATTGAAGCCACGCGGGCTTATGATGACTTACTATTGTTTTTGCTTATTATATTTTCATAAAAAGTTGTTTTCAGATTTCTTGTTTTATTATACCAAATTGAGATCTATTTCTTCTTATGATTCCTATAAAATATTTTTAGCTCCAACCTTAATTATTATTGAAATAATGAGAATGATTATTTATGTTGTTACAGATGATTTTAAAGCACTACAGTATGCCATACTAGATTTTAAAGACCAACCTGAGATTATTAATGAACATTCGTATGTTTCAAATTACGCATTAAGTTTATTTGAGAACATTTTGGCTAGTCCAAAAAACAAAAATGCATTGTTACAACAGTTTTCAAAATGGTATAACAATGCAACAGAAACTCGATTAGCTATTTTTAGAGGGATATATGAATTTTCAGACAACTTAGAAAAAGAAGGTTAACCCCGAAAGCTATTGGGTTTATCTCCTCCAATCCCGAAAGCTCTCGGGAGGAGATTAAAAAAGCCGAACTCTTGCGAATTCGGCTTTTATAAAACAAAATATGATAAAATGTTTTTTAAAATTTATACATACTGTACTCATTGCTATTTAAAGTAGCTCCATCAAAATAGGTTACTCTAAATTCAGTTCTTCTATTACGTTGGTGTTGATTTTCAGTACACTCTACCCCATTAACACATTGGTTTTTAGGTGTAGTTTCTCCATAACCTTTGGCAGTTATTCTGCTTGCATCTACTCCTTTGCTTATCAACCAGTTTTTAGCAGCTTTCGCTCTGTTGTTTGATAAGTTAATGTTGTACTGGTCTGTTCCACGGGTATCTGTATGTGAGCCTAACTCCCCACGCATGTTGGGGTGCTTCCTTAATAAGTTTAGCAACACAACTAAATCTGGCACTGCATCTTCACGAATATTGTATTTATCAAAATCATAATAGATGTGGTACAATTCAATTATATCTCCTTCTCTAATTTGAACATCATTACTCAACGGTGGTGGTGTTTTATCTGCCATCAACTTTAATGGAATTACACACTCGTTGCTAGTAATTTCATTAACGCTCGCACTTGCCAACATCTTATCTTCCGGAGTAAATGGCTCTTTGGTAACATTAATTTTATAGTCGCTTCCTTTATCAAGCAACAAAGTAAACTTGCCTTGCTTATTGGTAAAAGCGTCTACTTGTTTACCATCAGGTAAATCAACCAAGGCATAAGCATTTTCAATAGGGTTTCTATATCTATCATTAATTACCCTACAAGTAACTTTTAGCTTATTAGGCGCTGCAATAGGGTTTGCCGCCACAGCTTCAGGAACAATATTTAGTTTTAAAGGCTCTTCATCATTAAATGATACCGTGCCAGCATTTGCACAACCGTCTCCAAATAAGTAGCCGTCTTTAGTAGCTTCTACACTGTAGTTGCCAGTATTATCGGTTACTTCAAATTGGAAAATTCCGTTCTCATCAGTATAAAATGTTTCGCCAGTTTCATAAACAAATACCGTAGCATTTTCTATTGGCTCACCAGTATTACAGTTAACTACGGCACCACCTAAATTGTAAGTTGCTACTTTGGTAAAGCTGTAAATGTCATCATTGCCACTGCGGGTAGATGTGAAAAAGCCAGCATTGTCACTACTATTTAATACATAACCAAAGTCATCTGTATTGCTGTTAATTGGTGCTCCTAAGTTGCTTATAAAACCCCAACTATCATTGCTTTTACTTGCAGAAAAAACATCTAAACCACCATAACCCACATGTAAATCACTTGCAAAAAATAATTGATCGCCATGTATGTTAGGGAAAACTTCATTACCTGCAGTATTGATTTGAGGGCCTAAGTTTACAGGCTCTCCCCAACCATCATCACCGCCTTTTACCATATACAAATCACTACCACCATAGCCACCTGGCATATCGCTGGCAAAATACAATACTTTGCCCGTTGCATCAATTGCAGGATGGTAGCTACTGTATTCATGGTTGTTAAAGTCTAGTCTTTCAACTTTACTCATTTTACCATCTTCATTAATATTGGCGCTAAAAATATTTAATCGCGTATTGTCAATCTCATCATACTTTCTTTTACCTCCTTTGTAATCGCTTTTAGTAAAGTAAACCTTACTGCCATCTTTGGTAAATGAGGCAGGTCCTTCATGTAAATTTCCATTCACTTTTTTAAGTTTTTTGGCTTTGGCTGAATATAGGTTGTTTTCATTTTTACTGGCCATGTATAAATCCGTGTAGTTATCACCTGTCCAAGTATCTTCATTGGTTACTTTGTTTCTATTGCTCACAAATACAATGTCTTCCTTAAAATACGCAGGAGAAAAATCTAATTTATCGGAATTAAAAGGTGCTTTGGCAATTTGATACTTATTGTTCATTGGCACTCCTTTTTGTAAGTTGGTTGCAAAGCCAGCCATTTGCTTTGATAATTTAGCATCACCACTGTTGATCGCAATACCTGCGTACTTATTAAACCAATCAGACGCCAAATCATACTTCCTATTAATCATTAGCATTTGTGCATAGTGTAAAGTTGCCTCTGGTTTATCAGAAAAATTGGCTGCTTTCGCGTAAAAATGCTCAGCCTTCTTATAATTGGCATTTAACCTGTGGCTATTGGCCATTTGAAAAAGCGCGTTTCCATCAGTTGGATTTTTAACTAAATCTTTGGTTAACTTTTCTACCACTACATGGTAGGCCAAGTTTTCATATAACTCATCAGAATTAGCTGAAGCTGCTGCATCATTGTCATCTGACAACTCTAATTGAGCGAAAGTATTAATTGTAAATATTGATAATATTATGAATAGAAAATGTTTCATTTTAAATATTTTGTATAGTTAGCTATTTAGAAATAACGTGGATGGTCCACACCTTTCACTCGTTTTTTAAAGTCATATCCCACAAAAACCTCATGGCTACCACTATTGTGGTTTTTAAGATCGGTAGTGGTAAAATCATACGCATACCCTACTCTAAATCTGTTATTCCAATGGTATGAAATCATTGCATCCCACGAATCTCCAGAGCGATAAGTACCACCTACCCACACTTTTTCAAAAAAGAAGAAGCTTAAGTTAACATCATACTCTAATGGCGCATTGGCAACATATTTTACCAAACCACCTGGCTTTAGTTTTACTGCGGAGCTTAAAGGAATAATTAAACCTCCATTAATAAAAATGTGGCTTCTTTGGAATGAGTTGGTTTCTTCATCTTCATAGATGTATTTGTTTTCTATTAGTCTTGGCATTGCAGCTCCAATAAAAAATCGATCATGATCAATGTAAATACCAGCACCTGCATTTGGTAAAAATGCATTTTCAGTTTCGTACGGAATTTCATCATCAATTTGATCTACCGGATTTGAGTTTGGCCAATTAATTCTTTGTTGCCTAACCTCACCTTGCAAACCTAAAGCTAACCGTGCAGAACCTATGCGTATTCTATATGCATAACTTAAGTTGAAATTGTAATTTTCAGTTATTCCAATTTGATCTCGCATTAAAAAAGCGCCTATAGCCATATTGTAACCTGCAAATGGTGCATGCCCACTTAAGCTTATCGTTTTTGGTGCTCCTTCAAAGCCAGCCCATTGGTTGCGGTAAAATGCTGTAACACTTCCTGCATCTCGGCTGCCTGCATATGCAGGGTTAACTGCCAACTGGTTCCACATATACTGTGTAAACATTGGATCTTGTTGTGCCATTGCGGCAAATGCAAATCCTTGCAAAGCCAGTAACACTATTATTTTCTTTAAAATTTTCATTATTCCTTTATTATAATTTTAAAATATGCTTGTTTATCGTTGTAGGGTTATATAGCCAGTAGCGTATACTTCACCTGTATTCGGGTTATCAAATATGTAGAAGTAGGTTCCTTCTGGTAAGTCTTCACTTTCCCAAGTACCAGCCCAATTGTTTTGGTAGTTGCCTTCTGAGTTATACACTATGTTACCCCATCTATTGTAAACCTTCAAGTTGTTGTTAGGGAAGTTTTCAATACCCATAATGGTAAATACATCATTGGCACCATTGTTTCCTGCTGGTGTAAAAATGTCTGGAATAAACAAGTAGTTGTAAACTCTCATCCATGCAGTGCTACATGAATTCGGACATTCATCATAACAAATAGTATACTCCAATGAATCGTGAGAAACAAAAGAACCTGTTTGTATGTAACTAATGCTTCCATCCATATTAACTGATGCTGTTCCATTTTCTGGCTGAGTGGTTATAGTAACTGTTGCATTTCCAAAACCATACAAGCTATCATTTTCTAATACTGTTGCTAGTTCTACCCTTCCATTTTCATCAACATAATATTGATCATCAAAAGCTTTAGGCGCAATGGCCATATAAACTTCCATGGTATCTGTAGATGAATTTGAGCAAGCACCATTTCCAATTGTCCAAACAAACGAATAGGTGTTTCCTGGTGATAAATCGGTAACGGTTGTCATTGCAGTATTTGGTGAGGTAATGGTTCCGCCATTTAAAGCAGTCCAAAATCCATTGCCACCTGCTGATGCTGTTGCAGATAAAATTGCTGCAATGGCATCTGCACAAACAACTTGGTTTGACCCAGCAAAAGCATTTTCTGAAAGTATATCATTAACAATCACCTCTTCATTCAATGAAGCATCTGATATACATCCATTGCTGCTCACCTGTAAACTATAGTTACCAGCATTGCTTGTTGTTGCCGGGAAGATAATTAAGAAACTATCTACCGTTGTAGTTGTGGTTCCATCAGGGTTTTTCCAAATGTAACTAGTAGCGCTTGCATTGGTTGTTAATATCAATGAATCGCCATCACAAATAGGACTATTGCTAAATATTAATGGTGTGGCAGGTGTTTCATTAACAACCACCGTTACTTGTGCAACTTCACTTTCACAACCATTTATTACAACTTTTAAGAAGTAAGTACCCGCATCTGATAAACTTGCAGAAGATACCACTGTTGGTTGCTGATTGTTTGAAGTAAATCCATTAGGGCCAGTCCAAATATATTGGTTGGCACTTGTTGGACTAATTACTTGCAACTGCAACGCTTCTCCTTCACAAACTGGGCTGTTAGAAGAAATTACAGGAGTTGCAGGTAAAGCGTTAACTGTAATAGATGTACTTGCTGATAATGATGAAGTACAACCATTAATTGTTACTTGAACAGTATAATTACCAGTTCCGTTTACCAATGCTGAATCTATTATTAATTGTGAAGTAGCTGTTGTATCAAACACAACTCCATCTTTATACCAGAAATAACTCACTGATAAGCCTTGGTACACAGTACTATTTAACACTAAATCATCACCACTACAAATTGGTGCATTGCTAGTTATTGTAGGTACATTGGGTAAGCTAGTTATAATTACTTTAGAAACTGATGACGTTGCAGAACAACCATTTGTTGTTACAGTTAATGTATAGTTACCCGCTTCTAAAGCCGTTGCTCCTGGTATTGAAGGATTTTGCAAATTACTTGTAAATCCGTTTGGACCAGTCCAGCTGTAAGTACCAGCAACTGCCGTAGTTGACAATTGAATTGTTGCGCCTTCACAATAAGGACCACTATTGGTTATAACAGGCACTGCTGGAGTAGCATTAACTACTACTGTTGTTGATTGAGCCAATGAAGTACAACCATTAACTGTAACAGTTAAGTTGTAAACTCCAGCTTGTGCTAAAGTTACACCTGATAATAATGGGTTTGGTAAGTTGCTTGTGTATCCGTTAGGACCTGACCAATTGTATTGAGCACCATTCACATTTGCTGATGTTAACTGCATGTTTTCGCCTTCACATTTAGGACCATTGTTACTTATACTTGGTGCTGTTGGTATTGAGTTAATTACAACATTGCTAGCTAATGAAGCATCAGAAGCGCAACCATTGCTGTAACAAACAACCGACCATTGACCACTTAAGTACAATGCATTTCCTGCATTTATGGTAAGTGTATTGCCCATAGTTGTTAATGCTGGTAAACCTTGTATACCACCCGGAGCAATCCACATTAATGAATCACAAGAAGTATTTGATGTTAATACCAAGTTGATACCATCACATATTGGACCGTTGTTAGTTACAACAGGCGCTAATGGCTTGTTGCGAACGGTAACAATGGTTGATGAAGTTATTGAAGTACAACCGTTGTTTTCAACTCTTAAATTATATGTACCTGCGCTTACCGCACTAGCTGCTATTGCAGTTGGGTTTTGCTGGCTTGAAGTAAATCCGTTAGGACCTGTCCAATAATAGTTACCTGCTACGGTTGGAGTTGTTAAGGTGATAAAGTCACCTGAACAAACCGGACCATTTTGATTTATAACCGGTGCTGCTGGCATTGCTGTTACTACAACAGTTGTTGGTGTTGAGCTTTGCGACACACAAGAATCAACCGTTACAATTACTGTATAGTTTTGATTTTGTGCTGCACCTGCAGAAGGTATGGTATAACTACCCACATTGGTTGTGGCCAATAAAGCACCACTTTGATCATACCAAGCATAGCTTACAGAAATACCATTGTAGTTGCCTGTGGTTAACACTAAGTTATCTCCTTCACAAATAGGACTATTGCTAGTAATATTTGGAGTTGATGGATTTAATCTAACATCAACTTGTGTGTTACCAGTTGCAGTGCAATTTCCATTGCTAACTGTTACGGTGTAATAACCTGAATTTAATGTTGAAGCATTGGTAATTGTTGGATTCTCTAGGTTTGAAGTAAATCCATTAGGACCTGTCCAAGCGAAAGTTCCGCCACCAAAACTGCTATTTGCAAATAACTGAATAACATCTCCACTGCAATACCAACCTGAATTACTAGGCGTTGGTGCTAATGGAATTGCATTAATTGTTACTGGATAAACTATTGAAGTATCAGATGTACAGCCATCAACACTTACCACCAATTGGTAATTACCATTGTTAGCAGCTGTAACATTGTTTACTATAAAGAAGTTGCTGTTAACACCTAAAGATGTTCCATTTAACAACCAGTTATAAGTTACATTGCTGCCTGCATAAGAGTTGGTAAACAATACCAATCTATCATTTTCACAATAAACATTGGTTCCATTAATTACTGGTTTAGCAGGGTTTTGACGCACATCAACCTGTGTAATACCTGTTGAAGAACAATTTAGAGCATTGCTTATAGTAACTGCATAAGTACCAGCGTTGCTTACCATGCTATTGGTAATAACTGGATTTTGCTGTGTTGAAGTAAATCCGTTTGGCCCTGTCCAGCTATAAGTATAAGTACCCGCTGGAGGATTGGCCATTAACTGAATAGCATCTCCACTGCAATAGTAACCTGAGTTACTAGGTGCAGGTGCCATTGGTGCAGCCAATACTTGAACATTTATGGTATCAGTTGCTGGTGGGCATCCGCTAGCTGCAGGGAAAGTAACATTTACTGCATATACTCCTGAGTTACTAGGATCTGCAGGATTATAAGTTAATGTAGGCGCATTGTTTGGTATGCTAACAAAACCACTACCATTGTTAAATGTCCAGTTGTAAGTTACCCCAGGATCACCAAATGCAACACTTGAGATAGTTAATACACCACCTTCACATATTGGTGCATTTGATGTTAAATAAGTAGCACTCGGTGTATTTCTTATAACCAAGGTTATAGAAGCTGCATTGGATACACATCCATTTGCATCAGTTACCACTACTGTGTAACTACCTTGACTTGTTACAGAAACATTAGGTAAAATTGGAGTTGCTGCTGCAGAGTTAAATCCCTGTGGACCAGTCCATGCATACGTGTAAGGAGGCATTCCTCCATTTGCAGCATTTGGCATGGTTAGGTTTGTACCTACACCACCACAAGCGAACAAGCTATCAGGTAATGTTGCTGTAGGGTTTGAATAAATAGTTATTGTTGTGAAACCAGTATCACTCAAACATCCATTTGCATTTACAACTACTCCATAAGTATACATTCCAGGAGCTAAACCGCTAACAGTTGGATTCTGTTGGTTAGAATAAACACCTGACATATCATACCAAGTATAAGTAGCACCTGTTATTGTTGATGTACTTAATGTTACACTACCACCATCACATACTGGCCCGCTATTGCTTGCCAAAGGAATTGAAGGAATATTATTAATTGTTACATTGATTGGTGCACTTGCATTTGAACTGCAACCGTTGCTCCAACAAATCACACTCCAGTTACCACCTTGGTAAGGTGCATCTCCTGTGTTAAAACTTGTTGTGCCTGTAGTGGTAATTAAACCTGCATTACCAGATAAAGTGCTTGAGCTGCTTCCCATTGGGCCTACCCAATAAAAGCTATCACATGCTGCACTTGTGCTCATGATTAATGTTTCACCATCACATATTGGGCTATTGCTCGTTATGGTTGGTGTATTTGGTTTTGGTGTGATAACTACCGTTGTGCTTGCTGATGAACTACAACCATTCGTAGTGATTGTTAAAGTATATAAACCTGCATCACTTAATGTTGCATTTGCAATACTTGTTGGATTTTGCAAAGTAGATGTAAATCCATTTGGTCCATTCCATAAGTAACTGTTTGCTGTTGTTGTTGATGATAATGTTAACACACTTCCTTCACACACTGGGCCATTGTTGGCCACTACTGGTGCTGCTGGTATAGCATTTACTATAGCTATAGTATAAACAGTATCACTTACACAACCATTAACTTCATGATATACTCCATACGTACCACCATCTGCAATGGTAGCAGAAGCTACATTATAGGTTGCATTTGTGCTGCTAACAAGCGCTGCACCATTAAATAAGAAATGATAAGTTCCACCGGTTATCAAATTAGTGGTTACACTAAAGTTATCTCCTTCACAAACCGGAGTATTATTACTAATTATTGGTAATGGAGGATTGTCATTTATGCTACTTACATTAACTGAGTTAGTAGACATACATCCACCTACTGCATTTACTACAACAGTGTAAGTACCATTCCAAGTAGCATCTACATTTGGTATTGTAGGGTTCTGTAATGTAGAAGTCCATCCATTTGGACCACTCCAGTTGTAAGTATTAGTTGTTAATCCTGCTGCTGTTAGGCTCAACGTACCGCCCGCACAATTTGGTGGGGTTGCCGTTGGAGCTGGATCAGCTGGTTGAGCATTTACTACTGCTGTGGTATAAACTGTATCGCTTACACAGCCATTTACTTCATGGTAAACTCCATATATACCACCATCTGTAATTGCAGCAGAAGCTACATTATAAATTGCATTTGTGCTACTAACCAATGCCGCTCCATTAAATAAGAAGTGATATGTTCCACCTGTAACTGCATTAGTGCTGATGATTAAGTTAGCTCCTTCACATACTGGGCTATTATTACTAATTAAAGGCAAAGCAGGATTGTTATTGATGCTGGTAACTGTTACTGAATTAGTTGCACTGCATCCACCAGCGGCAGTCACAACAACGGTGTAGGTTCCATTCCAAGTAGCGTTTACATTTGCTATTGATGGATTTTGTAAAGTTGATGTCCAAGCATTTGGTCCACTCCAGTTATAAGTATCTGTTGCTAACCCTGTTGCTGTTAAGCTTAACGTACCTCCCGCACAATTTGGTGGGGTTGCGCTTGGCGCAGGGTCAACTGGCTGAGCGTTTACTATTACAGTTGTATAAACTGTATCACTTAAACATCCATTCACTTCATGATAAACGCCATATATACCATCATCTGTAATTGCAGCAGAAGCTACATTATAGATTGCATTTGTGCTACTAACCAATGCCGCTCCATTAAATAAGAAGTGATATGTTCCACCGGTTACTGCATTAGTGCTGATGATTAAGTTGTCTCCTTCACATACAGGACCATTGTTACTGATTAACGGCAATACTGGATTGGCGTTGATATTTGATACGGTAACTGAGTTGGTTGATGTACAACCGCCTACTCCTGTTACCACAACAGTATATGTTCCATTCCAAGTAATGTCAATATTATTAATTATCGGATTTTGCATATTGCTGCTCCATCCATTTGGTCCACTCCATGTATAATTATCAGTTGGCAATCCAGTAGCATTTAATATGATTCTTCCACCTTCACAACTGCTAGCAGCAGCTGTTGGTGCTGGATTTATTGGCTGTGGATTTACCACTACTGTTATACTTGCCGTTGCGTTTGCACAACCTGTAGCTGCTGGGAATGTTACACTTACCGTATACATTCCGCCATCTGCTGTGGTTGCATTTGGTATGGTTAATACTGGACTATTGTTTGTTATTACTCCACTTGGGCCAGTCCAACTATAAGTAGTACCTGGGTTTGTATATGCTGTTGAACTTATCGTTAACACATCTCCTGCACATATTGGTGCATTGCTTGTCATTACTGTTGAACCCGGTGTTGGATTAACAATTAATTGTGTAACTGCTGTATCACTACATCCATTGGCATCTGTTACCATTAATGTGTAACTACCTGCATCACTGCTTTGTACATTGGTAATTGTAGGGTTCTGCGCTGTTGAATTATAACTATTTGGACCCGTCCAGAAGTAACTGTAAGGTGCGACTCCACCTGTTGGAGCTGCATAGTTAAATGTTACATCATTGCCTGAACCTGCACAATCAGAATAACTACTTGGTAAGGTTACCACAGGATTTGCATTTATTGTTACTAATGTACTATCAGCTGGTGATTCACAATTGTTAATAGTTAATGTTACATAGTAAGTGTATGTTCCAGCTGTTAAACTATTTAACACTGGGTTTTGCATATTACTCATTACCGTTGTTAAAGTTGCATCTTCATACCAAGTGTATGTTGCACCTACTACTGATGAAGTACTTAATGTAATGCTTCCACCTTCACAAACAGGGCCACTATTGTTTGCCACTGGTGCTGCTGGAATGTTATTGATTACTACATTTATTGCTGGACTTGCATCTGAACTACATCCATTGCTCCAACAAATTACACTCCAGTTGCCACCCTGGTAAGGTGCATCTCCTTGGTTGATACTTGTTGTGCCTGTGGTAGTGATTAAACCTGCATTGCCACTTAATGTGCCTGCACTACCTCCCATTGGACCTACCCAATAGAAGCTATCACATGCTGCACTTGTGCTCATGGTTAATATTTCACCATCACATATTGGGCTATTGCTTGTTATGGTTGGTGTATTTGGTTTTGGTGTTATTAATACTGTTGTACTTGCTGATGAACTGCAACCATTGGTTGTGATTGTTAAAGTATATAAACCTGCATCACTTGCGGTTGCGTTTGTTATGCTATTTGGATTTTGCAAAGTAGATGTAAATCCATTTGGTCCATTCCATAAGTAACTATCTGCTGTAGTAGTTGATGTTAATGTTAATACACTGCCCTCACACACTGGGCCATTGTTGACTACTATAGGTGCTGTTGGTATTGCATTTACTACTGCTGTGGTAAATACTGTATCGCTGACACAACCATTTACTTCATGGTAAACTCCAAAAGTACCGCCATCTGCAACTGTTGCCGCAGGTATTGATAATATTGCATTGTTACTAGTGCTTATTACTGCACCTCCAAATAAGAAATGGTAGGTTCCACCTGTTACTGCATTGGTAGTTATTACTAAATTATCTCCTTCACATACTGGACCATTGTTAGTAATGGTTGGCAACACAGGATTATTATTAATGCTACTTACTGTTACTGAGTTGTTAGATGTACATCCGCCTGCTCCTGTTACTATTACTGTATAAGTTCCATTCCATGTAGCATCTACATTTGGTATAGTTGGATTTTGCATTGTAGAAGTCCAAGCATTTGGACCGCTCCAATTATAAGTATCTGTGGCTAATCCTGTTGCTGTTAAACTCAAAGTACCACCTGCACAATTTGGTGGGGTTGCTGTTGGTGCTGGTTCTACTGGTTGAGCATTTACTACTGCAGTTGTAAATACGGTATCACTTACACATCCATTTACTTCATGGTAAACTCCGTATATACCACCATCTGCTATTGTTGATGATGCTACACTGAAAATTGCGTTTGTGCTGCTTACCAGTGCTGCTCCATTAAATAAGAAGTGGTAAGTACCACCTGTTACTGCATTGGTTGTTATGGTTAAGTTATCTCCAACACATACCGGACCGTTATCGCTAATCATTGGTAATGCAGGATTGTTATTTACACTACTAACTGTTACTGAGTTGGTAGATGTGCATCCACCTGCTCCTGTTACTAAAACAGTATATGTTCCATTCCAAGTAGCATCTACATTTGGAATAGTTGGATTTTGCATTGTTGAAGTCCAAGCATTTGGTCCGCTCCAATTGTAAGTATCTGTGGCTAATCCTGTTGCTGTTAAACTCAAAGTACCACCTGCACAATTTGGTGGGGTTGCCGTTGGTGCTGGATCTACTGGTTGAGCATTTACTACTGCTGTAGTAAATACTGTATCACTTACACATCCATTTACTTCATGGTAAACTCCATAAATACCACCGTCTGCAATTGCTGCTGACGCAACACTATAGATTGCATTGGTACTACTTACCAACGCTGCTCCATTAAATAAGAAGTGATATGTACCACCTGTTACTGCATTGGTGCTTACTGTTAAATTATCTCCTTCACATACTGGACCATTGTTGCTTATCATTGGCAATGATGGATTGTTATTTATACTGCTTACCGTAACTGAGTTGTTAGATGTGCATCCTCCTACTCCTGTTACTACTACATTATATGTTCCATTCCATGTAGCATCTACATTTGGTATCATTGGATTTTGCATGGTAGAAGTCCAAGCA
>Ga0114957_1000716_pt1 | contig 40975 bp, 32 predicted proteins | sample BantaG_FD_87175 | JGI IMG/M metagenome (GOLD analysis project Ga0114957, IMG submission 87175) | Marine algal microbial communities from Bantry Bay, Ireland - BantryBay_4 metaG | ecosystem: Host-associated > Algae > Red algae > Unclassified | place: Bantry Bay, Ireland | collected 2014-11-21
CTGCAAAATCTTCGAAAGTATCTTCCATAGGAAAACCTTCTACCATTGGTGCTTCGAAAGAATTTCCTTCGTCATCTATATTTTGGTATTTACTCATAGTTGATTTTTTTATTAAGTTGGAAGGTTGTTTTATTAAAGAACAGACTTTAATGATATGAAGATATAAAAAGGAATTGGCATAAAAAAAGCGAATAAAAAGAGATTGGAATTTTCTGCTTGTTTCTTTTCGATGGGATTTGGTAGGGGTGAGAACGCTTCTTGGTAAGCTAGTAGCGTGGAGGAGGAATCGAATCAAATTTTTCCACTATATTCGTCCAGCGATCTGACAGCCGAAGCGATCTGAACACTTACAAACTAGTTAAATCCAAAACAATGACACCATCAAAACCAATCGTCTTCTTTGACCTGGAAACCACCGGAGTCAACACCTCCCAAGATAAAATTGTACAAATAGGTGCCATCAAACTTAACATCGACGGAACCGAAGAAGTGAAAAATGTATTAGTCAATCCCACTATTCCGATCCCCGAGGGAGCGACAGAAGTGCACGGCATTTCCGATGAAGATGTAAAAGACAAACCTAAGTTTAACCAAATCGCAAAGAGCTTCGCAAGCTGGCTTTCTGGCTGCGACCTGGCCGGTTATAATTCAGATAATTTTGATATCCCAATGTTGATAGAAGAATTTCATAAAGCGGGCGTTGATTTTCCAGAAGACGGAACCAGCTTTGTGGATGTACTGAAAATTGAACGGCTAGTGAATAGTCATACCCTCGGAAATACTTATAAAAGATACACCGGAGAAGAGCTGGAAGGTGCGCACGATGCATTGGCAGATGTAAGAGCCACCTTGGTCATATTTAAAAAGCAATTAGAAGCAAATACTGACTTGCCAAAAGAAGCCAAAGAGATCGACGCCCATTGTCAAGGTGAAAATAAACGGGTGGATTATGCTGGAAAGTTGTACGAGAAAGATGGCGAGGTGTATTGGAATTTTGGTAAGCATCGACATGCACTGGTTTCGAAGACGGTCGCTTATGCTAATTGGGTGATTGGTAGTGATTTTCCGGAGGATACTAAGCGGCGGATTCGGTTGGTTATTGGGGGGTAGTTGTTGGTTGAATCATTCCCTAAAACCCAAACCGCTCCCGATGCCACTCCAAATTCTCCAAGCCAGGATAATACCGCTCATCTCCCGGCAACAGCATCTCCTGACCCTCAAACTGCCGAAGATTCAAAGGAGAGTCCGTCTCCTTAAACGTCTCTTTACCTTTTACCAATATTTTATAATCATCACTGATACTAATCAAACCATTATCGAAAGCACGGTGTAGGTAAACGCATAGTGGGATCCCATTGGTGATGGTGTTATTGCCGAATGTTGCATGCGGTTTTATGTGAGCGGCTTCTATTAATGCGAAGGTAGGTTCTACTTTTAGTTTGGAAAAGCAGCAAGTATAATCATAAAGATCCATCACCTTCGTTTTGAATTTCCAGTCACGAACGAAGCCTTCTGTAACACTTGTTTTCGTTCGATACTTAGATGGTGCTTCTTCGAGCACTTCCATTTTAATTTCTTGAAATAGAGTAGGGAGTGTTGATTGAATTCGCTGCTTACTTGCCGGAAAGAAGGTATCGGTCAGTACCATTCGAAATAATGCCCGATGCTCCGGCTGTAATAGTAATTCGAAAAGGCTAGATTCAATTCTTAATTTGCCAGAACCACCTCAAACGGAGCATTTCACCTTTGTAGCCAATTCTTCGGATAGAGACTTTAGTCTTCTGTCATTTCGTAAGTTCAGTAAAACAAGTTTGGTTTTTAAAGACGACTATATTGAAGTATACGAACCTAGCGAAACGTATAAGTTAAGAAATTTAAAATTGGTGGAGCATGTTAAAATGGGAGGGGATATAAAACCTAATTGGGTCAAGGCAGTATTTCAATTTAATGGAAAGCAAGAAGAACGATTTTATTCAGACAGAACATCAATAAAGAGTAATAATTGGCTAGGAGGCAGTAAGAAATTACTTCAGGCTTTTAGGGAATTTGAAGAACGTCAGATATACTTAGGCGAGGCTTTAGTATAGTACACTTAGAGGCATTTTTGCAATTCTTTTACTACGCTTTCCTTGTGCTCAAATAAAAGATCTGAAATTGATTGCTTTAATTTTTCCCGTGCTTTCACAAGCTTACTATCCAGATCCTGTAATACTTTAGTAGACTCAGTTTTTTGATATTCAAAAATGCCAATCGCTATCCTGTAGTGATTGGTGTTTTCAATTGGTAAAAGGCTGATATCCTTTTTGCTTTTCTACAAGCCATCCTCTAGAATACAAAAGAGCAGTGGTTTGAATCTCATGCATAAGTTTGTCCTTTGATAGTTTCCGTTGAAAAAGATGAATTAGTATTCGCCCAAATTGACTTGCGGCCAACTTGTTTGCATCTCCTTGATTTTTACTCCTTTTTACAAATCGAATAAACGATTCAGTTTCAGAATCTAAGTTTTCATACTTGCTTAATTCATATTTACTTTTAAGTTCATAAATTCGACTAATGATAGTAGAGTTGACTTCACTAAACTTATATTTTTCAACATTTTCAATCACTTCTTCAAATTTACCTTGTTCAAAGAATAACATTGAATTAGCAATAGCAACGTTTTCAAGTCTGACTTTTGGCTCTAGATAAATTTGATAATCAGCTATGAAATTTTCTACCCAATCAAATTGCTTCAAATTACAAGCTATATTTACAATAGATCGAAAGTTAACGCTATCGAGAATACCATTATGGATAAGAATTTTATCATTTTCGATTCCAAACTTATAGAGTTCAAAAATATCTATAGCAAGTTCATGCCTACCTGTTTTTAATTCTCCAGCAATATAATTGATCATAGAGAGCAAAGTTATTAACTTTTCTTCCTGCGCCAGGGATTCTACGTTGTCAAATAAAAACGTTCTAAGCTTTATAAACTTAGGATAGGTACGCTCTTGCGAAAATTGGTATAGCTCAAAGTATAATTCATTGGTTGGAGATGTATTTATTTGCTTTTTTTCAATAAGAGAAATCACAGCATTAAGTAAAGGGTTTGATGATGGTTTTGTTGTAAGTATATTTTTCCGGTTTAACGATTCAAATGCATACTTAAGGTGAAAGCTAATATAGAAATCGTTTAATGATTGAATACCGTCTTCTATCAAAGGCGTTTTTGTGTCTTCTTTTTCAAAATTATTTCTGAAGTATTCGTGGTTGTACAACTTTAACTGATTTAGGCTGCTCCAGATATCTTTGGCTTTATTTTGTTCCTTTTTTACTTTTTTGAATTGTAGCGCTCGTTGGTGAGATAAACCCCGTTCCTCTAGTACCTGAAGCCACAGAAAGTCTTTCTCAAACTTGGTCTCCATAACCTTCTTCTGAATTAAGTATTCTTTGAGTTTTGCCAAAAGGTCTGTCGGGAAGTTATTGAGATTCCTAAGATCAGCCTTAGAAGTAAGCTTCCTGGAAAAAATTTTCTGAAATACTTCCTCTGGCTCATAGGAGGGTTTTGTCTTCTTATGAAACTTAACGTAATAATCATAGGCCTTTAAGAGCAGCTTTGAGTCTGCACTATTGGCCTTAAGGTGTCTTCCAAATTTCTTTACCTCCGCGAGGCTCAGTGTATTAAGATGCGTTAAGAAAGTATTTTTTTTCATCATGTGATTTGACGGTGAAAAGTAAAGTTACTAACTGCAAGCAGTAAATCAAACTTTTATTGATTGAATTAATCTGTATATGTATAAGGTTGGATAATTTAAGTAATTGTAATTCAATTAGTTATGATCGAAATATAAATTAAGGGTCATTTCTAGTAATTATTTTGTTATCAAACACTGCAAGTTTCATTCAGTAAATTACAAAGAATAAAAACTAAGGTGAAACGGTGATTTTTGTCTTTGGAAACCGTGAAAAACGAAGAGATATTTGGAGCAGAAAGGGGGGAGAGGTATATGGTATATAATTTTTTCCCCACACCATTAATACTATTTTCACTCATTATGAAAAATCATGGCAGATAATAGGAAACTCATTTTAGATAAATTTCAAGAGCATGTAAACATTAGTTACAACGACTTTTGTAGAAGACACGATATAGAAGCTTCCTCAGAGTCTTTAATCACTTTTCTAATTGATCAAAATTTAATCCCTGCAGTGAGCATAAAACGATTTACTGTGAAACAAGAATTTAAACAATCATCAGAATTGAGTATCCCAAAAAGTAAAAAGATTGTGGCTTTGTCTGATAAGTTTAATATTCCGGAGCGAACGATATGGGGTATTTTGAAAAAAGAAAATTCGTAAATGTGAAAGTCAAAAAATTATAGATACTACGTAACTGTTCAGTAGTGCCTGCTTTAAGACGGAAGACGGAAGTTCCCCGCTAACGTGGGCCTACAATCGTTTTACGTTAGAGGGAAACTTCCGTCCCTGAGATTTCGGGGCAGGCTTTCGGTCTCCCGTCTTCGACCTAACTGAATAGTTACGATACCACTTAATTTTCAATCAGGATAACATAAAAAACCAAATGAAATACCTCTTTGCGTTAGACACGATATTTTAACTTTTAGGTATTTACAAATTTAACCCAATTGATAAACATCACGCGTTTTAAATGTGGGGGTCACGTTGTTTTTGATCCCCACAATTTGTATCGTTTTTCAAGTTTTATAAACATAAAAACTATTTGACATGAAGGCCCTATCAACACTAGTACTGCTATCAACAATCTTATTCCTGTCCAGCTCTTGCCTCGACAATGAACTGAAAGGCTCATCGTCTAGCTCAGACTGCGAGGACACCAATTGCATAGATTATAGTTCCCAGGCAGAAGCCCAACAGGATTATGAATGGAACCCAGACTGTAGAGGTGATTTAGATGCCGATAATGATGGTGTCGCCTGTGAAGAAAACAATTGGACGGATTATTATAATTCATTGAATACGAACTCAGGAGGTGGAACTAATGGATGTCCCAGTACTTCTAACTGTGGTTGCTCTGGTAAGAATAAATCTCCTTGTGAGGCTGATCCTTGTTGTAAGTGGGTTGTTGGGGATGGTTGTGAGTGTAGTTAGTAGGGTAGGGGTGTTCGCATTTAGGAATTAAATATGAGAACCATCAGGCATAATATTTTTTGACAAAATAAATCTATAAATAAAATGGGCAATTACGTAAATAATCATTTAATAAGAGATGAACAAGTCGAGTATGAAACAGATTACCATTGGATTATATTCATATCATTAGGGTCGATATTTACTTTATTTTTAAAACCAATAATAGATAAATGGACATCTGAGTTTGCTATTACCAATAAAAGAGTTGTCATTAAAACAGGATTGATTTCAAGAAAAACAATAGAAATGAATCTTCAAAAAATTGAAAGTGTCAATGTTGACCAAAGCATATTAGGACGAATGCTTGGTTACGGAGATTTACACTTAATTGGTACAGGAGGAACTCGCGAAACTTTTAGAAAAATAAGAAAACCAATTGTTTTTAGAAAGAGATTTCAGGAGTTAAGTCATTATTGAGATTATGAAATTTGTGGAACAAAAGGATTTAGTCCGGTTGATAAAATGGAAGCCAGGTGATTTTTAAAATTTTATTTCATAACAATTAAACTATCAATTATGCGAGTAAAGCACACAGACGAACAAGGAAATGTAGAAGTCCATAAAGGGCGAAAAGGGGGGAAGACAGATTGTGGTTTCGACACAACAAAAAATCCGGATCATTGGGCAAACACAAATGACAAAGTCACATGTGCTAAAAACGGTTGTAAGAACTAGTGAGAAAAGCTGACTAGGTATGCCTGTCAAATGTCGCTACTAAACGCGTCATCTGATAGGTATGCTAATGACTATTAAGGAAAGAAGAGCTACAATATGAAAAGCCTGGACGATTGAGATCAGGTCAATTCTAATTATAAAAACAAAAAGAACAAAATCATGAATTGTAAATTTATACTTTTAACGCTGTTTCTACTTTTTGCTTTCAATTCCTTATTCTCACAAACAGTAAACGATAAACCCATAGAACAAATAGATGCTGAGTATATTCAAATTGTAGGTGCGGCTAAATTGTTTAGCAAGAAAGTGAATATTCAAATTGATTTTGGACAGGTGGACAAAATATTTAAAGCTAAAGACACCCAAATCAGAGATAAAGATGGCAAGTTAACTACATTTAATTCCATGATTGATGCATTAAATTTTATGAATAAAAATGGCTACGAATTTGTTCAAGCATATACAATAACAATTCAGAATCAAAACGTATATCACTATTTAATGCAGAGGGATAAAGATTAAAAGCTTATGGAAATGAAGATGTAATCCCATTACTTAGTCTTTGCAACAGAAAGTTTTTCTTTAATGCAATTAAACTATTACCAGCCTGCAAATTCTCATAAAATGAAACAAATAGCACTACTATTTATTCTTGTATTCTTCTTTGGTTGTGTATCTGAAACAGAACACCAAAAAGCACTTGATGAAAATGAAAAACTCAAAATTGAAATTCAAGAAATAAAATTTGGAATACCAAATCTATTAAAAGACTCAAAGAGATTGTACGGCTTAGGAGATTATGCAGCAGCAAAAGAAAAGATCGAAACCCTTTTACAGAAACACCCTAACGCAACAGAAACTGCAGAAGCCAAGACAATGCTTCCAACAATTGAAGAGGAGTTATTATGGGCTAAAATCGAAGTGTCTGATAACTTATACTTTGTCGAAGATTACAAAAAAAATTATCCAAAAGGTAAATACTCAAAAAAAGTTTCCAGAAAAAAGAAAGAGATTATTGCAAAAGTTGACAGGGATTCCTATGAAAACGCAAAATCTAAAAATACTATAACTGCTTATAATTCTTATCTAGAAGAATTCCCAAAAGGTAAACATCGAAGTAAAGTAAGAGGAAAAATTGCGGACATAAAAAAGGCTAATCAAAAACAAGAATACGAGAAAGCAAAAAGAAAGAACTCCTCATATGCATGGGAAATGTTTTTGAAAGACTAACCAGATCATTGGGACAAAAGCAATATAAAAAGAAAAATAATCAGTGCTAAAGTTGATGAAATCATAGGGGATAGTAAAACGGGAGAATTGCCTTCGTTTGCTCAAACAAATTCTGGCTATTCTTCAACATCGTCTGTAACAATTAAAAATGATACAGGCTATGAGCTTACGGTTAGGTATAGTGGTCCCTCTGTGACAATGATTTCCATACCAAGAGGAGGTTCAAAAACCACTTCACTTTCAAGTGGTTCATATAAAATTGCTGCATCAGCAGGAGGACTTCACTATGGAGGAAGGGAAAGTTTATCAGGGAATTACTCTTCCTCTTATTATATCAGCACGACTCGATATTAAATGGAAAGGATAGCAAAAATAATATTATCTGTCTTGTTGTTTGTGTGCTTACTTGATATGCCATATGGATATTATCAACTGGTTAGATTTATTGCTTTCGGGGTATTTGCATATTTAGGATTCAGAGAATTAGGAAATTCAAATCAAGCACTTGGATTTATCTATTTGATGCTTGCAATCTTGTTCCAGCCTTTTTTTAAAATAGCACTTGGAAGAGACTTATGGAATATGGTTGATGTAGTTGTTGGAATTGGATTACTTTTATCTGTATTTAAAAACGAGAATAAGTCAAAGGAAGAATAAATATATTCCTTTTGTTATTCCAGTCCAATCTAACTACCTTTAGTAATTCCACAAACAAAATCAAAAAATATGAAAATCCCCATACTCCTATACCTAACAATAATCACCTCCATATCCCTATTAGGAACTACCCTTACGACCTCATCCGCCAACAGAAAATTAAACATAAAACTAGAACACACCCTACAACTATCCAACAACGGCGTAGGCAACGAATGGACCAACTACCTATCCATCAACAAAAAAGTAATAAAGAAAGATGAAACGCTCACCCTCGAATTAATAAAAAGAGCACCGCTGCGGATCGAAGCACATTCCATTGAAGAAGATGATAAGTATCCTGACTTTGGCGAAAACCATATGGATTTCACCTACTCGGATTTAATAGCCGTTGAAGGAAGTAGCCGTTTTGAAATGGATGTAGAAGTGATGGAAAATGGTGGGGAGAATGCAGGTAATCTTGCTAAGTGGAAATTTATATTTTTGGTTTCGAAAGGGGAGTAGGGATTATTGAGAGGAGATTGTAGTTTTTGAATGATATTAGATTGAATTACAACAATGCGATTGGGATGTGGTTTTACATTGGAATAAGAAATGAGAGGGAATTCAGTGATGGATTGCTGGTGATAACTGTTTTTTTTGTCATACGTCACTATGAGTCAAGGTATACCTCAAAGAAAATATTCACATTGTTAGAAAAGGATCAGAAATTCCTTATATTTAGATTGTCAATTAGTAGTTGACATCCAACCTTTGAGAAAACTTACCAGAAGGGAGCACACAAGCTCTAAGCTCTAATATTTATTTACTATTTCTGTTGAAATAGATGACTTGCCGATTCTATTATCATGCAAAGAGACTTTGCTATGACAGTTATCGCTATATGATTTATTGAAGAAGGCAAAATAATTTTTGGTTATGTACCAAGAATACTATTACTAAAAAAAAAATATTTAGATAACGTTCATAAAATCAATTTTAATGGGTATTCCAAATTCGAAACAATGGAGTTCAGCAACTCCTGGCTACATTATTTTCTTAGTTGACCAATCAGGTTCTATGGCAGAATCTTATGCTGAAGGTAAAAATAAATCAGAATTTACTTCACTTGTGATAAACCGAACAATTAATGAGTTAGTAAATCACAATATGGCGGGTGAAAAAGTGAAGGATAGGGTTTTTATTTCGATGATTGGATATGGTGGAAGTAGTAATTTGGCCGTTGATGATATTAGATCTGATTATCTCAGTTCCTTTGCTGATAATCCGATAAGAATAGAGAAAATTAAAAAGAAAATTTCTGATGGTGGGGGTGGTTTAGTAGAAATTGATGAACAAATGCCAATTTTTATTGAGCCTTTAGCAAATGGACTAACCCCAATGGGAGACGCCTTAAATTTTGCAAAAGAATTAATTCAAGGATGGCTTCAAAAAAAGCCAGATAATCCTGCTCCTATTATCATAAATATTTCGGACGGATTGCCTTATACGGGAGGTACCAATGGTAGCGAAAAGGATAAAGCAATTTCTATTTCAAAAGAAATAATGAGTATAAAATCAGATGATGGAAGTCCCCTAATATTTAACTCTCATATTGGTGTTGGTGGGGCTGCTCAATGTGGTTTTGAGGAATCTGTAAGTGAATTGTCTGATGATCAAGCAAAGTTTTTATTTGAAATTTCAAGTAGAGTTCCAGAATCCTATAAAGAAGCAGCAGTAAAGCAAGATTTTAAAATAAAAAATGAATCTAGAGGATTTATTTCAAACGCAGACCCTGAAGAATTTATTAAGTTTATCAATTTTGGTTCATCCGGTGGTTCCGATAAAATAGCTTAAAAAACAATATAACGTAAACTGAATGCAAATCTCGATTAAAGGATATATAACTAGTAAGAAGTCTGAGTTATTTTCGGACTGTGCTGACCGATATGCTATTAACACTGGCAATCATAAATTCGCCATTTCTGATGGGGTTTCTAAATCTTTTTTTCCAAAATATTGGGCTCAAACATTAGTGCAAAAATTTGTCGAATCAAAAGAAGAAAGTATAGTGAACCTTCTTTTAGAGTGCCAAAAAAAATGGATAGGTAAGGTTACAGAAATCGTAAATAAACCAGGTGTGAAGTGGTTTACTCAAAACGCCTATAATAGAAAGGATCCAGGCCTCGCAACGTTTGTTGGGCTACAGTTTTTTGTAGAAAAAAAAGAATGGAAAGTATCTGCTCTTGGAGATAGTTTTCTTTTTTTTATACCAGAAGATAAAGGAAATGAAGAGCTGAAAATTAATCAATTTTCTTCAAAGCCAGAACCAATTTTATTTGATAATTTCCCTGATTATTTCAGTAGTATAGGACAGAATCATAAAGGCAAAATAAAAATAAAGACAGAAAAGCTACAAAACGGAACTTTTTACTTAATGACTGATGCTCTCGCAGAATGGTTCATTAATGAAAAAAAAGATGCTGTTGGGAAAATGGGAGTATGGCAAAGCCAGAAAGACTTTGAACGGTTCGTAGATGAAGAAAGGTTGTTGGATAAACTTGGGAATGATGACTCTGCGATTTTAATAATTAATGTAAAAGAAAATAAAAAAGAAGGTTTCACTTATGTCGATGAAGATGTTTCAAATATTGAAATTTTAATTAAAAATCAAGAGAAGGAATTGGAAATGAAAGATGTTGGAAAACAAGATATTGAAATCAAAGAAGAAGAGAAAGAAAAGAAATCTATAAGAAAGAATGAGTTGAAGGAAGAGTCTGTAATAGAAAAAAATAAGATTAGTACTTTTGAGGGTGTAAGTGAAGTTGCAAAAAAGTCTAGTGAAGCAAATATAGAAAAGAGTTTTGTTGAAAAGGTAAAACAAGTTCCTGAAAAAATAGTGGGATGTTTTTCAAGTAAAAAACAAACAAAACCTGAGACTACAATTGAAGAAAATACCAAAAATGTAGAAAGTGTCAAACAAGAGGTAAATAAAGTGACAAAAAAAGAGGAGGAAAAACTGTCTACTGATATTGTTAAAAACAATGAGCAAAAACGAATTGATACAGAGAAAATAGAACCAAAACTTTCGGAAGAAGTGGATTTTAAAAAAGAATCTTCTGATACCATCGAAGAAATAAAACAAACAAAAAGCATTACAGACAAATTTTAATAATGTCAAACTACCCATCAAGAACAGATATCGTAACTGCTATGCGTAACCCAAGCGTTAGCTTTAAGTCAGATGAACTTATTGGAGGCTCAATCATCCAGAAAGGCTCAAGGGTTATTCAATATTCGGGAGGGTACACAACTGTTTTCCCATTCATCTCTAAAAGCAAAAAAAAGGTTGCCGTGAGATTATGGATTGCTGATATCGGGGATGCAAAAATAAGGTCGCTAGAAATTTCAAAATATTTAAAAAATCTTAACAACGAATATTTTGCTGGATTCAAATTTATTGACAAGGCTATTTTAATAAACGGAAGTCTTTTCCCAGTTGTAGTTATGGATTGGGTAGAAGGGAGAACTCTAAAAGATTATGTTCATGATAATATCAGTAAGCCTAATAAACTAATTGAATTAGCCGAAAATTTTAAGCAAATGGTTGCCTATTTTCATAAGGAGAACATTGCTCATGGAGATTTACAGCATGGTAACCTGATGATTAAAAATGACGGAAGTATAGTTGCAATCGATTACGATTCAATGTACATAGAGCCCCTTGATGGGATGACAGATATCATAAAAGGATTGCCTGGCTATCAACATCCTAATAGGAGGGCTAATAAATTAATCAATGTCAAGCTAGATTATTTTTCAGAATTAGTAATATATCTGTCATTGCTTGTATATGCAGACAAGCCTATGCTTTGGCAAGAATACTTTGAAACGGAAGATCTACTTTTTTCAAAAGAAGATTTAAATGAACCAAACAGTTCAAAATTAATTGCAAATCTAATACTATCTGATGATGCGATGATTTCTATGCTAGCGAACAAGTTAAAAGAAGAACTTAAAAAAGGTGATATTTTAGATTTATGTCCTTTAGAGGAATTAGTAGTAAATAAGTTAGAGGAATCCCGTGATAGCATTTTTAGTAAATGGGATAAACAACCTAATCCTCCAACGGATAAAGAATTAACTTTTCCTGATAAAAAAAGTATTACAGACAAGTTCTAATGGTAAGAGCTCATTTTGAAAATATCCATATTGAGCTGATTAGGCTTATTGAATCTGCAAAGTCAGACTTAAAAATTTGTGTAGCATGGTTTACTGATTTTGAAATTTACAAAAAGGTAATAGAAAGAAAGAGAGAAGGTGTGAACGTAGAAATAATTATTGCCAATCATGAATTCAATAGGAAGTCTAGAGTGGATTTCAAAGAGCTTTTAAATTTGAAAGGAAAGGTAGGGTACATTGGTAAGTTAGAAGGTGGGGCAAAAGATAAATTTATGCATCATAAGTTTTGCATAATTGATAATGAAACAGTTGTTACAGGATCTTATAACTGGTCATTCAAGGCAAGAAGAAATGATGAAAATATTCTTGTGATAACTAATGAAGCTCAATTGGTTAAGCAGTTCAGTCAGAAGTTTTGTGAAATTAATCCACAATTTGGTTTCGCAATAGAAGGGAGCAATGTTAAAATTCTTCCAATAGAAAAAATAATGGCAAAATGGAATGCTCCTTTGCCGGTAAAGAAGAAGCAAAAAGATAATTCAATTCAAAATATTACAGATAAGTTTTAGAGGATGGCAAATAAACAAGATATAATAACTGCAATAAAGAATCTGGATACTTTTTTAAGAATACCTGAGCTGAAAGGTGCAAAAGTAAGACTGAATCCTAATGGGAATCCATTTATGTTTGTGGGTGGATTTAATATGGTGTTTCAATTGTCAAAGGAATTGAAAAAGTGGGCATTGCGAGTTTGGCATGTACCAATGGGAAATACAAAAGATAGGTATCAAAATATTTCAAATTATCTAACAGAAAAGAACTTACCTTATTTCGCTGATTTCATATATGACGAAAAAGGAATTGTAGTAGGAGGAGAATTCCTAGATACCATCAGAATGGAATGGCTCGATGGACTCCTTTTTAAAGAATACTTGGAGAATAATATTAATAATCCAACAGTATTATCAACGCTGGCCGATGATTTTTTAATCATGTGTCAATCATTACGAGAAAACGAGATTTCTCATGGAGATTTACAAGAGGGTAATATTTTAGTTACTGAGTTAGGGGAATTAAGGTTAGTGGATTATGACTCCATTTATGTTCCTACAATAGACGGAGCAGATGAATTAGTTACAGGATTAAAAGGCTACCAGCATCCCTCTAGATTCAAAAAAAACAAGGTTTCTGTAAAAGCTGATTACTTCTCAGAACTGGTAATATACCTATCTATTAAAGCAATTGAGCTAAGACCCAGCCTGTGGGATAAGTATCAAGTAAAAGATACATGCTTTCTTTTGTTTTCCGATGCAGATTTTCTGGATATAGAAAACGCTCAAATTTATGCAGATTTAAAAGGACTGTCCTTAAAAACAGATGCCCTGCTCTCAATCTTAATAAAATATTTAAATACAAATGATTATACAGAGTTAGAACCATTTCCAAGCTTTCTATTGCCTCCAAAAATTAACGAATTTAAAGTTTCAAATGAAATATTGTTGAAGGGAAGTGAAATTACGATGGAATGGGATGTAGAGCATGCCATTAGTGTAGAAATAAATAACGGGATAGGAAAGGTTAATAATTCAGGAGTGATAACACTAAAGCCGCAAGAAGAATTAGAATATACAATTAGAGTAATTGGTTTTGATAAGATAATTGAAAGGCAAGTCCATCTTAACGTTTTTCCTACTCCAATAATAAAATCGATTCAAGTCCCAATTCCTATTTTTAAACAAACTACTAACCTCAACATAAATATACCTGCCTTTCCTATCACAAACACAGGTATTAAGATATTTGAAAATAGTATTAAACTAAATGTGGAGGGCATTGCTCCCGCTCCAAAATTCATTGAGCTGGCAAATGAACCTCAATCAAATTCAGATACAAAGTGGAGTATTTCTTCCATTTACAATAAAATTTTAAACAAGAAACAAAATGAAATATCTAAGTAGATTTCTATGGTGGAGTGCAGGTGCAAATATTGACATTTTAGAAAAATGTCCAACTGAGCATGCTAAATATTTTGGAGTTGGAGGTACTATAGTCTTCACTGCTTTAATGGCAAGTTTTGCGGGAGGCTATGCTTTCTTTACTGCTTTTAAGTCACCATTAATGTCTGTTTTCTTTGGCGCATTTTGGGGCCTATTAATTTTTAACTTAGATAGATATATAGTATCCACGATAGGGAAAGGTGATGGGACACAGAAAATTACATTGGAAGAATGGAAAATAGCTGCACCAAGGTTGATTATGGCGATATTGTTAGGTTTTGTAATTGCAACTCCTTTGGAGCTTAAAATTTTCGAAACCGAAATTCAAACTATCGTAGAACGCTTAAAAATTGATAAAGCAGAGGATTTGAAAAACAGAGATGTTTCTTTTAACGCTGAATTTGAAGAGTTAAAAGTAAGAAGAAGTGTCCTTGAGGGAAACCTTACAGAACTTACTAATAATAAAAAACAACTAACGGAAAATGCAGGTGCTTTCTATGATGAGCAAAAGCAAGGGCTTCAACAAGATTATAATCAAAAGAAAACAGAGCTTAGTGCTGTCCAAAAGAAAGTAAACCACTTACACTCCAACTATATGGCAGCTGTCAATGATTCCCTAGCTTCAAAAGTAATCAAAACGAGAAAGTATGTAAGGGACAAGCAAATAAAAGTAAGAAATAACTTGAGAAAGGAGAAAGGAAAAATAGAATCCAAAATTTCAGCTTTAATTGAAAATAAAGGAATTGCGATTGAAGAAGAAGGAATTAAAATTGATAAGCAACTTTCGATTTTAGTCAATGAAAAAGAAACTCTTATTGATAATATTGACCGAATGAGAATCACTATGGGAAAGAAGAGAGAAGGTTATGATGATAAAGTGGAAAACTATGACGGTTTTGCTGCGCATTTAGAAGCAATGGGGATTTTAACTGAAGAAAAATCCGCTATTTTTTACGCAAAATGGCTGATCACGTTATTATTCATTTTCATCGAAGTTGCTCCTGTCTTATTTAAGTTAATGGCAGAGTCAGGTCCTTATGATGATATTCTGGATCGGATCAAACATGAATCATTCGTAAGAGAGAGACTAAAAATTTCTGACATAAACGACGAGATAAATACTTCAATGATTATTTCAACTGCAAAAAATAAAGCCAGACTAGATACTGAACTCCAAGCCAATAAAGATTTGTTAGAAGCAGTTGCAAAAGCTCAATCAGAGATTGCTCTGCTGGCAGTTAAAAAATGGAGAGAAGATGAGGAGGAGAAGCTGAAAACTGGGGTAAATCATATAGTGAACAGCAATGGTAGTATTGAGGAGATTAATCAGCAAATAGGGGAGAAGACTATTGTAAGTTAATTTACTCAGGTTTTGATAGATATATTAATAAAGTTAGAGTACCGAATAAATTGGTCGATCAAGTATTAAGTTAAAACAGAAACTACAAACCCAATCATGTCAACAACCCACCTATCTAAAACAAACTACCTAGCCTACCGAGCCTGCCCAGAAGAATTCTGGATGTCCCAAAACCAACCAGAACTAATGCCCCCATTCTCATTAGACGCACAGCACAAAGTAGAACAAGGAAACATCATAGACCGCTTAGCGCAAGAATGGTTTAAGAGCAGTGCAACCATAAACGATAAACAAATAGATCCAGAGCAAGTAAAATTTCAGTACAAAGTGCAAAATGGTCACTTCGTAGCAAAAGCAGACATCACCGTATTTCATGGAGAAAAGGAATGTGATATTTACGAAGTAAAAGCAGCCTCGAAATTAAAACCCGAACATGAAAAAGACATAGCCTTTCAGCGAATGGTATTTGAAATGGCAGGATACAAAGTGCGCGATACTTTCCTAATTCATGTCAACAGCAAATACACTTTCCAACAAGCACCAGACTTCGGTCAATTCCTACAAGTCTTAAACGTAACAGAAAAAGTAAACGCATTAATGGAAGAGACCCGCCTTTTCGCAAACCAAGCCTATGCCTGGACCAAAAAAGAAGGTTTACCAAAACTAAAGAGCATCACCACAAGCTGTGCCAACGGACTAAACTGTTCTTACATCAAACACTATCACAAAGCAGTTCCTGACTATACCATTTTTGATATTAGTTACTTGCATAAAACTAAGAAAGCAGCACTGTTGGAAATGGGCGTGCTTGATATCAATGATGTCCCCGCAGATTTTAAACTACCAGCAAAACAACGCGCGCAGGTAGATGCTGCACAACAAAACCAAGTCAGCATAAACGCAGCAGCAATAAAAGAAATCCTAGACGGCTTAGCCTATCCACTATACTTTTTAGACTATGAAACCTTCGCCTATGTATTGCCCGCTCAGGAGGGATTAACTGCCTACCAACAAATGGTTTTCCAATACAGTCTCCACGTCATAGAATCAAAAGGAGCGGAGACCCAACACTACGAATACTTAATGCCTTCAAAAGATACACCGCTAGAAGAACCATTCAAACAAATGAAAAGCCAGATTCATCCTAGCGAAGGAACGGTCATCGTTTGGAATGAGTCTTTCGAAAAAACGCAAAACAAAAAGATGGCGGAAGTCCTCCCACAATATGCCGACTTCCTACACGCTGTCAATGATCGAACCTATGACCTAATGAAGATTTTTAGCAAAGGCCTCTATCAGCATCCCAAGTTTAAAGGATCTGCTTCGATCAAAAAAGTCTTGCCGGTCTTATGTCCTGAACTTAATTATGGTGACTTGGAAATCCAAAATGGGACTGCTGCGGTGATTAACTGGCATCATATGACGGATGGGCGGATGACGGAAGTGGAGGGGGAGCAGACTCGGAGGGATTTGTTGAAGTATTGTGAGTTGGATACTTGGGCTATGGTGAGGATTTGGGAGGAGTTGCAAATAGAAGTAAAAAACAAATAAACATAAAACAATGACAGCAACACAAGAACATTACCTAAACTTCTGGACTAAGTTCAAAGCCTGCGTAGCAGCCAACCAATGGCCTTTGAATATGAACAGAAAGCCTGCACCTCGTTATTATCACGACATTTCTTTTGGACATACAGGTATCCACCTTAGTCTACATATCCCAATAAAAGAAGGTAAGGTTTATACCGGCATTTATATCAAAGAAAAGCAAAAAGAAGCTTATCGTAAACTACTTCGATATAAAAAAGAAATAGAAGCTTCTCTAGGCCCTGTTGACTGGATAGAGGATACAGGTAAAGGAGTAGCAAGATTAAAGCAGTCTATAGATTTGGATGTAACGGATAAAGCTAACAGAGAATATGCTTTTAATTGGTTAGGAGAAAAGTCAAGTAAATTTCAAGAGGTGGTGAAACTTTATTTGGAGGAATAGCTAAATTAAGCGAAAGGGGAAATAGCAGAAGTGACAGTATTGAAAACATGCAGTCTTTATAGATTTTTATTCTATCAAAACTGTATTGCAGGTACTTTGTACAGAGCCACCTCTCAAAGAGCTGGAATTTGATTCATAAATAACATTTACAGAGAATCTTTTAGCAGAAAAAAAACTACCTTTAATCAAGCGATTCAAACACCTTAAAAATGAGGTCAAACAGCTTTTAGACAGCTGTCAACGCAATTATTATTTTCGCCTAAAAGACGGGCAACAAAAGAAAAAATCACCTATTTAAATGGATATCTTCAAAATACAACAAAAGATACGGTCAGAGTATCTGGATTACATCGAAAGCTTTATAAACATAAAGGATAAACGGATAAGTGAACAGGTAACGAATGAATTAGAAAAAGGCACCCTTTGCCCTGATCCACTAATTCAGTTCAATCCATCCTATAAAGTCGAGAAATCCTTATCAGAAATATGTACTGACTACAATCTGAATAACAAGCTGACTAATATTTTCAAGGGGTATACACTTTACACCCATCAAGTTGAAGCAATTAAACTTGGTTCAGAAGGAAAAGATTTTATTGTAACTTCAGGGACAGGGTCTGGAAAGTCCTTGACCTATATTGCTACAATATTTAATGATATTCTAAACAACCCTGGAAAAAAAGGAATAAAGGCGATCATCGTTTATCCGATGAATGCATTGATTAATTCTCAAACAGAGGAGTTTAAAAAATATAGAGATAAGTATGAAGAGGATGCTGGCGAGAATAGTTTCCCGATTAGTTTTGCTCAATATACTGGGCAGGAGAAACAAAGTGTCAGAGAAGACATAAAAACCAATCCGCCAGATATTCTTTTGACCAATTATATGATGTTAGAATTGATGCTAACAAGAACTGGAGAAAAAGAATTAAGAGATTCAATTAAAAAAACTTTAAAGTTTATCGTTTTTGATGAGTTGCATACATATAGGGGGCGACAAGGATCTGATGTTTCAATGTTGATACGTAGACTCAAAGCTTTCTGTGAAAATGAAGTTCAATCTATTGGGACTTCTGCAACTATGGCTTCTGGTGAGGCTTCGATTGGAGAACAGAAAGAAGAAGTAGCTAATGTTGGTTCAAAAATATTTGGAAGCCGTTTTTTGGCTGATCAAATCATTGGGGAGACTTTAGAATTAACTACCTCGCCTAAGCTCCCAACCCCAGCATTATTAAAGCAAAATTTATCTGATGAAATCGTAAATAGTGAAGATTCGAGCCTATTCATCAATCACCCATTGGCCATTTGGTTAGAAAATGAAATCGGGCTGGAGCTTAAAGATGAAATTCTTGTTAGACGAAAACCGACCACCTTTCAAGGAATTGTGAAGAAGTTGTCTGAATATTCTAATGCCGATGAATTGCAATGCTTTAGTCGACTAAAGGAACTCCTTAAATGGGCAGAGTATTTAAACATCGACTTTAATAAAAAAGGAAAAAGAAAAACTTTTTTCCCTTTTAGGATTCATCAATTCATTTCACAAACGGGAAGTGTATACGTTACTTTGGAGCCACTTACTGAAAGAAGGATATTTTTAAAACCAGGTCATTTTGTTCGTGTAGACGATCAAACGAATCTAAGAATTTACCAAACAGTTTTTAGTAGATTCTCTGGACATGAATTTCTGTGCGTTCGTAAAAATATTGACAAGAACACACTTGAACCAAGAGACTTTAGAGATAGTTACGATCAAGAGGGTGACACCCTTTCTGGCTATCTGATTATTCCGCACAACGACTCTGACGAAATTTGGTCAGATGAAATGCTAGAATTCCTACCGGACGCATGGACAAAAGAATCCAAAGATGGGCTTAAAGCAATTCGTAATTATAAAGATAGAATTCCAAAAAAAATATATGTCTCATCAAGAGGATCTTTCTCGCATACAGCAGGAGCGATTGAACATGATATTGTAGCTTGGTTCATGCCCACCAAATTACTCTTTGATCCTACTGCAGGAGTATTCTACGACCCCAAAACAAACGAGGGATCAAAATTAATGCGACTAGGTAATGAAGGTAGAAGCACTGCTACTACAATCACTTCATTAGCTACGGTGAATGCTTTAGCAGAAGAAAATATTCCGAAAAAAGAACAAAAATTATTGAGCTTTACGGATAACAGGCAAGATGCATCTTTGCAAGCGGGACACTTTTCTGACTTTGTAAACATCGGACAAATACGCTCGGCTATTTACCATGCATTGAAAAATAGCCCTAACAAAAAACTTACTATAGACGATCTACCGACTGCTGTATTTAAGGCCTTAAATTTGAGCCAAGAGGTTTTTGCCAAACAGCCAAGTGATTTTGTTGGAGCCCGTAAAGAAAATGAAGAAGCATTACAATATTATTTAACGATTAGATTGCTACAGGACTTAAAACGAGGGTGGAGATATACGATGCCCAACCTTGAACAATGTGGATTACTAAATATCGAATATAAGTATCTTCATGATGAAATAAAAAATGAAAAAACGTGGACCTCTTTTCCCCGGTTATTAGAACTCGAAGAAAAGGATCGATACACTCTTGTATATAATACGCTCGATTTCTTTAGAACATCGTATGCGATCAATCATAGATTCTTAACCGAAAACACTTACCCTATTGTTTCCAAGATCAAGGAAAAATTGAAAATGCCCTGGTCGGTTGATGAGAACGAACGGATTGACAATTCCTATGCTTTAAGAACCAGATCAGTTGGAAAAACAAGAGTCAACGTACACACGGCAAGTATTGGCTATAGTAGTGGTTATGGGAAATATCTTCGTAATGAACTAAATCTTAAAAACAAAACTGAATTTGAAGATTTCATAGATCCTTTTTTAGATCTACTAAATAGAATGGGCTTTTTAGAACGGATTGAAATCAAAGGATTTAGTGGCATTGAAACTTCTGCTTACCGAATCAATGCTACTATGATTCATTGGAGTTTGGGTGATGGTAAAGAAGCAGTGGTCGATACTGTAAGATTAAGGTTTTATAAAAAGGATTTCAATAAAGTCCCGAATCAATATTTTCAAAAATTTTACAAACAGGATTTCTCAAGTATTAAACCATTAAAAGGGAAAGAACACACTGGCCAAATATCAAATGATCAAAGAATTGAGAGAGAAGAAGAGTTCAGGTCAGGTGAATTGAGCGCTCTATTCTGCTCTCCAACAATGGAGTTGGGAATAGATATTAGCAACTTAAATATTGTTCATCTTAGAAATGTACCACCTAGTCCAGCAAATTATGCACAAAGAAGTGGACGTGCAGGAAGAAGTGGACAAGGAGCATTGGTGATCGCATATTGTTCGCAATACTCTGCACATGATCGCCATTACTTTGATCATCCGGTAGATATGGTGGCAGGAACTGTAGTACCTCCAAGAATTGATCTAAAGAATGAGGAGCTTATAAAAACGCATATTAATGCCATCTACTTATTAGAACTGGGTTTACATGAATTAAATGATTCCATATTTAATATTCTTGAAATTTCAGATTCAACCCTGCCTTTAAAAACAGATATAAAAGAAAAGATTAGTAGCGGTCATCATTCCAGATCTAAGAATGTTTTAACTCAGGTTTTGTCAGCTATAGGGGCAGATGGAAGATTAAATATTACGTATACTAAAGCTTGGATCGAAGAAGTAATTTACCAGTTTCCGCAAAGTTTTGATAAGGCTTTCACTCGATGGAGAAAATTATATAATGATGCAATAGCTTTAAGAGATATAGCATTAGCTGTAAAAGCAAACCCAATTTATAGCAGTAGTTCTGATGAGAGAAAACAAGCGGAAAAAAATGAAAGACAAGCCCAGCGGCAAATTGATATACTAAGAAATGACAGATCTGTCAACAATTCTTTTTCAGAATTCTACCCGTTTAGATATTTAGCTTCAGAAGGATTCTTGCCAGGATATAACTTCACTAAACTACCAATTAGAACGGTTGTTGGAGGATATCAGGGAGCCGAATTTATTTCCAGACCTAGGTTGATCGCATTAAGGGAATTTGGGCCTCGGAATATTATTTACCATAATGGAGCTTCTTATTCTATAAATCGTTTGCAAATAACGGATGTAGAATCCAATATGAAAAAAGCAAAGATTTCTAAAGTATCTGGCTACTTTATGACAGATGCTGAATATTCGCGAGAAACTTGCCCTATCACGGAAACCTCCTTATCAGGCGACAATGGAGAAATTATTACAAACCTATTAGAAATGTCTGAAACTTCTGCTGTCCATCGACAAAGGATAAGTACCGAAGAGGAGGAGCGCATGTCTACTGGTTTTGATATTGAAACCTATTTTAGTCAGCCACAAGGGACACAGGAAAACGAAGTGATTTTTGTAAAGAATGGAGACCAAGTTTTATTAGAAATATTCTTCATGCCTTCAACCAAAATTATTCAAGTGAATCATGCCTGGCGAAAATCTGAGCATAAAGGATTTCATATAGATATTAATACAGGTTTTTGGAGAAAGCAGGCTGATATTAATGATGACAATCGAGATCAAATTAAAGCTGTCAAACTTTATACAGATTATACGACAGATGCTTTATACATTCAACCAATGCAAGCCTTAGGCCTTAACCAAGAGGGCGTTCTAACTATCCAATATGCTTTGAAACGAGCACTGGAAGAAGTTTATCAGGTTGAATCGTCAGAGATGGGAGTCATGTCTATTGGTGAGAAAGGCTCCCCTAATATTCTTGCTTTTGAATCTGCAGAAGGAAGCTTAGGTATTCTAAGTCAGTTGGTCAAAAACAAAGATGAATTCCAAAAGTTGATTCAAGAGGCATATCAAATTTGCCATTTTAAAGATGGTAAAGATCAAAGGGATGGAACTGACGGAAGAGAACCTATTGGACCAGCTTCATACGAAGACCTACTGTCTTATTACAACCAACGACATCATGAAAGCATCGATCGCTTTAGCATTCAACCTGCTCTTGAAATGCTAATGAATTGTGAAATTGAGATCAAGCCAAGGGCATTTTCAGATTACGAAGAACAATACAAAGTGCTTTTGCAACAATATGATAAAAGCTCTTCCACAGAAGAGACTTTTTTAAAATTTCTATATAAAAATGGGTACAGGCTACCTGACAAAGCACAACCTAAGTTAAAAGAAGAATATGGTTTATACACAATGCCAGATTTTCAATACGACAAGAATGTCTTTGTCTTTTGTGATGGCAGCCCGCACGACAATCCAGAGATAGAAGAAAGAGACAAAAAGATTAGACGTGCTATGCGAGATAAAAGTCTTAGGGTAATTACTTATCACTATAAAGACGATTTAATTGATGTTGTGAACGAAAACAAAGATATCATCTATAAAGTGAAACAATCAACCCCAAGCAAATAACCCAATTATGAACACAGATACTTTGAAGCCAGGTAAGTTGATTGAATTGCGCAACCGACAATGGATCGTCTTGCCATCTGGTGATAAAGAACTTTTAAGGATCAAACCTCTTGGTGGCTCTGAGGAAGAAACTACAGCTATTTTTCTTCCTCTAGGATTTCAAAACGAGGAAGTAAAAGAAGTTTATTTTCCAAACCCTTCCGTCAAGGACTTAGGGGATATCGCATCTGCCCGGCTTTTATACGATGCTATCCGTTTGTCATTTAGAGATGCCTCTGGTCCCTTTAGATCTTTGGCTAAATATAATTTTACTCCAAGAGCCTATCAGACAGTTCCTATGATAATGGCATTGCGCCAGGAAAGTCCCATCAGATTATTTATAGCAGATGATGTTGGTATCGGAAAAACCATCGAATCACTCATGGTCGCAAGAGAGCTATTGGATAGAGGTGTCATCAAGCATTTTGCGGTAGTCTGTTTGCCACACCTTTGTGAGCAATGGGCAGATGAACTACGTAATAAATTTGGATTCGATCCGGTAATTATCAAATCAAGCACTGCTGCACAATTAGACAGGAAAACACCTGGTGATCATTCAGCATTTTCGTACTATCCAGCGCAGGTTATTTCTATTGACTTTGTAAAATCAGATAAAAGAAAACAAACATTTATTCAGGATTGTCCAAAGCTTGTTATTGTCGACGAAATCCATTCATGCTCTGTTGGCAATTCCAGATCACGCCAGCAACGTCATGCATTGATCAAAGGTGTATCTCAAAAAGAGGATCAACATTTAGTTTTACTATCTGCAACTCCTCATAGTGGAAAACCTAATGAATTTCAATCGCTATTGGGCTTGCTGAAACCAAAATTTGCGTCCCTTGATTTATCCCATTCGACAGAGGGTCAAAGAAAGGAATTAGCCAAACATTATATCCAAAGGCGAAGAGCAGATATTAAAAAATGGATTGGAGATAAGATGAGTGAAGAAACTCCATTCCCAGAAAGAGAACCTTACGAAGTAGAGTATTTATTAAGTAATGAATACTTACAGATTCAAGTTGAAATTATGAGTCTGGCACGCAAAATTGCCATTAAAGATGAAAATAAAAAAAATAGGAAACAATTAAATTACTGGACGGCATTAGGCTTGGTAAGAGGAGTGATGTCTTCCCCTCCAATGGGTGTTTCTATGCTCGAAAAAAGAGCCCAAAAATTACTATCAGATGAAGAGATAGACGATATAGATACGACCAAAAATCCAATCATTGAAGATGATTTTGGTTTTGATGGAGATGCTGCCCCTAATCAATTGTTAGCTTCAATAAAAATCTCAGATAGTCAATGGAGATTATTAAAAACACTTTCTGCCCGATTAAAAACTATCCAGGAAAACGGAACAGATTTCAAGGTTATTGAACTAGGTAAACTTGTGACTAAATGGTTAAAACAAGGGTTTAATCCAATTGTCTTCTGTCGTTATATCAATACAGCAGAATACGTTGGAGAGTATCTCAAAAAATTATTGGGAAAAAAGAAATCATTAATGATTGAAGTGATTACTTCTTCTGACCCAGATGAGATTCGTCATGAGAAAGTAGAGGCACTTGAAAAAGTCGGTAAGCGGGTATTGGTAGCGACGGACTGCATGAGTGAAGGAATTAACCTTCAAGAAGCATTTACAGCGGTGATCCATTACGACCTCCCCTGGAATCCCAACAGACTCGAACAACGTGAGGGACGTGTAGATCGATTTGGACAATCAGCTCCATTGATAAAAACAGCCCTGCTCTATGGCAAGGATAATCCTATGGATGGAATTGTATTAAAGGTACTTTTACGAAAAGCTAGAGAGATTAAGAAATCAATCGGAATTTCTGTACCATTCCCGGAAAGCAATCAAAGTATAATGGAAGCAGTAACACAAGCCGTATTGCTTAAAGGAGAAGAGATAAAGACAATTAATCAATTGAGTCTATTCGCTCAAATGACAGAAATCAATGAAGCTGAAGAAAAAGTATCTGCTTCTTATAAAAAGATTGAGGCTATTGAGAAAGCAACTCGTTCTATTTTTGCTCAACATGCGATCAAAGCTCAAGAAGTTGAATTAGACTTAATGGAAGCCATTCGACTCATTGGAGATATGAATTCCGTTAAACAATTCGTAATTAAAGGGATCGAACATCTTGGTGGCGAAATCCAAAAAGATAATCTGGGTTACAAAATACTCAAAGCTGGATTGCCATTTAGCCTAGCGCAGTTAATAGAAAAAGATTCACTATTAGTTAGTTTTGAAACACCCACTCCGTCCGGCTATAAATATATAGCTCGAAACCACCCCATTACCGATAACCTTTGCCAACTCTTGATCGCAGAATCAATGGATACCCAAAGCCAATATAGTGTATCAAGAGCTTCTGTTATTAAAACCAATGCTGTCAAAGAGAGGACAACGGTATTATTATTTAGGATTAGAAATGTCATAGAAAGTTTAGCTTCAAAAAAACAACTAGTCGCAGAAGAATTAATGCTTTGGGGATATCGAAAATTACCTACTGATGAAGATTGGATTGACGAAGAAACTTGCATGAATTTGTTGCAAGAAATTGCCACAAAAGATATTGCAGATGTTGAAAAGCGAGACTACATAAACGATGCCCTGGATGATATAAAAGATAATAAAGAATTGATGGATAACTTTGGAAGAAGGCAAGCCGAAAAGCTCATTGAAGCACATGAACGATTCCGGAAAGCAGTAACAAAGAAAAAGCATTTCCAGGTAGTAGAACCGGTACTCCCAATGGATATCATGGGTATTTATATTTTCTTACCAAACGAATCGACAATATGAATTTTCCATCAATACGCATACTAGGCAATATCCTCACTTTCGACATCCTCGAAAAGATTGCCATAGGAGATGCACCTCAGCAAACACCAAGAGAGTATGGCTTTAATTCCAAAGATGCCATGCGATTAGATATTCAAGATGCCTGGGCTATGATTAGAAGCCAATATCAGGTTTTCCAACATCGAATGGAAAAGCTGGGAGAAGACAAGATGGGTGCTCCTGATACCCAAACCTATTTTTTAATCCCACTCTTTCAACGATTGAATTTCGGACTAGAGAATGTACGACGAAAAGCACAAATCATAGAAGGCAGTGAGAAGTCCTACAATATAAGTCACTTGGATGAAAATCTGGAGGGATTCCCAATACATATAGTTGGAGCTAGTCAAAGCTTAGATAAAAAAAGAGTAAATGCAAGGATGTCGCCACACGCAATGGTGCAAGAATATCTTAATCATCATGAAAACCTATATTCCATCGTAAGTAATGGAAAAACATTAAGATTACTTCGGGACTCTTCTCTACTAACTAGATTGTCTTTCATAGAGTTTGACATGGTCAAAATGATGGAAGAAGAACTCTTTGCCGACTTTGCCGTTCTATATCGCCTCTTACATGTGACCAGAATGCCAAGAAAGCCAGAAGAAGGCGATAGTTCGATTATAGAAAGCTATCACCAGGAAGGTTTAAAATCCGGTTCAAGGATTCGTGAAAAACTAAGTGAGGCCGTTGAAAAAGGAATCAAACATTTAGCGACAGGTCTTTTGAAAGAACCGGAGAACCAAGACTTGAGAGATTGGGTAATCAAGACACAAGAAGCACCAAAACAATATTATGATCACTTACTCAAACTGATCTATCGGCTTCTTTTTCTAATGGTGATTGAAGAGCGGGATTTGATCTACCCTAGTCTGGAAAAAGAAATCCCTTCCGGCAAAAAAAGCAAACTACTTCGATTAAAAAAAATCTATTACGACCATTATAGCCTGGGGCGATTACGCAAACTATCCTTACTTTTTCAAACCGCAAATCCCCGTCAATATGATCTCTGGGAAAACCTATTAAACACTTTCCAGTTGTTCGAACCTGGCTCAAGAGGTCAAAAGCTAGGCATTGCTCCTTTAGCAGGAGATCTGTTCACTTCAAAAGCTATTGGCATTCTTTATGAATGCAAACTCAACAATAGAATACTAATGGAATGCTTGCGTGGTCTAAGTCAATTTGAAAATGACCATGGAGTACGAATTGCAGTTAATTATGCTTCATTGGATGTAGAAGAATTCGGATCTGTCTACGAAGGTTTATTGGACTACGATCCTGCCATCAATACAAATAATTGGATTTTTGATTTTATCAAAGGAGATGATCGTGGTTCTAGTGGAGCCCATTATACGCCAGATGAATTAGTGCAACCGCTCATTAAACATAGCCTGGAGCATTTGATACAAGATAGAACAGTTGCTTTGGATAGTCCTGAACCTAAAAAACAACAAGCCATTCAATCTATTCTTTCTCTCACAGTTTGTGATGTAGCTTGTGGAAGTGGGCACATATTATTAGCCGCTGCAAGGCGAATAGGCTTGGTGGTAGCGCGTTTGCGATCTGGAGAAGAACAGCCCAATCCTAAAGCTATTCGACTAGGAGTACGTGATGCTATAAGACACTGTATTTACGGGGTGGACAAGAACCCTTTGGCAGTGGAATTGTGTAAAGTAGCGCTTTGGTTGGAAGCACACATCCCTGGAGAGCCACTCAATTTTCTAGATCACAAAATTAAAAACGGAGACGCCATTGTTGGACTAACACACATAGAAGAATTGCAAAACGGTATCGCTACCGAAGCCTTTAAAGTTTTTGAAGATAACGAGAAGAAACTCTGCGCCTTATTAAGGAAAACAAATAAAGCCGAACGGAAATCCCGTGAAGCTGGGCAGCTCGTTACTTCATCCATGATAGAGTCTATCGGATCTAAGCTAGAAACTTATCGGCAACGTTTTCAAGAGTTTAGAAAAATGCCGGAAAGTACTGTCTCTCATATTAAAGCCAAACAAACTGCTTATAAAAAATTAAACTCTGGTTCTAATTGGTGGTTTGTCAATAATCTCGCAAATCTTCAAGTTGCACAATTTTTTGTATCCAAGACTCAGGTAGAAAATGTAGTAACTGACTCCGAATACTTCGATATTATGGCTGGCCGAAAAACGCAGACCAAAGCAGAAGCATTAGCCTTAATAGAGGCACAGAAACAAAAAATATTTCATTGGTTTTTAGAATTTCCAGAAGTCTTTGCTGAGGGCGGTTTCGATTGTGTTTTGGGGAATCCACCTTATTTGGGTGGAATGAAGCTTTCTGGTTTTTTTGGTGACCACTACTTAGCTTTCTTACAACACAATTTTTCTCCAGCGCAAGGAAGGTGTGATTTGATAGCTTATTTTTTTAGAAAAAGTTTTGGGCTTCTTAACTCATGTGGTATTTTAAATTTTTTAACCACTAATTCTATTTCGGAAGGGGAAACTAGAGAGGGAGGATTAAAGGAAATCCTTAATAATCATGGCTTTATTCACTATGCTAATAAATCGGTCAAGTGGCCTGGTCAAGCAAATGTATTTATATCCATTGTAGGATTGCAAAAAAAGAGGTCTTCTTTATTACCAATTCTTAACAGAAAACAAGTAGAATTTATAAATAGCTACCTTTACGATTCTCCTGAGTTAGAGCCTTATTCACTTTTGTCGAATAAAGATTTATGCATCGAAGGTAGCAAGCCTAATGGAAAAGGATTTGTGATCTCAGCTGACTTAGCAAAACGCTTAATTGAGGAAGATGAGAATAACAAAAGAGTGATTCATAAATATTTAGGAAATCAGGGAATGAGTAATTCTCCCTACGTAGATACTGATAGATATGTAATATTTTTTTATGACTGGGATTATAAAAAATCATCGAATTATTTAAAATGTATTGACATCTTAAAAGAAACAGTCTTTCCTGAAAGAAAGAAAAAGTCAAAAAAATTAAGAGAAAACTGGTGGCTTTTTGAGCATCCATCTCTCAGGATTTACGATTTTTTTGAGGAAGAAAATGAATTTGCCATTGTTGTTGGGAATACAGGTAAATATTTACCCTTTGAGAGTATTAAAAGCGGATTTGTAATTGCGAACACATGTAATATTATTTTAAGTGATAAATTTAAAGACTTTGCTATTCTTTCATCCTCATTCCATACCGATTGGATAGGAATGTATGGTCCAAAGCTTAAAACAGATTTGCGGTATGTTCCTTCCAGTTGCTTTGAAACTTTTGCTTTTTCAATTAATACCTCATTAGATATTCAACAAGGTTTGGAATTAATAGGAAAAACATATTTTACATATCGTCGACAACTTTTGATAGATATAAAGCTAGGCCTTACAAAAACCTACAATCAATTCCATAATGCAAGCCTGGAGCAAGATCATTCGAAAATAATCCAAAACATAGACCAGTACAAACCTGCCGAGCTAAAGAAAAAACTCCATAAAGAAACACTCAACTTATACAAACATCTGGAGAAAACAGAAGCCACTATCTCCATTTTAGAAGCGGTAACAGGCATTACAAAACTGCAAAATCTACATAAAGAAATGGACGAAGCCGTCCTAGAAGCCTATGGCTGGCATATAGGTACCCGCCGTTGGGGTCTAGCAATTGACCTTCGACATGACTTCTATGAAGTAGACTATCTCCCAGAAAATGATCGAGTCCGCTATACCATTCATCCCGATGCTCGTAAGGAAGTTCTCAAGCGCCTCTTATTGCTTAACCATGAAATCCACGAAGCAGAAGAAAGAGAAATCACTTATGAGGAATTAGAAAGAGAGAAAGTCATTGAACTACTCCGTGAGCAAGTAGAATCCTGGCTTCCCCAAACAGATACTTTAGAGGTAAACAGTTTGAAATTTCTCTGCTCAGGAGAAGATCTTATTCCGAATATCGATAAAAGTCTGGTAAAGAGCTACAAGCCTTTTGTTACGCAATATAGCAGTGCTGTTGAGAATGAGTTGCAGCATAAATTATTTATTGCTTTTAATGATCATTTCCAATCGCAGTACGAAGATGACGATGAAAGCCAGAAAAAGAAAATCGATTTCTTAAAAACTCAAATGGCTATAGATACTAAAATGAATCTCTTCTGCAAAAACCTGATCAAAAATGATGTGAAGTACACACTTGGAAATATGCATTTTATTCTCAATTTGGTGTACAAGCCTAATGGTAATACGATCAAACAAAGTCAACTGCTTCAGGATTTCCGTGCTTTTGTTTTGGCAGTTTATAATGATCAAATTATTAATAAAACCTTTATGCAGGAGTTGAATGCTTTTATTCAAGCTTATCGTAATGAGGCGGCACATACGGGGGATATTGATAAGGCTGGTGCGGAGGCTTGTCGGGATGAGGTGAGGCGATTGATGGGCTTGCTGGTTGGGAATGAGGTGAATTAAAAGACTTACAAAATCATTTTACTCATTATTAAGATTCTGCAAAGTAGTGAAGTGTTGTCATTTAAAAGTAGAACATAAAAACAAATCCTTAGCGATTGTAAATTAAAAAAAATGCCCGTACATCCTTTATACAATACAATATTCAACTATCTCATTGAGCACAAACAAACCAATGATCCAGATCTAACATTTAGTCTTCGAAAACGTGACAATAAATCTAGACTGAGCCGTGGTTACTGGTTTCAGGGTAATGATGGATATATGTTTTTGCCTTTTTATAAGAAGGGTGATTCAAAAAATAAAACTAAGACGATTGGATTTGTAATAATACTAAATGAAGCGGGAGACTCTGGTACTCAATATCTAGAACTTGCCTATCAATCTGAAACAGATCAACATTTTTTAGAATTCTATAGTCGACTAAAGAAAGTATTAGCTACTTCTTTAGATATAGCGTTTGAAATTGATAAGCAAGGTCGTGCGAGGTATTTTTTTCCAGATTCAGATGTTTTGAAAAACCTTGAGTCATTTTTGAATGAATTCAAACCAATTATTGATTCTTTGATTAAAGAAATGGATTTGGAGGAGGACTTTTTTATTACTAAAGAAGAGTTTGATAAAACCTTAGATCGGATTAATAAAATCAGAGAACGGGGCGTATTGGAAATAGAAAAGGAAGAAGAAGTTTTAGCGCATATTGAAGAAGATGATCTAGTAGATGTTGATTTGATTCGAGAATATTTAGAAGAATTTAAAGCAGCAGCAAATGCTTGGTTTAAAGAAAATGGTGGAATGATCCGTGAAAGACATTCGTTTTTTAAATCATTTTTTGAAAAGGAAAATATACGGAAAGCAACATGGGAGGATTTTCAGGACTTGGGAAAGTATTTACATTCCTTTCAATCTATGCCATTGGCGAAGGCTAACGCCTTGGGGCGACCCAATCATCCAATAGAGCACTATCGTAAAGTGTTTGAGTATTTGATATATGGAGAGGATCCTATTGAAAAACGACTAAATAGTCTGGTGGATAAACATAGTTCGAACTATTTGAAAAATTTTGGACGGTCTTCTTTGAGTGAATTAGTGGGCTATGCTTTTGCGGACAAATATGTATTTTATAATAGGCGAGATGTAAATGCCGTAGAGTTGTTGGGGATTCCCTTGGGCTTTGCAAGAGGAGATAAATTTGGAGATAAGTTTGTGAAGTTTAATGAAGCGATTCAAGTTGTATTAAAGCTTTATAAAGAAGAAGTTGGAGAACCAATTGATATTCCCTTGGCACTTCAAGTCGATCAATTTTTTAGTTGGCTATATACTCATTATGAATTATTAGAAGAGGACGAGGATGATGATGAGGAATTTGATGATGAAATAATCGCTGAAAATTTCTGGTGGCTTAATGCGAGCCCTAAGATATGGAGCATCGACGGTCATCCACAAGGAAAGCTACAAACCTATACCACCCGTAATGAAAAAGGAAATAAGCGCAGGATTTACAAATATTTTGAAGCAGCAATTCCAGGTGATCTTATAATTGGTTATGAAAGTAGTCCAACGAAAGAGGTGAAGGCGATAATGAGGATTACAAAAGGTATTCATCAAAGCGAGAAAGAAGGAGAGGGGGAAGCTATAGAGTTTGAGATCGTTACTAGATATACTGTACCAGTTACTTGGAACGAAGTAGTTAACCTAGGAGGTCTTGAAGAATGTGAAGTCTTAAATAATAATCAAGGCAGTCTTTTTAAGTTAAAGGAAGAAGAGTTTGAGATTATTCGAGATCGGTTGGATTCGAAAAATATAGATTACGAAAATAGTATTAAGGAAAAGGCAGTTGTGCCCTATGATTATACGACTGATTCGGACAAGATTTTTATTTCTAAAGATAAGTTTACTCAAATGGTACAATTGCTTCAACGCAAAAAGAATATCATTTTGCAAGGGCCTCCAGGAGTAGGAAAAACCTTTGTGGCAAAAAAGTTAGGGTATGCGATCATGAAGGAAACGAATGCTGCCAATATAGAAATGATCCAGTTTCATCAATCCTATAGTTATGAGGATTTCATACAGGGACTTCGACCAGCTAAAAAAGGATTCGAATTGCGCAATGGTATTTTTTATGATTTTTGTAAGCGGGCACAAGCGCATCGGGATCAACAATTTTTCATTGTTATTGACGAAATAAATAGAGGTAACTTAAGTAAAATATTCGGAGAACTTATGATGCTGATTGAAGCAGATAAGCGTAGTGAAAAGTATCAAATTCGTCTTACCTATTCTGATGCTGATGATGCGCTGTTCTTTGTTCCAGAGAACTTGCACATCATTGGGACGATGAATACTGCTGATCGGTCTTTGGCTATTGTTGATTATGCTTTACGTCGTCGCTTTGCATTTGTAGATATTATGCCTGATTATGGAGAACGTTTTCAATCTTTTCTTTCCGATCAAGGATTATCCAAAGGAATTATTAGTCATATAAGTGCTGCTACACAAAAGGTTAATAAAAACATTTTTGGCGATATAAATTTGGGAAGTGGTTTTCAAATTGGGCATAGTTATTTTTGTAATTATAATCAATCAGTAAAAGAAGAGAGTTGGTACACTGAAATATTACAATTTGAAATCAAACCACTATTGGAAGAAATCTGGTTTGATGATTTAGAGCAGGTGAATAAAATGATGGAAATTTTAAGCTACTAGTTATGCATATTCCCATTCAAAATATCTACTATCTGCTGTGTTATGCTTGGAATAAATTAGAGGAGCAAGACCAGGCTGCTGTTTCTATTGATGATCAGACCTCCTTGCTTGATCTATTCGCTAAAGTGCTAAATAATGCTACTCGCATTCTTTTGAAAAGAGGAATTGATCGGAGCTATGTAGAGCAGACAACAGAAATTTCTGGGATAAAAGGAAAGCTCGCCATCAGTGAAACCCTTAAGCGAAATATACTTCATCAGCAACGAACCGTTTGTGTTTTTGATGAATTCTCTCCAGACATTCTGACCAATCAAATCCTCGTCAGCACCTTGCGGAAATTAATTCGTGTAAAGCCACTGGATAAAGGTTTGAAATTGGAATCTAGACAGTTATTGTATATGTTTCCGGGGATACGCCCAATCACAATTAAGCCCTCACATTTTAAGCAGATTCGCTTGAACCGTAATAATCGATTTTATCACTTTATTATTAAAGTATGTGAAATCATTCATCAGAACATCTTGCCAGGTGAAGAGGCTGGCACTTATCAGTTTGCAGACTTTACCAGAGATGAACGTAAGATGAATCAATTATTTGAGCATTTTGTGTTTAATTTTTATCGCTTGGAGCAAAATACATATAAGGTAAAGCGAGATAATATTCATTGGCAGTTTGAGACAGAAGATGATTTGTCGAAAAGTCACTTGCCAAGAATGCAAACAGATATTACGCTCATCAGTAATGATGAAAAAATCATTATCGATGCAAAGTATTATAGGGAGACCATGTCCGCTTACTATGGTTCCGAAAAGATCAAATCTGGTAACCTCTATCAATTGTTTAGTTACTTGATGAATCAGGAATCGGATGATCCCAAAACAAAGCGTACAAAAGGAATCTTGCTATATCCGACAATTGAAAAGGAGTATGATTTGAAGTATGCCTTTCGCGACCATCCTATTGAGATTCGAACAGTAAATTTGAATGATGATTGGCGTAGGATTCGGAAGCGTTTATTAGAAATTATTTGAACCGAAATACAACTCTCATGCATTATAAATTATGTCTTCTATTTTTTCTTTTGTTCACAACCATTTTATCAGCCAAAGAATTCAACATCGTTTCCTGGAACGCAAAAGACTTCGGTAAATCAAGAGATGCAAACGAGATGGAAGCGATTGCAAATCTCCTAAAAGGTTATGACTTAATTGCTATTCAGGAAGTTGTTGCTAAAGACCCTGGAGGAGTATCTTTAGTGGTCAGGAGCCGATTAAGGATGATGTGTTTAAGTGTTTGGATGATCGGCCGAGTGTGTTGCAGGCGCGTAGTATTGGTGAGCGGATCATTGCAAAGATGCGGGAGTATGTGGAGGTGTTTGTGCATGGGATGGTGGGGTAGGTGGCTTACTGAAAAGTGATTTTGTACAAAGAAAACTGAATACCAGTTTAAATATACTTACCTGAGAAAACTGCTAGAAATGAGTCTAATCATTTTAAACAGTTATTTAAATGAATCAAATAAAAGCTGCCTATCGGTTGTCAGCAACCTATTCTTCAAAAAGGGATACTCTTCTTGAGGCGCTTCCTTATCACTTTAATGTATTGGATGAAGTAGGCGTCAATGAAAATGCGCACAGTAAAGTATTGGGAAAAATATTGAAATACCAAAGAGCTAAGCGATATGTCCATCTGGAATCTTTTCTAAAATATTTAGGTTTGGAATTGAATGTCCAGCAACCAAAAATTCATGTAGAAAAAGGAAGGATTGATATCAGTATTTATGATAAGGATTATGCTATTGTTATTGAAAACAAAATCCACTATGCTGTAGATCAGCCCAATCAAATAGAGAATTATGTGGAGCGGGTAATCAGCATGGGTTATCCTAGGGTGAAGATCTATGTATTGTATTTGACGAGACATGGATTTAAGACGCCATTGGAAACCAGTATTTCTAAGGAATCAATAGAAAACTTTGGAGATAGGTATATTCCGATTGATTTTGCAAATAATATTGCTCCCTGGCTTAAAGAAGAAGTAATTCCCCTTTGCAAGGAATCTGAAATAGATTTCAGGCAAGGGCTACAACAATACATTAATCACTTGGATAGATTATTATTACTCAAAGAAGATAAATTTTTAGAAATGAATCAAAAGCTAACTGAATTTCTGCGTAATGAATTAGGTATTACTGATACTGTTAAGGACGTTGAGGAAGATCAAGAAAAAATAAAAAATAAGATGGATGAATTGAGGCTGTGTATGGGACATTTAGAAAGCATGCAAAATGGAATCACAGATAAGCTTAGAAAAAATTTTTTGCGGTTGCTATATCGTAATCTTGGAAGCCTTTCTCCTGATTGGGAATGTGTTAGAAGAATTCACAATAAGGTTACAATAGATGAAGCTAATGTAAATAGCTTTGGGTTTAGAATTGACACGCTACAATTTAGAGATACTCAATTGCCTTTTTTAATCGAGATACAAGATAAGAGAAAATTTTTATGTGGATTTCATATTCAAGATGAAGAGTTGAAGAAGGAACTGATCGAATTGTTTACAGAAAGGGGGATAGAGTTAAAGTCAGAAAAAGGAGGCTGGATCGCTTACGATCTACATAAATATGATTACAAAGGTAAAAGACTAGCTTGGTACGTTTATGATATTGGATGGAATGGAGTTTTTGCTGATGAATCAGAAGAGGTAGCAGCTATGTTTTTTGGAGAGGTGCAAAAGGTTTATTCAGTTTGGAAGGAGATATGTGCTTTATAAGATTAGGCTTTAGTGGGGATGAGATTACTACAATTATTATTAATTCAACTAGTTTTAGAAAATGACAAAAGAACAAAAAGAATTCTTACATCTAGTAATCGTCGAACAACAAAGCTACGCCGATGTAGAACAACGATTAAATAAAAAAAGAAAAGATCTCTCATAATGGTGGGAGGAGTTAAAAATTGAGCGAGAAAATCTTTCGAAAATCAGACAAATATGGAAAAAGAAATTCGAAGCAGCCAAGCTAAACGATTACGATAGTTTTTACGCATTTAAAGATTGGTATGAAAAAACGAACAGAGCCTGTCATTATTGTAAAATCACCAAACCGCAGCTAGACGAGCTTTGGGATATGGATTCCAAATTAACGACACGTAAAAGAGGTCGAGACTTAGAAATTGAAAGACTGAAACCGAAATTGAATTATGATGTTATTGAGAATTTAGTCTTTTGTTGTTATTGGTGTAATAATGCCAAGACAGATACATTTACTGTGAAAGAATTTGAAGAAGTTGGAAGGGTTATTAAAAACATTTGGAAGGAAAGGTTGAAAAAATAATATCATGCAAGACATAATAGGAGACATCCACGGCCACGCCAAAACCCTAACCCAACTCCTAAAAACCCTAGGCTACAAAAAGAACAAACAAGGAGCCTTCCACCACCCAACTCGAACAGCCATCTTCGTAGGCGACTTCATAGACCGCGGCCCAATGATCCGAGAAACCCTCGAAATCGTACGCCTAATGATGGAAGTAGGCTCCGCAAAAGCCGTCATGGGCAACCACGAATACAATGCCCTCTGCTATCACACGACCAATCCGCAAGGAGTTCCACTTCGCTCCCATACCGACAAAAACACACATCAACACGAAGCGACTCTAAAAGCATTTGAGCAATACCCAGAAGACTGGAAAGCTTACCTCAAGTGGTTTATGGACTTACCATTATGGTTAGAAGAAGAAGCATTTAGAGTCGTACATGCTACCTGGGACAGCGATGCCATAAACGAAGCAAAACAAAAATGGCAAAGCAATAAACTAAACGCAGCAACACTCCAATCCTCTGCTATCGAGAATTCCTGGGATTACAACTTCATCGAACTAATCCTAAAAGGAAAACAGATCGAACTTCCCGACGGTCAATTCTTTCACGACAAAGACGGACACCGAAGAACAGAAGTCCGTACCCAATGGTGGAAATCTCCCGTCGGTTTAACTTATGCTGAATATGGACTGGGAGCTGATAATTGTGCTATACCACTTAGTCAGGAGCACCAACAAATTATTCCTTATCCTGAAGTAGATGACAAGCCTGTTTTTATTGGACATTATTGGTTGCGGGGTGCGCCTCGATTGCAGAGTCCGCTGGTTTGTTGTACGGATTATAGTGTGGCTAAGGGTGGGGCTTTGGTGGCTTATCGGTGGAGTGGGGAAGTGGTTCTAGATGCTCGAAATTTTGTGTTTGTTTGAACTCTTAACTACAGATTGTAATTACCAATAAAATGAATTACTTTTATCATTGAATTAAGTTAAGTTCAAAAATTTCTAACAATGTCTTTATTTCGTTAAAAGAGTCCTATCTTTAGTTTCTCTTAATGCCAGTATTCTGCGGCACATTCTATCTATGTGAAAATTTATCAGAAGGGAGTTTTAGCTCCAACGAAATTATATTTAAATTTCGTTTTAACTCTATGCACCTATCAGACATAAGTGGTGTGCATATCTATGTATGGTATCTACTTATGTTATAAAAAATTTATATAATGGAAAAGAATTCGCACAAGCTTCTAAGCCTTAACCAAATATTTCAAGGAAAATACTTTGTAATACCAGATTATCAAAGAGGATATTCCTGGGAAAAACAGCATAGAGAAGATCTTCTAGATGATCTGGCACAAATAGAAGCGGGAACGTTTATGCATTTTACAGGAACGATTGTAGCTGCTTTATCTGAAAATTCAAAAGATCATTACGAAATAGTAGATGGACAACAGCGTCTAACAACTCTAGTTATTTTAATTTCTGTTCTTCATCAAAAAATAGGGGATCATGATGGTATGAAAAATAACTTTCTTTATAGTGGAGAGGAAGCTGGGAATACTATCTATAAATTAACTTTGAACAGAGATCTGCATGATTTTTATGTAGAGTTTATTAAGTATGGTAAGCTAAAGTTAGCAAAAGAGACAACAAAGTCTAAAAGAAACTTAAGAGAGGCATATCAGCAGTTTGAGAAATGGGCTAACAAAAAGAAAACTCCAGAATTAAAGCAATATTATAACTTAATCACAATGCAATTGGGTTTTATTTTCTATACTCCACAGAACTCAAGAGAGATAGGGATTATGTTCGAAGTAATTAACAATAGGGGAAAGAAATTGAGTGAATTAGAGAAGGTTAAAAACTATTTGGTGTATTTAGCTACTAAATTTGATCTAAAAGATTTAGAAAATACAATTTTAAACTCATGGGGTACAATTTTATCAAACCTTAGTTCTATTGGTTGGCATACAAATCAAAACGAAGATGCATTTCTAAAAAATTGCTGGATTGTTTTTGAGAATCCAACAAAAAAGATAAGTCATCATGTATATGACAACCTGAAGAAATCTTATCCATCTGAAAAGGCAGTTGAAAATTGGGAAAAATTAGATGACTTTGTGTCATTTATGGTTAAGGCCTCGGAGTCAATCAAAGGTTTATATCTTAATAATGAAAGTGGTGTTCGACTTCATATTTCACAACATCCGAATATCGCTTCCATCTTGCCTGCATATCTTGCCATTGATATAAAACTAGAAGATGGGGAAGAGAAAAATAAATGTCTCTCTCTCCTTGAAAAGCTAAATTTTAGATTTTATGTTACTGGAATTGCTAAAAGGTCTGATTCAGGTCAGAGTGATATGTTTTGGTTTGCTCATCATTTCTATAATAAATTTGGGGAAATAACCTATACAGAAGATGAAGAAGATGAAGAAGATGAAGTGATTAATGCTGAATGGATGCTTAATAAAATGACTTACTTTATTGAGGATTATGCTAATGACACAAGTTTTATAAGATCTCTAACTTTGGATAAAGATGAATCAGGTCACTACATAAATTGGCAAGGATTGAAATATTTTTTATGTTGTTATGAAGTTGAATTAGCAGAGAAAAAAGGAAGAAGTTTTGATATAAGACAGGCACTCTCATCTAGAAAAACAGAGTCTAAAAATGACTTTTATCATAGAGAACATATTTGGGCTATTAAAGAATATACTTTACGGAACGACTCTAAAAAATTAGACATAAATAAGAGAAGGCTAGGCAATTTTGTTTTGCTCAAAGAGGTACTTAATATTAGAGTGTCACAGAAGCCAGTGATGGATAAAATTGGAATGTATAGGTTGGATTCTAAAGAGGATTTAAACACTAGAATGTTATTGGAATTACCTAAAATGTGGGATGATATATATGAGCAAGAAGCTACGCATTGGGGGCGTAAAACTAAAAATTTTCACCATAGTGTTATTCAACAATTCATTGATCATCGTGAACAAAAATTAATCAATTTTGCAATTACACGCTGGAGGGTGGATGAATTAGATAGAAAAGCTATGGAGGTAACAGTTGATAGTTTTGCGGAAGGGAATGAAGTGTTTCGAGCTGTTTATGATAAAGAAAAAGAAGAGGTGGCTTTTGATGATTAAGTAAGGAGTAACTAAGTTTATTATTCTATCCAAATACAATGAATAATCATCAGGACGGTGAGAGTAAAATTTTTATTAGAGATGAATTATCCGGAGGGGAAGCGATCGAGATTAGGTCCTATCAGTTGTCGGTTATTAATCGGACTTTGTTTGCTGCTCCTTTTGACGCTGAGCGAACTTTGTCTGAGATATTTGAGGAAACGAAGTGTAATTTGATGGAAGAACTAAATAGAATATTGCTAAGCTAAACTTTGTAAGTATTAATGTTAAAAAATATAAGAACTTACCAAGTAATAGTTGTAAAAACAAAAAAAGCAATTATATTGATGTTGTAAAATGTAAATTTATATGTTTGATTGGATACTTTCTTGGTTCTTTTTATTGTTACTGCCAATTTTAGGCGTAGCAATAATTTTCCTTTCACTTCTTGAAGAGCACAAGGTTAGACTGATTATATTAGAAAATAAAAAAATCGACTATAAATTTAAAAAGCTTATCCGATTGTTCTACTATATACCACCCGCCAAGAAGATCTACTTCCCCTCCTAATTTTATTTTCTCATTTTGAATTAAAAACAGGCCTTGAATTTTGTTAGCTCAAAATTTCAAATAGCCTATTCTATGATTTTTTTAAACATCATTTAAAATGATTAAAATTAATAAGGCTGATATACGAGTCATGAACTTAGACTTTAACAATAATCTTTCTATAGGAAGTGAGGAGCTAGATGTTTCTTTAAATATTCAAAGGGCAAGTGTTATTCTTGACAAGCAAAAGATTAAGATATTCGCAAGTCCAAATATTCAAATTGATTATTTAAATTATGATCCATTTGAGGGTTCATGGGGGAAACCTCTCAATCCAGAACACGAACTGCAGAAAGTTATGAAGAAAGACTTTCTGGAAATCAAAAATTGGATTAAGGAATCCAGAAGAATTAAATAATTTTAATAAACTTAAAAATAATAATTATGGCAAAATCGAAGCCGAGACCAAATAATGGTCCAAGTACTAAACCTGGTAAACCTTCGGGTAAAGGCAGAGGAAATAATCCTCCGAAACCGAAGGCAAAAAGGTAAAATGAAGGGGCAGTCTTTTTTGTCTGCCCCTTTGAAAAATCAATTTCACAGAAAATATATTATTCATACAATTCACCGAAACTTCTTACAAGCCCGATAACTTATCACCTGATAATCTAAACAGGAAGAGATAAAGTCATGATTGGTTAATTTCTTTTACATCTATGGAAAATATTTGTTATTTTTGAAGAATCTATTTGAACTGAAATACAACTCCTATGCGTTATAAATTATATCTTCTATTCTTTCTCTTATCCACAACCATTTTATCAGCCAAAGAATTCACCATCGTTTCCTGGAACGCAAAAGACTTCGGTAGATCAAGAGATGCAAACGAGATGGAAGCGATTGCAAACCTCCTAAAAGATTATGACTTAATTGCCATTCAGGAAGTTGTTGCTAAAGACCCTGGAGGAGTGCAAGCGGTTGCGCGACTAGCCGCTGCGCTAAGTCGTAAAGGTGCAGATTGGGATTACATCTGTAGCGAAGCGACTCGCAGTCCTAGTGCTCATATTAGTGAGCGTTATGCTTTTGTTTGGAAAAAACATCGAGTCAAAATGAAAGGGAAACCAGTATTGTTGACTGAGTTGGAAAGTGAAGTTCATCGAGAACCATTTGTGGGGCAATTCGAAGTTGGAGGTGAGAAATTATCTATTATTAATTACCATTCTCGAACGCATAATGGAAGTAATGATGAACGTTTTGAGATACAACAAATTTCAAAATGGATCAAAAAA
>Ga0114957_1000719_pt1 | contig 40876 bp, 40 predicted proteins | sample BantaG_FD_87175 | JGI IMG/M metagenome (GOLD analysis project Ga0114957, IMG submission 87175) | Marine algal microbial communities from Bantry Bay, Ireland - BantryBay_4 metaG | ecosystem: Host-associated > Algae > Red algae > Unclassified | place: Bantry Bay, Ireland | collected 2014-11-21
TATAAGAAAACAATAACTTGAATTATTAGCAGTCAAATTTAAAAAAGTTGAAGTGAAGCAAGGTTAGTATTTAAAGAGTTTTGAGATCTTATCCACCACGAAGCGAGGACATTCAAAAGTTCTTATTGCTTGACTAATGGTGGAGATGACAAGGATCGAACTTGCGACCTCTTCACTGCCAGCGAAGCGCTCTCCCAACTGAGCTACACCCCCACAGAATTCTCTAAAATATACAGGACTTCTGCGTAGTTATCAAGATTGTTATGCTTTTCATAACCTTTTAAAAGAATCTCACACTTAGTTTTCATTGAAGTGAGAATAAGTTCCCTTCTTACTGGAGTTAAAGTTCGATTTTTTAAAATCCAATTCATTGACTTAATTCTATAATAATCCATCGCCTTAAATTTTCGAGACAACTGATCTTTATGGCCGCCATACTTTATAATTAACTCATCTTCGATGAAACCAACCTTGTAAAGCGATGTCACTTTAAGCCAGAGGTCATAATCCTCGCATACTGGGAAATCTTCTCTAAAGCCTCCAAGCTCATTTATTAAGCTCTTCTCTAGGCAAACAGTTGAACAACCAATCAAGCAAAGCTCTATTGATCTTTCAAACAAATCACCTCCACCTTTTGTATGCTTATTCATTTTATTTACTCGCTTAGAGTTTCTTACCCAGCGCTCTTGTCCATAAACTAAGCGAGCTCCAGGGTTTTCTTTTATCCAACGATATTGCTTCTCAAGTTTTTGTGTCATCCACTCATCATCACTATCTAAGAAACAGATCCAGTTAGCATTTGCATTCGCAACGCCCACATTTCGAGCAACACTCACCCCCGAGGGTTCTTCAGGCTTGATAGTCTTAAAGACCTGAAGATCTTTTATAGTATCAAGATACGTTTGTGTCTCATCACTTGAGCCATCATCAACAATGATAAGCTCAAAGTCTTTAAAACTTTGATTCAAAACAGAGTCTATCGCTCTCGACAGAACATGCCTCCGATTAAATGTAGGGATAATGACACTAAAAAAAGGTTTACTCATAAAACTTTTGTAAAGTTGTTGTGACTTTTTCCCAATGTTCAAAGCGTTGATAGTTTTCTTCAGCTTTTTGAACACACTCTAAGATTTCATCTAATCTTTCTTTTGTCTTTGGGCCCGAAAGAATCGACTTCATTCGTTTTGCATGTAAGTTAAAACTTACTGCTAAATCAATATAGCGAATACCATCAGGAAGAAGTTCTTTCGTTTCTTCAACCAGTTGAACTTTTTTTTCAACATCAGTTTTTTTCCACCAAGGAGCTTTTTTTCTACAATCCACATCATCAAAAACTCTGTCTACTTTATATTTGCCTGTAAGAACTCCTTTATCTAAAGTTCCCCAGCTCATAAAATCAATATTTGACTCATCTAAGTAATCAAATATTTCATTTTCAACTGCGCGATTAAAAAGGTTGTACTCACTTTGAACAACTTCAATTTTCGTCACCTCTTTTGCCTTTTCAAGCTCACCTAGATTTGTATTACATAATCCAATGTGACGAATAATTCCTTTTTCTTTGTACTTCTCTAAAACTTCTAAAGGCCTTCGAATATCTACTTTCTCATCTGGCCAATGAATCATATACAAGTCGATGTACTCCGTATTGAATGATTTAAGACTTTGTCTAAGCATTTTATCTGTCGACTTAGGATCATTGGTCATATTCACTCGCTTAGTATCATGCCAATCAACTCCAGACTTTGAAATAAGAGTCACTTGATCTCGAACACTTTTAAGTGCTTTTCCCATACGTTCTTCTGATGAACCAAAGCCATATATAGGAGCTGAATCAAAAACTCTGACTCCTCGCTCAAATGCGTACTCTAAAAGAGAGATAGAATCTTGCTCGCTTATGTGCCCAAAACCATATCCACCGCCTTCTCCACTAATGGCCGCTCCTCCAAAGGCAAATGGAAACAATTCTTTACCTAAAAACGTTCTTTTCATTTGAAAGACTCCTCATTCAGTTGTAGAAACCAAACATGCAATTATTAATATTTGCTCACCGAGGTGAGGCCCAAGTATTTCTTAAAAACCTCGATTTGTCATTGGAGAGAACTTCTTTTGGTGAAGTCTATAAGAATGATAAATTGATAGTATTGATAACTGGAGAAGGCCTGCAAAACGCGAGTGAAATGACGAGTGCTTGCTTAGGTTTTTTTGCAGGAATTACTGAAGTACTCAACATGGGAATATGCGCAGGTCTAAGTGCTGATTTAAAGAAGTTCGACTTACTACCCGTGAGAACAGTCTATGCATACGACTCTACATTTAAGTTCAAATCTTTTACAAGCTCTCAAGTTTTAGCAACACATGACTGTGTCAGTGCCTCTCAAAGAGTAACGCAAAAAACTCAAAAGGAAGCTTACTTCCAAATCGCTCCTTTAATTGATAGAGAACTTTGGGCAATCGCTTCTTGCTCTCAACGCTTTAAGAAAAAATGGAGTTCAGTTAAAATTGTCAGTGATATTCTTGATGAGCAAACAGACTGCCAAGATATCTTTGAGGATGCATTAGAGTTTTCATCTAAACTTTTTCAATACTTTCAACAAATGAATAAGGACTCAAACACTTCTTCTCAGAGTCAAAGTGAAATAGAACATTTAGAATCACTTGGATTCTATTTTACTTTCAGTCAAAAAAGTAAAATCTCTAAATTAATAAAATCGATCATGACCTCTCAATCTTTACGCTTTCAAGATCTTCTTCAAAACTTCTTAGAAAAAAACAATGACCTCCAAGACATGACAGGTAAGCAACAGAGTAAACATCTAGAACAATTCCTCCTTCAAATCGCAAACCCTATTGAGTGGAAAACTAAAAACAAACTTAACAAACTACTTGAGAATAAAAATCTAAAAATCAATTTTGATTCAAGTCTTGAAAAAGAAGAGATTAACTTCCAAGGAATCATTAGAAATATCAGTGATCTAGAAAAACTCTCTCAAGAGATTAAAAAGATTCCGTTTAAAGATTTTGTTTCTATTCTCAATGGAAAAATCTAAAAGATGTTTAAACAAATCTACATAGAAAGAGACATTAAAAACTCTTCTTACGCACAAAACATTTTGAAGAAGTTCCCTAAAATTCCCGTGATTGAAATTAATTCCTACGATGAAGTTTGGGGTAAGTTTAAAAAACCTTATCTTCAAAAACGGACAAACCTCAATTTGTTTATCGCAAGAAAAAAAGGACAAATAGTCAAAGAGGCGCCTGAGGCCTACGGTCAAAAAGGTGAGCCTCATTATTACTTCATTCATGCTTACAATTGTATCTATGAATGCCAGTACTGCTTCTTACAAGGATACTTCCATACTCCTGACATTGTCCTCTTTGTAAATCATGATGAAATTTGTGAACAAATCGAAGGAATCTTAAAAGAGCAACCCAACGCCTGGTTTCATGCTGGTGAATTTAGCGACTCCCTCGCACTGTCTCAAGTCACAAATGAGCTTCAAAGTTACTTTGACCTTTTTAAACAATATCCCGAAGCAAAATTAGAATTAAGAACGAAATCTGCTAATATTTCTGCTCTAAAAAAACTAGAACCACTAGGAAATGTATTTGTGAGTTTCTCTCTCTCAAGCGAAAGAAACTCTAAAGAATTTGATCTTAAAACTCCAAGCACTTTAACTCGGCTAAAAGTGATGAAAGAATTAGCCAAACAAGGCTTCCAAATAGGAATTCATCTTGACCCTATTATTTACTCTCCCGAGCTTAAAAATGAATACTCTTCACTCATCTGTTTAATGAATGAGATCCCAAAATCAAGTATTCACTATATTTCAATAGGTGTTGTTCGTTATACAAAAGACGTGTACAGGCAAGTTGAAATGAATTACCCAGACTCCAAGCTCACCTCAGGTGCTTATACAAAGAGCTTTGATCAAAAAGTTCGTTATTCAAGGCCGATGAGATCTTGGATTTTAAATACTGTTGAGGAACTTCTTCTTGAGCACGGTTATAAACACAACAAGATTTACAGATGCATGGAGCTGTAAATTTTTCATACTCGAAAGACTTATACTTTTAGGTAATGCTATCCTTGAAAAAAATTTAAAAGGATTCAAATGAAAACACTAACAATTTTAATCTCTCTTATTTCTTTAAACCTTCTCGCCTCAGATCATTTTTTTAAATGCAAAGATATTAATGCAATCTTAATCGAAGATTCTTTCCAAGGCCGTGTACAACCAAATGTCCGGACTGAATATTATCTGTCTGTCTCACAAGTAAATAACTTTGCCCGTTTACAAATTGAAACGACTCCCACTGCGAATGATGCCCGAGTTATCGAGATGAAAACCTACAGAAATAACCCTTCAGTCTTTTCTTATGACTCTCAGGAGCTAGATGAAAGATTTATGTTCAAGCATGTTTCTGGTGGAGTTGGAATTTTAAGAAAATCTAATTTCTCAGGTTCTGAAGTTCTTCAAGATTTAATCTGTCGGTTAAACTAAAAAAGGTACCGATAAGCTCCATAACCTTTTTCCAACTTTAGTATTTATGATGGAATCAACAAAGACTGAGACTATTTACTCAAAGTGGGGAGAAATTACAATCCAAAAGGATTTTGAGAACTTAACCTTTCGAGTCACGCCTTGTGGCTTTATCTCTCCCGATCTCATTAAAGAAACACTGAGACAGGCAACATCTTTTGCTTGTGAATTAAAAGGTCGTCCATGGACTTACCAAGTAAACATTGATCAAGTAAAAATGATACATCCTTTTAATTTTTACTATTTACTCAAAATTAAAAAAATCCCTCATTTAAAACAATATAAAATTCAAACACAATCTCGTTTCAAGCAAGCAATTATTAATTTATTAGGGTAAAAAATGATGAATTTTGGTTGCGGAGGCTGGATTCGAACCAACGACCTTCGGGTTATGAGCCCGACGAGCTACCAGACTGCTCCACTCCGCGTCAAATTATAGCCAATTCTAGATTATTTGGCCTAGAAAGTCCAACGATAATATTTCTAAACTTTTCCCCAGACCCACCGATAAAATATTTACAACTTCTACAGGGAACAAGCAGGTATGAACGATTTCAAGTTTGATCAAACAATGACCATTAAATTAAATACAATGGGGCTTACTGAACAACATAAACGATTAATCAAAGCGATAAATATCTACTTATTAGAAGTTCTAAATGCTGAGGAGGAAGATAACTACTTTCACCATACGAATGAAGTTATTAGATTAGTTTCTGCTATTGTAAAACAATCACACTTTCAAACATTTGTAGGAGACTGTGACCCAATCCCCTACGCTGAGCAGGCCCTTGAAAGCGCCTTTGATGAGGTTCGCGAAAAAATTTATGGTCGAGAAATAGACGTTTTCGACAATTGAGTTTCTTCTGCATTTAAAGCAGCTACAACTCGTTCTTTTTCTAAGTCTTTTCGTCTTTGAATAGTATCGTTATAGTTTTCTTTTTTAAAGATTCCAAATTTTTCAGAATTTGCGACTTCACCTCGTCTAGATTTAAACTTATCGCGCTTTCTCTTTGAAACACTTTTCTTGTGAGAAACATATTCCATTTTACGATGAATTTTGATTCCATCTCTATCAAGACCAATTAATTTGAAAATCTCACCTTTAGTGAATAGTCCATATTTCCCAGGCTTGATTCCATCTAAGGATAATCCACCAATAGCAACTCTCTTTAGTTTATCAATTGTGAGGCCACATGCTTCACAAATTCTTCTAATTTCTCTATTTTTTCCTTCATTCAACCTAAACTCTAGCCAAGTTTTTGTTTGAAATTGCTTAAGAACTCTAACAGATAGAGGCTTTAAAAGTTCACCTTCTGAACGAATCCCCTGTCGTACCTTTGTAAGGATCTTCTCATTTAAAATTCCAAAAACCTTAACTTCATAGACTTTTGTCACTTCATAACTGGGGTGGAGGATTTTATTTGAAAACTCACCATCATTAGTCATGATCAAAAGACCTTCTGAAAGATAATCAAGTCTTCCTACGGGATAAACTCTTGTCTTGATTCCTCGGCATATATCAACAACCGTTTCTCTCCCCTCTGGATCACTCACTGAAGAAATAATACCTCTAGGCTTATTTAAAACAGCATAGATTTTATCAACACTATCGCGATCAATAACTTCACCTTTAACTTGAACTGTATCTTCCACTGGGTTCACTTTCGAACCAAGTTCATTAACAACTTCTCCGTTAACCGTGACAACGCCTTCAACAATTAAGTCTTCGGCCTTTCTACGTGAAGTAACTCCACAATCTGCAATGTACTTTTGTAATCTCATAGGTTTCATTTTGTCCTCCCGACAATATAAATGTTGTGACGATCTAAATCTTTAGTCGTCTTCTGATTCAGTGTTTTCTACCGCGCCAAGAGCTTCTTGTACACGTTTAATTTCATCCATATGTAAATTTTCTTCATCTTCCCCTTCGCTAAAGAAGTCTTGAGATGATTTAATATCGTCAAATGCATTATCAAGTAAGCGCTCTAACTCCTCAGGATCACTAAAGAGTTGCTGCTCTTGAGTCTCTAGAGTTTCTTCTTTCGCCTCAATTTCAACGGGTTCTTGCTCCGTCGTTTCTGGAGAGAGCTCTTGGAGTTCATTCTCATTTTCTAATAAAACTGGCTCGGTTTTCTCGACAAAGTCTTCTAACAGCTCAAAACCTGTTTTACTTTCTTCATCTTTAGATTTTTTCTTAGACTCTTGTTTAAGCTCATCAGTAAACTCTGTTCCTGTCCGAATGGCCCTAACTTGTTGCTGGATTCGATCAAGTTCTTCAATTTCATCAAACATAAACTTTTCTTTATCTACTTTGACGAGTTCTCTAATATCTTCAATATCACCAACACTATTTTGCTCTACCAGCTCCATCAACTCACCCATACTTGGTAGTTCATCGAGTTCACTTAATTCAAACAATTCAAGAAAATCACGAGTTGTTCCATAAGTTGCAAGCCTTCCTGCTTCATTTGATTTTCCGGCAACCTTAACTAACGCCTTATCAATTAGACCTCTAATTAAGTGAGCACTATCTACTCCTCTCATTTGATCAATATCAAGTTTGGAAATAGGTTGTTTAAAAGTAATAATCGCTAAAACCTCTAAGGCCAAAGGACTCAGGCTGATAACAGGTGCCTTATAGAGGTTTTGAAGTATTTTAGAGTAAGCCACTTTAGTTCTCAGTTGGTAGCCTTGCGCAACTTCAACTAACCTCATTCCATGTTCAGGAGCTTCTAGGCGAGCTTGAATCTTCTCTACTTCAGATTGAATTAATCGAAGAGGAATATCAGCATCAATTGCTTTTTTTATTTTTTGAATGTTAAGAGGTCTATCACTCATGTAGATGAGAGCTTCGATTGCTCCACCAAGACTTTCTTCAGTCAAGCCAGAGCGCTCCTTCCAAAGATTTTCTTTTTCTATGAGCTCTAGCTTTTCACTATCAATATTCCACTCCTGAAGAAGTTGCTCTTTAGCACTTTCATTATTTTCATTCATTTCGATGACCTGTTTTTTTTCTTCTTCCATAATTTACCTGGCTTAATGTACCTGAATTGCTTCATCAAGGTTTTCGACTAACTCACTACTATCTTCTTCTTCATCATCAAAACCATCTGCCTTATCGACATCGAGGTTTTCAATGCTCTCTACGACATCAACGTAAATCCCTGAATCTTTCGTTTGGAAAACTTCAACTTTTTTAAGTCTTGCAAGCTCAAGTAGAGAAATAAAAGTCATTACAATATCTTGTAAGCTTTCACTCTCATCACTTCCAAGAAGCTCCGTAAAATCAAGCCTCTTTCCTGCTTGTAGCTTTGCTTTTAAAGATAAAAGCTTCGATTTGATCGAGTGCCTATCTTTAGCAATGACTTTAAACTTTCTGGTCTCTCTTCTGAGAATATCAATCATAAACTTTGTCAGCTCTTCTTTTTCAACATCTTGGAAGCTAGATCGAAAGTGTTCTTTCTTATCAAGTTTCGGTCTTACAAAAGTATCAAACCCAAGTCTTGCTTTTCCCCAAAGTACTTGGCTAAGTTTTTGGAATTTCTCTAACTCTTTAAGCCTTGCAATTAGTTCTTCTTCCGAAAGAATATTTAACTCACCATCGGCTTCTAATCTTAACTTCTGGTCATCATTAACACTTTTCAAGGACTTTAAATGAATAAGTGTTGAGGCCATATAAAGGAATTCACCGGCCACATCAAAGTTTAGGTCCTTCATTTTATTTAGATAGTCTAGGTATTGCCCTGTAATTTCTGTCAGATTGAAATTATTAACATCCATTTCTTCACGTTGAACAAGATAGAGTAACAAGGCCAATGGACCATCAAATTGATCTATTTGAATTGTAATTTCTCTATTAAGCATAAGCCCCTTAACGCAACGCAACTACAATTTAGATGTAGCACTCCCATCCTAGATGAATAAAACGATTTTCTCAACTACTGAAAACTGACAAACTCTCAGTCAGAAGCAGAGTTTAGCTCAAAATTGTGACAAAGAAGTTCACTAAGTACTCGGACATAATAAAGAAGGGTTGAAAGATTCTTCCTAGGATATGAACTCCAGCAAAACTGAGAATCATTAATCCATAGAAGATATAAATTAAATACTGGGATAGCTCTTCATATTTTCTTAACGCGTTGTAACTTAAGCGTGAAGCCAGCATTTTTGATCCGTCAAAACCTGGAAATGGTAATAGGTTAAATGCCGCCAGAACTACATTGATGATCAATGAGTAATTTACAATTTGGACAAACATCCCCTTCTTAATAGTAAAAAGAGTTGGTCCCATTTTCGTATAAATAAGAGCTAGTGCAAAAGCTGAAATAATGGCCATCATTATATTGGAAAGCGGTCCCGCAAAGCTGACCCAAAAAAGACCTTTTTTAAAATCGCTAAAATTCCTAGAATTCACAGGGACAGGCTTGGCCCAACCAAATACTCCCCAACCTAAGGCCACACAAACAAGCGGGAAAACAACAGTTCCAATCGGATCAATATGATCAATTGGATTCATCGTTAATCTTCCGGCCCTTTCAGCAGTATCATCTCCAAACTTCTTGGCCACATATCCATGAGCAAATTCATGAATAGTGATTGCAAAGAGTAAGCCTGGTAAAGCCTGGGCAATTTGAAAGATAAGAGCTTGAAAATCCATAATAAATACATAAATATCATTTCGTAGACTATTGTGTAAACATCCAATTAAAAGTGAGTAAATGAAAAGAAAAGTTCAAGTTGTTATCCTAAATGAAAGTGAAGACCACTCTATAGAGATTTTAGTTTTTAAAACAAATAGAGAACGTGGCTCTTTTTGGCAAAACGTTACAGGTTCTGTTGAACATAATGAGAACTTTGACCAAGCTGCGATTAGAGAACTCATTGAGGAAACTGGAATAGATAGAAAGCTTGCTAAAAAGTCTATTAAAACCTTGGAGTCAGAGTTTTTCTTTACGGATCGAAAAGATAGAAAGGTTCAAGAGAAAGTTTACTACTGCCTTGTCCCCAAGTGGGATGTCATCATGTGTGATGAACACACAAAGTTCAAATGGATGGACCCTCAAGAAATCCCTCGCGACTTCTATAAATACGAATCTAATTATCAGGCAATGAGTAAGGCTCTTATTGCATTAGAAAACGAATAATTCTGAATACTTAGATAGAGCTTAAGCAAATTTTTCTCTCTCTACTAGTCGCATTTGAGCTTCCAGCTCCTTACTCCGTTAAGAATTTACTTTAAGAAAGTAACTTTTTTGCAACAAAAACAGGGGAGCAGGCGTGGCAGTAAACAGCAGAAAATATAAGAGAAATGAGACCGAAAATAATGTGTTATTTCAAAAGCTTGGAAATCGCTGGTATGTATTTACTGAGCAAGATGGAGAGATTATCTATTCAGCAATGCCTGAAGGCGTCGACCCAAGAAATACAAAACTAGAGCTTTATAATGTAATTGAAGACCATTTAGACAAAGTTCGTACCAATATCAGAAAACTAAACGTTTAATCCTAGCACTACCTATACTATTAAATAGCGAAGTGCTATAGATTGATGTGTGAGCGACAATCTTAAAAACCTAAAAATAGAACATTCCCCTATTGCTCTTAATCGAACTTATCAAGAGAGCTTTGATTACAAACATAATAACCCTTATCACGATAGGCTATCTCAATTTAGTGACTTTGTTCTCAGGGATAAAGAAGCTGAAAAACTAAAAGGATGTTGGAGAGAAAGTGCTTTTAAGAACGAGTTTTCAAAGCTTGTTGTTGAAGTTGGCTCAGGCTACGGACAGTTCATGATTGATTATTCACAAGAACATCCTGATGTGAATTTCATAGGCTTGGATTATAGATTCAAGCGAAGCTTTCAACTTGCGAGAAAGCTCAGTAAACTCCCCCATCAAAACTTTAAATACTTAAGGGCCAAAGGAGAGCGACTCTCTTTTCTTTTTGATAGCAATGAGGTTGATCAATTATTTTATTTCTTCCCTGACCCTTGGCCTAAACAACGCCATCATAAAAAAAGGTTATTTCAAAAACCATTTCTCCAAGATTGCAAAAAAGTACTCAAAAAAAATGGTGCTCTCTTTGTAAAAACTGATCATGATGAATATTTTGATTGGATGATCAAAATGCTAGAGAAAAATACCGATTTAAACTTCAGTCTTATTGCAAAAACTTATGACCTTCATAATGATCAAAATGAAGATTTAGAAATATTAAGAACTTACCAAACTAAATTCGAAAAACTTTTTATCTCTCAAGGAAAAAAAATAAAGGCCCTGCTCATTCATGCAAGTTGAAGAGTTTAAAAACCATATTAAAAGTATTCCCATTTCCCAAGTCATTGGAAACTTCCTACCTCTTAAAAAAAGAGGTGCCAACCATGAAGCTGTATGCCCTTTTCATGACGACAGTAACCCTTCTCTGAAAATTAATGATTCAAAAGGAATCTATAAATGCTTTGTCTGTTCAGAAGCCGGCGATGCAATTCGTTTTGTTGAACAATACAAAGGTTTTACTTTTTTAGAAGCTCTCAAAGCATTGGCTGAAATCTTCCAAATTCAACTGGATCTCAAAAAGAAAAAGCAAAACCCAGAGTTCACAACGGCTTTAAGAGTTCTAGACAGTGCTTCAAAATTATACTTTCAATATGCACAAAAGACTGCACCAGAGCCTTACACTACTTTTCTCAAAAGCCGACTTCTTAGTGATGAAACGCGTGATAAGTTTCTTATTGGCTTTGCTCCTGACGGAAATATTCTCACTAAATACTTACAGGCCAAAGACCAAGAGAACCCTAAGGTTAATATTTTAAGCGTTGCGATGAAGATTGGTATCATAAGAGAAGGTCATAGTGGCCCATATGACACCTTTAGGTCTCGTATTATGTTCCCCATTTGGGACCAGTATGGTGAAGTAAGAGGCTTTGGTTCAAGAACAATTAAGGCCGAACAACAGCCTAAGTACTTAAATTCTGGGGAATCCTTTGTCTTTGAGAAGAAAAAACTCTGTTTTGGTCTCAATTTTGCAAAAAATAGTATTAGAGAAAAGAAACGAGTCATACTCACGGAAGGGTACATGGATTCAATTATGCTACACCAGGAAGGTTTTGAAGAAGCGGTTGCGGTTATGGGAACAGCAATGACACAAGAGATGGTTAACACTATCTCTCATGTCACTTCTAAGGTTTATTTATGCTTTGACAATGATCAAGCTGGAATAAAAGCTTCTGATCGAGCAAGCGCAATGTTCTTAGGAACAGGTAATTTGTGTAAATACATAAATCTTGCTCCTCATAAGGACCCCGATGACTTTCTTAAAAGTGAAGGAAAGATTACTTTTATGAAACGTCTTGATGACTCATTAAGTCTCATTGATTTAAAAATCGAGAAAACACTCTCTCAAAAGTTTGGAGAAAATACAGATCTCAAAATAGACGCACTGCACACTGTTTTTGACATGCTCTCCCCCCTTGGTAAGGACATCAAGGCCTTGGAAAGAATCGCTTCCACTTCAAAAACTTTGGGCTTAAAAGTCAGTCCCGAAGACGTTTCCCAGTCCTATGAGGATTTTCTTAGAGAGAAAAAAGTAAAAACTCCAGTTCAACTCAAAGCTGCTCGACCTAGCTCACTTGTGGTTCAAAATGAAGTCCAACAGCAAGCAAAAAGCATACCAACTCAAGAAGAAAAGATTTCTAAAACAGATCGATTAATCCTTCAAAGTTTATTCCAACATAGGCAAGTTTTTGACCTTTCAGAGTTTACTGAAATATTGCCATTTGCCTTAAATCACAATATCTTAAGCTTTGTTAAGCAATGGAGTCAGCGCATTAATACTATCGAAGCGCAAGATGGCCAAGTGAAAGAAATTCTTTCTGATATTTTTTCAAACGAAAACTATTCAGAAAATTTTATTAAATTTGTCTACTCATGTTTGTTTAATAATAAGTTCCCAAAAAAGGATGACGAAGAAAAAGTACTTGAAGAATTGAAACGTAAACTTAAACGAAGATGGCTTCCTCTAAAAAAAGATCACCTTGCGCTTAAGCGTTCATCAATGACACAAAAAGAAGAAATTCAGAAAATTGATGATGAGATAAGTAAATTAATAACCGAATATAAAAATTTTTAAAAAAGACTGGAGTAAAACCAATGGTACAATTAGAAAAATTTTTCGTCTCTAGAGATTTTAACAAGCTCCTTTTAAAAGGACAGGAACAATCTTACCTTACTCCAGAGCAAATCAACGACTGCATTCCCGCTGACATAGTAGCTCCCGCTGAGCTCGATATCATTTTAGTTAAGATCGAGGCAGCAAGAATTACTATTCAATTTGAAGGTCTAGATGAAGAGCATGAAGGTCAATCTCAAACGGACTTAATTGAAGAGACTCTTCAGGCTGCAGAGAAGAAAGAACTTAAAACATCATCTACTGACCCTGTTAAACTTTACCTTAAAAAAATGGGATCCGTGGCTCTTTTAACAAGAGAAGGTGAAGTTGTTATTGCAAAGGAAATTGAAGAAGGTGAAAAAGAAATTGTTCAGTCATCATTATCTTCAGCTCACGCAATTCAAGAAATAGTAAAACTTAAAGAAAAAATATTAGGTGCTGAAGATGAAGTTCAGTATGTAAAAGACCTTGTTAGAGGGCTAGATGACGAGTCGACAAAAGGGCAAATAGAAAAAACGAAAAAAACGATTGTGAACCTCTGTGAAACTCTTGAAGGAATGTCTTCTGAAATAATCAATGAAGATGGGACTCTAAACAAGCTCAATAAAACTCAAAAAGCAAAGCTTGAAGAGCTTAAAGAAAAACTTGTCGCACTTACATTTAATAGAAAAATTATCAATAGTTTCACTGATCCAGTGAAAAGTTATTACTTACAATTTAGAGATCTTTACGAGCAACAAGAAAGAATTTATAAATTCCTTGAAGTCGCTAATGCACAAGAATATAAAATTCTTTTCAACCAAGTTTTAGATGATGATGCTTTTAAAAGAAAGCTAGCTAAGAAACTTTACACAACAGACTCAAAGGTTGAACAACTTTTTAGAAACCAAGAAGACATTATTCGAAAGCTTAAACGTCTTCAAATAGAAGCAGGAATGAATGCTGATGACCTTGAAGCTGTTTATAATATTATCGTAAAAGGTGAAGAGAAAGCAGACTTTGCAAAGTCACAATTAGTTGAAGCAAACTTAAGACTTGTCGTTTCTATTTCAAAAAAATATACCAATAGAGGCTTACAATTTTTGGATCTCATCCAAGAAGGAAACATCGGTCTAATGAAGGCCGTAGATAAATTTGAGTATCGAAGAGGTTATAAATTTTCAACTTACGCCACATGGTGGATTCGTCAGGCAATTACTCGGGCAATCGCTGACCAGGGAAGAACAATTAGAATCCCTGTTCACATGATTGAAACTATTAATAAACTTGCAAGAACTTCTAGACAACTTGTTCAAGAACTTGGACGTGAACCTACTCCAGAAGAAATTGCTGAAAAAATGGAACTTTCTGTTGAGAAAGTTAAGAAAGTTTTCAAAATCTCTAAAGAGCCTATTTCTCTTGAAACACCAATTGGTGAAGAAGAAGACAGCTCTCTTGGTGATTTTATCGAGGATAAGAAAATTATCTCACCTACTGACGCTGTCAATAGCGTGGCCCTTTCTGAGCAAACAAGAGCTATTCTCTCTACACTGACACCAAGAGAAGAAAAAGTTCTCAGAATGAGGTTTGGGATTGGAGAGAAATCTGACCATACACTAGAAGAAGTTGGGCAAGATTTCTTTGTAACGAGAGAGAGAATTAGACAGATCGAGGCCAAAGCCTTGAGAAAGCTTAGACACCCTAGTCGGTCGAAGGTTTTAAAGTCTTATCTAGACAACTAGTCAATTTCTATTTACTAACGGGGCTTTAACGCCCCTATTATTGGATTCTTGTGCCTTATAGGTATATAATGAAGTTTTGAAAATTTAAAAGGCTTCATAGTTTGATGTATAAAAATATTGCTCCTTTTGTTCATAAAGTCTTAGAACAAAACTTTGATCAAAACCTCATTGGTCATGGTAAAAAAGTCTATAGCGAAAATAAGTTTGAAGAATCATTCTCTAGAGGTAAACACCTCGGACAATTTTTATCAACTGGCCTTCTTTTCAATAAAAATTCTATTTTTAATATAAAAGTTCAAAAGAAAAATGCTCAATCACCAATTGATACCCGCTGCTCTTGTGCTCTAGGTAAAAAAGATCAATCGTGTGAGCATACAATTGCATACCTTATTTATTACCTTCAACGTTATCAAGATAAATTCGCAAATACAGTTGCTGAAGATATTCCCACTGACCCTAACACGGCCAGCGCTTCAGGCCACCTTGGAGACTTAATTTCCCAAGGCTCTGATCTTACTCAAAAAGCGTATAAACACTTTACCCAACTAAGATACCAACTCTTAGGAGGTGAAGTTATTGACTACCCTGAACAAGTAGAAGATTGGGATCCATCTCAAAAAGTTGTTATTTCAATTCAGACCTCACAACTTTCAGAGGAAGGATTACTTAATAAGTCTAAAATCAGAATCTTTACCGATAAAGAAAGAGATGTTTCTGTATTTGATAGTAGGTACTTTTTTTCCTGGAAAACCGGAAAATTAACTCAAGTTCCAACAGACTTTATTAAGATCTTCAAATTTATAAGTAATCAAGATCAAAAGGTGAATCTTTCATTCATCCTGACTTATTTAAAAGAAAGCTTTCATGATGATCTTTATATCATTGAAGCAGATGACAAAGAGTTATCTTTTGAAGGCTTTAACCAGCTTTCTCCTATTATAAGTATAAAAGAATCTGGGCAGCATTCTCTCGAAATTAATTTAAAGTTCGAAAATGAAAAAAAACAAATCAGACTTCCTGAGTACTTAAAACTTTTCTCTTATAGAAATGGACTTCTCGAGAGATTTACCTCTAAATCTGAAGTTTCTAGGTTTATTGAATACTACCTCGACTCATCAGAAGATTTTGAACATTACGCTTATACTTTAAATGAATGCGAACAAGAAGTAGAGTTTCTTAAGCTTATTAGAGGCTTCGATTCTATTTATCAAGTTCAGAAATTCCCCACATCACAAGATGGAGATGAAAGTTTTCTTGAAGTTTCCAAGGTTGACCTAAACCTTGTTCAAAAAATCTTCTCTCACCTCAAAGAGCACCTTGATTCGAACATTCTTTTACAAAGCCGCTTCGATGATTTTGAGAGAACTTACAAACTTGTTATTTCTAAAACAAAGTTCAAAGAAAGAATTCTAAGCTTTCTTGCCAGTATGAATGAACTGAATGTTCCGTTGTACTACCTTGAAAAGCAAGTCAAAAACTGGTCTTCACAAGTAAAGTTTCAACGAAGTTTTGAAAGTACTAATTGGTTTGATATTAGTCTCAGCCTTACTCCTGAAGACCTTGATTTTATTAAAAACTTAAACTTTGACTCTACTCTCAATCAAATGGGAGATGATTATGTTCTTCTTAATGACGAACAATCGAGCTTTATTCGTTTAGTTAAGAAGTTTATTTCAGATAAGAGCTCTCCTGCACAAAAAGAAGATGACAAGATCAAGTTCCAACTTAAATTTCATCGTTGCCAACTTTTCGATATTTATCAAATCTACCAATACTCGGGAGAACATCTCCTCACCCAAGAAGAGAAAGATGTCTGCAAAAAATTACTCAATCTAAAAGATATCCCAGAGTATGAATTCCCAACTGATAACAAAGCTGTTCCAAGAGACTATCAAGTCACTGGGTATAGGTGGTTGAGGTTATTATACGAGCTTAAGCTTGGTGCATGTCTCGCCGATGATATGGGTCTAGGAAAGACATTTCAAACGATTTCGTTTTTAAAAAGTATTGACTCAAATACAAAGAAAATTTTAATTGTTTGCCCTGTTTCTATTTTATCAAACTGGCAATCTGAGTTTGAGAAGTTTTCAGAACTAAAGACTCACTTATACTATGGTGATTCTCGAGAGATGCCAGAAGATGCTAAGTATGTTGTTACAAGCTATGGGATTTTACGAAAAGACTTCGACACTGTGCTTAAAGATATCGAATGGGATATTTTTATAATGGATGAAGTGCAAAAACTAAAAAACATTAAATCACTTGGAGCTCAAGCAGCGAGAAGAGTCCAAAGTCAATATAGAATATGCTTAACAGGTACACCTGTTGAGAATGATATTTCGGAGTATTATAATATCTTAGATCTTTGCGTTCCTGGAATCTGGGGATCTCATCAACAACTCAATTATTATAAAAAAAATAAAAACTCGAGACATTTGGCCAAAGAAATTAGTAAACCTTTTGTATTAAGAAGAACTAAAAAAGAAGTTCTTCATGATCTTCCAGATAAGATAGAACAAGTCGTAAACCTTGATTTCACTCAAAATGAAAAAGAAAACTATTTAAAAACTCTAAGCTTTATTAAGAAGGAAATGTCTCAAACTGAAAAAGGTCAAAAATACTTAAAAGTTCTTTCTAATATTTTGAAACTAAGACAACTATGCCTTTTTCAACATATTGACGGAATTCAAAACTCCACTAAAATTGATTTTTTAACCACGAACCTTGAACAAATACTGGCCGAAGAAGACAACCAAGTATTAGTTTACTCTCAATTTACTAAGTTCCTTGATATTATTGGCCCTGCAATGACTCAAAAAGGCTGGAGTTACTCTCGACTAGATGGTTCTTGTTCTCTAAAGAAACGTGAGAAAGAAATCGAAAAATTTAAAGCTGGAAAAAATAAAGTATTTCTTATAAGTCTTAAAGCCGGTGGATTAGGACTTAACTTAACAGAGGCAACTTACGTCTTTTTAATGGACCCATGGTGGAACCCGGCTATCGAAAGCCAGGCAATTGACAGGGCCCATAGAATTGGCCAAAAGAAAACACTCACCGTTTACAAACCAATTATCAGAGACTCTGTTGAGCAAAAAGTTGTAGACTTACAAATGAAGAAAAAAGAATTATTCGACGATCTCCTTGGAGATGGGCTAGATAAGGTTAAGGGTGGAGTCAGCTTCGAAGACTTTGAAATGATTCTTTCACAATAAAGGGTAAAGAAAATGTCTATTAATCTTCAATTTTCTGAATTAATTCAGAGGTATCCTCAACTAAAATCTTGTCAAAAAGAAGTCATCCTCAGTATTGAAAAAATTTTGGAATGCTTTAGTGGTGGTGGAAAACTCATTGCTTTTGGTAACGGAGGTTCATCGGCCGACGCCGAACATTTTTGTGGAGAACTTCAAAAGAGTTTTATTTTAGATCGCCCACTTAAGGCTGAAGTGAAAGAAAAAATTGAAAAGATAGATTCACGTTTGGCACTCACTCTCGAGACAGGCCTTCCAGCATTTGCTCTTAGTGGAATGCATGGATCACAAAGTGCAATCTCTAATGATATAAGTTTTGAAGATACAATGGCGCAACAAATTTTGGCCCTTGGGAAAGAAGGTGATATTGCCGTTGGCTTTTCAACCTCTGGGAACTCACAAAACGTTGTAAATGCTCTTAAGGTCGCCAAGGCACTCAATTTAGTCACGATATCTTTCACAGGTGAAAAAGAAAGCCAATGCTCCCAGTTCTCAGACATGAACATACGTGTCCCAGAGACAGTGACTCACAAAGTTCAAGAGCTCCATCTCCCTATTTATCATGCGATATGTATGGAAATCGAAAAAGTTCTCTTCTCTTAGTTTGAGAAGTACTCGAGAGCACTCCCTTCAAATGAAACTTTTCCTTTCTTCATAAGTACTACCCAATCATAATTCTTAATTGATGAAACTCTATGGCTAATGTGAATAATTTTTCCTTCATAGCTCAGTAATTTATCATTTAATTTTTGATCAAGCTCATTATCCAAAGCACTTGTTGCCTCATCTAAGATTAGATAAGGCTTCTGAGAGTAAAGTGCTCTAGCTATACAAACCCTTTGAGCTTGCCCTCGAGAAATACTTAATCCATTAGCTCCAAGCTGAGTATTAATTCCCTTTGGCATTTTATCGAGAAACTCAGTCACAAATGCATTTGAGAGACATTTATTGAACAACTCTTGGTCATAGCTTTGATTTAAAATAATATTTTCTTTGATAGACTTGTTAAACAGGTAAGGCTCTTGCGGTAAATATGCGACTAGTTCTCTCATCTCTTTTAGAGTTAAACTTTGAGGGAACCTGATCGCTCCTTTTAACTCATCTCCGACTAACGCGTTGAAAACCTTTATCAAACTCGATTTTCCTGAGCCAGATTCACCTAAAATGGCAGTTGATTGATGATTAAATGAGAGGTTCATGTCTTCAATCACACTCTCACCTGCGTAGCTTAACGAAAGATCCTTCACCCCTAATTCATCACCTTGAACAATTGTCAGCTCTGGTTCTTGTTCTATCTCTAGTAAATCATAAATTTTTTGCCCTGAAGTTGACCAGCTCTTAAAAATGGAGAGGTTTCGGGAAAACTTTTTCAAAGGATCTACGAGTAAGACCGCTGATGTTAAAAAACTCATTAAAGTTCCCGCACTCATTTCTTGCGCCGCTATCTTCATGCTCCCCTTATAGAAAACGAGACAGAAAAACAAAACACCAACAAGTTCAATCGCAGGGTTACTCATTTCTTGCCAAAAAACTAGCCGTCGATAATTTGTTAAATATTTTTTTTGTATTTTTTTAAACTTAGAATTTAAATAAGGAAATATATTCAAAAGCCGAATGTCTTTTTGGTTTGTCACTGAGTGATAATTTGCAGAAGTAATTTCGCTAAATTGACTCCTCACACTTTTCCCATGCTTCTTTGATTGTTTATTCAGAAGTGAAATAAAGCTCGAAAAGATAGGGAGTAAGACGAGAAGATAGAGAGATAGTTCTACGCTTTGATAAATTAAAACAAAGACTAACGCAAGAATACTTACTATTTGCCTGAAGATTCCAAACAAATCTTTCGAAATATTTGCATAGATAGGAATATCAACAAGTACCGAATTAATTAAAGCTCCTTTTTCGATCTTGACTAATTTTGAATGGTCCGCTTTTAGAAAAGTTTGAATCAAACGATTAGAAAGATCTTGCGTGATACGAGTCACGCTTGCTCTAATTCCATTTGTGCTGAGGTATTTAAAAAAATAATTAATAACTGAAATCAAAAAGAGTAAAATAGCTATATTAAAAATAGCATCAGCTCCAGAGACAGGATCAAACCCTTTATCAAAAAGTGGCTGTACTAAATATGCTTGAACTCCTTTAATCGCACCAGCTGGAAGCCCTAGAAGAAAGTATATAATAAGCTGCTTTCGAAAGCGTCCCATTGACTTCCAAATATTATTAAATTCATCGCGCGTCAGAATCATTAAATCAACTTATCCGATAGCATGTGCAATAAAAGTAAAAGAAAGACAACCCCCACAATCAAAGAAAATTGATCTCTATGCATTATTGCCCAAGCCCTGTTAAAACAACTCTAATTGTCCTTAAGATAATCTTGATATCTAAAAGAAGTGAACTATTTTTTATATAATAAAGATCATACTTGAGTTTCTCCATCGCATCCTCTTCTGAATACCCATAGCGGTAATTTACCTGGGCCCAACCTGTGACTCCCGGACTCACGACATGGCGCATATTATAATAAGGTGTGAGCTTCTCTAGCTTTTCTTTAATAATCTCTTCTCTTTCAGGCCGAGGACCAACAAGACTCATCTCTCCTCTCAAAATATTTAATAACTGAGGTAACTCATCAATTCGACTTTTTCTCAAGAACTTCCCAATCTTTGTGACCCTACGATCATTAGGTGTTGCCCATTGAGCTTTATTTTTTTCAGCATTTTGAACCATCGTTCGAAGTTTGAGAATTTTAAAGATCTCTCCTCCCTTCCCCACTCTCTCTTGAGAATAAAAGATAGGCTTTCCTTCAAAAATAAAAATCAAAGCTATTCCAAAAATTAAAAAGGGCGAACAAACAAGAAAAATAAGTAGTGTAAAAAAGCAATCAAAAAGCCTTTTACCAACATTCTCTTCTTTTAAATCATGTTTACCTAAGTGATCTAAAAGCCAATAGCTATTGACTGCTTTCAAACTGATTTTGCCTGATATTTCTTCATAAAAATCAATATAACTTTTCACTCTTACTTTCTGTCTTCTCACTAAGGTATCGACTCTTTCTAAAAGCTTCTCATCATTGACAAAGTTTTTATCTATCACGACAAGCTCCGCATCCTGACTGACCTCTTTATCATGCTCATAAATGTGCTCGATTTGCTTATAACCTTCTAAGGGATACTTTCTCAAGTGTTCGTGAATTTCTCCGACACTTTCACACAAGACAGATACTTTTATCGAGAGGTTCGATTTGATCAAAGACTTTAACAAAAATCTTCGAGAAAGATACAAACCTAAAAAAGCAGTTATTCCAAAAACAATTAAGTTTGTTTTAGGTGTAATACCAAAATCAAACAAATAGAAGAAAACAAATGAAAGCAAAGTACAAACAACAACTGCTCTTAAAAGGTTCGTAAATAAATTCTTCTTAAAAACAGTTTCTAAACGGTATAACTCTACAATGTAGAAATAGAGAATCCAGCATGGAATTAAAAATAAAAAGGCATGTAAATGAGTCAATAATTGAGAGTTTGTGAAATTTCCTCTTTTTTCAACTGCGACCATAATAAGCACACTCAGTAAAAAAACTGCGAGGTCATAAATCACGAAAAGAGAGATTCTTGAATTTTTATTCATATTATTCTTTAAATTCTAACAAATATGTTATGATTCAGATATGGAATTTTGCCTAGGTGTTTATGAAATGCAAGAAGCAAACCGGATTAAGGCCAACCTTGAAAATCAAGGGGTAAGCCTTGAGACTAGGTTTAATAATCAAACCTGTAAGACTGGGTGCCAAGTAACGGTTGAATTATGGGGAAAAGAGCCAGATCAGCCATTAATTCTTGAGTTCTTCAAAAAAGAATTTGAAAGAGACCTTGCTGGCCATGAGTTAAATCAAGAGCAAATGAGCCAAGTTTTTGACCCTGAAAAGGATGAAGTCACCTGCCAGGCTTGTGGACATAATTTTAAACCTAGCTCTAATGAGTGCCCTAACTGCGGGCTATGCTACTAAGCCTTCTTTTTAAAAAAATCTTTAACTAAGAATAAAACCAAGCATACCAGAGCAATACTAATATAGACTAAATGATTAAAATTTTCATAAGCTCCATTACTATTTTCAATTAATAAAACACCTCCAAAAAATGTTGCCACGGCCGTAGAAAAAGAACGAAAAGAGTTAACGACACTCATATAGATACCGCGATATTCATCTTTAGGTATTTGGGTCGCTAGAGAAACACAAGGAACAAAACGTCCAGCAACAAAGGTCATAAAAAAAGTGGATATTAACAAAGTTAATACCAGTGAGTTTGTCTGAACATGGGATAAAAGTAACATGGGAATAAAAGAAATCGGTGCAACTCGAAAGAAAGTTTCAGCATTTCCCCAGCGATCACAAAGTATCCCTATGACCCATGAAGAAGCTATTGTTCCTAATCCTCCAAAAAGATAGACAAGACTCAATTGTAATTCACTTATGTGAAAGTTTTTGACAAAGAGATTACTCAAAAAAGGGATCATTAAAAATGAAGATAAAGTGACTAAACCAACAACAGCGACTCCTCTGAAATGATGAGGGTGCTTTAAGACTTCTATATAATTAAATAAAGAAATTCTTTTCGCTTTCTTAGTTAAATGCTCATCCATTTTCGGAAAAACTATTTGGGTCAATATAAAAGGAAATAGTGTACAAGCCCCTAAGCCTAGAAAAACGTAGCGCCAACCAAACTTTTGAGCAAGAACCAACCCAATAGGGACTCCAATAACTGATGCAAAAGAAAACGCAGACATTACAAGCCCCGTTGCTTTACCTCGCCTTTGCTCTGGGATAAGTGTCCCTAATATTGATAAGACAGAAACACTAAGCATCCCGGCAAAAACACCTGTGAAAATTCTCGCATACAAGAATTGATGATATCCTTGTGAAAGACCACATAGAATCGTTCCCAAAATAAAACCAACCATTGAGAAGCTATTAAAATTCTTTCTACTGAAGCGATCTATCAACATCCCTATGATTAGAGCTGAAGGGGCAGCCGCAAAATTATAAGCCGAAACTAAAACCCCGAAATCTTTGCTGTTAATTGAGAAATCTCTAATAAAAACTGGTGCTAAAGGCATCATGATGACAAAGTCAAGAATTTGGAAAAACTGAAGGAAGGCCAATGTGAAAATCCACACACCTTCTTTTTTTTGACTCATATAATCCTTAAGTAACAAACGAGAAGTTCAGATTATGGCACAGATTTCGCTTTTTCCAAGTCGCTTTATATTTGTTAAGATTTTCAACATATTACCCACTAAAGTTTAAGGACTTAAAAATGAGCCAATTAGTTGAAGTATCAAACTCAAACATCCAGTATCCTATTCAAATTGAAGGAAAAAACTACGCTGACCCAAAAGCAGCAAGAAGCCTTCTTGCGCTAATGAATATGCATGCCGTCATTGGCGGAGCTGCTTGTCATTGGGGAGGACCATCTGGAATTGCCGAAATTTTAAGTGCACTTCATCAAACTATCTTTGAAGAAAAAGATTGGTTCAATCACTTTAACCTTGTCAACGACATGGGCCACGCTGAAAATATTTTTTATGCTTTTAAAGCGCTTTATAAATACGATGAACTCAGTTTTGAAGACCTCAAGGGCTTTAGAAGTCTTGGAAGTAAACTCACTGGACATGGCGAATCTCACCTTTATCCTGAGGGGGTGCTTCTAAGTAATGGACCACTAGGGTCGTCAGTTCCCCAAGCTCAGGGCCTAGCAATGAGTGACAAACTTCTTAAAAACAAGAGAATGACTATTTCAATACTTTCAGATGGTGGTGCAATGGAAGGCGAAGCTAAAGAAGCATTGGCCGCAATCCCAGGTCTTCACAATAAAGGGCAGCTAAATCCTTTCTTGATGATTGTTTCAGATAACAACACAAAACTTTCTGGTAGAATGGATGGAGCTTTTTCAATGAAACCAACAATGGCTTCATTTGAAGCTCTTGGTTGGAAAGTTTTACACGAAGAAAAAGGTAATGATTTAAAAAGTTGTATCACATCTCTTGAACTTGCTATCAACAGTGCTCAAAATACTCCGACTGTTCTCATCCTTAAAACTATTAAAGGAAAAGGTGTTAAATCCACAGAGGAAAGTGCTTCTGGAGGTCATGGTTACCCATTAAAGGCTTACTCTCCTGAGCTTCCAGAGTTTATGAAAGAAATTTGGGAAAATGCACAGTGCCCTGAGGAATTTTTAACTTGGGCACAAAAGCTTTCAAATGCTCCTGCTGCTTCGAAACCGGTAAGCTCAATCCCAAAAGAGAAAATGCAAGTTGGTGTTTCCAAAGCTCTTATTGATCTAAAGGCTTCTGGCTTTCCTATCATCAGCTTATCTTCAGACCTCCAAGGCTCTACAGGTCTTGCACCTTTTCATAAAGCACATCCCGAATCATCTTTTGATTTAGGTATCGCCGAAAGTAATATGGTAGGAGCAGCTGCAGGTTTTTCTAAAAATGGCTTTATTCCTGTTGTTGATACCTTTGCCGCTTTTGGAGTCACTAAGGGAAGCTTACCTCTGATCATGGCTTCTCTTTCGCAAGCTCCTATGGTTTGTATTTTCTCTCATGCTGGTTTTCAAGACGCTGCCGATGGAGCAAGTCATCAAAGCCTCACATACTTTTCATCTTTAGCTTCTATTCCAAATGTTGAATTAATCTACCCCTCTAATAGTGATGATACTTATAAATTAATTACCCAAGCGATTAAGAAACAAAGTGAAGAAAAGAAAAAATCAAGTGCAAAGAGTTATGTCTTCTTTCTTGGGCGAGAAACATTTCCTTTAAAAAATGAAGTAGCTCAAGACAATGCTTGGGGCGATCAACTTATATCTGCCGGGTCAGATCTTTTAATTGCGGCGACTGGCCCCTTACTTCACGAAGCACTTGAAGCAAAAGAAATATTAAAAGAGAAGGGTATAAACGTTGGTATTGTGAATCATCGATTTTTAAATACGATTGATACACAAGCCTACAAAAATTGGCTTGCCTCTCATGGCAATAAACTCATCACTTTAGAAGACCACCAAGTAAACTGCGGGATTGGCTCAAAGTTAATTCATGAACTAAGCCTCAGTGGGATAAATGCGAAGTTTAAGTCCCTAGGAATTAAAGGTGAATTTGGTCAGTCGGCTTACAAGGCCAAAGAACTTTACGCAAAGCATTGTATAGATTCAGTATCCATCGCTAAAACATGTGAAGAGTTTAGTAAGTCATAAGCAGTTATTCTATAAATTTATGATATGAAACTTGACGCAAAGGACTAAATTCATTATATTTTTACGACTTGAACACGAATTTAGAGGTAATCATGGCAAAAGTATGCGACTTAACTGGAAAAAGAAGACTTGTAGGACACAAGGTTTCTCACTCAAATATTAAAACTAAAAAGACTCAAAAGCCCAATCTTAAGTCTAAAGTAATTTATGACCCTGAAACTGGGAAAACTATCCGTTTGAAGCTTTCTACTAGTGCAATCCGAACTCTTGATAAAGTTGGATCTCTTTCTAAGTTTTTAAGAAAGTATGCGCACAAGTTTAATTTATAATTTATTCTTACTCATTTTCATCGCATCATCTTGCGGTAAAATTAAACAATCTATTATAGGTTGTGATTTATCTCGTGATGAAACGACTTGTGTAAGTGAGCACAACGATATTCAAGCACAGGAATGCCAAAACGATGAAACTCTAAATATTGCCCTTGATGGGATTAAAGAAAAAGCAGAAAATTTATTTGATTCTATTTCAATCAAAGAAGGTCATTCATATACGGTGACTCAAGGAAGTAATACTACTAAAGTCTACTTAGTGGCCAAAGACAGCAATACTAAAGATTTATATTACTACTTACAAAAACAAGATACCATGGATAAATATGGGCCTGAAGATAGCCGAGTCGAACCTTTTAGTACAAATCGAGTTGTGAAATATACTCTAAGTGATGTGGACCTCATAATTGAAAATGTGAAAAGACAGGTTTGTACTCCTTCACCAACTACTGAGTTTATTTTTGATAACTCTAACAATGGAAGTTCTTCTATTTTCCAATATCAACTTAAAAGCAAAACAGTCATTGAAGACGCCAGTGATATACTTGATACCCTAGACGTGTCTATCGACCCCATCTACCCTCTCTTTTTTCAAATGCTTAATGTTTCATTCACTTCAAAAAAAGTTGACGATGATGAAGCTGAGGTTTCCTCTATTACTGATGTCAGTTATTCATACTCTCCGGACAAGGATGATAATGGTAACTTTATACTAACAAGTTTTACTGGCTCAAACACCGAACAAGTCGATTTAAGAAATGATATAAACAACTCTGTGGGGTGTGAATTGTCTGCTGATCAAGGAGACCCTGAATTTAACATGAGCTTCCAGTTCCCAGTTGATGGTGTTTGTGGCTCACCTTTTGATCTCACTGAGATAAATACAGACTTAGAATAATGATAAAACTATTACTTCTTTTTACATTAACCGCGCAACTGAGCTACTCATCAGTTGAAGAGCTCATCTTTAAAGACTACACAGACCTCAATACAAAACTTAATACATCCCATAATCATTTTTATGCTGACGTAAGTTTGATGACATACAAGTCAGAAAACTCCTTAAACGCTCAAAATTTTACTTTAGTAAAAGATGATTCAATCGTTTATTGGGGACCAACGATTGGGCTAGGGCGAAGATTTTTTCTAAATAGCTTTTTATCTATCGCCGCTAATGTTGAAGGTTACTATTACATAAACAATGATACCGACGAAAGAACCTACTCTGAAGAATTCGAACGTACTGTTTACTTAAGCAAAAATAAAAATAGAATGTTTGGAGCAAAAACCTTTGCTTCTTTGTACCTTCGTAAACAAGTAAAGAACGTCTATTTTGAACCATTTGGTCTTCTTGGCTTTGGTTACTCATTCGTTAACAATACTTTAGACTACGAATATAATGATTTAGTCGACAAAGAGAGTTATGACGCAAGTGTTAAAGAAAACTTTAGACATGTCTTTTATGGCTTAGGCTTAAATATCCTCTCTAGAAGTGGTCTTTCTGTTTACCTGAAAGCAAGTAAAAACCTCTTAACAATAGGCTCTAGCAAGATCTCTGGGACAAGTGAGCCCTTTAACGCAGTAGACTCCACTAGCAGCTCTAAAATTGATAGAGATTTGTCTATCGATGAAAATAGAGATGAACTTACATTTACTCTAGGCTTCACTTACATCTTTTAATAGCAAGCCCTCTGTCCTACAATATGCTTCATAAATGAACTTATTAAAAAATACAGAGCCTCTTACAATTCATCCAGTAGTAAAAAAAGTCCTAGCAACGCGCGGAATCAGTGAAGCAAAAGATTTAGAAAAGTTCTTCTCCTGGGACTTGAAAAGTATTCCAGACCTCACTCAACTCATTGATCTAGAAACCGGTGCTCAGCGAGTTTATTTGGCCATCAAAAACAATGAAAAGATTGGTATCTATGGTGACTATGATGTTGATGGAACAACTTCATGCGCTTTATTTTATCATTTTTTTCAAATGATAGGCTCAAAGGTTGAACTTTTTCAACCCTCACGTTTTGTAGAAGGTTATGGGGTTCACCCAAGTTCAATTGATAATGCTTTAGAAAAAGAGGTTCGACTTCTGATTACAGTTGATTGTGGAATTAGCAATATAGAAACTGCTGACTATGCAAAAGAAAAAGGGCTTGATCTCATTATCACTGATCATCACAAAGATGCGAGAGAAAAGATGCCTGATGCTTTGGCGGTAATTAATCCTAATAGGAGAGATGAAGTTTGCCACGAAGATCTTAAGAGTCTTGCCGGCGTTGGTGTAGCTTTTGCATTTTGCCTGAAGCTTAGAGAGATAATGCTGGCCGATCAGCAAGAGTGCCCTAGTCTCTATCCCTTACTTCAGTTTTTTTCACTAGGAACAATTTGTGACCTTGCTCGATTAACTGACACAAATAAAACATTAACAAGGCATGGCCTCAAAATAATGAAAGATACTCCTGTTGAGGGGATCAAGTTATTTCTCACTCAAGAAGATTACGCAAAACCTTTTCTCGAAAGTGAAAAGTGCTCTTTCTATATTGGTCCTCATATCAATTCACGAGGGCGACTTGAACATCCCGAATTTGCGTTAAATATGATTACGACCTCAGACCCCGTCCAAGCTCGATCTTTTTATGACGAAGTTGTTAAATCTAATACTCAAAGGAAAATTATACAGAAAAAAGTTTACGATGAGGCATTTGAGCAAACGAAGAAAAACTTTGATATTGATGAATCAACCATCTCAATTGCATTTAATCCCTCATGGCATGAAGGAGTCATTGGAATTGTAGCTTCAAGACTAGTGGAGACTTTTAGAGTCCCTGCGATTGTCTTTACTGAGCCTGAGGAAGGGATCTTGAAGGCCTCGGCTCGAACGGCCGGAGAACTTAATCTGTTTGAACTCTTAGATTCTTGCCGAGATCTTTTCATCAAATTTGGAGGGCACAAAGCTGCTGCTGGTCTTTCAATGAAAAAAGAAAACTTACCTCAACTTCGAAAAAGACTTCAAGATGCTCTAAAAGAAATTCCTGCGATCCTAAGAACCAAGCAAGATTCATTTGATATTGAAGTAAACTTTCAAGACTTAGACCTTGAGCTTGTAAGGAATCTTCAGCGAATGGAGCCTTTTGGACAAGGCAATCCATACCCTGTCTTTAGAATTAAAGATGCTTATTTAGCAGAGTATAATATCTTAAAGGACTCTCATCTCAAGTGGGTTTTCAAACCACGTAATCAAGTTGGTCACTTAAAGAAAACTTTGAATGGTATTAGTTTTAACTATTTAAACAGCTGGAATACGACTTCCCCAGAAGAGCTTTTAAAAAAGCAAAGGGACCAGGCTTTAATTATTGATGCCAAACTTCAAATTAACTATTTTAGAAACAAACGATATCTACAACTTTTAGTTGAAAAAATTTATACTGATTTTGATTCTCTAATAGTTTAGAAATTGTAAATCTCTTTGCGCAGCAACAATATAACTCTTCATAAAAAGAGCCTGTTCCTCGCTTACAAAAACTCGCGCTTTAGTTTCACTTGTAGATAAGATCGGGCTTAAATCCAAATATTGATAAGGGGTTTTGTTAAACTTTTGATCAAAGCTTATTAAACTCTCAGCTCCGAGTGCATAAGGGTAATCGTTATCCAAATCAAGAGCTTTAACCCTCTCCATCGTTTCATAGGATTTTTCACAAAAGCTTAAAAGGATTGGCACTCCTGTGCTCATTTCTTTTTTATCAAGAAAACTCATTAGTTTCTTTTTTAAAGCAGCATCAGATAAACCATCTATTAATAAAAAGTTATAAGTGTTAAATTTAGGAAAATCAAAATAACGGACATTCCCTAATGTTTTTTCAATAATTTCAAAAAGCAACTCTACTTTATCATCACTTGCAATGGTTCTTTCTTTTGATCTACGAAACAAAGAGTAATTATAATAAGCTTGAATCTCAATAAGTTTATTTAAGCTCAGCGAGTGAGAGACACTTAGATTTTTAAAATCAAGGTAGTGTGTATCTGATTTCTGAAAACATTGGGTGACACTTGAAAAATTGCGCCAAGTTGGAGTTAATGGAAGAAAGTATGACTCCGACTCTCCTAAGACTTTAATATCAACAGCATTTTCCTCTCTTTTTATTTCAGGTGCCCCTGCACAAGAAAAAAGGATGAATAATAGAAGTAAACGCATCAAGTCTTCCTCGAAAAGTATTGGAGTAGATCATTTAAAATAGTATTAAACTCATTTTCAAGGCTTTCTATGTTTAAGTCAATTTTTGGGCAATAATAGCCCACTTCATCTTTTTGAAGAAAAAGCACCTCTGACTTATATTCATATGTTTGATTGAAGCAGTAGACGTTCTTCACCTTAATCACCTCATGTTTCCCGTCCCCTCCTCGAAAGGAAGGTTTACTCACGCAAGCAAATATTTCCTCACTATCATCGAACTTATCAAAGCTTAAAACACTATAATTTTTTAAATAATGAATTTTTTGAATAGGTTCCACTCTTTGTTCACCAGCTTTCTTTTTTAACTCAAAATCTTCGATTTGATTTTTAAATAATCTGTCCTCTTCCTCTACATACTCATTAATATCTAAAGCTTTATCAGTAAGTAATATGTATAAACGATGTTCTATTGATTTATTTAATTCGAGAAACCGATAAGTATCTAAACTATCACCCAGTACTAAAGAGTCTGTTGAAACTCTCTCTATCTCGTTTTTTATATTTTCTTTTATACGATGGAAGTTTTGGTAACCATTATCTTGTGAAAGTGCTGTCTTTGACTTATTTTTCCTTAGGTCAATAATAAGGTCAAACTCTTCAAATTGCTCGAGACCATCGTGCTCATAAAAAGCTTTAAAATCATCAAGTAAACGACTCTTACCTACAACTCTTTCTTCGAAATAAAGGTTTGATTTAGTCACTCTCTTGACGCTCACTTTTTTATAAAAGATTTTGCTTCTTAATCCTTGAAGGTAATCCATCCAATTTGGTGCAGGCTCCCCAAGGTCATTATACAGCTCTAAAGGATCTCTCTCAGACCAAATGCTTACATGTGCATCTTTTTCAACAAATTTATAAGCAAAATATAGGATGCTAGGATTATCTCCATGAATAAGAATCTTCATAGAGTAAGTTCTAGCTTAAAATTTAGAGAAAATAAACTCTCTTAGATGAATTATCAACTTGCGATTTTTGTGCAAACTTACTGATGAATTCAATAAAGGTTTTAAAAACATCATAGTCTCTTGAGTTTTGCTCAAACTTCACACCAAAGTGATAGTGGTTGTCTTTATCTTCAGAACGCATCACCTTTGAATCTAGGTTGATAAATGATTTCTTCGTAAAGTACAGCCTCACAGAGATTATAGAATTCAGCTCAAAGTACTGTAATCCACCAGAGCTCTTAGGTATTTCAATTAAGCAGCCTGTCTCTGAAATATCTAGCACCTCTATAGGAAGAATTTTATCTCCTCCCTCAACGGCAGAGTAGCAACCTATCAACTCTTGAAAGAAAATTCTTTCAAACTGACGAGTTTTTGCCTCGATACTTTCTTGTCTTTTCTTATTTAAATCAATTACTTCGCCCATTTACACCTCTTAACAACTTCTGATCGGTAAGATTCTCAATGAACTTTAGGGACTTTTTTACTTATCCAGAGAGCCTCTGTGGCCCTAGCTCCCGTATTCTCGACTAAACCTGTATCCAACGCCTCTGACTGTTTCAATCATTTTCTCATCGAGTTTTTGTCTCAATTGTAGGACATGTGTATCAACCGTTCTAGTCGAGGGCGTGAACTCAAAGCCCCAGACAGTATTTAATAGTTCATCTCGAGTGTATGGGCGCCCAGGGTTTTGTGCCAGTGTCTTTAGAAGCTCATACTCCATTTTAGTCATATAGACTTCATTACCCTCAAAAAGGACTTCTCTTGTTTCTGGGTCAATGACTAAGTCTCTCAGCTCAATTTTTTCGGCCTTAACATCAATTTCTTCACTAGACTTTGCTCTCAACTGAACTCTCAATCTCGCAACAAGTTCTCGCGGTTGAAAAGGTTTAGTCATGTAATCACTCGCCCCCGATTCTAAACCAATCACTTTATCTAATAAATCTGTTCTAGCTGTTAGCATGATTACCGGGACATAGTTTTTATGATTCATCCACGACTTTAAGAAATCTAAACCTTGCCCATCAGGAAGCATCCAATCCAAAATAATGATATCTACCTTATTTTCCTCTAAGAAAGTTCTTGTTTCGGCCAAACTCTTCGTCCATGAAACATCAAAATTTTCTTTCTTTAAAAAATCATTAAGTGAATCTCCCAAGCTTAAATCATCTTCAACTATTAATACTTTTTCCATATCTATTCCTCTCAATCACGATGCTAAATCTCGTGGGTTTTGTTTGAAACTCAATATTTAGTTTCATATCTTTTAAAATCTTTTTCACTATATTTAAACCAAGTCCTGTTCCATGACTTTTATTACCTTTAAAAAACTCTTGTGATAACTCTGAGAAACTATCTCTCTCACACTCACCTGCATCTTCGACACAAATATAAAGTCTATTTTTGTTCTCAAATGTTTTTAAAACAACAGGCTCCGCTCCATGAAAGAATGCATTTTCAACTAAATTCTTAACACATACTTGTAACCAGTACTCATCAACTTCAGCATGAAAATCTCCACTCTCATGCTGGACATCAAGCATTGGGTAATCATCATAAAATCTTTCGCAAAAAAACTGAATTGATTCGACCTGATGAATGCCTTCTTTCTTTCCACTTTTTTGGGAAGCAGTAAGATAATTTCGACTCATTTCAATAAGTCGTCGCAAGCGATGTGCGTCTGAAGATATTTTTAAAATTTGAACTTGATCATCCTCGTCATACTTATCGATACCGTTGAGTAGAGTCTCAAGTTTGACCATCATTCCTGAAACAGGAGTCCTCAGTTCATGACCTAAAATTCTCAGAGCGAACTTCCTCTTCTCATCCTCTTTTCTTTCAGCTGCCATTTGAGAATAAATAGCAAAGCAACTCAAAACTACAAAGATAAAGAGCACAATGGTCATTGAGATGTTCATATAGCCTGTCTTATCAATGATGTGTGCGAGGGAAAAGTTCCAACAAATGTTTGCTTCTTTCACAAGACACTTTCCCTCTTCATCGGAAATTACAAACTTAGAGTTTTTAATGTAATTTTTAAACTTTTCTAATGGATAAATTTTATAAGTCCCTTCAAAAAAACTAAAAATATCCCAATCAAGCAAGAACACCTTATCTTTATTAATAAAAATATTTGAGTGCTCAACCAAGTTCTTCACTCCTTCTTCATTTAAACTAGAGAGTGTATCAAAAACTTTAGGGAGACTTTTCCATTTCTTTTTAAAATACTGAAGTTCTTTTATTGTGAGATAACGTAAATGCCTCATTAACCATTCTTTAGAGATTTTCTCCTCACCAAAGCGCTTATAAAGTAAGAAAACATAAGACATTCCATTTGGATGAATAAAAGGAGGATACTGGAAGAAAGAAGCAGGGAGGCGCTCTATTCTTTTACATCGATATTGTTCCCAACTCACAACTTTTCCTATACTAAAATTCACAGACAAATCGTTAATATATTTAAAGCAATCTTTATCAGAGAAAAAAACATTCTTATGTTGAATACTAAAAAATGCTGTAGGTAAAAGAAGTTCTCTGTATTTTTTTGATGGGTATAGCTCCGAGTAAACTAACTTTACTTCCGGCTCAACTTTTCGAGTAAAATCTCTTTTAAGACTTCGAAGTTCGATCTTATCAAAAGGACTTACCGTATAGTTATCGCTAATATTATAACTATAATAACCGATGCCAAAAGCTGATAAAACTAAAAGAATTGTTAACGTGATGTAAAGTTTCACTTATCAAGTGTCTCACACCACTTCTTATCGTCAATATGGTAGAGGTCAAAAACCCGTTAAGTTTTAAACGGCCCTAGAAGCTATAATAGGAATTAAATAAAACACCGTAGACTGTAGACTCAAGCAAAGGGTGCTCAGTATAAGATCCATAAAGGTCTATTTGCAAAGGAACTAAGTACAGAAGGTCCATTTTAAGTCTCATTCCAGCATAAACACTTGAAACATCTGCTCTACGGTCGGTTGCGCGATAAAAAGTATCATTACTAGCATCATACAAAGTGACTATTTGTGCCTGAGATTTCAAATATTCCAAACCTGCAAAAAAATCCAGTTCCCTAAAGTGCATTCCAAGAAAGTTAGTCGATTTGTAAATACTCCAAACTCTTTTAGAACTCTCAAAGCCAGCTCTAGTCATATAGCGCCCAAAGATTTGCTGAAATGCCAAATGATAAGATGGAAATCTAAAGTAACCTGTCAAAAATGAGCTGACCCCTCCTCCATAAACAACACCATCTCTTAAATTAGTTTGCTGGAAACCAGTTACATGATTGGCAGTTATTTTATTCTTCCAAGTATCGCTAAAGTTAAACTTCAACCCTAAAGAGCCAGAAACTAGAAAATAGGGATCAAAATCTTTATTTTGTTTATAAAACCCCGCTATGCTCATATTGAAACTTCGATAAAAACTAGAAAGATAGCTTGTATTATGTCCTATGTTAAAACCTGTCCCTAAAGAATTTAAGTTTCTTTGATAACCCAAGAGACCATCAAACTCGTTTGCTCTATTTACTGACAAACTATTTGAAAAGTTGAAATTTCCTGAAGAGTAACTCTTGGAAACAAAAGCTCCCATATTCTCATAGGTATTTACGACCCCCACGCTTTGCCCGTAAAACTTTGAATAATTTGCTCCAAAAGACCACTTTGACCTACTATAAATGTAATTTATGCTACTAGAGACTGGAAGGTCTTTACCCTCAATCCCCCAGTTATAAAAAAGATTTAACCCCAAGAAGTTTCTACCCAGGGGATCTGAAGCACTTGTTTGAATTCCAGCTCCTGATACATTTCCAAAGTAATAGTTAAAAAATAAATAATCTGGCTTCATATAGCGAATCCCACTATAGCTCTTATCTGTATTTTCTTTTTTCTGAACTTCTTTTTTTTCAAAAGATAACCGTCGAGGCTTCTCTTTTTTCTGAGCTTCATTGTGAGAGCTCACAACTGTAACACTTTCTTTGTTAAGCTCTATTACTTCGACATTTTCAAGATCACTAAAACTGTAGATAACCTCTTCTACCTTGTTTTTTCCGTACCCAACTTTAGCAATATCCCAATGTACATTTTTGTAAACCTTGCAAATCACAAAACCTTTTTTAAACGATAAGATTTCATCACATTGAGAGTTTAAAATATATTGTTTTGATTTTATTTTTTTCCCTTTTATTGAGATTCGATGATGGATCCTTTCCCCTGATTTCCAAAGTGACAGTATGAAACTATTTTCAGCAGACCTATCTTTATAAATTTTTTCGATAGGTAAATTGAGGTATTTGATACTTTTTTTCTTACTCGACTTATCTAAGATTATTAACTTCTCTCCGTTTTTCCCATAGCCTCTTCCTTTTCGGTTTGGAGACTGAATGAAAGCAATAAATCGATTCGTTTCATAAAAACCTTTAAACCAGTCAATCGCCCCAAAGTGCTTTTCAAGGTTTTCACAATTTTTGGAGTTTAATAATTTACATGAATCTTCTGGACTCACTTCCTCTTTTAAAAATGCCGCTCTAAACTCTTTATAGGCATCCTCGAGGTTTTTCCCATAACACTTCTTCCAGCTTCCATTGAACATCAAGGGAATTTTTCTCGCTTGATCTCTTACAATACACGCCACAGTACCAGCTTTTTTCTTTTCTAAGTAATCAAAGAAAAACCCTCCGACCCAGTAGCGTGTTTGTCTAAATGGATAGTGCTTTGGGCCATCAAAACAAGAAAATTTTTGACAATTTTTATCATTACGTAAAACTCTTTGAAGCGTTGCCTTGATTCCTGCATGTTCAATACGCCCTTCTCCTGTAAAGTAAGACTCGCCCCAAGCAGCAACCCCTTCAGCAAACCAACCCGGAGTGATTTGGGCCCACTTCATTGTTGAGCCAAGTATAGGTCTAAAGAAGTTTTGCAATCCAAATGTCATTTCCAAAGAAAGTATATGAATATACTCATGAATTAATAAAATTCTTGTCCAATCAGCCGTATGTGCCAGTGAGCTTTCAAAACTAGGAGGATAATCATGTACAACAATAGTATTTCGAGGAAAAACAATAGCTGACCCATTTGCACTGTTTGCATCTTCCTTGGAAACAATATGAAGTTCAGACCTAGGAATATAATCAAAGTAAGTATGAATCTTTAGAAAATCATTATTAATGATATCTTCTAGGTGCTCCGCAAACGACTCCTGCCCTTTTGCGTAGTGAATAAAGACCTTAAGAGACTGCTCCTCACCATAGCTTACCTCTACTTTTCTTGTTACGTAATCAACCGCCAGTACTTGAGTAGAAAAGAGTAACAAAGCAAAGAAAGTGCGAAAAAAACTAATCAAAGATTATCTCCATGTAATGCAAACTAGAAATCAAGTCTTATTTAAGTATATAATATAGTTAAGACGATGCAATCAAGGAGCACACGATTATGACAAAAAAAATTATTCGATCTTTTTTATTAATTTCTTTCACACTTACTATAGCGAGCTGTGGCAAAAAAAAAGACCCTCAGAAACTGGATGTTCCCTCAGTAGTTACTGATGCCGAGCAAGAAGCTAATAGCGCATTAGATTCTCTTACTAATAGCTCTAACTTGGTCATCAATGGAAGCTCAGATGATTCATCTGCAGGTGTTCTTTCAACTGTCTACTTTCCATATAACTCATCTGTTTTAACAGAACCTGCAAAAGCAGCTCTTCAATCTAATGCAAACTTTTTACTTCAAAATACAACAGTACAAATTTTAATTGAAGGCCATTGCGACGAAAAGGGTGGAATTCAATACAACTTAGCTCTGGGTGAAAAAAGAGCTTCATCAGTAAGAGATTATCTCGCCGCCTTAGGTGTAAGTGGCCTCAGAGTTTCTACTGTTTCATTCGGAAAGGAAAGACCGCTTGATTACGGACATGATGAAATGGCATGGTCAAAAAATAGAAGAGCAAACTTTGTTATTACAGCAAAATAAATTAAAGCTTTCGCTTTATTTACTAATCTTAATACAGCTCACATCTTGTGCGCTTACAATTAAAAGACCAAAGCTAGAAATGGCTTTGGCCAAATCTGCATTCTTAGCAGCTAAAGGCTCTTTAGCTGATAAGTACTCGACAACAAAATTTAGAAAAGCAGAACTTAGCTTTCTTAAAGCTAGGTCTCTCTATAGAAAAAAGTTGTTCGATAAAGCTAAAAAGTTTGCAAAAATGACTGTATACTACTCTGAAAGGGCCGAATACGAATCCTTGAAAGTACAAACCTTCGAAAATGAGAATAATGATGAATTTAATTAAAATATTACTTCTATCTCTTTGCTTAGCTTCTTGCCTGAAAACAACCGAGGAAATTCAAAAAGAAAGCCAGGCAGATAGCCCGGTTATCGAACTTGATCAGTCAAAGATTATGATGTCGAATTTGATTAATAAAAACAAAGAAATGGAAGAGCAAATAATGCTTTTACATGGAAAAATTGATGACCTTAAGTACAGCAATACTACAAAGTCTAATGAAGCGACAGGAGAAAACACAGAGCAAGCACGTATTGATAAATTAGAGATAGATTTTAAAAACTTGAAAGATGAAGTTGAAAAGCAAAGAGAGTTTATTAAGAAAGTAACAGACAACCTTGTTATTATTCAACGATCTCTTCAAAAAAGATGATAGTACTTGGTATTGAAACAAGCTGTGATGAAACCTCTCTTTGTATTCTAGAAAGCACTTCAAGCTTCCCCATTATTCATAAAACTCTCACTTTCTCCCAAATAGAACTTTATAAAGAATGGGGAGGAGTTGTCCCTGAGATCGCCTCGAGAAATCATTTAAAGAAAATCAAACCTCTTCTCATACAATTATTAAAAGAGACAAGTTTAAGTATGAAGGACATTGAACTCATAGGCGTGACAACTACACCGGGGCTCTTGGGTCCTTTATTAACAGGATTAAACTTAGCAAAATCGATTAGCTTTATTCATCAAACTCCTATCTTACCAATTAACCATTTACACGCACACATAGAAGCAATTCATATTGATCAAAAAGTCGATTACCCTTATCTAGGATTAATTCTAAGCGGTGGCCACTCACTTTTTGTTAAAGCGTCAGCTCCATCTGATTTTGAAATTCTAGCAACGACAATCGATGACGCTGCAGGAGAAGCGTTTGATAAAGGTGGGAAGATTCTGGGACTAGATTACCCTGCTGGTCCCGAGATAGATGAAATATCAAAAGAAGGAGATGAAAGTGCCTACCAATTCCCTATTGGACTAGAGAAAGAAAAAAGTAATCCCAACATGAGCTTTTCAGGCCTCAAAACTTCTTTACTTAATCTTTCAAAGAAAACTGATTTAAAAGCGAATCTTCAAAATATAATAGCGAGTTATCAACAAGCTATTATAAAAAATATAATTCATAAATTTACAATTATTCAAAAGAAAAATCTCCAACTTCCTATTGTCGTTGGTGGAGGGGTTGCTTGTAATTCTAAACTTCGAAAAGAGATGAAAGAAAACTTTTCTGATGTTTTCTTTGTATCTCCTAAGTTTTGTACTGATAACGCTGCCATGATAGCAAACCTGTGTGCTCTTAACTATAAGCAAGCCTTACCTTACCCTGAATGCTTACACTTTGATGCTAAAAGTCGTGCAGTTGATAAAGCAAGCTTGCGTGGAGAAAAGCGTTGAAAACTAATAAGTCACTAGGGCAACATTTTTTAAAAAATGAATCTATAATCCAAGAGATTTGCGAAAGTAACTCTAGAGAATATGACTTTTTAATTGAAGTTGGTCCAGGACCAGCAACACTGACAAAAACATTAGCAACTCTCAAGAAACCTCTCTATCTTATTGAAAGAGATGAAAGATTTATAGAAGAACTAGATCAGTTAGGTGAACATGTTACTGTTTTTCACGAAGATGCTCTTGCGTTCGATATTTCAAAAATAGCCTCTCAAGGTAATTGCTGGCTTGTTTCTAACCTTCCTTATAATATTAGTGTTCCACTACTCATGAAGTTTTTAGGCTGGGATTTTCTTAGTGAAATGACGCTTATGTTTCAAAAAGAAGTTGGTGATAAAATTATCAACTTAGAGCGCTCTAATGCTTTGAGTATTTGTACTCACACACAATATAAGACGAGAATCGTAAAGCGTCTAAAACCTGGAGCTTTCCACCCTCCCCCAGAAGTCGATTCAATCGTGATTCATTTTACAAAGCTTAAAACCCCATTAATCCCGATTGCTCAAATTTATGAATTTAAAGCCTTTATTCAAGGGATTTATAATCAAAAAAGGAAACAAATCTATAAGTTTGTAAAACAATACTTTCCTGAAAATATTGATGACCTTTTTGAGAAATATGATATAAATAGACACGCTAGGGCCGAGAATCTAACTATCACTCAATTAATTGGCCTTTTTAAAGAACAATAATGAATAAGCCAGCTGGAATTAAAATTATACTTAAAAATAAGAGGGCGTTTTTTGACTTTCTTGTCTCCGAGAAATGGGAAGCAGGTATTAGTTTAAAAGGAACAGAAGTTAAGTCCCTAAGGTCTGGTAAAGGTCAGATGACTGAGTCTTTTGTCACTATTGACTCCAACCAAGAGGTTTGGGTTCATAATTTACGCATTCCCCATTATGAGTTTGGAAATATTAATAATCATGGAGAGCTTCGCAAAAGAAAACTCTTACTTCATGCTAAAGAAATTAAGAAATTAAAACACGCTATTCAAGCAAAAGGCTTTTCTTTAATCCCCTTAAAACTTTACTTTAAAAGTTCACTCGTTAAACTTGAAATCGGCTTAGGTAAAGGAAAACAGGCCCATGACAAAAGGCAGGATCAGGCAAAGAAAGATGTCCAAAGAAAGCTTCAGCGTGGGCAATACGACTAATTAACTATGTAATTATTACAGATCCACTTTACAAAACCACTTTCTCTAAAGTAGTAATCCTCTATATTTTATTAATTTATTAAAGTGAGGTTTATTATGAAGTTATTTTTAGGACTAGTACTCTTAGCAAATGTATCTTTCGGTGCGAACGGTACGAAAGTTTATCAATGTTCTTCAAACGGAGAATCTTTATACTCTGATTCATGCTTAGAAAGTATCACTGTTACAATCAGCGATGATCAAAGCAAGGCAGGAATTTTTTCAAACATGGGCCCAGAATGTAATGGTGAAAACTTTGCAATGGGTGTTGGGCAAATAGACGAAAGTTATTCTCCACAAAGTAAATTAAGAGCTAAAGCTCAGAGATATGCAGTTATGACTGAGGCGAGATGCCAAACTAACTTGATTACTTTTCCAAGTGTACAAAGAGGCTTCGAGCGAGCAAAGATTGTTCTTGAAGCTGTGAAAGACTGTGGTTACAAACAAGTTAAATACGAGTGTTTCAGAGAGCAATAATCTTAATGCATCCCAGTACCAATACTTGCAAAGATTCTAAAACAGATCATTGCAAGTATTGTTGGGAATAAAGCACTTTTCAAAAGACCTAGAGGACTAATTCCTCCTTCCCCGAATGAATCTTTTAATATTCCATAACCTGCTGGGTTTGGTGCATTAGCAATAACTGTTAAACCACCACCACTAACAGCTCCTGCTACTAATGAATATTTTGCCTGTTCAGATAATCCTTCAACTAGAGTTCCCAAATAAGTTAAAGCTGCATTATCAGTAAAAGCCGTTAACCCTGTTGCTCCGACGAAAAGTGTGAATTCTCCTAAATCAGAGAGTATAGGCTGTAACCACCAACTTTGAAGCTTTCCAAGAGTCACTAAGCCAGCAAGAAAAAATCCTACTAATAGAGATTCGCGAATTTGAATACGATCCTGGTAGTTTTCAGTTATAGTAGTGAAGCCTAAGAAAAAGATAAATAATCCTATAAAGAAAACCATATGATGAGAAGTTTTTACAACGAGTCCAAGGAAAAGAATATGAAGAATATACTTCCAAATTCTTGGACTAGGCTTCCCGTCCCCCCCATCACTATTTTCAATTTCGCCCTCGAGTTCTTTTTTAAAAACCTGAGAAATCACAAGAGTTCCTACAATCACTGAAATAGTAGCTTTATACCCAAAGTGTGTAAGCATGTGCATAAAACCCCAGTGCCATTCATGAGCAACCATTAGAACTGGAGGAGCAGCAAAATGCGATAAAGTTCCCCCAATAGAAATATTTACAAACAATAAACCTAAAGTTGCATACTTAAACTTGGTGCTCATCCCCTTAAGAAAGAAAGTATTCAATAAAATAATGGCCGTCACTGTCATAGCTGCGGGCTCAGTAATCAGTGATCCCAAAAGAGGTCCAACAATTAACGCGGAACAGTAAAACGATCTTTTCTGTGAAAAGGGAAACATTTTAGAACATAGCGAAATTAGTCTCTGTGAAAGAATAATGACAGGCCTAGTTCCGGCCATACACATAATGACAAAGACA
>Ga0114957_1000722_pt1 | contig 40851 bp, 31 predicted proteins | sample BantaG_FD_87175 | JGI IMG/M metagenome (GOLD analysis project Ga0114957, IMG submission 87175) | Marine algal microbial communities from Bantry Bay, Ireland - BantryBay_4 metaG | ecosystem: Host-associated > Algae > Red algae > Unclassified | place: Bantry Bay, Ireland | collected 2014-11-21
ATCACGGACTCACCACAACAACACTCTGGGCATTCACTTCTAGGTTTCACTTCTACTCCTTCTGGTGGAGATAGGACATTCCCTAGTTGGTCTTGATATATTATTTCTACTAATTGAAGTGGCACATCGCATCAACCGTCACAAAATACATTTATTTTCTGTGCACAAATATTTTCTCCTTTTATAGTCTCTCCTGGTATTTCTACCTTACACTCATCGAAGTCTCTATTATTATCTGCAAATCAATCTATCGTAAACGATATTGAGTCAGTTCACTCATTTTTGGTCCTAAATCAAATAGTATTAAATGATGTGGAGAAAGCTGTGAACTCATAATATGTGGTTAGTCAGTTTGCTAGTAAACAAGCATCAATCATAGTTTCAATCATAGCTTGAGTTATACTTGTCCAATCTGTAGTAGAACCTCCAGGTATTGGATAGTTGCAGGTTATTCCTGTTCATATATGAATATTTATTCAGTTTATTGTGAATGGCTCATCGTTTGCTGTATGTTCTCAAGTCGTGCAAACTCAAGGTACAGTTTCTCAAGGTATCTCAGTGTCTGGATATTCCAAACAAACATCAATTGGGTCCGACATTATTTTTCTTCCTGGATTGCAGTACCCATATGTAAATGCCTGCATCGGTATGGTTTCATTTGTTTCTGGGTCTATCAATACAATTGTAGCATCGGTAGGGTCGTCATCGCAGTTATATGTTCTTACAATAATGTTCTTACCATTTAGACAACCTGGATTATCTGTGTACTCACAATCTGGTGGAGTACAGGCACCCCAAGTTCGGTTTTCTGGCAATTCTGTTAAATCTGTCAACTCTATGTCCGAAAGAACATTATCAATAAATACACATATAATTTTATGTGTAGTTTGATTGTCCGTATCACAAATAAATGAAGCATATGTTTGTATAGATATATCACAGTCTATTGGTGTATAGTCTGGGAATACAGATGCTGGGTCTGCGATAACAGTTGTCATATCTCGGTCATACATTTCTGTTGTATGCTCCTTCCCCTCATTACATATCTTTATTGGTCTAGAACTCCATACTGTCTCACCTTCATCATTGGTGTATGTAAAACAAACCTTCCCCCACTCTATGTCAAAATCTACACAGAACTCTAGAGTCATTCAGCTTGTATCAACAATGCTTCAATCAGCAGCAAAGAATACAGTATTATCAATATCTTTAACTCAGTCTATAACCTTAGCACATCATCTGTATCTAATCTTTGTGTCCTTGTCATACACACATCGCTCGGATAATTCGTAATCTGGACAGTTCTTTAATTCACACTGAACCTCATACTCCTGTGTTGGGTCTGCTGCATTTAGTATTTTTACTCCTGTCACATTCTTGTCTTCATCAAAACAAGGGACAACCATAGCTTGTCACACAATTTCTCCTTCACACACATCACACATTAGTACAATCTCTATATCCTGTGGCTTATTGTCTTCACACGGTCCTGGAGTCCAACCTTCTTCTGTACCTCAATCTGTAAATACCTCAAAATTACATCTAGACCCTTGAGGATTTTTGACATTGTAAAATTGTATTTGATATACGATTTCTCAATCTCTACATCAAGGTATAAGTATATGTCAGAATGTATGTTTACAAGCAGAACCTTTACACTTCATAGGTTGGGTTTAATAGTAAATTAGTTTGCACTTCCAGTTCAAGCAGATGCAGCTGGCTCTGGGGCGAAGGTATATTTACCCTCGTCTGTAGCGACTATGTATCAGCTTTCTAGAGCATCAGCTTGTCAATTAGCTTCTATGTAGTATGTTGTTGCAAATTGTCTTTGTGCTGCAGTGTCTGCATCTGGATAAGCACTCTGTGCTAATTTAAGAGCAGCATCAAAAGATAAAGTGTTATTATTAGTAGTCGTAGTAGTATCGCTATTAGTACTTGAAGAGCCAGATGAGTAAGCACCACGAGCAGCTGACCTATTTTCTGCTCTAATTTGTGCAGCCTCTTGGAGGGATATTTGTTGTTTGACATTCTCATTATTACTAAGTAAATTGAGTAGTCATTGTGCAAGTTGTGTTTGAACACCGAAATTATCATCAACAAGTCATTTGATGTAATCATCTTGAATGTTTTTGAACTTACCTAATGTTCCGTCAATATATTTATTGTATATTTGAGATAACTCATCAAGTGCTTTCACTTGTCATTGAAATCATTGTATAATCTCAGCTTGTCATTGTAGAGATGTTTCATTGGCTGATATAGTACGAGCATTCTCGGAGAGTCAGTATTTGTTCGCTAGTCCTGTAGATATCAGTCTTTGATTTGCTTGTTTTCTAACAAGGTAATCTCATAGGTTTCCGTAGAAATCATTAACCTTTTTGGTTAATGTTCCATTAGGTCAGTATGTCTGGTCGTATATATTATATTGTTCCCCTAACAATCATAACTGGTCATTCTTTAATCACTCGTAAACACTATTTCTGTCATTGGTTTGGTTAGCCATAAAGTTACCAAAATTATCATATATGTCTAAGACATTATTTGTGAATTGGTCTCTATTAGCTAAGTCGTTTCAAATAGTTGCTATTTGATTGGCTACAGGCTTTAATCATAGTTGTGATGCTCTAGCAAAAGCATCTGCCAGACTGGTCCTGGCAGGTAACAATGCACCTCATTCCTGTGAAGTTAGGAAAGTTGGTTGAGCAGGTGTACTTGCTCAAGGAGCATCTGGTATACTTAAATCGACATCTCAAAAAGGGTTAGTGCTAACTGCACTAGCTGGGCTACTGTTTTGTGTTCCTATAATATTACCATTCTGGTCGAAGATATTTACCATTGCTATAAGTATGATTTAATTTTTGAAGATACTCTTTCCTTTCTCTCTTTCTTTTGTGCTTGTTTTGCTTTGTGTGCTTCTTGCTTCTGTTCTATTTGAACCTTTAGGGTTTTCATTCTTTTTTGCTTTCATTCTAAGTCTATCGCAGATATGTCATCTCTAATCTTTTTTCTCTTTACGACATTTTTTTCTTTTGCGAGCATAATTTCTAAACTTCATTTTACAAAGACTCAGTCCTCGTAAGAGGTTCTAGTGTCTTGAAACTCTTTGTACAATTCTTTCATTTCAAATATATTATACAGAATTAAAAACAACCATAGTGGTTCCTCACAATGCAACATCAAGTCTCTTCTCAACCGTCACACTTACAGCCCCACTTACTACATTCAGCAACTTCTTCATCTGGTCTAAATCATCTATATCAGATAAGTCGTCAACCGAAGCACATATCATCAACACCTCTAAGTTCTATTTTATACATTTCTCACTTTATGTTATTCATATCAGAGTATATGTTTATGAATGGTGCCATAAAGTACTTCTTCTGGTCGTAACAAAAACAATAGTCGTCTATTATTCTCTCTGGGGGACAATGACAGCTATAATCTAATCAGTCTCTTCTAGGGCAAGCAAATAAATCTACATTATAGTCTATTGGTCTATCCTTGCATTCATCGGTTTTTGGTACTTCACATCACTTCAAGGAGTCCAACATACACTGACTAACTACTGGCTCCACTCACTCTTTTATATCCTCAATAAGGGAGAAGTAAGGTAGATTGTGCATCTCCTCTGCAATCATTTTTGTAGCAACTCAGTTCTTGTATGCTTCAACATATAGTTCAGTCCCTCAGAGGAATTGATATCTGTCGTGCATCTGAGTTTTAATGAAGGCGAGTGTGTGCATATTAAATGAGTTCTCCTTAGTGAGAGTTACTTCATCTTCAAACAAGTAAGACCTAATAAATCGGTTTATTGGTTCTCTTATACAATCTCTATGTCAACATTCGTGATAAATAGCATTTCATAACATCACTTCTTTTCCTGCAATATTATCTCTAAATTGGCAAAATACTGCACAACAAGAAGTATCAATTGTTCGTATATTTCGTCTCTTCCAGAAGGTTAGGACCTTTGTTTTATGGTTAATTCAAGAATTATTATTTGAACCATTTATTACAATTCTAAATCTATCCTCATCTCAATCTATTGCTACACTGTCTCACTTTTGTATCGCCTCAAGGTCTCATATAATCCATTTACCCCAGTCATCATCAGTTAGATTTTCCAATCTCGATGTGAGCAATCAAGACTCATTAGCCACGATAGATAGAGTGTACAGTCTTTTATTCGAGCCTAAGAAAACAAATCAATTTTCATATTCATCATATGCTTTTGACCTACCGTCTGGATTACATCGTATTCATAGATTTTGCCTCACAATATTTCATTGTGCTGTATATGTCGGTATATTTGTCAGAGGATTTAACTGTTGACCTATATAGAATGCTCAGATAAAATCTGCTCAGAAATATGTTACATAATTCTGGAATGTAGTCATAACCTTTATACCTTGCCTTAACTGAACATAATTACCTGCTCATAAGTATCACAATTGTCCTGGTTGAGAGTATAATGCCACACCTGTCGTCGCATCATAGTAAACAGAATGTTGTGCTCAATTCTGACCTGTATACATAAGTGCATCTTGGTAGCAGCCTGTAAAGTTACATAGTGTTGTGACAGTCGCCTCACAGTTATCAAAATTATTCTCAAATCCCTCTGGTCTATCTTCATCAAAAATATAGTCGTGGAATACCTTGACTCAATCACAACTTTGATATGCAAAAGTTTCCCCATAATCTGGGAATACCATATATTGCATATTTGCACCACTCATCTGTGGGGGGTCTAAGTAATAGCTTGGTGGAAGACCTCAATATTCTAATTCTGGGTAATTGGCAGGAGATATGTATGCTCAAGTTCACAATTGAGATGAGTCGATAACTCCTGGATTAAATCAAGCCCAGTAATCTGCCACCTCTAAGTTTCAATTCTGGTTAATTCATTGTATCTGGTTATATTGTCAACATATACCTGGTGTTGATTGAGTTTGACCTTCACATCTGTCATAAACATAGAGTCGGTCTCCAGGCTGTATAGATGTCGGTCAAGCATTGAAAAATCGGTCATATGTCCCAGCTGTCACTGCATCGTCAGCTAAGTCAGCTAATCAATTGGATAGTTGTGTATAGTCATAATTATTTTGTGTTGCACATCATCAGTCTGTATCGTCTACTACAACTCAATTATCGGTATAAAGGTATTTCGGTGTACCTTTTAAGAAGTCTACAACTTGGAACTCCTTAAATCCTCAAGGACAAAAACAATCATCAATTATTTGGTACAGGTTACATCAGTCTTTTGATGCAAATATTTTAATAGTCTCTTCGTCGTCAGATATCCACATATAGTATTCCACATCATCTATTATCATATGGTCGTAGAACATTCATCAATCAATTCATATTTGCAACCAAGCATCATCACAATCTTGCCTCGCCCAGATATCAACATCTTTAATCTTAAAACCAGGTCTTGTGCATAACACAAACCTATGGGGTCTTAATTTTAATGAGTATCCTGGTGCCTTAGGTCTAACATTCCTAAACTCAGCATACCCATACATAATGTCCTGGACTAATCATAGCTTAACTGCTTGAATGTCCCCTGTGTTCATTCACATTGGGTTTTTTGGTTCTAACTAAACCTGTATGCCTCTTTCTTGAGGCTTGTTTTTTTTCTTCTGCTACCTTCTTATAGAAGTTCCTAGCATTCTCTTTAACCTCTTTTTTAGTTTGTTTCTTTTGGATTGTTTCTGCCATTATGGTGTAAGTTTGAAAGTAAATTTGTGTGCCACCTCATCTCTAAATACATTATATATTTGTTGCATAAAGTTAATGAAATCTTGTGCAAACCCCTCCCTGTCTCCTGCATTGTAGCTACCATTATTAGAACTATGGTAAGCAATAAGCATTTGTAATGCAGGATACAAATACTCTGGTACTTGTATTTTACTATTCTCGTCTACAATAGTATCAAACATTCTAAAGTATACAACATAAGCATCTGTGACTCCAGTAGGCAATGAATAGTATATCTTTTTCCCTCATATGCAGGGTTGAAGAAACTGTGCTCATTCTAAAAATGAAGTTCAAATAACTCAATCCATAATCATTTCTCAATATCACCCAGAACAATATTCCTTACAACAAGATTGACTGTCGCAGGTATCATAATCAATCACACAATCACTACATCATTTAGCATAAAAAGCCACTGTCTTATATATCCTGGCACCTGTATCTATTTGTGATTTACCAATCGGTAATTTTTCGGAACAAGCAAATCCTGGAAGCATATAAATATATGGTCGCAAATGTGCCAATGCTTTTTGCATAGCAGGAACTTGCTCAGTGCAATTCACTTTGATTTCATCGGATTTACCCTCTTGAGCAAAAAACTCAGATAATGTTTTGTATTGTGAGTCACATCAGAAGCAAGCCATACACTTTTTTAACAGATAAACTTATACTTTTATTATACAGAAAAAACTCCTATGAAAGGAGTTTCTTCTGTGTTCTATCTAAGAGAGAGGTCTATTTTTCACCTCCTCCTTCACCTTCTTCACTTTCACCTCCTCCTTCTGCATCTGCATCTGGGTCAGTGTCGTCAGTTGGGTCTCAGTCCTCAATCCCTTCCTCATCGTAAGGATTAAGTTCAACCTGCTGTTGCTCGTCTAAACACTCGTGTGTAGGACAAGTAGCTGGGTCATCGACCTTAAATGGTGCATAAGGTACTGCACAAGCCTCAAATTCACAAGAACTCTTCGCCTTCAAATTGAATACCAACTGGTAAGCACCAGAGCACATATTGTAGATACAGAGAGCATAAGTGAAGTTTCACTTGAATACACTACATTCCGTAGAACCAGACTTCATATGATACAATGGACTTGCATCAATAAGTTCTAGTCTTGGAGAACCTTCTTTAGCCATTTTTGTTTTGAAGTTCGCACTTACACCCTTGTAAGCATATTGTTTCAATGCAACCCATTCTCTTGGGAAGATATACAATACAGGTGTATTAGGGAACAATTTAGTCAATATTTCTGAGTACTTGTAGATGAACTTAGTATTACCAATTTTGAAACTTTGCATTTCAAAGTTGTTATACACAAGTCAATCGTGTCCGTCGTCACAAGTTTTGTGACAGATACCTGCACCTCCAAATACATCAATAATTGCGTGTCCAAGTTTTTGGAACTCAATCAATTGAGCATCGTTAGCCCAAGCATTCATATGAACACCGTTACCGTAAGCACCACTTCTCATTGCAGGGAAAATAACATTTTCTCTGAATGTTTCTAGGATTTCACAATCATCTTCTGCATCTTCACAACAAGGACCGAAGTTATGTATGAAGTATGGTTTTGTTGCATCGAGTGTAGGATTTACACAAGCCTGTGCCTGTTGTAGTCCTGTAAAGAATGACATAGATTGTGAACCTTTACCTGCGTGTGCAATAGAGTTATTACCCCAAAGCAATGCCTGTGAAAATACAACCTTGAAACCTTGCATATGCAAGACAACTTCATTCTTAACCCAATCATCAACATCATATCCAGCATCATACATCTCTCTATCCATATTCAATTCACAAAGGTCTATTCTCACAGACACAGGAATTGAAGCAAAATTAGAGTGAGCAACTGATGCCTCGAAATCTGTCCATACATCTTCTACACATCTTTCACAGTCTCCGATAATTCTATATTTCGGTCATCTTGAAACTACATCTCCAACATCAGCTACGATACTGTCCTCAAGAATAAGGCAGTCTCCAACGATATCTTTAACATAAGTAACACAAGACTCTCCAGAAAGTCTAGTCACGATTACTTGTGAACCTGTTGAGATACCTCTCCATTTTCTTCGGTCATCGACATCAGAGAAACAGATTTGGTCTCAAGAGATAGGATTTTTAACTGTTGTTGCTGGGAAGTAATCAATGGTCTGTTCAGTCCATTCTACTTGGCAGCATTTGTTTACTTTGGTGAGTTCTACACTCACAGGGAACCCTTTGAATATAAGGTCTGGGTAGAAATAGTTAGGGTCCTTTGGGTCTTCATTTGCTAATGGGTCAAACAAGTCGACCATAACATCATAGAAGTTATTATGCTTTAGCAAAGGGTACAAAGGTAGCCCACTATCTGTCCATTCCTTAACTAATTCACTAGGGTTGAATGTTGTATCATTACAAGCCATTTGCAAAAAGTATAAAATGAATAAAATAATATAGCCAATTTTTTAATCTAAACGGAACCTCTTTTTCTTAACTCTGTAGTTTGATATCTTTTTTTCTTCTTCTTCACTAGCTGGGTCATCTCAAGCAGAGTCAACCTTTTTGGTTTTCTTTTCCACTTTTTCTTCACCCTCAGTCAAGTAGTCTAGTTCTTCCTTTAGAGAAGAGATATACTTCTCTTTGTTAAGTTCATTCTCTGGGTCATCATAATGCTTATTTTGGGAAACTCGGAACCCCCTTTTATTGTCGAGCACAGGAAACATAGAGTCGTCATACTTAGAGTCAAAGTTCTTCTTCTGTGCTGTTTTCAGATGCTCAGTAGCAGCCTCCAGCTCAGATGTTAAATCTCTAATCTCCCTTTTGTCCTTTCTTTTCTCGCTCTGCAATTCTCGCAGTGCTTGAACGACGGACTCTGGGTTTTTCAAGACTCGCTTCACTTCATTCTCTAATTCTATCTCCTCGTCAGTTTTACCCTCGTCGTCTTTGTCTGGTTCGTCTTCGTCTTCCTTTTCTTCCTCCTCGTCGTCATTAGGTGAGTCGTCATCATCTTCCTTCTTGCCTCAATCGTCATCGTCATCGGAGTCGTCATCGTCCTGTTTAGAACCTTCCTCCTCTTTGTCTTTGTCGTCATCGGCATCGTCAGATAAATCTTTGTCTGATTTTTTATCATCATCTTCACCTTCTTGTGATTTGTCATCTCCAGCATCGTCGCTAGAGTCCACATCTTTACCACCAGGTTTCGATTTTTGACTATCATCAGACTCATCGCTCGCACCTCAATCTTCTCAAGGATTGTCAGCACCTCATTCTCATCACTGATTATCACTTACGATATCAGCTACTGATGATTTGTTGTCTGCCCCTTCTCCACCCTTAGCATCTGCACCAGTCTTTGCTAGTGCTTCTCAAGCTGTTGCCATAAGGTTTTGAATAAATATTAAAAAGATGTTTATATCTTTATATCTTCATTATACAGATATAACAAAAATCGCTTACCTACAAATTAACTATACAAATCGTCTCTTGTATCTCATTCTAAGTTTTCTGCTGCACTATTGTCTTCCTCTACATCTCACTCTCAAGCAATTGTAGGCTCTGCTCCAGGTGTAACACTAACTCATCATCAAGCAGCTACCTGTTCTGCAACCTGCTGTTGTTGTTCCTGTCCAAGCAATCAAAGATGTTGCATAATGACTTTTTGCTCATTTTCATCTAAATCCTTGAATGCGATATTTAGCATAACTCTGTCTATCGGTCTTCATTGCTCAGAACCTCATTCTCACTTCAATTCTGCAGTAAGTTCTCACTTGCTTCTCAAGTGCTCTATTGCTTCACCTGTTTGTTCTAGTCTTCTCTTTCTTGAAGTAACAGCAGAAGGAAATCACATAGATGAGAATGCCTTATTTAATATGTATTGATTGTCTAGTATTTTCTCATTGGTTTCGACATCTATATCGAAGTTCTGTGTTGCTCACAATAACTCTATAAGTTCCCTCACATCAACATCTTTATCTCCTGCGATATCTTCTGCGTTGAAGGAAATCTTAAATCAATTTACTAGGTCCTTAGTTGATATTACTACATTCTTCTCTTTCTTGACTGACTTATTTGTTCCGTCTTCTTGTTCCTCTTCTACTGTTTCTACCTCCAACATATCGGTTATTATATCGTCACCATATACTTTGTGGTATAAAGCAGCCATTTCAACCAACTTAGAAGCCCAATCATTTATTCATCAAGTAAATCTAACAAACTTATTGAGACTTGCCTTAATCCTTTGGTCAACTCATTTAGCAGACCTCTCAATTCATCATTGTGCTCCTGTAACATATGGATTGAGACCAAGAGATGAGTTAAACTTACCTTCCACTATCTGTATCGCTTGTAGGTTTCCTGCCAGAGCAGTGTAATCCACTAAATCAATTCTTTCTGTAGTCTCGACTCACTGACTTCTACCTCTGATACCAAATGGTCTATACTGGAAGTTTTTATTTACTTTTTGCCTAAAGTCTTCTTCTTGAGAGTACATAGGAGCAGAGGAAATCAATGTAGCAGTAAGTCGTGTATTATATAGTGTATCGACTGCAACTTGATAAGGCTTGGCTTCCTCATAAATACTTCTACCAAAATCTTCTCCAGATATCTGATTATACACTAACTTCTGGATAGGAGAGTAATTAAATGGTAATCTTGACTGCTCAGCAGAGACTAAAATTCAATTAGCAAGAACATAGTCATACAGTGTTCAGTTGTGTACTTGGTACACTTTAATCACTTCTACAAGGTCTTGGTTCTTCAAACTAAAGAACTCATCATAGTCTGGTATATCTTTAACAAATTTTGACCAATCATTTCATAGCAATTGTTCTTGGCAGCACTTATTTGTTTTCTTTTTGATAGCATAGTCCATATCATTGATATTTTTTATGTTATCGTATCTTTTTGGATTTAGTGCTCCAGTCTTATATACCATTTCTCTCACAGCACCAGAAGTTGGATAGGCATTTTCAAAATCATCTCTAGTGACAAATATTCTCTCTCCAGAGTTTTTGTGTCATCACTTAGTCATTAAAACATCGAAAATAGGTATATACCTTAATCTAGCCTTAGAGAAGGTTTCCTTTTTTCTCTTCACAGAATAAGACATACCTTTCTTGCTCTTGTTCCTAGTTGCTTTAGTGACTATATATGAGTCAAACTCTTCTCGGTCTACTGTAGCAAATGCAGTACCAGTACCAACTGCCTCATCAACACAATTTGCATATGCTTCTGCATTGTCTGCATCAGAAAAGAAATATCTTGAAAAGTTCCTATATGGCTCAATATATTGAGAATACTTATCTCTCAACTGAGGAGAATATGTATCGACCTCGACCTTATCCAGGTCCATAGACAATAGCATACCAGTATATGTTTTATGAGCAGATGATGCTAATGGATACTTTTCATTAGATGCTCGTCACATTCACATACTAACTAATTTCAGATATCTCCTACCCATATAGTTTTGCTGCTCCTCAAAATCATAGAGTGCTTTTCTATACAATCTACTCTCCATATATTTCCAGGAACCACTCACTCGTTGAGTAACTTTACTCTTTGCTTCCTTCTTGTTTTCTGCACCTAATGCAGCTAAAGCATCTTTTTGAATTGCCATAATATCTGTGAAGAATTAAACACTTAATTGGTTTGCATTGAGGTCTACTTTATTGAACTGCACTACTGTTACAGCATTTTTTCAATCTAATCACAAGGTTCTTTTTAGTGATGCCAGTGTCGCCAATGTTGTCTTTATTCTCAAAGCGATTAACTCAACTGCCTGCTCACTAAATCATTTGAAATCAAGATTATCTGTATCTCGGAGGGAAGAAGACAACTCAATCAAGTCTATTTCCTTTTTTACTATATAGTCAATGTAATCCTCATCATTTTTTTTATCTATTAGACCTCTAGAGTCCAATGCTGATAATACCTTTATCCTTGCTTTTGCCAGACTTTTTTTGTCTGTATCTATAAGTCACATCTCATTTTGCAACAGTTCATTTTCTAGTGGGCTTAGATTTTCAGAAAGGGGACTTGGAGACAGCACTTCTGGCTCAGCCCTTGCTTCAACCTGTCATTCCACTCATAAGTCTCATATCTCGTGGGTTGAGAGAGAAGTTTGTTCCTGTGACATTTGGGATTTGTAATTGAGTAAAAGGAGTTGCTCTAAGTGCTTCGTTTGCCCTATTCAGTCATTTTAGAAGGTCAACTTTACTGTCTGGCAACTTAGGTACCTTTACAGCTTTACTTGAACCTCAACCTCAACCTCATCATCACCTACGACCTCAGCCACCTCAACTTCAATCTCAGTCTCCTGTACTAGCTATATACAATTCGGCATTATCTTTCAAGAAGGATACTCACATATCCTGGAGGGGTTTCGCAAATCAGAATACTCTTGCTCTTAGAGCCTTGTATGACTCTTGAACTACTGGAGGCAACAAGTCAAAGTTTTTTTCTATTTGATACATAACAGGAGCCATTCAATTATTGATGTAATTTTGGACAGAGCCTATTATCTTCTCTTCTGGTATATTCATCTTCATTGTTCTATTTACCGTCTCACTTAGATTATACAGTTCTACTATACCTTCAAGTGCTCTTTCTTCCTGTGTGAGTCTTGTGTAGTTTCAAGACTCATCGTTGGACTTCTCTTTTTTACTTTTTATATTCACATTTACACTACCTAATGTGTTTATCATAGAGTTACTAGCTGCAAGCCAGTCTCAGTCTTCTTGAGCAAGTTCGTGCTGTGCAAATATAGATGACTGGAAAACATTGTACAACTCAAACTGCTCATTAAATTGAGGAGTTCTGGATTTACTTACTCATCACTGGTCTGTTGATATAGACATAGCTTTTTTTACCATTTCCTCATCTTCTCACTCAGCTGTATGATACATAACATATTTTGCGACATCTGCATATCAGTAGAAGTCTGTCGCCTTTAAGTAAGGAGAGAATGTATCAACGATGTATTGCTCTATTTCTGGTCTTCTTGATGCAGGGACATTTTTAGTTGGATTGAATGGACTTGTTTCTAAATCTCAAGAACTTCATTTTTTTCTAAACTTTTTTGTGTCATAATCGTAGTAGTATGATTGATTTGATAATCACTCTGCTTTTGATATTTGCTTCTGTGTAAAATCTCAATGCTTTGCCATAGCATCTCTATAAGGCATAACCACTCAATCTATCAATACAAGATTTCATTTATTAAACTCCTCTTCGTAGGCAGAAGCCATTGTTGTTAGTAGTATCCTTCAAGCAAATGGAGTCTCTGGGTCAATGTTTAGTGCTCTAACTAATTCGGTATATATCGACTCGAAATCTCCAACCCTACCTGTTTCCAATAAGTCTCAAAGTTCTTCTCGGTCCATATATCAACTTCTCAAAAAGTCCTCATTTAGACCTTCCTCGATAAAGTGTGCTCTAACCTTAGCAAATGCCTCAGTCATTTCTCCGTCTGGTGTGAGTTCTGAGTTATCCACCATAAGCTGTGCTGTGCTAATCTTATCATCTACTAAGTCCAGCATATCCTGGTCCAAGAAACTTTTATCTTTCAGTTCAGTTAAGAAATTATTTCCTGTCTCAGACAGAGTTAATTTCTTCATCATATATTCAACATACTCTTCTCATAATCATTTATTTTCCATAGCTTCTCTCACCTCCTTGAAGTTTCACTGGTCCAAATCTTGCATCGGTTTATTGAAGTATGGATTTGAGAACATATCCTTTAAGTCTTGTGGAGTGAAGTATCATTTTTTCCTTGCCTTATATATCTTACTTAGAATGGTTCCATTTTGTCGCAAACCAAATTCTGTTCAGAAGTGAACCTGTGTACCAAAAGATAAAGCATCTGCACTTGTAATAACTTTATCATCTCTAACCGTCTTAGCAACCATTTCAGTAAACTTAGACCATTTAGCTGACCTAAATCACTCATCGGTTTCTGGAGAGTTCCAGTTAAATATCATATTTAGTGGCATATTTATATCTGCCAACCTATAGTCTTGGAGACCCCAGTCGTCTGGTAATCACTTGCCTCTAAACTGAGCAGTAGACATCTGCTTATACATTTCAACCAATCCTGTACCTCATCAATTCATAAGTGCAGCTAGTAGCTTACCAGACCTTGAGAAGGTTAGGAACTCTGATGTTATTGCTGTAGATAATATGTAGTTAAATCTTTGTGCATCACTTGTCAGCTTGTCGATACCAGTCACAGGATAATTTCATTCTCCAGAGAAAAACTTTTCAAAATCCTCTCACATATCTGGCATACTTCAATCCATATATTCAAATATAGGACCTCAGAGCATTCTCCAGATACCAGACGACTCAAAACCTTGTCAGTAATCAGAGACTGACGAAAGGTCAGACAGAAAATCCAACATACTCTTGATTGCACTCGTCTCAACTTCTTCATCATCTTTTAGATAGTCTTTCATTACATTTCACTTTACTCTACTTACCTTATTTGCAAGATATGATGTATAGACTATATGTCTCATATGGTCTAAGAAGTCCCTGCTGAAAACATCATCTTTGAATATAGATGTGGCTTTCCCCTTAGGGATTTGACCAGTATACCCCTTCCATAGATTAACTGCATAGTTTGTAAATGGATAAGATGCTTTTCTTATAAAATGTCTTCATTTATTGAAACCCCAAGAACCTCTAAAATTAAATAAGGTCGTAAATGCTGATGCAAATTCAGTTGAAGAGGAGAAACCATAGAAAAGATTAAATCATCTCATTTCATCATCAATCTGATTTTGTCTTCTTCTTAATGTTATAATCATATTATTCTTTTCTGCCTTGCTCGCTCTAGTATACTGTGCTGTAAAATTATCTACAGAGCCATATATATCAACTGCTGCGAACTTAGATGCAAGCCCTTGTAGGGTCAAGTTGTACATATAATCTGCAATATCTTGTCGTCAATTTTTCACCTGTTGCAAAAATAACTCTGCTTCATCTCAGAGTTTTGGAGATATCTTAGTGGCGACATTTAGACTTTCTTTTTTAACCTTTTCAAACAATCATCGAAACTCTGCTAAAGCATTTGTAAAATCTGCCTGCGATGTTCAAGCTGATGTGACTATTTTCTCAACAAAATCTCTAGAGGTAGAAATATATCATTGGTATGTAATCACTCAAGTCTCCTCCATTATATCAGAGAAAAGATTACCAGTTTGGGCTTTCGCTAGTCACAATTTAGCAGCCTGTGTCTGTATGGTGTATGTAAGCATAGATTGTGCCAGTGTAACTCAACCTCATATTCAAAATCCTGGAACAACAGCAGAAATCTTATTCAGTATCTTATATGCTCATCAAGCAACTCCAGATACGGTTCATCATAATCATCATCTCATAGCAATAACATCTGGGTTCTTAGGGTCTCATAATCCCATAAATGTTTTTACCTTATCTTGTCAGTCTCAAAATCAAATGTGTGCCTGCCTTCGGTTTGATTTCGTCAAAAGGTAATTAGCATAACTTCATCAGCTTGGGTTAAAGTTTCACAGCAGCTTCATAATCTGTTCCACATTTGAGTAAGACCATAAATTATCTAGTCAGTCAAGGCTAGTAAGAATGGATAGAAACTGTCAGTTATTTAGTATTGTACTAAATGCTCCTGGATTATTTATCTTCTCAAAGAACTTCATAAATCATCACTCAATTCACAATCTCGTTTGCTCCATAACTGATATAGACTCACTTAATTCTCTTTGTTTTCTAATCATTCTTGTTCAAGCATTACCTCATAATGCTTTAACTTCTTTATCCATTACTCTTTTAGAGTTTTTCAGTTTTATAATCGCTGTGTCTGTTTGCTGCAACATAGAAAGTTTGGCTTCTGTTAGCCACCTAGCAATCCTCATAGAGGACATAAATCATATTTCAGATTTAAGTACCTGCTGTCAATCAATCACATCTGTATAATTTTCAATTAGCTTTCAAGCACCTAGTCTATCTGCTCAGTCAGTCTTGTAAACCTTTTTCTCAATACTTTTGAATTTACCATAGTCCTGCTCATACTTTTGTCATATGAGTTGGAACTGCTCATCAATTTTATTGATATCGGTTATTTGGTCGAAATCATTTAAGACACTGCTAAATATCTCTGAGATTTCATTATCCTTACCCCTCCTCATTTCATAGACCAATAGTGAGTCTACATCTAGTGGGTGTCAAGCCTTTCTAAAAGTGTAGTCTGGTCAGAGAGTTTTATTCGCTGACTTCGCTGTGTCTCACTTACTCGCAAAAATTAGAGATGAGGTAAGTTCATTTGCTTGCATTCGCTTATTATCGAACCCAGCAAATATTTGTCTCATTCTATCTATTGTTCAATGTGTTGTAGTATTATCGCAATATACCATTAGAAGTTACAGTTAGTAGGTAAATCCTCGTTTCCAAGCCCATTGAACTTCTCCTTATGAATATCATCTGTGTAATTTTCCACCTTAGTTATCTTTGATTTTCAGTTAGTTCTTGGACTCATAAATCAATTAAACTGTATATTTCAGACGAAGTTCGGATTTTGCAGAACATCAATATCAAAGTACACTTTCTGTCCTGTGAAATTATAGAACTTAGTTTTTATTTTAGATATATCCGTAAGATACTCATATTCTTCTTGTAATCTACCTGTAAGTCTTTCTCACATTCTAGATACCTCCCTCTTCATATCAGAATAGACAGAAAACTCTCAAGATATATATTGTATATCTGCCTCCGATAGGTTTGGCATTTTCTTCCTAACAAAGGTCTCAACCTTATCATAAGTGTTAAGCGAGTCAACTTTTCTAGAGAAATCAGCGAACATAAACTCTACATCTTCTCGCTCAAAAGATGCACCATTTCTTCATCTTGAAATCATATAATCATTCAACCAGCCAGGAATTATGACATCTCTGGCGAGACCTAGTGGTTGTCAGTCTTTAGAAATAAGAGCAGCTTTTCTCAAAAACTGTCAGACAGTTCAATCTAAATCTCATTTAATAATCATTTGATTTACATTTTGTCAGAATGCTTTTTGTCTTCTTGCTATATTCATCAACATAAGGTCTGAGAATATTCTTGCTTTTTGTGCGAGGAGGAGGTTGTGTCGGTCTCCTGGCATCATCTTTTTAATCATAGAAGCCACCTCTGGAACATCGTCCATTGTTTTCGCTAACTTCATAATAGCAGAGTCTATATATACCTTTTGTGCACCTTCTTTTGTGAGAACTGTGGTGTATCAGTTTGTAAGCATATTACTAATCTTCTTATCGAAACTCTGTCAAATATTTTCTCATTTACTCAATACACTGTCTATTTCATCAATAGAGAATTTATTTTTTGTTAATCAAGTTGTATTGTATCAACCTGCCTCAACAATTCTTCTTCTAAGGTAGTCAAACATAGAGCCATAGCTTGAGTCTGTAGTGACTCTTTGCACATCGAAAGCATCAAGGTCTTCTCTATTTCTTATACGAACAGGGTCACTTGTTATGTTAAATATACTGGCTTGTGTCTTTCTTCATCTCTCATATGTTTTATTTGAGAAAATGTGCTGAACCAATGCTCAGTATCTTATCTTCATATCTTCTCTTAGCCTGGAAAGTTCTGATGTCGTTTTGAGCCATAATTTCTTTAGGTCTTCATCACTCTTTCATATAGCAATCATTTCCTGTGCTTTTTTCTTATAGTTATTCATTATAGTCTCATAACTTCTTTGTTTATTATTTATCTTGGTTACAAGTGGCTTCACTTTATACTTAACTGTATCGGTATTATTTACGAGTATTCAAGCAGCCAACTCATCAGACAACTCAACAAATCTTTCGGTCTGCTTATCTAATCAAAGTTTTACTTTTAGGTTTTTATTTACAAGTACTGACTCATATCACACCTCAGAAAGACCTGCTCTTTGCTCATTCAAATCGTCCAAAGATTTCTGAGCAGTTCAAATACTCTCATCTAATTTTTCTATCTTTTTTCTTATCTCAGCCATTTCTACAATATTTTTAGACCTTTTTTTAATGTTTGCAGTATTTGCTGACTTCAATGATTTCAACTGTTTTTTTGCTTCTTTTAGAGCAACCTCTTTTCTATATACGGTCTCAAATTGACCTATTGTAGCCTTTTCTCTGATGCTTCTCTTGCTTTCTTGTTTAGCGAGAGCATTCAAATATTCAGTTCTTTCTTTCTTTCAAAACTTGCCACGAATTGTTTTCCCTGCCTCTTTGGTTATTTCGTCTGGCAACTCAAGGACCCTCTTCTCTAGATTTTTTATTATCTTATCGTTTGCTCATCAAAGCAGTGTCTTCGCTCAATCTATACTCTTCTTTCACTCTGGTAGTTTCTCCACCTCAGATGCTATCTTCTCATCTATCCACTCTATGTGACTTTTATCTTTCGGTCTTTTTGGTATTTTAATTCATTCTTTTTTTGCATCTATAATTATATCAACAATTCAGTCTTTTGTTTTTTCTAATTTTTCTTTCTGTTTATTTACACTATCCGTCAGTTTTTTCTCATCTCATAATCTTTTACTCACATTTCAATAAGGGAGAAATACATCGTTTATCAATGGTATCCCTTGTCTTTTCAACCTAGAAGCTATTTCTCACACATCATTAAATATTGCTGGGATTATTGCTGATATCTTGTATTCAAACCTTAGTCCATTTGGTATCCCAAGTTCATCAAGAAGTTTCTCGTCAAATATTTTATTCTGTCTAGCAAACTCTTCAATAAATCCAATCAGTTCTTTCCTCTTCTTTATATCTCATCAGAAAACTTCATCAATCAGTTTGATACTATCTTGTATATATGACTGTGCGATATCTGGAGTCTTTGCATTTTTATATACATTCTCAAACTCAACAAACTTACCTATGATTGGTCATAGTTTATCTGCACTCTGTTCCATAAGTTCAAAGAACTCATTTATACCTGGCATACTCAGATTTATTTCGTATTTGCGGAAAGCAGTGTCGCTCATCAGAGCAGCACCAAAAGAAGGAAATCTCTTGTCTCGTGGTATTGATGTGTTCTTTGTAAATCAATTTTTTATTGCAATATTATGCAATCCAGAAGGGTCTCAGTATATCGCATTCCAAATATCCTCAATATCAATTAAGATATCTTCTGGATTTACTTTTGTTGGACCGTGAAGTTCAACAAGGTAATCGTATATTCATTGCTTAAAGAAATCCTTGTCTTTCTTTTCTATGAGTTCGTCAATAGTGTGTCTCACATCAATCTGCTCTATATTTCTTCACATCAATTTTTGCTGTATTCCTACTAGCTTCTGCATTTTTCAATAGTTTTTTACTCAGTCAAGCCTGCTCAATCAAGCAAAGAATAATTTTATATCCTCTTTCTGGAGACCATATTTATACTTCAAAACATCTTTAAGGGTTTTGTTTGCCTCTCTAAGTTTTTTTCATCTTCAACTCATCTCCCTTCTATATAGTTCCAATCAAACCGACTTGAGGGTTTCATTAAGCTGTAATTCAGATGATGTTCTATAGACAAGATTTCCAGCATCATTTACTTCATATATACTTCAAGCCTTAGGGACCAACACTTGATTGTCTCTAACATCAATCTTTAACTTACCAAGTATCTCAATTTCATCTCAATCCCTTCCAACTGGGTGAATACCCCACCCATACCTTTTCATAACGATTACAGCATCTTTGTTTTGTTCGACAACCTTTTTTAGTTGTTCAACAATTTCATCAACACTTCATCTGTCTATATTCACTTTAGTCACAGGTACCTGTGTATTTAATTCATTCAACTTGAATACTTCGTCGTATAGTTTTACTTCTGGGTCTGTCATAGAGTTTGCTGTCTCTACTCAGTTATCAATAAATATAACCCTTCTCGGTTTCCCAGTTTCGTCATAAAGAGAGACTGGTAGTCAGTTCTTAAATTGGTGTGAGGTCAACCTCATCAATCATTGGTCCACATTATTTGGCTTGGACTCAATCATTTCCTTTAGAGTTTTTTCAAAGTCAGATAGTCAACCTTCTATTTCAAGTTTCAATGCTCCGACGGAAGCCTCTTCTACATTTATTCATTTCAATACATCATTGATGTAATCATTTCTTATTTTTATGTAATCAATTCAGTATGCAACTGACAGCACCTGGTTGTCTCATCGAAATGCTCTGTCCATAAATTTCCTATCTATTCATAGTATCTCGTATACATCACTACGAGTCATTCTTTCAAACTCTGGAACATTCTCTCAAGCAAGAGCCTTCTTTGCTAATCATTTAGCTTTCTTCGGACTCATTCATAAACTATACTTTGCGAGAATAATTTGAACCATAGCATTGTTATCGTATTTTAATGCAGTAGTAGACTGGTTTATAGCAAAAGCTGCGTGTATTACATTCGCATCTACGACACCTGTTTTTCTTCACAATTCAATACTCTTTCACATCATATACTTAAAGAGTAGTTGCTCTCTTTCATCAGCTGTATAGTAATCTGTCCAGAACCTTTCAGAAAACTCTTTCTCTGGTATTGAGTCAGTTGGGTCTATCGCTTTCCTAGCTTTCTGGTAACTCTTGGCTATTTTCTCTATGTATCTCAATGCACTCTTGAATGTTGCAGAACCAGACACTATATATCTATACATTAAGAGAGAAGAAAAGTCATCGAAGGTGCTTCAATGCTGCATCATTACTCTAACTACATTGTCAGTAGCCTGCTCTCAGTATATTTTTTTGAGTATGTCATTTATAATCTCAGCTTGCTTGTCTTTTGCTTTAGCAGCACTAGCAGACTGATTACTAGCTTTCCATATATCTAATTTTCTTGATACCTCATCTTTGAATGCAGACTCTAGTGTCTCAAGGTCTTTTTTGAAACTCCTATTGTTTACTTCATTTGGTGCTGTATATGTATCTCACTTTTTAGATATCTTATTATTTGTAATATTATTTTTTAGTTCGGATATCTTCTTACTTGTTCCTTTCGATAAATTACCTTTGTCTAATTTATTTAATCTGTTTAGTTCGTTCTGGTAATATCAATCTCTATTCTCAATTCTTTTTAGATGCACCTTAGCTTCTCATTCTACTGACCTATTGAGCCTTCCTGTCTCCTGGAGTCGTTCTTTGTATCCCTTGTCATTTCTGGTGAGGTTCTTAGCCAGTTTTCACTGGTCTGCCAGGTACTTAAACTTGGATACAGCAAGAAATCTACCTGCTCTTTGTAGGTATTGAACATCTCAAGTCTCAAATCAAAGTATTCTTAGTCCTTCATTATCTAATCATCTAAGTCATTGGACTTGCTGGATTAGTGTATCCATATTACCGTATCAATTTTTTGACACATATGTGCTGAGTGAGTCTAGATATCAAAACTTCTCTATAGGACTATTTGTTAGCTTATACATCATATACCTTCACAGAGTATCTTTGGTACTCGATAAAAGTTCAACATCTTTCGAGTTGAGTTGGTATGACTTTTTTGAGTCAATGTAGTCCAGATTTCTCTGCATAGTTTTGACTACCGTGTCTCAAGAAGTTCACAGCTTGACCATAAGGTCGGACATATATCCTCTAGTGTTTCAACATTTATTAGACATCTATATCAATTCAATCTAAAGTAAAGTCACACATTCATAGTGTGAGGTCGTCGATGATGCCCTCGTAAGCATTCCTTCACTCTGCTCATATTCATCAAATTACTGCTGGGTTAGTTTCCTTGAGTGCCTGTACTGTATCATCTGTCAATTCTCAAGCGAGATATTTTGACTTGGCTACATCTTCTGTCATATATGTGTTATCTATTTTTACAAAATCAGAAGAAATATCTACTCAATTAGCAGCGAATACTTGTTTTGCTTGGTCATATTGAGTTTCTGTCATCGGTTTAGTTGTATCTATGTTTAAGTCATCAAACACAGTCCCTCATTTTGAGGTTGTGGCTTCCACTGTTTCTTCTCAGACATTTACAACATCTTTAACTTTTTTGGCACCCACTGTTCCTAAGAATGGGATTACTTGAGACTGGTGATTAAGTCTATTCATTGCAACAAAATTACTGAGTCAATCAGTTTTCATAAGGTTTGAGGAAGAAGTAGAAGAGATTTCACTAAGAAGTGCTGCAACCATTTTCACTTCCCCCTCCTGTAATTCTATACCCTGTCTCGATGCAGTTCTTACACCCTCTGCAGCCGATATCAGTCTTTCTTCTCTATTCCCTCATACTCACAGTTTTCATTTCAAGAAATCTGCTAAGTCGGCTTGTTGCATTTTCTGCATCAATGCTCCTCACAGTTTTCAAGTCTGGTCGTTTTGTAGTGCATCTATAGCTAGTGAGAACACGGACCTTACTGATTTCATCTCTTCAAACGACGGTGTCCTTCCAAAAATCTTTTGGTAGTATCCAAGAATATTTCTATCGTCATCTGCATAATCTAGTCAGTTTATATTCATACCAACATCTATAGTTTGTCATTCACTCTCTCGTCACTTAGCCAAAAGTTGCTCTGCCTCATTGTCTGAAACAACAACTTTATTTATCACCTCCCCAGTTGACTCGTCTTTACGAACAAGTATCTGATTGTCAAAAATTTGCTTAAACTCTGAGGCTCTTTGTTTATTTTTAAGGTAATTTGACAATAGCGAACCTGCTAAAGAGAGTGAGAAATCTAGTATATATGCTCAATTTTCTTGCTTATCAACTAGCTTACTATCTATATATCAAGTAATCATTGGGTCTATTATCAGCACCTCTTGAGCGATATCTTGAATATTTTGTGCATAAGTACCTTGCTTGTATGAGTTTCTTATCTTCTGGATAGTTGCAGCATCTAATGGTCACTTACCTGCCTCAAGACCAACAGACCTTGATGCTAAGGTCTCCTCAATAAATGTAGCAGGACTTTTAACAAATCTATATGTATTATTTAGGTATTTATTTCATTGTATGGTTGTGCTTACTAATGTTCTTGCTTGCTTGACCTTGTTGATATTGTTTATCGACTTAACTACACCAGGAGAATATTTGTAGGTAGCGAGAGCAAGTGCTGCTTCCAAAGCAAATTCTCAATATTCTGTTCAGAATGTTGCTGCAGATTTACCAGTCTTTTTGAGTGCACTATCTGTACCTACCGTCAGATTAGATAGATTAGAGTAACCCATTTTACTGAACACATCATTAGCAGTTCAGTTAAATACACGATTTACTGTAGGGTCATTTATGTGACTCAATAAAAATGGTGCTTCATTGAAAATATCTCCAAAAAAGTTAGTTGCTGTTTTTGTAATCTTTAGTGGATTAAAAAATCTACTTCAACCATTTGAATGCCTATAAACAGAGTAGTATGCTTCTGTCATAAGTCAGTTTATTGCCTTAGGAGAAAACCCTACTCAGTCTGCTTCTCTATTTCATAATATAGTTCAGAATAAGTTTATCTTCTCATCTCACTCTGCATATTTTACAGTCAGTTCGCTCGGTATGTCTTCATAAAAATACTTATCAACATCTTTTCTAACTGCTCTCGGCAATGAAGATGCACTTGTATCAGTAACGAATTTCTCATACTCTTCCTCAGTTATGAAGTCCTGCTGCAAAGCAAGCTGTGCATAGGAAGCATTCAGAGCACTCTTATGGTCCTTAAACTCCATAAAATTTGAAACATATCTATCGGAGAAAGATATCAGTTTATTATCCATTTTATTTACACCAGCTTCTAGAACTCATAATGCTTCTTTGAGAGGTCATCTTCTGGCTCAAGATACTCCTGCCTCATCAACCAACTCATATAACTCGGTCATCTGCTGTCTTTGTTCTCCAAGAATATCATTTATTGAGTAGTATACTGAGTTTGCTTTTGATAAGAATTCTGCTGAGTATGGGTCATATGTTTTGTCTTTCAATTTGGCTGCAGTTAGTGGCATATTATCTGCCAGGAACTCATCTCAGTTTTCTATGAGATACTCTCTATGAGATTTTTCAGTTTCAAATCTTCAATCGTAAACCTTTTTTCAGAACTCATCTCAGAAGATATCTTGGTACTGCAACCTTCTTCTGTTCTCTGCTTCCTTGTTGTGAGTCTGCGAAACTTCAAAGGTTGTCTTGTAATAATTTTCATATCACTTGATAGCATTTTCTGTTTCCTCGAATGACATATCTCCAGTGATATAGTCTTTGAAAAAAGGATTTTGCTTAAATATATCAACATAGAGTTTGTTGAACCTTCTCTCTTCCTGGTCTGCAAGTATTCAAAACTCTACTTCATTTATTTCTCAAGAAGCAAGTTGTATTTGTAGGTTATCTATCTCTCATTTAATAGTATCAAATGCAGGCACTAATTGGGAACCAAATCAAGAAAGTGCAGCCTCAAACTCCTGGTGATTATATCTTTGCATAACTCACTGGTGATTTATTTTGTCAGTTGTTGATAGAACATCATTGGCACTTTTTAGTATCTCATATGTCTGTTTATTTATGTAATGAAGACTAGGTCTACCATTTTCATTTTGCTGAACATCAAACATATAGTGAGTCTCTGGGTCGAAGTCTTCTCAATCTTCTCATTGTTTATTTTGGAAAAATTGTACTCATCAACCTGCTCATAGTTCAATTCTTCTTCATCTCTCAGCAATCAATTCTTCTTGTCTCAGAGAGTCTGACTCGATGTCTTTAAGCCAAGCAGAAGGGTCTTTCATAGAAAAAAGTACAGCAGATTTTTCATTGATATTTTCAATAAGTGTTTCATCGAAATCTTCTCAAAATCATTTTTCAATCTTTTTTACGGACTGCTTGTATTCTTTTTCAGCATCTTGGTATGCTATATCAAACAGTTCTTGGTTTACTGTATCTCAAGAGAGTGGTGCAACAGTTCACGGTCAAACTCAAGTTCAGTTGGCATTCTGACCTGCGACAAGAGCATCATATTTTTCCCTCGCTATTTCTTCAATATAATCACTGTCTTTATAGTCTATGCTCTCAATATCAATTTGGTCGTTTATAGTATCATCTGGGTCTCATTCTCAAGCGACTTCCTCTCTCTTTGCTTTAATTGCCTCATCAAAAAATGTTCAAGTCCCACTGCTTCAAGAAGTGTCTCAGAAATCTAGCTGTGTATGGTCAAACCCTGTAAGCTGTATACTCACATCAGACAATTGCTGTTGAGCAACTTCTTTTTGAGCATCATCTATATTTGGGTCATCATTTATACTTCAACTTAGAGTATTTATTTCACTACCTGCAACTTCCTCTGGGTCTATCGCAGGAACTCAATCTCAGTCCGTCGCTGCATCAATAGTCTTCTGTTTTTCGATATCTTCCTGTTGTTGGACTTTTACCTTTATTACATCTGCTTTTTCGCTCTCTGGTATAGGTACCACCTCATCAACTTTTTCTATCTCGGTTTTTTCTGGTACTGCAGCAGGCACTTCACTTTCGGCAGAACCTTCTCAAGTATCTCTCCAATTCTCTTGGTTTGGTAACTTTGAAAAGTCTTCTGGACCTCACTCATATCAATCATTTTTTGCTCTATAATATAATGCTCTACTCAAAGCAGACTCTCTCGGATTTCATCAATTTTCACGACCACCTAATCCACTCTCTGGGTCACTTTGAGAAAGTCGTCTATCTAAGTAACTTAGTCTCTCTCTATCGCTGTTTAGTACATTAAGGTCCTCTAAGACTCAAGCATCGGTGATTTTAGGAACAACCGTATCAACCTTATTTGAGATAAACTCATCAGTCAATGTTCTCTCAATCTTATTTGGTACCTCAAACTTAAAGACAACTCATCAGATGTTTTTTTCAACTATAGATGTCGAGGGTGCCTCTTCATCATCTTTTAGATTGAATGTCTCTCAACTATTCGATACAGAGTCTGCTATTTCTGCTGTATTTAATATGTAGTCTTTGTATCTCTCGGCGAATGTTTGAGGGTCGTAAACAATGCTACTGTCTAATTTTTCTCTAAATAAGTCTAAACCTTCATTCCTAATTGTTGGTGTCAAATCTGCTCACAGAACATTAGGTGATATCAAAGTTGGATAGTCTATATCTCAACTTCAAAATTGAACATTATCAAACCCTGTTCAGAAGGTATTGTCGATAACATCTCAAGTTCATATTCAGAAGACATCTGGGATTGCTGTCTCTACTACATCATTCTCTTCCTCCTCTTTCTCAATCACATCAATCACCTCTTCGTCGTCTCCTCAAATTCATAGAAACTCCCCAGCTGCCTTAAATCATTGTCATATCTTTGAAAGTAATCACATTATCTATTGCCAAATGAAATAATACCAAAGTTATCTTGCCCCTCTTTTTCCTTATCTGCATTGTATTCTTTGATTATTTCAAGCTGTTCTTCTTCTGATATATCATCTCTCATTCACTCTGCTTGATTATCTTGCTCAGCTATAATTCCTTTATATCATAATACAGAATTAAGCTGATAAAGAGCCAGTGCCATAGCAAAAACTTGGTCATCTTTCTTTCATTTTAATCACTTATATGTCTTATTTGTTTCACTTGTTTTTACTGAACCGAAATTATCCAACTCTTCTGTGAAGGTTAAATTATCTCAACTTCTTTGACTCTCTAAGTGAGCAGATATTCTAACATATCCCCCAGAGAAAATATTTGATGCTTCCTTAATTATGACTTTTTGTGAAGCATTTAGCTTTCTTGTTTTTCATTTTCTCTTCTCCCAATTTGGCTCTCATCAACCAGTAAAGTACAGTGGTGTATCAATATGAAGTCACCTAATTTTGAAGGAGTCTACATCGTGGGGGTTCTGGGTAATATCAACAATAAGACTAACATCTGTGAGGTCTCAAAGTAGCATTCAAGAGTAGTGATTTCTCAATGTCTTAACTGTCTTGACTTGCTGTGCTATGTCTGAGCCAAGAATGTATGAGTTGAGTATGTAGTACATTCAGTCTCTAATTCATATCGAAACTAAAACTGGATTATCTGCTTCTCATCATTGGTCAAATCACAGTGCGATATCATCAAACTTATCTGGAATGTTCACCTCCATAAGACCAGAGTAGTTGAATATTTTATCAGCCTGCATAATAATTGAGTAAAACTCAGACAATACTCACTGTCTTGTCATTCATTTCTCAATCGCTCAGTTTATCGACTCCATTTTTTCATCTTCTGTCATATACTCAATGTCATCGACATTAAATCTTAAACAAGAGTCTGGCCTAGCAGAGAAAAATTCTTTATTTGCTTGCTTCCATATATCGGTATCTATTTTTTCTGGACTATCTCGTCTATCAAATCAATACTTCCTTCGTATGCGAACAACAAGGTCTTCCATAGGCTCATAACTCATCATCTTCATAGCGATATTTGTTGCTATAGGATACACTCGTGAACCAGAAGATGAGTCTATATTTACGGTCGTAAGCAAGAACATAAATCATCTATCCGACATATAATTACCATATGCGGCCTTATAGATATCGTAAGGAAGTCTATCTGCCTCATCTAGTATCGAAGCGAAGACTCTACCTCACCTACCTTTACCTTTTTCTCAAGCAGTTCTAAATCTCACCCTAGCAACTACTTTAGGTTGTCGGCTCATTTCTCACTTATCGTTCAATTGCTTAATATGCGTGATAACCTCCATATATTTATTCCTACCAGAAATCCTCAGCTTGAAATAGCTTTGATTGTGTTGGTCAGATATAAACTGGATATAATCAATAACATCTTCCAGAGAAGAGTCCGTCTCAGCCCAGTAATTGATTAGTGGTGGTCTTGTTTTGAAGGTCCTATTGAAGTTCTGTGCATAAGCACAAAGAAAAAGAATAAGATGCAATAGGATTGTCTTACCTCATCATCTCGAATGAAGCAGAACATTAAACCTTACCATAAGAAACATAAATAGCTTCTGCCAGGTTTGTAGCAGCCCTCAATTAGGCATCGGTTCTAGGTCAGAGAAGACCGAGTGGGTAAACTGTGGAACAAAAACTCAATGAAGTGGAGTACTAAACTCTTGTCACTTATATGTGTATTTAATTCAGTGATAATTTTGACCTTTCGGGTGGTTAGGGTAATAGCTTTGTTCAAGAGATACTGCTTTACCTTTGTTGTTGATGAGTGGCTCAAACCTATTAAATCAAGTAATAAAATTTTTCATATTCCGTAGTCAATCATCTATTTTTAGTGCTTGCACTACTTTTTTTCTTCTAAACTTAATCAGTCAGTTAAATTCAAGAACATCGAAATGCTTGAATAAATCCTGCCAGCATCTTATCAAGAGGTCATTATTTAATCTTTTGTCTTTTGCTGCTTGTGCTATAAATCATTGCAACTCTCTTGTTACATCAACAAAATCTACCTCAGTCTTCCGAATGGGTAGCTTTTGCACAAAGACATAATCATATATCTTTATTTCAAATATGTCGTAATCGCCCCTACATCTTTCAAATCGTTTAATTGATTTGTCCTTGTCAAAAGTATTTCTAGCTTTGACTGGGTCTCCATTATATATGCAGATACCCTCCTTGCTAAAACGGTTGACAAATTCAAACATAGAATTGGCTATGGGATAAATTACTTTCTCGTGTTCGTTCTTATGCTTTTAGGTCTTCACTTTTTCATTCAGTTTCTAGCCCTATTCTTACTGCTTTTCTCAAGCACGAGTTTCCCAGACTTTGTATGAGAGAGGTCTTTTCACATCGCTCTTCTCTTTCAATAAATCTTTCTTTTCCTCGCCTCCTTATTAAGTCAACTTCTGTATTTTATTCTTTTCTTTTGGTCCCTAGCATATTCTTTTTTGTAATCTCTCTTCCTTTTTTTAGGTGTAGCTTTTTTCTTTCTGGTTGTAGTTGTCCTTCTCTTGACTGCTTTCTTTCTGGGTCTTCAAACCCTTCTTTTCACTGGCATATTAAGGTTTTAAGATAGTAAATCACAGACCTTCAAGAGTCTCCGTAATATCATCAATGTCTAAGTAAAGTCTGGATATCCTTTTTCAGTTTTTATACTCAACCTGGATTATCCTGTCTCTATAGTCTTTAGATGAGTATGGGTCTTCCTGCACTTCTGCATATCAATCAAGAACTTCTTTGAAGTTTTTTCATTTCATTACATTAAGATATTCATCGTGTCACCATACCATTGATTGCATAGGTGCCTTTCTTCCCTTACGAAGAATTTGTTTTCTCTTTCTCGAAACTCTTTTCTCAACCTCATCAATTCATCGTTCTTTTGCTAGGTCAGTCATATTATACAGATATAATAAAGATTGTGTTAAGAAATTAACAATAAATATATCTTTAATAACAAAAAACCCCCTCAGTTCAAGGGGGTTCTTTTCCTAGTCGGTCAAGACTTGTTGTGCTCGCAGGCAATTGGTTTTCCATTCGCCCTTCTGTGTGGCTGTGTATTTAGATTTATCAACCATATCAATACAGTTACTCTTGTATCGGTATTTTCTGTACGAAACAAATCGTCTGTTGGCTGCTTCCTCATAACTACCGAACCTCATAGGGGTCCCATTACTCATCAATCAAAATGGGTTGTTGTATAGCTTTGCATAATCACTGGTTCCCTTTGTTGACTCGTGGTTCCAAATATGAGTAACGAGTGTAAGACATCGGTCAGATGAGTCACACTCCTTCACTATGAAGTCTTTGAAATCAGAAGGCATATCGAATTTTGTTACCATAAGACTGATATCAACCTTGCCCTGCTTCACTTGCTCTTGGGTCACTGGGATATCAACTCTTACTTTTGCCTTTTGTTTTACTGGCTCCTTAGTGGCAATCGCAGGTTTATGCTCTTGCTTGGGAGCGACTAAAAAGGATTTGTTCATTGAGCACTCAACATATCTTGCTTCTTAGCATTTTCCATAACCCTTATTACTTCTCTTCTAGAATTGTTATTAGTGTTCAGAGATTTTTTTGCAGCATTATATTGTGCATTCATTCAACTCTGTTCAGTATCAATTCTGGTCCGTTCCGATTTGTCATTAGCGATACCTTTTTCACATTCTCAAATAATTGCATTTTTTACATCAAATCCTGCATTTATCCCATTACTGTAATCACAGTCGTATGACTGCTGTACATATTGTCCACTCGTATCATTGCTTGTTGCTCATTTGAATTTCGCTGAGAGAGACAAGCCAATAAGGAACAATAATATGGCTAATATTGAGAATAATCAAACCATTAGGTGCCGTTTTTGGATTACAATTCATTTTCACTTACTTTTTCTAGGTGGTCTCTTTTTCTGTGGCTGTCTTTTTGGTGGTGGTTGTCTTTGCTGATTGTCAAATGTGGTTGCAAAATCTCCCATAGGTATAAAGTTGTGGATAAAAATTTGGTCTCAAAATTACTGATTAAAAGTTAGGTCAGCTAAATAGCTTTTCAACAGCTTGTGTAACTGGGCTAATTCCGTCTCATCAACATTCAACTTCCCAGCTGTAACAGCTTCAACTAGCTGGAGTAATTTCTGGTACGATAATCTGTGGTGCAGGGAGAGGTTGTTTCATCTCTGAGATAACCTCGTGCCAATCAGTTCTACAATCGGCAGTACATCAGTCTCCATTTGTAATGTTTCCGTCGTCACACTCTTCTCATCTTGTAAGTCTTCCGTCTCAGCACAAAGGACTCCACTCACATACTGTGGTCATCTTCGGTTTCGTGACTTCCCTCCAAATTGTGCTCTTACCTTGACAGGCGATTGCAAACTCTTCTTCAAGTCAGAAGTCTTTGATGACTCCATAAATGTGAGATAAGGCAGCATCTTTATCTGTTTGTGTCACAGGTACATAACTCATCATAGTTTCAACTCCGTCTGACACCGAACGACACTCATTTGTAGAGCAACCGTTTCAGTTGCAGTACGACCCATTGAAGTATCAATGGGTTGGCTGCGAGAAAAACGATACTCAAGCCAATGTGATAATACACCCTAGTAAGAATTGTCTCATAATTATAAAGTAGAGAATAAAGAAGTGGCTTTTTCAACTGCCACGATATAATCATACTGATGAGGTTCAATTCTGTCAAATTTTTAAGCACTTTTTTCACTCAAACCGACAACTATAAGTTATCACAACTAAAAAAGTGCAGGTACTACCTACACTTTCAGAGTTCAAAATTGTCAACAATTAAAGAAAGAAATTACATAATATTTGCTAATAATATCGTTCATACGAAAATAATGAAGATTATTATTAACAAGCACCCTGTTCTATTGGTCATAATTATCGTTCAAATTAAATGAGGTCTTCTGGTATTTCAAACAAACATCTCATCATAGTTCTTGTATCTTGGAAAACTCTTGCCACTTTTGTACACATAGTTCAGTTACTCATCTTTACAGTATAACTTACTCTTGTAAGAACCTTAAGAGAAGTAGTTAATGTTTCATCTGTTAATATTCAGACAATCTTTCAATATCATACATTCTTAGCTTGTGTCCTAAATACAACCATACGTCAAAGTCTTGGCTCCCAATTGTCCGAACCTTCCAAAGGTCAGTCCGACTTATCTTCATCTGGCTTCTTGCGAATGCCTTGATGTATAATTTTTGCCATTTCTTCGTCTATATATAAGAAGTAGTTTTCTCATCTTGTTCAGACCATTCAGTAAATAATATTCAAGTCTGTTATTATTTGTGCCCTCATTCATATCTCAACAGATATATAATAGTGAAGGTCTGCAATATTGTATTCTTGTGCTTCAAATTTACATCAGCACATCTCAAGGAACCTAATTGCTATTTCTACAGCTTCTGACTTTGAGTATCCAGGAGCAGTGTACATTAGTTTTACAAGGTCTATGGTTATGCACCTTTGCTCAAATCATATTCTCTTAAAAGCATCTCTTGGATTTTCTGCATCTTGCATTCATAATGCTTTAGCAAGGTAAATCCTGCAATCTTGTGCTAATCAAGGTTTAGTGAATGGGATTGTGATTGATTTCATAAGTAAAAATTTAATCAATTAAAAACTCTCAAGTGTCGGCATCAAAGCATAGCTTTTGGTTGTGTTCTTCAATTAGATAGCACTTCTCATTGTCCTTCTCCATTTTGTGGACTCCGTGACCTAGATACTTATGACCAGTCCAGTCGGAATATAGAAAGTCTGGAGAGAGGGTAATGTTTCCCTCAGCAATTCTGCTAGCTTCACTGGTGATGCTGTTAATAGCTAGTCCAATAGCGATAATAATGAATGCTCAAATAATGATGTCTCAGAGTTGCATATGGTTGTATAATGAATTAAAGGGTTAACAGTAAACTATAATATCTCAATGAATAGCTAGAAATCATATAGTTTGATATATTCAATTCATCTCAATATGTTTTCAATCTCAATATGTTATACCTTGAGTTGTCACAAGCGTTCAATCATCTCTCAATCGTCATTGGGCTTCATTGTCATACTCAAATCAATTCTTGCGTAGAATAGTTTTCCATTTCTTTTTTATATCTCAAATCATATCATTGTTTAATAAACTAAAGGGCTACTAATTTATAGCTTTCTCTCTACTGTAACGATTGTATCATTATGCCATCATCAATGTGCAACAATAAGTATCTCTATCTGTTCAAATCACTTTGTCTTACCTATTCATCAGCTATTCCAACCAAATGACATTACTATGGCTCATTTTTTTGTCACTCTCTGTATTTCTTTTTTAAGATTTCATCGGAATGATGATTGAGTTGTTTGCATATTTACAGTCATTCACATCTTCTTATAGCATTCACTTACCTGTCTGGGTGAAAATGGTGGGTCAAATAAGACAGTATCTACACTAGACTCTTGAAATGTTTTTAAGAAATCTATAGCATCAAGATTAAAGTCTGTTCAGTATTGAGGGTCTATATCGTTTGTTATATTTGCAATTTTATTAGAGTTTGCAAATGGGTCTATGGATTTTCAAAAATGATATTTATCTATAACTTCTCTTATTGGTTTAATTGAAAATGTATTCTTGTTGGGCATAGACCATTTTTTATTTATAATCATATAGTTGTATAATAAAATAAAGGGCTACTATGGTGTTATATCATTTCTTTAGGTATTCACATCTTATGTCACAACTCTGTAAGAGTGTGGGCTATTTGTCATCAATGTTTTGGATTTCACTTAACCTCTATCTTCTCTAAATCGCACTTCTTTTTGAAGTCAATATATACTGAGCATCAGTGTCAAGGTCTCGTTTCATCACTTCTCCACTTTATAGATACAATTTCTCAAGACCTAATAATATTATCTTTAGATAAGTACACTACCTTGTCTCCTACTGCTATGTTCTTATTTGACATTTTTCTTGTTAATATCTAAAAATAATTCTAGAATAACTTTTAGCATTTTCTCTGATTGTTCTTCAAGTCATTTATCTAAGTTCCGAAATTGCATAAAGTAGGATAGGTGGTTTTCCCCCTCCACTTTGTCCTTTCGCATTAGTCATTTTTTTGATAATTTTGAAAGTCGGTATAGTAATCATCAACTATTATCGAGAGTTTTATCTATCTCATACTCACAACCTCTCTCTCAACATCTATTAGTTAAGGGATTTTCATAAGGACTGGTAATGCTTCAAGGATATACAATATGATTACATCGCTTGCAGGTCATACTAGATGTCTTGTATCATATGATATTTTTCTCTATTTTTTTTACTAGCTTTCACTTCCTTGTTTTGTAGAATTTTTCTCGTGCCTCCTCCTTCTCTTTCTTTTCCTTTTGATAAGTAAGAGGATTGAATGTGCCTAAATTCATAACAATAAGTAATTAGGATAAATAGTTGTTTTTTTCGCATCGTATTCGTAAATCTGCTAGGGCTTGTGCTAGTGGCTTATTTATTAGTTTTATTACATATGTAGGTCTATTCAGTTCGTCACTTCACCTATAACAACAAATACATTCTCAGTTTCTGTTCTTCCAAATATGCAATTGATATACAAATCAATCTACAAATATATGGTCTGGTAATTCATCTCGTATCTCTTGCCCTATTGGTGCAGGTATAGAAGGATTATCTATAAAGTCTTGATGTAACTTTGGTCTCTCTCAGATACTAGGTGGGGGAGTCCAATCAGAGCGAGTTTGCATTCTGTATCAAGCCCTCGACTCATCTATACATCTTACATATCAGTACTCACAATAAGTTTTTTTATCTCGTCAGTGCTTCTTTAATTCCTTAGCTTTCCCTAGTGTTACCGTCAACATTGAATGTGTTGTAAATAAAAGATTATATATAATTTAACTCTCATTATTTTTCTTATAATTTTTATATCGCTCCTGTTGTTTTGTGTGTTCGTCTAGCTTGTCCCAATATATGTCGTGAAACTCACTAAAGTTTTTGCAGTTCTGATATAATACTCGCATCTCTTTTATTCACATAAACATATCAGCGAATGAGTATATTGGTGCTATATCTAAATATCTTTCAATCTCTACACCAAACTTATTTTCAAATGCAACAAGGAACTTCTCTACTTCTTCTTCACTTACAGGGATAGACAAATTTTTCATATCTTTTATAGAGTTAGGATAAATATTTTTTACTTACTTCCTCAATCATTTTAATTGAGATATCTGTTTCTCTAGCTTCCCAACCTTCTTAATTATTCACTCTTCTCTTGCTATCAATTTATATTCTTTGAAAAGTTTATTTTTCTTCTCCTGCACATCTGACATTTTCTCTACATCAAAATATATAGAATGATTTTGGTCGTCTATATACTTAGGTCATAGAGCAACTAACTCTTCCCAATATTGTCTAAATGTATTTTGAGGGTAATCTTGGTTAAAGATATATGCTCCTGTTGAATAGCTTATAACATAGAGCCACTCATCTTTTGGTTGCTTTCAGTCGTGTGACCAACTTACCGACCTACCTTTTCATTCCTTTTTAGCTGCATCTCAATCCTCAAAGTAAGCAACATACTCTTTGTCATTTATCCTGCAATAATATTTATGGGCTTGTGTGGAGAAAGGGACATCTAATCAAAACTTATTCCTATAGTTGTATATAGAAACTTGGTTCTCTGATATCCTCAAGACATCTTCCACTGTTCTTTCTGGGTCTTCGCTCCAGTAAGTCTCTCATTCTTTCAGTAACTTCTCTCACATATCAACCACTTTCTTGTGGAACTCTTCAATAGTCATATTTAATAATTAGTAAAATAAATAGTGCTGTTAACCTGCACATTAGAGGTAGAGATGTATATGACAGGACTCGAACCTGCGACTTCTGGTTCCTCCAGCACTCTAGCCAACTGAGTTACATATAAATACACACCCCACATCAAGGCATCGTGCACGACACCAAAGAAACCAGCATATGTACCACTTCACCCCTACCTCTAATGCACAGACTAAAACTTCCCCACATAATTCATCACTCTAAGTAGTCCTATTATTAACAACACTACTCAAAGAAGTAATACCACTCTATCCTCCTTCTCCTGCCTCTGAGTGAATGGCTCATTAACTTTCCTCATATACTCATATGGGTCGAAGTTAACAGCCTCAGCATCATTTACTCAATCAACCTCTCAGTTATCGTAATCTAGTTTGATGAGTCCCTCGCTTTGCTTTGTCTTATTGAGTCGCTCTGAGAATGAGTCTATTCATTCCCAAGTCTCGTCATACTTAAATCAATATCTTCATCAAAGCACTCGAACGACCTTCTCTCATCTTGCTCGACCTAACGATATCATATCATTAAAGTCTGTAAGTGAAATGACACTCTCTACTCTGTGCTCCTCATCAAGTATTACCATTGCACCTTCGTCTCCCCCCTCTATTGCAGGGTCATATCAAATATGTTTTGCCATTTAATGTGTGGATAATAAATATCCATTATATACTAATATAATTATATAATGCAAGGGCAATGTTTATAAGGGGCATCGGTTTTCACTATACCCCCTATGGGGTGGGTAGGGTATGCTTGAATGTTAGGGTACGAAAAAGCATACTTTACCGAGAGTGGACTCGGTGTTTTGTGCTTTTTGGGTACTTTTTAATGTATGGCTTGGGGTGGGTGGCTATCGAAAAGGTGGGGTGGTGATGTGCTTAGAATGGCTTGATAGAGGGGCTTGGGGTGGGTGGCATATGTGTTTGGTCTTGGTGTGCGAGGGCGAGCAAGGTAAGGGTTTATATAATATATAGTATGTATATGGGTACCACTCCCCCCCTCTTGCAAAAAAATACTTGCAAGCTCTAACACTTGCAAGAATAAAATAATTCTAAAAAAAATTTGTGTGGTGGGTGGTGTCCCTTGCCTGTGTGTGGTGGGGGTGGCTATCTTACAAACCACTTCCACACTAGATAGCTTATCACTACCATACACAACACTCCAATGACTGGGCTACTATTCGCTAGCACTTGCAATGCCTGCCACTCTGCAAGCAACAACACAATGCATCTAGCTACTGCTTCACCTATTGGATAGTCCATACTAAAACAAGTATAACAAATAAAAATATATACACTCTAGTAGTATCATCAATAAAGATTGTTTCGGATTTCTTCTGCCTCTCACTCTTCAAGCATAGTACCATTGCTATCTATCAAGCTATCTCATACTTTCAAATATATCTCTCACTCACAACATACAGTCCCTGTCGTCTCATAGTTGTATTTGTCCATATAACTTTCCATTGTATCACAACAATATTGATTGTGTATATCTTCTACATCTCGGTTACTTTGCAATTCGTCTGTATTTGGTATCATCTCCATTTCCTGTCACCAGTTTGATTGGATATACTTTGTGCCTGTGAGTCCATAAAATCTTGGGGTTGGCTCTATGATTTGTTTGTTGCTGTGCATATATCCATCATCATCTTCGTGTCGGCTTCATATGAATTTGGTTGTCTTGCTTGTGTGCATTATACATAGTCTACTTCCAGAGATTATCGCTCAATAATATTTGTCTATGGTCTCGGCTTTGTATCTTGTGAGTTGGTCGCTGTATGTTTTTACAAATGTGCTGGTGTCGCTTTGGGTTTTCCTGTTGTTTATGTTCATCATTCCATTGTGTGCAAGTATACCTCACTTGCTTATGACTGCCTTTGTCTCTGTGACTTTCTTGTATTGCTTACTCATAATGAAGGGGTGAGTCAACTTTGCTGTAGTTGGTCAGTGTGTGGTATATCTCCAATGATATACAACTTCATCACCTGGCTCTACTTGGTCGTTCGCTATCATCATATCATCTAACTCAAAATATCCCTTGTCTAAAATAATTTTTCAATCTCTTTTGATTGCTAGTCAAAATCAATCTTGGTTTTTTTCCATTGCTTTTTTGATTGTCTCCTTGTCCAGCTTTGCAAGTCCTGGCTTCTTATAAATTGCTATACACATTGTAGATTAAGGTGAGGGGCTAAAAAGTTTTTTTCAATCAATAGGTAGTATAAGTTCTCATATTTTTTCCTGGTGGCACTCTTCAATATGTTTTCTCGGCTTAATTTGTTTTGTCTTGCAAGTGATACAAGTAGTATTGTAAACTCAATTCTTCCCAATGTGTGTATCTCCTTGTTGCTGTTCCTGTATAGTCTCAGCTCTACTGTCTCGCTGTTCCTTCGGTTCATAAGTCTATACTTTGCGACTCCTTCCCTGTGCTTCTTCCTTCATAGCTTCGATACTCTATATCCTTGCTCGTATACACATCGTCTGTTGGCTTCTCTTCCTGCAAGTCTTTGGGTCTTACTCCTGTCGCTCAATAAAAACTCTTCTATCCTTTGGAAAGTATGCTGTCAAATTACATTTTTAGATATATGTATGTGCAAGCCTGTGTTACTGCTTTGGGTCTCTCCTCAGCAATCCCTCGCTAGTTTCATTATTTTTTTGATTTGTCCCTTGTTCTGCTGGTATCGCTTGGCAGTAAATGGGTGGCTTACAAGTTCAACTCAATCATCAAGACTGCTGTCCTCCTTCGGATAAAATAAATCGTCTCAGTCTCGTGACTCCTTAAAATCGTCATTGTCTAAATTGTTATACTCTAACTCTAGTCAAAAATATATTTTCTTCTCTTCTCATACACTTCTAAAGTCTGCTCTCGGCTTGTATGAATAGCTGTGCAATATAGATTGTGGCTGGCTGTATCGGTCTCAGTCTTCCTCGTTATAGTATGAATTACCCTGTCGTGCATATTCTCCAGTATCTTCCTGGTGTACTATTTCATACTCGTCAAATTCAATGTAGTCATAAGTCAATACTAGGTCACCGTTTGCAAGTTGCAAAGTGTGCTCTTCCATTACTGTCTGATTGGTTGCCTCGCAATATGCTGTCTCTTCATCATCTGAAACATAGTCCTCCAGGTAGTCCATATATGTTGCATTGCTTTGGTGTAGGCTCCTGTCTCATCGCTCGCTATATACAACTTCATCACTTGGATAATACTCTTCATCATAGTCACATCGTGCAAAATTATCATCAAAATAATATTGGCAATAATATTTGTCCTCGTGCTCCTTCACTTGTCAATCTTCAATCATCTCTTCTACTTCCTGGATACTGTGCAATCAATCAATGCCTACAATCTCCAGCAATTGTGGCAATGCTTTGGCTGTCTCGTTCATCATTGTTTGTAAGATATAAAAGGTCGGTACAACTCGACTAACTAGAGTATACATAAAGTCTCTCAATCTGTCAAATAATCGAAAAGATTTTTTTTGAAAACTACCCTATCACTATCACGGTAAAAAGTTTTGCCAAAAATGGAAGCCTATCACTACCACCACCACCACCCCTGCTACTACTTGCCTGCCTAGACTCGCAAGAGTGGTCTTGCAAGTGTAAAACGACCCACTTTCTAGTCAATTTCTTAGAAAAAGTACCCAAAAAGCACATTTTACCGTGTCAAGTCTCGGTAAAGTATGCTTTTTGTGTCTTTTTAGCAAGTTTTTCTTAAAAAGGGGGTCTTTTAACACCACCACAAAAGCCTATTACCTGCCAATCTACCCATTCAAGCCACACCAAACACACAAGTCAAACAAACAAACCACACCACCCTTGCACCAATCACACCAACCATTCCTTCCTATACAGTCTTCTTCTTCTATACCACACCTATGTCTCGGTCTTTTCTTTAGTAACTATTCATTCCTGTGCCTCACCCTTGCATTCCAGCCACCTAAAGACCTGCCTTTCAAGAGACTAAACCTGCCCCTACCAAGTACACTCTTTCCTATAGTATTCCTTATGTGTAATCAACAACAATGTCTCGGTCTTTTCTCCTCCTCACACACAAGGAAGTAATTGACAAAAGAAAATACTCTATGATTGTTAATCATCATAGAGTACATAATCTGCAAGTAATTCTTTCTAGTAATAGACCCACCTTAATCATTATCAAGTCGTTCTACAGTCTTATCAATCTCTTCTTCTATATCTGAGAAGCTAAGTGCTTCCACAATATCCTTTATAAGAAGTTCTGGATATTCTGCCTTAATCTTTCTTGCAATCTGTGTGTATATGTCATTCATAAATGTCTTACTGATGTACATACAATATGGTTATATAATAAAAAATAAAAATGATACTTCTGTATACTACATTATTGACTCGGCTTATTATCAATAGCCCAACCTTCATAGCATATCTCACAAAACTCTGCACAATTCTCTCACTCTCCTCCAAGATTTACAGTTGTTGTTTCGTTGCCCTTCTCGCAATTCTCCCCACAACAATTATCACAATATCATCAACCCATATGCAAATAATAAATAACTAAAGTAAGTCCTCCTTATATAAGTATCGCCACATCAATGAGGACAATCAATGCACAAAATAATCACAATATAATGTATTTCATTTTTGTTATGCACAAATAAAAGAGTTTCTTGTTTACAATACAACCAATGCTTTCATCTCTCCTGCAATCTCTTCTATCTTATCCTTGATTGTCTCGGCATCTCAGTAATTTAATAGACTCTCTAAGTGAGTCCTCCATTCATCTGCTTTGTACATCAATTCCATATGCTCAACAAAGAACTTATCCTTTCTATAGTTGCCAATCCTTGCCTTCTCATACTCGTGCATAAACACTCTCATTGCCCTTGTGATTGGTAGCATAACTGCATTCTCCCTCACTATAGACTCACTTGCAATCACTACCTCATTAAACACTCTGAAATAACATCTCGTTCATTCTAGTCTTACAATGATTGCTGTCTCTCCTATAGCATCTGTGTTATTAAATCTCATTCTTACCTTATCGGCTAGTGTCTCGGTTATCTTAAATCTCTGCCCTAAAAACATAACATATATAATAAATAAGTAAAGGTATTTGTGTTCCATAAAGCACACTTTTACTTAAATTCTTGTGCAAATGGTGCTTTCTCAGTAATTGGAAATATTGGTTTTGTCTCCCAGTCATACTCCATAACAAATGTTGTCTTGCCTCTCATAGTAACTTTTTCTGTGTATGTTCATCACATAACTACATTGTTCTTGAGCAACTCAACCTTGAATTTGTCTCAACTTTTTCTGACCTTCATACTAGGTGGAGTAAACTCATTCATTCTATCTCTAGTGAGTCCTGTAAAGTGTCCCCCTGCATCTAAGGTTATATACAGATAATAGTTTCAATAATTCTTTACCTTCTCTACCTGTACTATCTTAGTGTCGTATACTCTTATGAAGTATCAGTTATCGGTATATTTTATCCTTGTCTCGTGCTTTAGCTTAGCCTCCTGGACTTCCTCCTTTCATAGGAACCTATAGCAACCTATATTTAATTGGAAGTTTCACACACTTGAAATCCTTAATTCTATTGTTGGCATAACCTCTAGCAATTCTGTTATCTCCTGTGTAAATTGTGCTGGAGTAAGTGCAGGCTCATCACTTGCTCACCGTCAAGAACTATCTACAAAGAAGTTTCTTATGTATTCATATCACTGACCCTCCATTGTCTCCTGGTCTGCCTTCTTGGATACTTTGAATATATCCTTAATGTTGTTCTTGGTGATTTTCATTATTATAATGTTATTGATAAAAGTCGCTCAATGCGATTAACTACACTATACATAAAACATAAGGAAAAAGCAAATCCTCCATACACTTGAAATAAATTATCTTTCTTGATATGCCTGTAATCCTGCACAATAAAGGGCTTAGCCTATCACGA
>Ga0114957_1000724_pt1 | contig 40757 bp, 37 predicted proteins | sample BantaG_FD_87175 | JGI IMG/M metagenome (GOLD analysis project Ga0114957, IMG submission 87175) | Marine algal microbial communities from Bantry Bay, Ireland - BantryBay_4 metaG | ecosystem: Host-associated > Algae > Red algae > Unclassified | place: Bantry Bay, Ireland | collected 2014-11-21
ACTTGTAACCATAAAGTAAAATATTAAAATACAAGTGCCGACAATGGTTCCTGAACTTGTTCAGGTCAGCTCCTTTTGGAGCTGTAGCGGTAAGGACCATGGGCTTGCCCGTGGGAATCTACTAGTTTTCTCTAGGGCTCTAGACCCTCGCTGTATTTTATTTGGCTAATTATTAGTGCCAGAAGTGGTGCTGCTAAGAATACTCCTAAAAAGCCAAGCCAAATACCCGATAGCAATAAGAAGAAAACAAGTAAGGCTGCTGGTGTTTCAGTATGCTTTTTCATAAGTTTTGGAAGTATGATGTTAGCTTCTATTTGCTGTATTATAAATAATGCACCTAAGTGATAGACAAATAAGTCGGGTTGTAAAACTAATGTAATGGCGCCAGATAAAATAACTACGGATATAATACCAACATATGGGATGAAGCAAAATATACTTGTCATGAGCCCGTAAAGAGCCCAGTACTTAATACCTAAGGCCCATAAGCAAATACTAGTTAGTAAGCCAACAATTAAGAGGTCTAGCACTTGAGCCATAAACCACTTTCTTATTGTAGTTGCCGAGAGGTCTAAACGTTTTTTAAGTTCACTTTTATATTTTTCAGGGGTTAATGAAAGTAACCCGGCCGTATATGTTCTAGAGTTGATAGAGGTAAAAATTGCTATAACTATTGCTAGTGAAAGGCCTGTACCGAATTTTGCAAAATCTGATAAAAATCTACCAAAATATCCAAATAGCTTGCTAGTAACTTCGGTATTTTCTTTAATTTCAAATAAATTATTGAACGCAGGTGTATAAGAGCTAATAGCTCCAATTTTTTCTTGCCAGAAATTGGAAATTTCAGGCCATTTTTCCTTTAATGTCTCAAGCTGATCCCAGGCCACACTTCCGACTGCAAAAAATAAAAATAAGAAAATTAAAATAATGCCACTTATTAATATTGTGGCACTTAGAAATTTTGGAATATTGTATTTATTATTAATTTTTTTAACTAAAGGTGTCATTAAGCTAGAAATACCGACGCCAACTAATGCAGATAGAAATAAAAATGAACTTTTGTAGAGCACGTACATAGCTGCACCTGTTGAGATGGCAACAGCTGTTGAAATTGCTATTTTTTTATAAGTCCAGTCCATATAAACCCTTTATATTAAATAAAAATGATTGGCTAGCAAATACATGTAATTCAATTAAGTAGAGGACTTAATGAGTGACAGTACATCCTGAATTTTATTAGTTTTAACTGACTTTAAGTAAAGAGCACAAACTTCTGACTTAGTGGCATTAAACTGTCCTAATTTAATAAGCCTATTTTGCTCAATTAGCGGTATGGCTGCAGAATCAGGAACGATTGAAAAGCAACTGTTCATTTCTGTGGCCGATAACATTATATTTAAGTCATCTGACTCGCCAATTACTGAGGGCAATACGTTTTTTTGAAAGAAATACTTATCAACCTCTTTTTGCAGGCTATTATTTAAAGTGTATTTGAAGTAAGGGCAGTCGCTGAGGTCTTGTGGGAGATTTTTGATTGGTTTAGTGAAGTTTTTTCCGCAAACGATATAATAGTCAGGCTTCCTAATTTTAAATATTTCAATGTTTTTTGATTGGTCTGTGTCCTCAGGGTTTTCTGATAAAATAAAATCCAGTTCAAATGATTGCAGCTGATCAATCAAGTGTTCAAGCGGGCCTTCAGTGGTAGATATGCCAATTCTTTGATCAGCAAATAGCGGTTTTAATAATTGGGTGGCAAAGCCTTTTGATACAGAAGGGGTGATGCCGATATTAAAATAAGATTGAGTTTTAGCTTTTTGGTTATATGAAAAGCCAATGACCATATTTTCAGCTTGTCTAAAAATTTTTTTCGCGTGATTGAATATATAATGGCCATTTTTATTTAACTCAAGCTTACGGCCTCTTCGACTGAAAAGTTGCTCTCCCATTTCTGCTTCAAAGTTTTTCAATTGCTGGCTGAGGGTGGGTTGTGTTACGTTTAGAACCTTAGTGGCAGCAGCAAGTGAACCCTCTTTACTGATAATATAAAAGTAATATAAATGGTTAAAATTAATAGAATTTAGCAATTCAAGCCCCTTTCATAGGAAAAATCTAATTCATAGATAATAATTAAGTATTAGTACTCTGTCCTTATGACGGGTATGTTAGTTTTGTGTAGGTTTCTACACAATCCAGTGTTATTGTAGCTTATTAGAAATAGTACAAAGGTTATATTATTTATGAAAATGCCTGAAATCCCTGACAATGAACAAGAACGCTTAAATGAGCTATATAAGCTAAATGTTCTTGATACTGAATCAGAGCATATTTTTGATAACCTCACTGCGCTTGCCTCTTCGGTTGCTGGTTGCCCTATATCATTAATTAGTTTGGTTGACGGAAAACGCCAGTGGTTTAAAGCTAAAACAGGTATATCAGTTGATGAAACTGAAAGAGAAATTTCATTTTGTGGTCATGTAATTAATCAAGACAGTGAGAAGGTTTTTGAGGTTAATGATGCAAGCAAAGATGAAGTCTTTAGCGATAATCCACTAGTTACAGGAGATTCAAATGTAAAATTCTATGCCGGTGCGCCATTAATTACCAGTAATGGGTACAAGGTAGGAACTCTCTGTGTAATTGATCATCAGGCCAAGCAGCTCACTTCTGAACAAAAATATCAACTAGAGTGTATTTCTAAGCAGGTAGTGGCTTTATTGGAGTCTGAGTCTAAAAACAAAGCCATGGAAGACAAATTCACCTCTAATGTGAACTTTATCTCGAGACTTAGCCATGAAATAAGAACCTCGTTAACTTCAATCTCCGGTTATAGCGATATACTTTCTGAGGAATTAAAATCGGTTAATAATGAAGTAGTAACAAATTCTTTAAATTCTATAATACAAAGCAAGAGCCATTTGATAGACTTAGTCGGTGATATTCTTGACTTCTCAAAGCTTAGAGCCAATAAAATTATTAAGAAAAATGAAAGGACTGATATAATTTCTCAAGTTGAGCATGTTGTGAGTTTGCAACAAATCATTGCCGATAATAAAAATAATGAGATTAAAATTTTAGCATCTGAAAATATACCAAAATATATTTTGATTGATCCATTGTTGTTTAGACAGGTCCTACTTAATCTAGTTTCAAATGCGATCAAATTTACTCAAGACGGGTGTATTACTATTAATGTCACCTATGAGCAAAAGTCTTCCTTGTTGAATGTTTCGGTCATTGATACAGGTAAGGGTATTGAGGCTTCAGCGCAATCTAGTATTTTTAATGCGTTTACGCAGGCTGATTCGGCAAGGACGACCGACCTACCAGGAACGGGCTTAGGCTTAAATATAGCAAAAAAACTATCCCAGATTATGGGAGGCAACTTACATTTAGTTGGGTCTGAAACAAATAAAGGTTCAGAGTTCAATGTTTGTATTAAAGCATATGTAGTAACAGACAATGCTGTACACGGCATTTCCAGTGACAAACCTAGTATTGACAAAAAAACAATTAATAAAATTTTAGTTGTTGATGATGTTAAAGAAAACAGGTTCTTGCTCAAATATTATTTAAAAGAATTTAACTTTGAGATTGTTGAAGCCGTAGACGGTAAAGATGCTCTTGATAAATTTAAGACTGGAGGGTTTTCTTTAGCATTTTTAGATATGCAGCTTCCAGATACTACAGGCCTTAAGCTTATAGAAGATTTAAAGAAGTTAAATGATAATGTTGGCTGTGAGTTTGTAGCTTTTACTGCATCTAGTACAAGCGCAGATAGAAAAGCTTGTTTTGAAAAGGGGTTTTCCAGCTTCGTAACTAAACCTTTTAATACAAAATCTATTTTAAAAGCTTTCCCAGTAAATGATTAAATTTTTACCTAGCTAACTATTACTACAAAGCTGACAAAGCCAGGAGATAATGTATCAAATTGTTGTGGCTGAAACTTAAAAAGTTAAATTAATTTGACCTTTTTTCAGTAAATATATCACCTAATTTTTCTTTTTGATTTTCAGTGAATACTTTTTGGGCAAGTGGGAATATATCTTCTTCCTCTTCTTTTAGGTGATGTTCCACTAAGTCTGAAAGTTTGGCTATATGGTACGACCAGGTTGAATCATTGATATCCAAAGAATCAATTTTCTCAATACAATCATCAATATCTTTGTGTTCAGAAATGCTATGTCGAGCTTGGTCTTGGGTCTTGTCATCGCTTATGAGTGGCTTGTAAAATACTCGTTCCTCATATTTAGCATGCTCTTCCAGTTCATTTTTAATTTCACTGTAAAGTTTAGTTTTTTTGTCATCTGATAGCGCGGAACTTTTGATGGTTTCAAGCATTTCTCGTTGCTTTTTATGGTCAGATTTTAGTTTATCAAATATGTCGCTCATAATTTCCTTTAAAATAAAAAGTTGATTTAAAGTAAATTTGCCCCTTATTTCTAAGGGGCAAATGGTAAAAATTTAGTGTTTACTGCATTTTCATCATAGCGTCTATGCTATTAATATGCATGTTTAGGCTTGGAATCATACGATCTTTTACTTCTGTTTTGACTTCGTTTGGCACGTCGTCGTTCTCGAGTAAGCGTTCGTATTCACTAAGCCCATGCTCTTCGCCTTCTTTAAGTGATTTAAGGGCTGCAGTGTTACCCAATAACTTAGCAGATTTGACAAATAAGCTAACAACTGTTCCCCAAGGCCCAGAGTCGTAATCTGGCATCTCGTTTTCGTTTAATGCCATGCGCTTAAAGTAACCAACATGCTTTCTGTGTGTATCAAGTATTTCTTGTAGGCGATGAATTTCGGCATCGGCTGATAATTTCTCCATCACTTCAGTGTATGCCTCTACGGCTGAAATTTCACCCCGAACGATCTTATTCAATGCGTCTCCAGACTTTTTTGATGGGGTCCAATTAGTTTTAGTTAGTGTTTCTTGTTGAGTTTTATTTTTCATTATTTCTCCTTTAAATTTGTGTGATTGTTATTAATGTTTGGGTGCTTTGCCTCGCACTAGTGATGAAAGCACTGATATTGCAAATAGTACTAAAAATCCAAAAAATAAAATTTTAGCTATGCCTGATGCTGAGCCGGCTATTCCGCCGAATCCAAAAACTGCGGCGATGAGTGCAATTACGAAAAAAGTTACAGACCAATTTAACATGTGTATCTCCTTGTTGTTTAAATTTATGTTTCAAAGTGTTTGTAGATTACATATAAAAACGAAATATAGAATCTAGAGATTGTGAATCAATTGTTTAGATAATTAAACAATTGCACTTTTAGATAAAATGGTAAGTATAGATTTACTTTACAAAAGAAATATTAATTTAATCTGAGCTTGGAAGCCTATGCTTTTCTTTATTGGGGGTGGGTGCTTTAATTTTGTCTTTACTAGGGTTAGGCATTTTAATTTTATCATTTTCAGGGTTAGGTGTTTTGATTTCCTCTTTTTCTTTAACAGGAGACGCTGGTTGGATTTTTTTATCCTTTTTTTTATCTGAAAAATTCATTAGATCTCCTTAAGTTTTAACTGGCTAGACATATATCGACTAGTTATATTTTTGTAATTAAAAGAGTAATTACAAATTGGACTGAAAGCAACTTTGAAAAAGACTATATAGTTAAAAGTTTAACGCATATTAGCGACCTACTATAATAGGAACTTTTTGGTGACTGTTTAAAGTAACCTTGAGATATATCAACCTAGACTGAAGTGTGGCACAGCTGTCAAAAAGGAATTATAGGTATGTATAAAATTTTAATTATATTAATTGGTATTTCTTTTATGAATACTCTAAGAGCAAGTGAGGTTGAGTCTGAAAAAAAACTCAGTAAAGCTAAAGCAGAAATAGAACTCAAAAGAAGAGACTCCCTTACGTTTTATACCGATAATGATAATCTTTCTTCTGCTGTTGATCAGGATTACACAGGAGGGGGCTCATTACTATATGCCGGAGACGGGGCTGCGAAACATCTGTTTTCAATTAATATGCTTCTCACTTATACAAATCGCCTGCTAGGCCTTGAAAATAAAAACACTGTTTTAAATTTACCTTTTTATAGCTATGAGCTTGGGCTGACAAACTTTACCCCAGAAGATATTAATACTTCTATGCCTATATATAATGACAGGCCCTATTCAAACCTTCTTTTTATAGCTAATGGTCAACAGAGTTTAAGTGAAGATCATAAATCAGCATGGGTATCGTCTTTAACTCTAGGGATTATCGGCACGCGAGCAGGTGGTGATATACAAAACTCCATTCATAAATTGATTGAAGTTGACGAAGCTAAGGGCTGGAGAAACCAAATATCAGACGGAGGAGAGTTCACTTTAAAGTATGAGCTTCTAAGATCTAAAAGCTTAGTTAATGCTAAGTATTTTCAGTTAATAGGCAACTACAGTGCCAGTTTAGGTTTTTTAACTGAAGCCATGCTGGGTTTTGAGGTCAGGACAGGTTTGTTGCGCTCACCTTGGTGGTCAATAGCTGGAAACCAGAGCAAAGTGGGCTCCAAAACTCGTCCAACAACTATTTTAAACAAAAATAGAGACATCTATTTATTTTTAGGGGCTCAAGCCAAAGGGCGCCTGCACAATTCATTTATCCAAGGTCAGTTTAGATCAAGCAAGCATAAATACAGTTTTTCCGAAGTCAACCAGGGAATAGTTGAGGCCTGGGCTGGGGTTAATATTCAATTAATATCGAGTTTAAGTTTTGGTTATTTATACAGCTTTCAGACCAGCGAAATAAAATCAGGTAAAGCTGATCGCGATTTCAATTGGGGAACAGCTCAGGTTACATACGCATTTTAAAAAAAATAATTAATTGGGAGAACATAAAAGTGCTAAAAGTATATTTTGTAAAATTTCTGACTGGGTTTTTATTTATAACTTTTACTAGTGCTGTATTGGGGCTAAATTCTGAAAAGAGTATTGTTGAAGCCCAGTCTACTCAGTTGGCAAAAATACAGGCTCTGAAAAAAGCTAATAAATTGAAGAAGAATTTAAATAAACAAGCTATTCATGCTATTTCAGAATCCCATCAAGCTCAGGTTTTATTAAAGTTAGGTGAAAATAAGAAGGCAGAGAAAAAATTAAAAAGGTCTCTTGTTAAAATTGAAGCCGCTAGAGCTCATGATCCTAAGGCGGCTCTTATGCCCATTTCGGCAAAGCTTGATGTAATGGAAACCAATAGCACTGCCAAGCAAGTTAAAGAAAGAATAAGGCGTGTAAAAACTTTAATAAGTAATGGCGAATTACAAAACGCAAGGCAGCTTCTTGATACTTTAAGAAGTGATGTCACCTTGACGACATCATATTTACCGCGGGGCAAGTATACGAATTTTATAAAAACTGCAATCAAAGAGATAACAAATAATAATATTGAAGCCGCAAGTATGAATCTCTACCTTGCCGACAGCTCTATTATTACGGAAGTGGATGTGTTTCCTATTCCACTCTTGGTTGCTCATGAAGCTGTTGAAGAGGCGAGTCAGTTACATGCTAATAAAAAGGATAAACATGCTATGGAAATGGTGGCTGTAGCTAGAAAGCAATTAAAATTAGCGCATAACCTTGGCTATGCTAAGTATAATGGAAAGGCTTATAAAAAAATCTACAAAGAAATAAATAAAGTGAATTCAGATTTAGAATATGGGGACGGGCAAACATTGTTTTCAAAAATAAAAAAGGATATTTTAAAGATTTTTGTTAGCAGCCAAAAATCAGATATTCAATAGAGGAGACCTACGAGGGCCTCCTGTCTTGATTATATAAGTGGTAATAATTAATATTTTTTAGTGGCACCACACTCAAATCTTTCATCATTGATATCTTCATCATAATTTTTTCTATAACGACAGTAGCCAGTCACTTTATGTTTTTTGTTAATGTTGAATTTTGCTTCAACTGTACCATAGTGACCTTTAGAGGTTTTAAAACCACTTGTGTATTCAGTTCCACGGTCACCGATATCATCACCAGTGTAGTTAGTTCTTACTTCAAAAGTAATCCCTGTTTTTCTGTTAGTAAGTAACTGGATAAAGTCACCTTTAATTCCAGCAGATGCTTTGATTGCACTTTCGTCAACATTTATTAAAGCTTCACCAACAATAGTGATTAACTTATCAGATGCAATTGCAACTTTATGTTTATGAGTTAAAACGATGAAGTTATCACCATCATGATGCTCATAACCTACTTCAGCAACGATGTTATCAAAAATTTCTTTATTTAAGGTCACTTCAAAATAGTTTAAGTCGTGATCTCTTTCAAAAGCATTGGTTTCGTCTGGGTCAGTTAATGAACCAGCAGTGACAGTTACTTTGCCAATAGAAGTGTCTTTCTTTAAGCGAACACCGTCAACCCATCCACCACTATCTAAAGCAGTTGTACTTTTTTGACCTTTTTCAGGAGAAAGAGCACCAGCTTGGATAACTAATTCTGATTCAAAAGTTTTTTGAATGTAAAGGTTTTTTACACCAAAATTTTTGTAAATGTTTTCGCCACCATCGAATTCATCATCTTTAGATGAATCGTAGAATGTATCATAAGAACTATTAAAAGATGTTCTGTTTCCACCAACAGCAACTAATTCAATACCACTATCAAGCTTGGCTTTGAATTTTAAAACAACTTTTTGTTGTGCACGATTTCTTCCTGGCTCATTTCTATATCTAGTTGTAAGTGATCCAGATAATACATCATTTACACTTGGCAACCCTAGGTCTAAAGCCATAGCTCCAAATGAAGTTAGACTTATTAAAATAATTAATATTTGTTTCATATTTATATACTCCCTTAGTAAATAAGCTTTTATTACATACTTGCCTGGTAACCTAAGAGGGTTGGTTTAGCTATTGAATTACTTAAATTTAAAATATTTACATTTCTTTAAAGCCTGTAAGTATTTGAATTCAAGTATTTATTAGGGTTTCAATAGTTTTTTATGAGGTTTTCGAGGTGTTTTTTTTAGCGGCACTTAAAAGCTCTTCGATTTATTATTTAAATACCTATGTTGAGGACTAAATAAATAATACAGCATGAGTATTTTTTGTCATTTGCTATCAAAAATCAAATAATTGCCTAATGAAACTCTATCTTGCGGCTAATATAAACTCATAAAACCTCAAATATAGATAATTTTAAGAACAACAAAGTAATTAAAAAATAATTCTATAAGGAGAATTTTATGAATAAATTATTATTAAGCATTTTATTAACTTTTGGTTTAAGCTCTGCTGCTCAAGCTGCTTGCCCAAGCTTTTCTAAAAAAATTGGAGATATTCAAGGTGTTGAAGCTTGTCAGTTAAGTGGCAAATACACGGACTCAAATTTAGTGCTAAGTTCAGATAAAGTTTGGGTTTTAAAAGGTGGAGTATTTATTGGAGATGATAATAAAAAGAATTCTACAATTACTATTCCTGCTGGAACTAAGGTTGTAGGTCAAACTGGAGCTGATTTTTTAGTAATCACTCGTGGTTCAAAGATTTTTGCTCAAGGTACGAGCGAAGCACCAATTGTATTTACTACTGCCAAGACAAAAAATCGTAACCGCGGTGAGTGGGGTGGTTTAATCATTAATGGTAATGCTCCAATTAATGGTTGTGGTCTTGAAGACGACGCTAAGAAGTCTGATCGTTTTTGTACAGCTGAAGGTGAAGGAAGTACTGGAGTATACGGTGGAAACAACCCTGAAGATAACAGTGGTGTTTTAAAGTATGTACGTGTTGAGTTTGCTGGTTTTGAAATCACTCCAGATAATGAGTTAAATGGAATTGCTTTCCAAGGAGTTGGTAGTGAAACAGAAGTTGATTATATCCAAGTTCATATGAATGCTGATGATGGTGTTGAGTTTTTTGGTGGAACAGTAAATGTTAAGCATGTGCTACTAACGGGCAATAAAGATGACTCAATGGATTGGACTGCTGGTTGGGTTGGTAAAGCTCAGTTCGTAATCGTAGACCAATATGACGATCAAGGTAACAACGGAATCGAAGCGGATAACAAAGGTTCAAAAATGAACTCTATTCCTAGATCTCGTCCAATTTTATCTAACTTAACATTCCTAGGAACTTCTGCTGAAGGGCCAAAAGGTGGTGAAGGTATACTTTTACGTAAAGGTACTGCTGCTGAAATTTACAATACAATCGTAACAGGTTTTAAAAGATCTTGCTTTGACATTGATAATGCTGAAACTTTTAACAATGCGAACAACGTAGAAACTGGCATTATCATGGAAAATGTATTTTTAGGTTGTGATAAAGATATCAAAATGAATGATGAAAAAAATAAAGCTGGAAACATAATCTCTGATTTGTTTGATATCAGTAAGTGGTTTACAGCTCAGGCTGGTAACCAAGTTGCTGTAGATCCAATGTTAAATTCTTGGGTTCCCAAAATGAACTCTCCATTATTAAATAGTGGTGAAGCTCCACTTGATATTTTCTTCGACGAAGTTGATTTCATCGGTGCGGTTAAAGATTCATCTAGTGATTGGACAAAAGGTTGGACAATAAACGTTAAAAATTAAATTAGTTAGTTTTCTAGAGGGGAGGCATAAAGCATCCCCTCTTTTTTAAAATTATAAATTTGTGAGGAAATGGTTGTGAAATTATTATTAATACTTTTGGTTTTTGTTAGTTTTTCGAGTTTTGCTGGTAATAAAATGAATACAATGGCTGAGCGCCTACATAGTTTACGAGCTGAGGTCGAAGACTTAAATTTAAAGTTAGACAGTAAGAAAAAACAGTACCAATCTGAGCTTCAGTCCCTATCATTGCAAAAAGGTGATTTATCTGCTGAGTATAACAGGGAAAAGATTCAAGCTGAGCAAATTAGTGTTCAAGTAAAAAAATTAAAAGATCGTGTTTCTGGGACATCTGGTGAAGACCAAGCTGTGAAGGTGGAAGTGGATAAAGTGTTAAGTTTACTTACAAACTATGTAGACGGCACACTTCCTTATAAAAAGAATGAGCGTTTGGCTGATTTGAAAAAAATTAATGAATTACTAAATAATAAACTATTAACCCCACAAAAGGCTATGGTGAGACTGTGGTCTTTTGTTGAGGATGAACTTAGGCTTACAAAAGATAGTACCTTATCAAGACAAAATATTATTTTAAAAGGGCAGTCTAAACTTGCTAAGGTTGTAAAAATTGGCATGATTAATATGTATTTCGCTACTCAGGACAACCAAGTGGGTCAAGTAATAAAAAATGAGCAAGGTAATTGGAGCTATGTAATTAGTAACGATAAAAATCAAATTGAGTTAATTAAAAAAATCATGGCCTCATTTAAAAAGAAAATTAGAAAAGGCTACTTCAATATCCCTAATATGGCAGATCTATAAGGAACTGAGATGAAACTAATTATTATTTTACTATTTTTAGGTGTAAATATAAATTTAATAGCAGAAGAGGCTGATACAAAGGCTACAACCAAGGTGTCTCCAATCTCTCAACTGGAAAGAGCTTACCAAAGAGAGTTTGCTTTTTTGCAAGCTCAAAAACGGAGCTTAAAAAAACAGTTAAAGTCTATTGATGCTTTATACACTTCACAAATTAAAAAAGCTCAAGGCGAAGTGGACGCTCTCAGAGGTAAAACAGTACGTGTTGGCTTAAATAGTCAGAGCATGAGCACCGACTTTCAAACATTACAAAAAAATATAGAAAGCTTAGATGAAAGTGAAGAGCAAATGATCAAAGTGATTGAACAGTCCACAGAGTCATTAAAAAGCTATGGCGTTTCAAAAGCTACATTGTCTGTAGAGAGCACTAATCAATTAGCGAAAATTAGTGAGCGCTTTAATATCGCCGTTACTCATTTAAATAAGTTATCAAAGCTAATTATTGAAGACGGTGAGTTTTACTCTAAAGACGGTACACTCATGAAGGGTAAAGTGGCGTCTCTTGGTTCTGTGGCAAAATTTGGTATGTCTGGAAATAAGTCAGCAGTACTTGTTCCGTCGGGGAATGGCCCGTTTAAAATGGCTACCCTTATTGAAACTGGGCAAATGGACAAATTATTTAATCAAAAGTTACTGCCTAATACTTTACAAGTATTTTTATTTGATAACCCAAACCAAGCAGTTGAAGCGAAAAAGGGTAAGACTGTATTAGGAATTATTAATAGTGGTGGAACCATTGCTTGGGTGATTGTGGCTTTAGGAATTCTTGGCTTGTCACTAGTTGTTTATAGGTACTTAATGCTTAAAAAGATCTCACACTTTGACAATAACTCCTACCAGCAAGTGAAGACCTCTTTACAAGAAGGCCAACTTGAAGAGGCTATAGAGCAATCAAGAAATCAAAAAGGTTCAATTAATAAACTTGTTACTGTAATGATAGTGAACCTCAAAAAGCCAAAAGCCATTTTAGAAGATGTTTTTAGTGAAAACTATGAAAAAGAAAGACTAAAAACAGATAAGCTGGCCACATTCATTATTGTGATAGCCTCCATTGCACCCTTATTAGGTTTGCTGGGTACAGTGACTGGTATGATATCCACTTTTGACATCATTACTGAGTATGGAACAGGTGACCCAAAGCATCTTTCTGGTGGTATTTCTGAAGCCTTAGTAACAACAAAGCTTGGCTTAGTTGTGGCGATTCCAACTCTATTTTTTGGTACACTACTTAGTGGTTGGGGAAAGAAAATAAAATCTAATATGGAGACTATCCCTTTAGAAGTATTTAACCAGTTTTACGCTGAGGGTAAGTGATGTCATTAATTAATAACACATTACAATTGTTTCAAGAGGGTGGATGGGTAATTATACCTCTCGCACTTTTGTCATTTGTACTTTGTTATGCATTATTTTACCGATTTTTAACTTTAAAGTGTGTGGCTAAAATTAACTCCCTAAATCTCAGTAGTAATAATGATGATAAGGGTTTAATTGCTTGGGCATTAATTGAGGCCAAGAAAATAAAATCTGACAAAAATTTATACTGGGCAGAAGTTCTACAGGAGAAGTGGGAGCCTGTAAAAAATGAGGCTAGCCGTTACTCCTCGCTCATTAAAGCCATTATTTTTATAGCTCCACTATTAGGTTTACTAGGTACAGTGGGGGGAATGATAGAAACCTTTGATTCATTAGGGGATAGTGCTTTGTTTTCATCATCTGGTGGTATAGCTGGTGGAATATCTCAAGCCTTATTAACTACACAGATGGGTCTCATTGTGGCGATCCCAGGTTTATTTGTTGGCCGTTATTTAGATGGATTAGAAAAAAAATTAACTTCAATTTTGTCTCAGCTGCAAGATCAGCTGGGTGCTGAGATAAAGGGATAATTAAAGATGAAGCGTTTTAACCGTGATGAGAATGTAGATGAACAAGTGGATATGTCACCATTGATTGATATGGTTTTTATATTACTGATCTTTTTTATGGTAAGTACAACTTTCGTAAAAGATATGAAAATTGATATAAACCGACCGGGAGCTTCTAGTGCATCGGCGGCATCGAGTAAATCTATCCGTGTATATATAGATAACCAGGCCAATATATTTGTGGATGGCCAGCCGGTAAGGCCATGGGTATTACAAGGTAAGCTCAGAGATATGTTCAGTTTAATGACTAGCAAATCAGTACTCATTGTTACTGATAAAGCTGTGCCTTCGCAAAAATTAATTGAAGTTGTTGATACATGTCGTTTAGCTGGTGCTGATGATGTGGGGGTTGCTACTGAAAATGAAACATAAGACTTCTTCAAGTGACAATTTAAAAAATATGAATTCAAAAAAGAAGCAATCTTTTTTAGCCATGATATTTGGTGGTGTATTTCTGGTTTCATTGGTTGTTGTTTTAAATAACTGGGAAAGTAATTCCCGCGATAAGAACACTAAAACTGTAAATTTTGATGTTAAGCAACTGCCAAAGAAAAAAAATAAAATTAAAAAGAAAAAAATTGTTAAAAAAAGAAAACCAAAACAGCAAAAAAAATTGCGTCCAAAATTAAGTCAACAAATTAGAGGTGCCTCTTTTGGTTTAAAGTTATTTGAAATGGATTTAAATAATATCTCAGACTCATTAATTGGTGATGCCAGTGTTGGTGTGATGTCTGAAAACAGTGTGGATGAAAAGCCAAAAGTATTATCAAGAGCCCCTTTAGAATATCCAGCCAGTGCTAAAAGCCAGGGAATTAAGGGTGAAGTGGTGCTCAGGTTGTTAGTCAATTCTAATGGTCGTGTGGATCACGCCAAAGTTTTCAAAAGTGTACCTGCTGGCGTATTTGATATGGTTGCTAAAAACTCCGCCAAAGCCTGGTTGTTTGAGCCAGCTAAGTACCAAGGTAGAAAAGTAGCCGTTTGGGTGAAGCAAAAAATAAGGTTTGATTTTAATTGATATGAAAAATTTGTTTTTAAAACTATTTATTTTATTAATACTCCCTTTTTCAGTGATTGCTGAAGAGGTTAACCAAATTGAATTAGCCTCAATTTTGTTAAGGGATGGCTACTATGAAAAAGCTCAGACAGAGTTGAAAACAGCAAACCCTAAGAGTTTTGATGAAAAGTTTAAATTTAGTAATATATCTGGCCTTATATATATGGGTTTGAATAAACATAAACTAGCTATTAATAATTTTAATAAAAGCTTAAAGTTACTTGAAGGCGCCAAAGGCTTAGAAAAAGAAGATAAAACTAAAAAAGAAAAGCAGCTTTATTTATATTTATCACAGAGTCATTATAAATCAGGTGATTTTCAGCAAACTATTAATTATATGAAGCGCTCAAAATACCGAAATAGTGATCGTGTATCTGCCTTTTTATTAGTATCCAGTGCCTATTGGCGTTTGGGGCAACAAGATAAGGCTTTGAATGAGTTATTTTTAGGGCAAAAAAAATTCCCTGGTAACTTTGAATTTCATCGTCAACAAGTGATGTATTATATTGATTTAAACCTTTACCAGGCAGCCTATACAAAGGGTCTTGCCTTACTTAAAGAAGAGTTTGTTTATCCAAGGGATTTATCAGCAATAGGTGCAGCCTTTAAAAGTAAGGGGCAACTTGATTACTCAGTTAAATATTTAAATGCATCACTATTAAGATTTCCTTTAGATAATGAAATTTTAGTTGAACTAGCTCACTCATATTTAAAGTTAAACAAAACATTACTAGCGGCTGAATCATTTGAGAAAGCCAGTTGGTCTAATTCTAAGTATTATTCAGAGGCTGTGGAGCTTTATAGAAATAGTGGACGATTATCTAAAGCTTTTTGGTTAAGCCAGTATATAACCGACCCAAAACTAAGATTAAAGCAAGTTTTAGCTATTCAATTGGAAAAAGAAAATTATGGGTCAGTTAAGTCATTGGAGACTGAGTTATCCCGTAAAAACTTATTAAAAGACCAAGAGATAAGTTATGCCTTAGCTTATACATTTTTTAGGCTAGGAGAGTTTAATTCAGCAAAGAGGTATTTAAATAATATTTCAAACCCGAGTTTAGTCAAAAAGGCCGTGGCTTTGCGCGAAGGGATGAGTGAATGTTCAACTGCTGGGGTGTGGACATGCATGTAATTAAATATTTTCCGTTAATATTCTTATTGATCTCTATTACTATTTTAATATCTAGCCCTGCTGGAGCTCAAGTTGAAAATAAAACAACTACTAAACTCAAAGCTAGTGAAGCAAATATCCCTAAGCTTGGAGAGCTAGCCTTTGTTATTTTTTATCCCGGTAGTGTTCCAGCGGCAAATTATCCAATTACCGGTGAAGACGGTAAAAAGTATTTTAGTAATGAAGATGGCATGATCTATTTAGACCTAAAAGAAGGTCGTTATAATTTTAAAATTGAACAAAGCAAGCAAAGCTTTAATGTCAAAGTAATAGCCGGTGAAACAAGTCAGGTGATAGTCAACCTGGTCAAAGGTAAAAAATCCCTTTTAGATGTGGAAGTGGCTAAAGAAAGTAGATTCAAGAAAAAAGAAGTGAAAGCTGGTGTGCCAGTAAAAATCAGTGGACAGGTGGTTGATGGCGATACAGGAAAGCCTATCACTGGTGCAAAAATTTATATTAGCGGAGTGGATGCTGAACTAAAAACTGACAGTAAAGGTTTTTATATTACAACTCTCCCTGAAGGTGAATATGTAGTTTCATTAATTCACCCCAGCTATGGCTCAAAAGTTTTTGATGGGTTACAAGCTGACAAAACACATAAAGATTTTAAAAAATTATCATTAGTTGCTACGGGCCTGGAGCTGGAAGAGTTTGTTGTGTTAGCCCCGAATGTGAAGGGTTCTGTGGCAGCATTTATTGAAATGAGACGACAGTCATCCAATGTCACTGATGTGATTGGAGCTGAGGAACTAGCTAAGACGGGTGATAGTGATGCCGGAAGTGGTTTAAAGCGTGTGACGGGTTTAAGTTTAGTAGATGGAAAGTATGTATATGTGCGTGGGCTGGGGGAAAGATATTCAAGCACATTAATAAACGGAGCGATGCTTGCGAGCCCTGAAATCTCAAGAAAAGTTGTTCCTCTTGATATGTTTCCAACTAAATTTTTAGAAGGCATGGTTGTGCAAAAAAGTTACTCACCAGATATGCCAGCAGAATTTGGTGGAGGTGTTATACAGTTAAACTCAAAAGCAATCCCTTATAAGCTTGATGCAAAAGTTTCTATTAGTTTAGACACTAGTTCTGACGGTCAAGAAGGGCGTTTAGCCTATAAAGGTGGAAAAAATGATGCTTTTGGTTTTGATGATGGCACAAGAGCATTACCCAAAAGTATTGCCAGAACTACAAAAAATCGCCCTTTATTTGAAAAAAATAATATTAATGATGGTTTCAGTAAGGAAACTTTAGCTAAGTTTGGTAAAGAGTTTTCTAATACATATAGTATCAAGGAGGCTGAGAGTACGCAAGTACCTAGTATGTCCATGTCTATCGGAAAAATGTTTAAATATAAAAAACTACACTACGGAGCGATGGTTTCAGGCTTATATAAAAATAGTTGGGATAATAAAAGCGATCGAGTAAAAACAAAGTACGGTAGTGATGGTGGTGAAGAACTTAGGTTTATTGAAAAATTTAATGTAGTACAGTCGACCAATCAAATTAACTTGGGCGGTACAGGAGAGTTCACGCTTGGTTTTGGAAAGAATCATGAAGTGAATTTTACAAATATTATTTCCAGAAAAACAGATAATATAGTTCAAGTACAAGATGGCATTCAAGATGATGACGGGATTGTAAAAACAGATTTAGTTTGGATTGAAAGAGAAATGCAAGTTGGACAGTTAAGGGGTGAGCATAAATTTCCAACTTTTGGTAATTTACAATTAAACTGGAAAGTATCAAAAACTAATGCGAATCACTATGAACCAGATCATAGATACATAAAGCAGATTAGAGATGATGATGGTCGTTTACGATTAGATTCTGTGATTGGTGCTAACAGACGAATATATGTGAATCTAGATGATAAAACTAATGACTTTGGGATGGATTTAACTTTGCCAGTTAAGTTTAACAAGAAAATAAAAACTAAATTTAAAGTTGGGTATTACCAACTAGAAAGAGAGCGGGAATCCAGTAAAAGGCAGTTTTCATTTGATGATAAAAGTGGAGGTAATAATCCTAGTTTATTTTACAAACCAATAGAGCAGATTTTACAGCAAAGCAATAGAAGTGCTGATGGGTTTATTATTAAAGAAAGTACTGAAAAAAATGACTACTATACTGCTGGTCAAAATATAAATGCTTATTATGGAATGGCAGATATGGAAATAGGTTCATTTTTAGTATCTGGTGGATATAGACTTGAAGAAACGGACCAACAAGTAAATACGGGTGGAAGTAGTTTTTCAACGGACAGCACTCAAGTGTGGTCAAACATTGAAAGTAGTAATTTATTACCAGCCCTTAGTCTAAGGTATAAGATCTCTAACAAAAATCAAATAAGGGCTTCATATAGTGAAACTATTAGCCGTCCAGATTTTAAAGAACTATCACCGGCCAAATATGAAGATTATGACAGCGGCGACAGGTTCAAAGGAAGTGCGGATTTAAATATGACTACCATAATGAATTATGATCTGAGGTACGAATATTACATCACTCCAAAAGAGTCCTTTTCCATAGGTGCTTTTTATAAAAAGTTTAACAGTCCAATTGAAGCCATTGAAGAATCTGGAACTGAAACCATCTATACATTTCAAAATGTGGAAAGTGCAGTGAACTACGGCGTTGAACTTGAATATAGAAAAAACTTAGGCTTTATTGCTAAGCCACTTAAAACATTTACTCTGGTTTCTAATTTCTCATGGATTAATTCTGAAATAAACCTAGGTAAAAAGGTTATTGCAAAAGGGATAATGACCAACGAAAAAAGAGCTCTGCAAGGGCAATCTCCCTATTTAGCTAATGCTCAACTGCAATGGACGGCTCCAAAGTATATGGAAGCTAATTTAATTTATAATGTATTTGGCAAGCGTATTTCTGCTGCCGGTACTGAAGGTAGAGATGATATTTATGAGCAGCCTGTCCATCAACTAGATTTTTTAGTTAAGTTTAAACACAAAAAATGGGGCAATATTTCATTTAAAGCGAAAAACCTTTTAAATGAAGATGTTGTACGTATTCAAGGAAGTAAAATTACTGATACCTACTCCAAAGGAATAGGTTCGTCCATTAGTTATAGTAAAAGTTTTTAATTTTAACTCTTGAGGGAGGTAGAAGTGAAAAAAATATTATTAATAGGTTTGGCCTGTATTTTGTGCGCCTGTGCCGAGCATGATAGCACATCTTCAAGTGGATCAACAGGTGGTGGTGGAGACCAAACAGTAACAAACACTTTAGAGGAAAACCTTTATATTGCATCATGGCGAGGTCTGGGGGAGGACGAAACCCTATTAAAGGAACATTTATCAAATCAGTTCAATATCGATCATCAATTTCAAAAAGAAAACTTAAACACCTTATTAATTTCAGCAGTCAGGGCTGATAAAGTAAATATAGTTAAATTACTTTTACAGTTTGAACCAGATTTAACTATTAAGAACAATGAAAAAAAAACCGCTATCGACGAAGTTAAAAGTGATGTGGTGAAAAAACTTTTAAGTGGTGAAATTGTTGATGTTGATAAGAGCTTGCTTGAAGCCGCTTCAGCTGGTGATAAAAATGCTTTTTCTGATGCCTTAAGTGCAGGTGCAAATATAAATGCCATAGATGCCGATGGCCGTAGTTCACTTATGTATGCCTGCATGAATGGTCATACATCTATTGTAAAAATAGTGTTAAAGAAAAAAGGCGATTTAAACCTTCGTGACAGTTCTGATAAAACAGCTTTAGTGCATGCAAAAGAAAATGGACATAACAGAATTGCAAAGTTTTTAGAAAAGTATGGTGCAGAGTAAAAATGTGGAATAGATAATGTGCAAGGTTGGTTATTCGGGCTTTGCCCTCTGATTTTTATTTGTCACTAACGTAAGCCTTCGCTTACTCCGTTCCAAATAAAAACAAACACTGCATTAAATAAAGCCACTGGCATTATTTCTGGTACTACAGGGTGTGTGCGGGGGTTGGTTGATCGGCTTCCGCTTCTGTTGTTTTTATCTCACTAACATAAAACAAGTTTTACTCCGTTCGTTAAAAACAAAAACACCATATCAAAAAGCTCCACTGGAGCTTTTTGATATGGTGTTGGTAATGATGGGAAGAGTTATGCGAGGTTGGTCAATCGGCTTCGCCTCTGATTTTTATTTGTCACTAACGTAAGCTTTGCTTACTCCGTTCCAAATAAAAACAAACACTGCATTAAATAATGCCACTGACATTATTTAACGCAGTGTTGGTACCCGCGGTCCTATGTTAGTTGAACACCCCATAAATGTAAAAAGGGTGTACTCGCTAATATGGAGACGATCTAAATTGGACCTTACGGAGCTGGCAAAACACCGCTGGGTAAATAAGTGGTCAGTAAATAAATTAGCGAAACATTTTGAGAGATCACCTGAGACTGTCCAGATGCATTTGTGTACTTTGAGAAAGTCTGGTGATTGGCAAGGCTATGCTTTTTCTAAGGAAGAGCTAAGAATAATTCTTAAAAACGTCAATATTGTTTTTAGGGGATATAACTAAAAAATAGACTTCACTTATACAATAGTATATGTTATATTAATGTATATATTGAGGTGTTATGACAGTTATAAAGAGAACAAAAGAATGCCTGAAAAGCTTTAAAAGAGATTTTGAAAAGGGTCTTTTTTCAGAAGATGACGGTAGAGTTCTGAAATTATGGGCTTTAGAGATGGAGCAGTTTGGACCTCAGTATATTGAAGACAGCTTGCAATGGAGAGATCACCCTCTTGAAAGAGAATGGAAGGGTTATAGAGCCTCTTGTTTTAGTAAGGCTGGGCGAATTATTTATCGGATTTTAGATGATGAAACTATTGAGGTTTGTGAGATTGAGCGAATTACCCCAAATCATAATTATAAAAAGTGAGGTTTAAATATGGCAAAGCAAAAGAATGAACTACTAGGCATGTTAACAGATTTTTTTCCTGAGGATATGACTCCAGGAAGCGTTATACGTGCTAAGAGAAAAAACTATGGTATAACTCTTGAGGAAGTTGAAGAAGCCACGGGTATTTCGCAAAGTAACTTATCTCTTTACGAAAATGATAAAAAAAACCTTGGCTATGTTCAAGCAACAAAAATTGGGCTTGCTATTGGCTTACACCCAGTTACAATTTTATTTCCAAATGGAATTGAAGGCGACTCTCGTTTCAAAGAGGTCTCACGAAAAGCAAAAAAACTATTAAAAAGTAAAGTGCCTAAACAGGCTTCTTAGCAGGAAAGAGTTGAACAAACTTTTATTAATGTTGCCAAGAACTTATCAAAAAATTTAATATTAATGGTTTATTGAATTCAATAATTTTAGGTAGTTAAAGATTGGTACCGATCGCCGGACTTGAACCGGCACGCCCGTGAAGGCAATGGATTTTGAATCCATCATGTCTACCAATTTCATCAGACCGGCCTTAGATTAAAACTCCTTAATAAGCTTAAACTGTTAGAAAAAGTATTACATGCACTGTAGGTATCGGGGCAAATACTTTTCCTGACTCATATAGGTATGACATATATATAGTCATCAATTTATGAACTGATTTTACTAACCTATTTGCCACTAGGTAGAGCCATATATTAATTTCATAAACTGTTTGTTAATTAAACACTAGCGTTTTTAAGTCCTCAGCTCCACTTTAATTAACTTTGAGAGCTTTTATAGCTTTATATTCTTTCTGGCACGATTATTTTCTGTCTCTTGTTTTTGAGATCAAATCCATTCTAATTTTCTAAATTATAGCTATTAAGGATAATAAATAAATAAAAATAGATACTTACAAGACTGGTGAGAGTGTGACATTTTTTGGCACTTCACTTGCTATGTAATAGGAAAAAAGCTGACTAATTTAGGAGGTCGTTATGAAAACGCTAATATTTTTACTTGTGAGCATTTTTGCTGTCGGGCAAGTAAGCGCTGAGCCAAAGTGGGTGAGCGATGATATCAAGGAAGAGATCCTTGAAGAAACAGGAAATACAAAGAAAGCTAATGGCAATATATACATTGTAAACCAAAATAAAGGTCAAAATGATAATGCTGCTGAAGCTAAAAATATAAATAAAGGCGAAGTAAAAAATTCTGCTACTGCAGATGCTGCAAACTTGCCAGAAACATTGGTTGAGGCTAGCCCACTAGTTGAGTCGTATGCAAATAACTTACGCTCGCAAAGACAAAATGCTGAAATTCAAACTGAGCAAAAAATAGTTGAAAAACTAGAGTCGGCTCGTTTAGAAGACGAAAAAAGTCGTGCTGAAAGATTATTCGGTAACAAAAAATTTACTAATGATCATAAATCAAAAGATCACGGTTCTACTAACCATAATTCACATGATCACTATATTGAGAGCGCTCCAATAGAAATTATTGAGTCGGCTCCACCAACAATTACTACATACCCAGCTTACCCTACAGTTGTTCAAGCTCCTGTTGTTCATGAAGCTCCAGTTGTTACTGCTCCTGTAGTAGTTAATGAAGTGGCTTATGAAAAGAAAAAGCATGTTAAAGAACATATGTTATCAAGTTTTTTTATGTCTGCTGGTATTGGTTCAATGTCTTATAAAGCTGAAAACGTTGAAAGTAAGTATGCTTGGAACTTAGGTATTGGCACAATGTTAGATAATAACTTATCAATTGAAGCTTCAATGATATACTCACAACACAGAGTAGATGAATTTTACGGAACATACTCAAGAGTGGGATCTTATGGTTTTACTGATTTAGATCAGTTTAACTGGGGGTTAGAGGCAAGATATAACATACCTATTTCAAAATTAAATTTATATGCAGGAGCTTATACTGCTTATGTTAAAAGAAACTACTTTGGTGTAGATAATGGGCACCACCATTCTCACGACAGAGGAAAAGACACTGAAGAGTCTACAACAGCATGGAACTTTGCCCCAGTTGTAGGTGCTGAGTATGCTTTAACTAAAAAAGTATCATTAGGCTTAGACTTGAGATACATGATGAACTTTGCTCAAAAGTTTAGTTCTGAAGACATGAAACACAGTTACCGTGATTACGAAGAAGTTCCATTAGAAGAGATCAACTATAGTGCAATTACTGGTAAAATTAAACTTAATTTTTAAAGAGAAATAAGCGTATCAACTTAACTCCTCTTTTTTTAAGCTGGCGAGAAATCGCCAGTTTTTTTTTATTTGTCAGCGAACCCCTATAAAAACAGGTATATATAAATAAAAATTAATTTAGAATATCAGCAGAGTTTCCAACGTAAACTACATCAAATAAAAATTCACTTGTAAACTCTTTACTCATATGCATTATACCTTTTTGGCCAATACCTTCGCCGTAAGAGTTTACGATCTTCAGGCCAATAACTCTTCCATAAAAATCTTTTTCAACACCTGTCACAGCAACGGCATGTCTTAACTCCAGCCTGCCGTAGTTTTTTTTCCTTTTAGTTATTTCAAAAATTCCTTTTTCAGTGCTGTAATGCCAATCCCATTAAATAATGCCCTAAATTAGTCTTCAGTTTTATTTAGGTTTAATTTTTGTAATTGAAAGAAACCGCAGGCCTAGCAAGGCTAAGCAGAGGATTTCTTGATCTGAACAAAATTTAAAAATGAATGAAAATGGTGAGTAATTTAGGGCATTATTTGATGGAATTGGTATAAGTAACACCTTTTTGTTTTGTAAGGATATTATAAGAAATAAACAAAGCGTTGTGTACGTCTTTGTTGTTAGTGTTTAAGTTATTTTCGATAAACTTGAGTAATTGGCTCACTGAAGCTTTGACTGTTTCAGACTCGGTACTCAGTTGATGTTTCTTTCCAGACTTATCATATACAGGCTGCTTTACATTATTATGATATGATAAGTTTACTAGAAGCTCGTATTCAGTATTTAAAAACTTTTAGTGAGCCAATTCCATTTACAGGTAAAAATCAGTCGAAGCAAATTTCGTGGTCTGAAAAAAATGAGCTACATAGTTACAAAACTGATTATTCTCCTAAAATTAGAGCTAAAAGGTTTCATAAGTATGTTACAGAGACTGGTTTAGATTGGGATAGATACAAGAAATACCCTGTAGATAAAGATGTTAAAAAAGAAACAGTAAAGCTAAATAACCCCAGGTCTTTCCAGCCAGAAGGTGAAACGAGTAGAAGGGGTAGGTCATGTAAGGCTACAGTTGGATCTTAAAAGTACAGCTATCATTAGGTTCATTATTTTATTAATCTTGATTTAATGATTTAATTTGCTAATCTATTAACATGTATAAGATAGCCGTATTTTTTTTAATTTTAATAAACTTCACTAGTGTAAGAGCTAAACTTATAGCTCAATCTGTAGCCGAGGTGAACTCAAAACATTTAACTTCAAGGCAAGTTGTTTTAACTGCATTACTGTCTGTTTGTATGAAGGGGCCCTGCAAAAAAACAGCCGCTGTCTCGACAAAAGTAAAAAGTGATTTATTCTTGAGTCAGCTTTCTAAAGCAATATTTGAGCGCCTAGCTTACTTTGAATCTATTGGTGTTTTTGAGGACTATAAACCCATATCTAAAACTCAGTTAAGTCGGGTTATGAATGCTTCAATTTCAAGAGGACTACAATTTAATCAACAGGAAGTTCTGAAGTCTCATCGCATTAAGATGCTAGCTAAAAAGTATATCGACTTTAAAGATAAAAATTTGAGTGTATATATTAGTAATGCTGAGGCTAAAAAACATTATTTACAAAAGAAAGCAAAATACCCCAGTGGGAAATTAAAAGACCATTTAGCCTCTATTAAAAAGCTGTTGCAAGAAAAGCAAAAAAGACGACGCGTTGAAGACTGGGTTGTAAATATGCAGTCAAAGTACAAGGTGAAGCAATTCATAAACTAATTAAACCTTTAAATGAAAGTCACCTGCCAGAGCTTCTTCAGTTAATGGAGCAGTGGGAGGAGAGCTCACCTTCAGTTGGTGGAGTGAGCTGGTCAAAGTCAAATTTGTTTAATTCCATAGCAAAAAAGAATGTTTGGGGAATTATTTTTGCGGGCTCAGTAGTTAGTTTTGTAGCTTATCGTGATGAGCCAGAAGTAATAGAGGTTGATTACTTGGCAACGCAAAAAAAACTCCAAGGGTGTGGGTATATGTCCATTATTTTCAGCTATTTAGCGGGGTTATCTGTATTGAACTCTAAGCCCATCTGGCTTGAAGTGAGTGCAAATAACAATAGAGCCATAAAGTTTTATGAAAAATTTGGTTTTATTTGTAGTGGATCCCGCAAAAACTACTACAAAAACGGTCAGGCAGCTCTTAATTATAGTTATAATCCTTAAAACACCTTGCATTACAGGGCTAATGTTGTTAGTTTTTAAGCGTTTAGAGGGCCATAGGCCCTCTTTTTTTATGTTGCAATGAGAACGCCGGAGGCGTGAGCCTTATTGTGAAAAGGGAAGCAAAATTTTATTTTGCTTCGTCCTGATTGGACGATGTGGAATCAAATTTTAATTAGGTGCAAGTTTAGTGAATGAAAGTTGGATAACAAAGGTTAAAGCATTAGTAAAACCCGTTTGTGAACGTGAAGGTTGCACTTTATATGATGTGGAATCAACAGGTTCGAGGTCATCAAGGGTTTTAAAAATTTATATTGATGCTGAAGCTGGGGTTACAATTCAGCAGTGTGCAGATGTTTCTAGTGGCTTGAGTTTATTACTAGATGTGGAAGATGTTGTTCCTGGTGGTAAATACAGCTTAGAAGTTTCAAGCCCAGGGCTTGAAAGGCTTTTGAGTGAGCTGTGGCATTTTGAAGGGGCCATAGGTAAAGTTGTAAAAGTAAAAACGCAAAAAGGTTATATGCCCACCGAGGGCCCTGAAACGAAAAAAGGCGTTAAACTTATTAAAGGTGTATTAAAAAAAGTTAATAAAGAGAATGTAATTTTAGAAGACGAGAAAAGCAGAGTGTATGAGGTCCTTATGTCTGACATAACTAAGGCTCACACAGTTTTTGACTTTGCCAAAGCTTCTAAGGGCAAGAAGAAGTAAACTCAAATAATATGTCCTCATATGAGGCTGTTAAAATGAGTAAACAAAATTTACCTCAAAGTTTATAAAGCTTATGAGGGAGTTAAAAATCTAAGGAGATTTTATAATGGCAGTAGAAAGCATTTTTTCTAACTTGAGTAAAGTAATAGAAATGGTTGGTAAAGATAAAGGTATTGATAAGCAAATTGTTGTAGATGCAGTTGTTCAAGGAATGTTAGTTGCTGCTAGAAAAAAATACGGAACTTACCGTGAGATTGAAGCTTCATATAACGATGAAAGTGGCGAAGTTGAGCTATTTGAATTTAAAGAAGTGGTTAAAGATGAAGACTTCATCGATGAGGATGTGGAAATTAAACACACTGAGGCTTTAGAGCTTGATCCAGAAGCGCAGCTTGATGACTCCATCGGTGTAAAAATGGAAACTGGTGATTTAGGCAGAATTGCTGCTCAAACTGCCAAGCAAATCATTACTCAAAAAGTAAGAGATGCTGAAAGAGATATAATTTTTAATGAATTTGACCAAAGAAAAGGTGAAGTTGTATCCGGTATAGCAAGACGTGTTGAGCGTGGAGCCATTGTTGTGGACATGGGTCGTACAGAGGCTTACTTACCACCTAGAGAGCAAATCCCCGGTGAAGTCTATAAACCAGGTGACCGTATTCAAGGTTATATTTCTGATGTTAGGCAAACTACTCGTGGGCCACAGATCATTATGTCTCGTGCGGATAGCAGGTATTTAATTAAATTATTTGAAAGTGAAGTTCCTGAAGTTTATGACGGAATAGTTGAAATTGTGAATGCCGCTCGAGAGCCTGGCCAAAGAGCTAAAGTGGCAGTTATGAGTAAAGACCCATCTGTAGATCCAGTAGGAGCCTGTGTGGGAATGAAAGGAAGTCGTGTGCAAACAATTGTACAAGAGCTTCGAGGTGAGAAAATCGATATTATAATGTTCAGTGAAGACCCTACAAGGTTTGTAACTAACGCTTTGGCACCGGCAGAAATTTCTAAAATTTTTGTTGATGATGAAAATGGTGAAATGGAAGTGGTTGTCCCAGACAGTCAGTTAAGTTTAGCCATTGGTAAGCGTGGACAAAATGTAAGATTAGCTGCAAAGCTATGTCAGTGGAGAATTGATATTTCATCTGAAAGTGATTCAGCTACAAAAACTGCTGAAGCTATTTTTAACTTAATGTTAATTCCAAACATGACAGAAACAATGGCGCAAAATATTTTTCAATCAGGTTTTGCAAGCTTTTCTGAGATTGCTGAGTCAGCTCCAGCTGAGGTGATGTTAATCCCCGGCTATGGAGATGAAGCTAAAGCTTCTGAGTTAATTAAATTAGCTGAAGGCTTAGTTGAAGAATATGCCGCTGATGATAAAGAAATTCCAACTATGGCTGCGAAGCTTATGAAGGAGGGCAAGACCATTGCCACTCCATCAGCACCTGAGGGAAATTCCAAGCAGCAAGCTGATCAGCGTTTAAAAGAAGAGTTAGCACAATTAGAAACTGCTGAGGCCGAAAGTGCTGAAGCTGAAAGTGAAGAGGCTGTTGTAACTAATGACGATCCAGTTGATGGGGAGTCTGATGAAACGGCAGTGGCTGAAGCAGATGAAGAGAGCTCTTCAAAAGCAGACGCGTAATATAGTTTAATAAAAGAGTTTTAAGTAATATTTGCTTTTGATAGAGGAGCTAAAATTTTGAGTCAACCCAAAGTATATGAGTATGCCAAAGAACTAGGTATGGAAACTATTGCCTTAATGGATAAAATTAAGAAATGGAAATTGCCAGTAAAAAGCCATATGGCCGCCTTGTCTGAAGATGTCATTGATCAAATTCAAGTTCAGTTAAAAGCTGAAATGGAAGCTAAAGCTCCGGCTAAAAAGAAGACTAAGAAAAAAGCTGCCAAGAAAAAAACGGCAACCAAAGCAAAAGCTAAGAAAAAAGCTACCAAGAAAAAGGTAACTAAAAAAGCAATTGCAAAGCCAGTAACTAGAGTCACCAAAAAGAAAAAAACGGTGACTAAGGCAAAGGCGAGCGCTACTGCTCCTTCAGAAGAAGTTGCAGCAGCCCCTAAAGCAACTGTAACCACGAAAAGACGAGTTATTAGAAGAAAAGCAGGTGAGGCCGAGGCAGCTGCTGAAGCAAAAGCAAAAGCTGAGGCTGAAAAAGCGGCTCAATTAGAGGCTGATGCTGCTAATAATGTAGAAGTTGAAGATAATAAAGTAGAAGAAACTGCAGCAGCAGCAGCTCCAAAAGGCGCTGTTTTAAAAACTACAGGTAAAATCATTGGCCGTATGGACTTAAAGCAGGCTAGTAAGCCTAGTGGAAATTCAAGTCGACCAGCAAGACCTGGAGCTAATAGAAACATTAGAACAGGCTTCGTGGCAGCTCCGACTACAACAGAAGATAAATTTGCTGGCTCTGTAGATAGAGTTAAAGAAAGTAAAGACCGCTTCAAAAAGAAAAACACAGCAGGGGCTGCACCAAAAGAAGGCCCAGGTAACTTTGCTTCCACTGAATTCAGAAAGCGTGAGGTGATTTTTCAACCTAAGAAAAAGAAAGTTCAATATGGTGATGCTAAAAAAACCATGATTACAACTCCAAGTGCTCATAAAAGAGTAGTTAAAATTTACGGTGAAATGAGTGTAAGTAATTTGGCTGACGAATTTGGTGTTAAAGCCAGAGCATTAACTAGTAAATTAATGAAAGAAGGAGTTATGGCTAAGATGAGTACAGTATTAGATTTTGATACTATATCTTTAATAGCTCCTGAGTTTGGTTTTGAGGTAGAGAACGTTGTAAAAAGTATGGATGACATTTTAGAGTCGATTAAGTTTGGTAAAGTAGATGCCGAACCTGTTTACCGTCCACCTGTAATTACAGTTATGGGTCATGTTGATCATGGTAAAACTACTCTTTTAGATGCAATCAGAAAGGCAGACGTTGTGTCTGGCGAGGCTGGCGGAATCACTCAGCACATTGGTGCATATAAAGTAAAACTGGCTGGTGGAAAAGTAGCTAGCTTTATTGATACTCCAGGCCATGCTGCCTTCACGGCAATGCGTGCTCGTGGTGCGAACGTCACAGATATAGTTATTATTGTTGTTGCTGCTGATGATGGTGTTATGCCACAAACTGAAGAGGCAATTAATCACGCAAAAGCTGCTGAAGTTCCAATAATTGTTGCCATTAACAAAATTGACAGACCTGGCGCTAATGTTGAAAAAATTAAGCAACAGTTAACTGAGTACCAACTTATTTCTGAGGAATGGGGTGGTGATACAATTTTCTGTGAAGTTTCAGCTCTTAAAAAAGAAGGTATTGAAAACTTGCTTGAGCAAATTCACTTAGTGGCAGAAGTTGCTGACCTTAAAGCTAACCCTAAATGTTCAGCTCGTGGAATAGTGATTGAAAGTCGTGTGGAAAAAGGCAAAGGGAACGTAGCAACTGTATTAGTGCAAGAGGGAACTCTTAAAAAAGCAGACATCATTGTTGCAGGAACTGTTATCGGTAAAATCCGCCGTATGACGAACGAGCGCGGTGAAATAGTGAAGTTGGCTTTGCCAAGTGACCCTGTTGAAATAACAGGTTTACCTGACACGCCAGTAGCTGGCCAACAATTTGTAGTTTGTGAAAAAGACACACAAGCACAAGAAGTGGCTGAATTTTATGAAAAAGAAATTCGTGCAGCTGAAAAAGGTGGCGGAGCAAATATTGATGATATTTTCTCTAGAGTTCTAAACCCTAATATTAAAGATATGCCGCTTATTTTAAAAACTGATGTGGCTGGAAGTACTGAAGCAATTAAAGGTATGGTAGATAAGCTTGCTAATGCTGAGGTTAAAATTAAAATTGCTCACGCAGCAGTCGGTATGATCTCGGAATCAGATGTTTTACTGGCAAGTACCGCCGGTGGTGTAGTTTTTGGTTTTAATACAAAAGCAGACTCCAATGCACAAAGAGTAGCCAAAGAAAAAGGTGTGGTAATAAAAACCTACACAATTATCTATGAGCTAATTGATGAAATTAAAGCCTTAATGAGTGGGTTATTAACTCCAGACTCAGTTGAAAAGCCAACTGGTAAAGCTGAAGTTCGTGAAACATTCAGTGTTCCTAGGATTGGCTTAATTGCTGGTAGTATAGTCACTGAAGGTAAGATCACTCGAAACTCTTTAGCGAGGCTTGTGCGTGATGGGGTGGTTGTTCATGAGGGTAACCTATCCAGTCTTAAAAGATTTAAAGATGATGCTAAAGAAGTTAAGTCTGGAATCGAATGCGGTATAGGGATTGAAAACTTCACTGATATTAAAGCCGGCGATATAATTGAGGCTTATGAAAGAAATGAAATAGCCAGAGATATTGAAAAGCTAATTAAAGAAAAAGAAGTGGCTGATAAAAAAGCTAAAGAAGTAAAAGAGCTTGCAGATATGGAAGCAGAAATGGAAGCTGGGTCCGGCGCCGAGGCTTAATGATAAACAAGAAACCCTGAGAGTGGATGACGCTCCCAGGGTTAAATGACCATCAACTTGTAATAGCAGCATAAAACTTAAGAATATTTGGAGTACTATAATTATGGCTGCTAATCGCCGTTTACAAAGAGTTGAAAAAGAAATTTACCAAATTGTGAGTGAATATCTAATCACTGGTTTAAAAGTTCCTTTAGATGGCATGGTGAGTGTTTCAAGAGTTTCGATCTCTTCGGACTTTAAGGCTGGTAAAGTTTTTGTTACAAAAATTATTGATGGCCCTGATATGAACAAAAACGTTGAGATTCTTAATGAGTGGGCTCCGTATTTTCAAAAAGAAATTGATAAAAAATTACGCATGAAGTTTTGTCCAAAACTTAAGTTTGTAAATGATACTGGCTACGACAATACCTTTGTAGTTGAAAAAATATTAAATGATATAAAAAGAGACACTACTGATTTAGATGATGTTGATGAAGATGAGGGTTAGTTAAAGTGGCAAAGATGAACGGAATTTTAATGGTTGATAAGCCCACAGGGGTAACTAGCCATGATGTGGTATATAAATTAAGAAAACATATTGGCCAACAAGAAGTGGGGCATGCAGGCACCTTAGATCCTTTAGCGTCTGGGTTACTAGTTTTGCTATTAGGTGAGGGTACAAAGTTATCTCGCTTAATACTTTCACAAAAAAAATCCTATTTAGTTACTGTGAAGCTAGGTCTTCTTACTGATAGCTGGGATACAGACGGTAAAACATTAATAGAAGAGGCTGTTAATTTCTCAGAAGATCAAATTACTAAGGCTCTTAATGAAATTATAAAGATGGAAGAGTTCCCTTTGCCAATATTTTCGGCTGTTAAAATTAAAGGGAAGAAACTTTATGAGTACGCTCGCAGTGAGCAAGAAGTGGAAGTGCCTAAAAGAGTTATGAGTTTTTACGATTTAAAAATATTAAATATAAAGCCTGATGAGGTACAGTTTGAAGTTTCTTGTAACAAGGGCGGGTACATAAGGTCTTTGGCCTATGTGCTTGGTGAAGCTTTAAATAGTTGTGGTACTGTTAGTTATTTAAGAAGGTCAGGCTCGCACCCCTATAAAATTGAAAATGCCTTAACTTTAGAAGAAAGTCTTAAACTTTCAGTGGAAGAGTTAGCTAATCAAAGAAGTTTTGAATCCGTAGAAGATATATTAATCGACTATAAAGCTCTCACTGTTAGTGGGCGTGATGAAACACTAATGAAAAATGGCGCCATTCCCAATGAAATTTTACGCCGTATGGTTTATGACCAAAAGCAGGTGAATAAACTACAAAAAGATGAATATATCAGAGTTATTGGGGCTGATGAGGGGAGGCTGATTTCTCTTTTGCATTTAGCGCCTAACACCAAGCCAAAAGTTTTTAGAAAATTCAATAAATAAATACTGTTCTAATTACACTGTTTATAGCAGTAATATTTTCAGCATTAACTTTGTATACCTGAACCTTATGGCTCTAGATTGTTTTACAGTCGTAAAATGTCAATTAGAGTTTAAAGAAGTAAACTTCTAAGGCTGCCTCTACCTTATTTTAGCTCGCCAATCTTGCTCGCTAATTAAATATGGTGTACTTAAAATTTAGATTTAAGCTAGTTTTACTAAGGGAGAAAACTATGAAAAGTATCATTTTGATTTTAAGCCTTGTATTGGTAAGTGTTGCTGGTGCCGAGGTTAAAAAAGAAAGCAAACCGTTAAAAAATAAAGCAATTATAAAAGTAATTGATCAAGCATTAACTGATAAATTCGATGTCCATACTAGAGTGTTGTTCTCGAGTTTTGATGGGTTGATCAAAAATCCTCTAATCACAGTGCTCACTTTTGATGGCCGTAAAGTCATTCAATTGGATGTATCGCTTACGACCTCATTCAGTACTTTCGACTACGACTTTGGTGATCCTGTAGATGAGCTCATAGAGACTCAGTGCAAAGCTATATTAACTAAAAATAGTGCTGGCCGCTATAGCCAAGAATTAGTTAAAATTAGTTGTGACGAAGACCCACTGGACTATCTGTATTAAGAATCCATGTACGGAAAGTAAGTACTTGTTAAATAGCTGTTTTCTGCACTATTTGTTATTATTTCTTTACTTTGGACCAAAGTATTCGTTCTTAGTTTATAGTCTAATATTTTTTGCTAACTTTAGGCCAGCCAGAGGTTGTTGGCATTGAAATAAATAACTATAATATTGTGTGCATATAAATAAAATTTTCGGTGCTTTACTCTTTGTTTTTGCTGGTTGCTTTTGTCTTGCCAATGATTCAGTTGATATTAATTATTTGCAAAATTTTTCAGATTCACTGCAGGAGTTTAATTTAAACTCAAATAATTGTGAGCAAGTAGCTCCGGATTTTCCAAATTTTAAAAAATGCCCCAAGTATTTAAAAAACAGAATTAAGCAGGACACGAAAAGCGCATTTAAATCTATTGATTTTCTTAAAATTGATAGTCCTCATGATATGTGTACAAGCCTAGAAGTAAAATTTCCTTTTGCGGAAACCCCTGAGAAGTTAAATCGTTTACTGCAAAGCAATAGATTAACAAATATTAGTGGCCTTCCTGGCTTTAATAACTTTGACTGTTCTGAAGAAATAACTAAAGCTGCGGGCAGCGATAATGGTTTAAAAAATAGAATTCAAATGAATTTAGTGGCTGAGCACAGCTTGTCCATTAAGCGATTAGAGCTTGCTAATAAAAATGCTCTTAATGAAATTAGTAATATAGACTCAATGCTCGGGTATGAAAGTTTGTCAGCAGACTTAAACTGTCGCAAAGATATTCAGACCAACAAAAATAAAGCTCTTTGCCGTGCACAAAAAAAATGTTCAAGTAAAGGTGGCCTTAGTCAGCTAGCAAAAAAAACAGCTGAAGGTTTAGAGGAACTCAAAAGAATCAAAGCAAAACACCGGAACTCTCGGACGGGGAGGTATCCTAAGGCTGCAGGGGACTTTGAGAAATTATTTTTAGCTGATAACCCTTGGGTTGAGGGTAAGGCCTATAAAAAATCAATAAAAAGTGGCGCGTCTGTTGAGCATGCCATCAGGCAACAACTTATTGCGAACAGAGAAAAAGTTAAAGAGGAGTTGGGTAATAATAGTAATGCAATTGCTTGTATTTCAGGTGAAAAAACTAGTAGCTGTACCAAAATTATCAAAAATAGCCTTAAAAAAGCTCCTGCTTTAAATAAGTTTAGACTCGGAGATGTAGATCCAAGTAAATTAAGCAATAAGAAAAAAAACATTCGTCGTAAAAAAATTGCGGTAAATAATTATATGAGTTCTGTACAATGTCTGGCAGACATAAGAGACTTTAAAAGTGAACAGGTTAAAGACGTTTTTGAAGCTGGTGCGAATATTGGGTTGACCATAGCCACGGGCGGGCTAGGAGCTATTGCTGGCTCTGCTCGTGTAGCGTCTTTGTCTACAAAGTCTGTAGGTGTAATTAAATCTGGTCTGCAGGCTGGAAAATTTAAAAGCTTTGTTAACTTTGCTAAAACCCCAGTAGGGCGAGCAAGGTTAGGCATGTGGTCTGCCGATGCTGTCTTTGCTGCTTATGATTTAGCTGGCGCAAAACACGCCTGTGATAGTAAGTTAAACCAACTTGTAAAAGTGAATAAAGGAGCTAATAAAAATATATGTCCCAAGTCACTGGACGGTCCTGGGTATAAAATTGAAAGTGATTATAAGTCCTGTATTGCCGAGATAGCATTAGCGAGCCTTGGCTTGGCTCCTTTTGCGCCTGATGTTGTTGCCAAATTGATTCGTGGTAGAAGTGCGCGCTCTTTAGTTGCTAAAATGAAGTTAACCGATAAGCAAGTAGAGGCTGTGGCTCAGCTGCAAAAAAGTTATCCCGAAAAAACAACCGAGGATTTTTTAAAGCAGCTTGATTTAATGCCAGACAATCAAAGAAAATTATTTTTAAGTGAATTAGAAAATTTTGACCCTAAAAAAATGAGCTTTTTTGATCATTATGAAAAGTCTGTAAAAAAATTAGTCCGACAAGGAAAGGTCAGCGAAGGAGATGCTTTAAAAACACTTAGACCACTAAGGGTTGAAGCGGCAGTAAACTCAGCCCTCAGTGACGCTGATCGTTTGGTTAAAGCTAAGCAAGTGCTACTCACCTTTATGGGTGAAGATGAAGTCACTGACGAAATGTTAGTGGGGGTTTTAAAAGCTCACAATAGTCATGGAAAAGAAATTGGTCAGTTATTAAATGAAGATTTAAATGAAGTCAGTATAATTTTAAAAAATGCAGGTATCAAGGACCCTAAAATTAGAAAAGAAATTGTCAAGCGTGGTTTAGCAGGTAATCCACCGAGTAGGTTGGATGAATTTTTAAAAAGCCTAGATAGTCAGCCAAAACCTCCGAAAAGTACGCCGGTACAAAAAGTAGAAACCAAAATTAGAAATTCAATAGAACATAAAAAATCTATTAAACAATCTATTGCCGAAGAGAAAGCGATAATTAAAAAGGCAGAGGCTGACCCCAACTCAAATCCATTTGAGATTGCAGAGGCTGAATATCGTTTGGCAGGACATGAAGGGCGTTTAAATGTAACTCAAGAAGAAATTGATGGGTTAAGGGGGCAATTAAAACAGGAGAAGATTATGGAGGAGATCAAAAATGAACAAATTGATCCAGCAATTACTGACCGTTTGCTACAAGCTTCTGCCGAAAAGTCCTTTGCTGCCAATAAGACCGTACTTAATAATGACGACGGCCTAATTGAAGCCGCAAATCGAGTGGACGATAGCATTGCCAGAGTTGATGAAGATGCCGTGAGTGCAAAAAGCAGACTGGATCAATATCTAGATTCAGTAGAAGACGATATAAAAGGAGTGGGCGATACAAGTGATGTCGATGGTGATGTTTCTACTGGGGCTAGGGTGGGTTTGTCTGCAGCTGAATCAAAGAGGGCCTTGGGTTATGAAGATAGTAGTGAGTTTGAGAGGCTCTTAGCTCAAGACAAAGTTAAAGACCCGCGTTTAGCCGAATTTGTAGATGAAGTTGGCGAATCTGGGATTGTATCTGCAGGAGGTAAAACTGATGCTAAGCCAATTAAAATTAATGGCAAAGACGGCTTTAGTGTTAGCTTTGATGATGGTGGTAAAACGGCAACAATTAATATGGGTAAAGCTAGATATGATGAGATGCAAGACTTACTAAAGAAAATAGAAGTGAGAGAAGGCGAGCTAAAAAAGCAGGCTGAAAGTAGTGGAGAGGGCTATATTAATTTATTAATGAAAGATGATAGTGTGTCAGAAATGTATAGAAAAGTAGGTGAAATTGAGTATATAAATACACCATATACAGATAGAGAAGTTAGGATGTTTGAAGCTTTAGACAGGATACCTGAAGACATTAGTAAATTTACAAGTGGGCAAAGGGAGCTCATTCAAGAACTAGAGGGAATGATCAAAAGGAAAAATGGGCGTTATGGTAGGTCAGATCAAGATGCAGCATTAGAAAATAAATTAGAGCAAATTACAGCCAGGCCTAGCAGAAATAAACAAAACTCCTATGATAATGCAGCCTCAAAGCTTTACAAATTAAATGGAAGAAATTTATTTAAGGCACAAAGAACCCCTCGCAATAGAGATGCTAAGGCAGCCCTTGGTAACAATATTAATGTTGCTCGCTTACAAGAAATTGCCGAATCAGATTTAAGCTATATTGAGCCAAGATGGCGTGTAGAAGTAAACAATTTAGTTAAGAAGTATAAAGATCCAGAATTGAGAGCTGAAGCAATGAAAGATAAAGATGCTGCATTTTATATTGAGCGAGCCTTTGTTTGGCATGAGCTCTTTAAGGGTAAATAAGATGTACTAGCTTTTGCCCCAGGCTTTAGTCGCTATCGTTGGGCTTGCATAGAGCTATAAATAGATAAAAAAAGTTTGAAAATGCTAAATAAAGTAAAATCGAGTTATGTGTAAAAAAACAAAGGGTATTTATCATACTAATTTTTTTGTTATTGACGGTGAAAAACTAAGTGGTAATGGGTTATCAGTTATCCATTCAGTTCCTGACGGTAGAGGCTGCCAAGCAAGTCTATTGTCAAAGTAGTTATGATGCTGAGGGTGAGCTAAGCGACAAATTCAAATTAATTATAAATTTACCTATGAATAAAAACAGAGCTGTCTTTCATAAAGTTTCAAAACTTCAGCTAGTGAAGAGTCGGGAGACATCTATAGAGGATACAAACCCTAACTGTTTAAAAGAAACAGCCAGCACCACGCAAATTATTCAAATTGCACGTCGCTGTTGCCCTAATGGGGCAGATAAAGACTGTGGCCTTTATGGTTTTAGCAAACCTGCCAGTTCAGAAGGAGCTGATAAATTTGTTATTCCTAATGGTAATACTAGTGGTTCTAACTAGTTTTATTGGGCACAAAAGAGTGATTGTTTAAATTTAACTTAAATTGAAGCCTTCTGATTTGGGCCTGGGGTCGGAGGTCGCCAATTCCCTTATTTGAGGGAATTGGTTGGTTATAAGTCTCAGCATTAAAATTATTTAAGCTCCCTCCTCAAGAGTTAGAAAAAGTCAAAAAAATCAATAACTTATACGAGATCACAGGCTTTTTATTATGAGTCTTTTTTCTTTCGGCTTTTCAAACTACAGATAAAGATAATGAACAGTTTTAAGTGAGTATCTTAGCTTGACCCATAGCCTTAAATAAGGGTAAATACTTGGAATTATATAATATAAAGCTCTACTTAGCCGAACGCCAGACGCTTAGTGGGGTGAACCTTTTACTACCCTCGGAGGTAAACTATGGCATTACTAAAAGAAGAAAAAGAACAAATCATTAAACATTTCAAAACTTCAGAATTAGATACTGGAAGTTCAGAAGTTCAAATTGCATTACTTACTGTTAGAATTAAGCAGTTAACTGAGCACTTTAAAGTTAATAAAAAAGATCACCACAGTCGTCGTGGTTTAATTAATATGGTTAACCGTCGTCGAAAACTTTTAGATTACCTTAAAAGAAAAGACGTGAGTAAATACTCTTCAGTTATTAAAGAGCTAGGTATTAGAAAGTAATACCAACGCTAAATATTTACATAAGAACTTACATAAAAATACATACATACCGGAGATATAAATGAAGCAAACAGAAAGTTTTGAGTTAGATGGCCAGACTGTAACATTAGAAACAGGCCGTATGGCAAAACAAGCTGACGGTGCTGTGATTGTTACAAGTGGTAACAACATTGTGCTAGTAACAGCAGTAACGTCAAAAAGAGAATCAACAGCAGATTTCTTCCCACTAACTGTAGAGTTTAGTGAAAAGTTTTATGCTACTGGGAGAATCCCGGGTGGTTATTTTAAGCGTGAAGGTCGCCCTACGGGTGAAGCTATTTTAAACTGTCGTTTAATTGATAGACCAATTCGCCCAAGCTTTCCAGAAGGCTACAATCAAGAAACACAAATTGTTGCCACAATTTTAAGTTATGACGGTAAAACATCAGCAAACAGCCTAGCTAGTATTGGTGCCAGTGCGGCTTTACATATTAGTACAGCTCCATTTAGTGGCCCAACGGCTGCTATTCAAGTTGCAGAAGTTGACGGCAAACTTGTGATTAACCCAGGCTATGAAGACTTAAACAAATCGACTCTAGCTTTATTTATGGCTGGTACTCGTGGTGGAATCTTAATGGTTGAAGGTGAGGCTGAATTTAAATCTGAAGCTGAGATCTTAGCGGCAGTATCTTTTGGTCATAAAGCCATGGCTCCAATTTTTGATGCTCAAGATGCTCTTAGAGAAAAAACCGGTAATAAGCCAAAAGTTCAATTTGAAGCTCCAACTGTAGATCCTGATTTCGAAAAAGTAGTTAAAGACTTTGTACAAGATAAATTAAGCGCGGCTTTAGTTATCAAAGATAAAATGGAAAGATACGCTCAGTTTGACGTAATTAAATCTGAAGCTAAAAAGGCTTTACTTGCTGATATTCCAGCTGCAGACAAAGAATTACGCTCTGGTGAATTATCAAAAGTATTTGGTGATGTTAAATTCCACACCGCTCGTCGTATGATTTTAAAAGATGGCAAGCGTATTGATGGTCGTGACACAAAAACTGTCAGACCGATTGCTTGTGAAGTGGCATTACTTCCACGAGTTCATGGCTCTGCCCTTTTTACTCGTGGTGAAACGCAAGTATTAGGTACAGTAACTTTAGGAACTCCTGATGACGTTCAGCACATTGATGCTTTAGATGGTCACCTTAAAAAGAGCTTTATGCTTCATTATAACTTCCCTCCATACTCTGTGGGTGAAGCGGGAAGAATGGGTGGCACCAGCCGCCGTGAGACTGGTCATGGTTTCTTAGCTGAGCGTGCCTTAGCTGCAGTAATTCCTAACCAAGAAGACTTCCCATACGTACTTCGTGTAGTTGGTGAAGTTATGGAATCAAATGGTTCAAGTTCAATGGGTACTGTTTGTTCTGGTACTTTAGCCTTACTTGATGCTGGTGTGCCAATCAAAGGAAACGTATCTGGTATTGCCATGGGCCTTATTAAAGAGGGCGATGACATTGCTATCTTAACTGATATTTTAGGTGACGAAGATCATTTAGGAGATATGGATTTTAAAGTGGCAGGTACTCGTGAAGGAATCACAGCTTTTCAAATGGATTTAAAAATTGATAGCATCAGTTTTGATATTTTTGAAAAAGCTTTAGAGCAAGCGAAAGTGGGCCGTAACCATATTTTAGATGAAATGGAAAAGGTTATGTCTGTGACTCGTGGAGAAGTTTCTGAATTCGCTCCTCGTATTATGACAATCAAAATTAAGCCTGAAAAAGTTCGTGAAGTGATCGGAAGTGGCGGAAAAACAATTAAAGGTATTGTTGAAGCCACTGGCGTGAAAATTAATATCGAAGATGACGGAACAATTAATATTTCATCTGTAGATTCTGAAAAATCGGCTCAAGCCATTAAGATGATCGAAGATATTATTGCCGAGCCGGAAGTGGGCGCCACTTACAGTGGTAAAGTTGTTAAAATAACTGACTTTGGTGCCTTCGTAGAAATTTTACCAGGTTCATCTGGGTTACTGCATATTTCTGAGCTTGCTCATGAGCGTGTAAGAAATGTTACAGATGTGATCAAAGAAGGCGATGTATTTGATGTTAAAGTATTAGATGTTGATCGTGCTGGCCGTATGAAGCTAAGCAGAAAAGCTTTACTTCCTAAGACTGACGCTTAAGAAAGGTTCTAATTGCAAAAAGCATTTGATTACGTACCAGAATATAAGAAAACAACTTTATCTAACGGAACAAGGGTGGTTACTGAACACCACCCTTCTTCTCGTGCGACATCAGCCGGTATCTATATAGATTTAGGCTCTAGAGATGAACCCGATCACTTAGGCGGGGCAGCACACTTTATTGAGCATTTAGCTTTTAAAGGCACAAATAAAAGAAATGCCTATGAAATAGTTAAAGAGATTGAGGCCGTTGGTGGTGAGCTCAATGCTTATACTACGCGTGAATACACTTGCTTTCATTCTTGTACTTTACGTGAGCATCTAAGTTTATCTATGGATGTACTGTCTGATTTAGTTTCTGATGCTTTATTTGACCCCGTTGAATTTGATAAAGAGCGCCAAGTGGTTTTACAAGAAATCATGATGGCATCAGATGACCTGGAAGAATATATTTTTGATATGTACTTTGAAAGAGCCTTTCCGGGCAACCCACTGAGTAATCCTATATTGGGAACTGTTGAGTCTATAAACGCTATGAAGCGTGATGACCTCTATGAATTTTACCAGACAAGGTATAAAGCTGAGCATTTAGTGGTTAGTGTGGCAGGCTCTGTGAATCATGACGAAGTTGTCGCTTTAGTTGAGAAAAACTTACTAATGAAGCCAAATAAGCCAGTTCTTGTTGAACGTAAAATCCCTAGTATGGAAATCATTAAGCAGTTTTATAAAAAAGATACTGAACAGGTTCATTACTTACTTGGTTTGCCAAGCAGTTCATTTAAGAGTGACTCCAGGTTTGAGTCTTATATTGTAAATGCTTTCCTGGGTGGAGGAATGACTTCACAACTTTACCAAAAAATTCGTGAAGACAAAGCCTTAGCTTACACCGTATATAGTTACTTGCAGTCGTTCACGGACTCAGGGCTTATGATGTTTTATGTGGGAACATCTGAAGATAAATTAGAGCAAGTGTCTCAGATGGTGATCAATGAATTAAAACTGATTATAAATAATGGTTTAACTAGCGAACAATTAAATTTTTATAAACGACAAGTTCGTGGTCAAATTATGTTAGGCGCTGATGATATCGAAAACAGAATGAACTCACTGGCAGTGAATGAAATGGTATTTAGTGAGTATCGTCCAGTAGATAGTGTAATTTCCGAAATTGAAAAAGTATCAGTGGAAAGTTCTAAGGCATTTATAAATGAACACTTTGACTTTAATAAAGCCGGTTGCATGCTTTTAGGTAAGTGTGAAAAATCACTCCAAGATAAGATTTTTGGTTTAATTTAATTAACTTCTAATGCTAAATATATGTCGCCCTTACATGAGCTAAGTTCATTTGGGCTAAAGTCATCCAGGGCGAGGTGTCTGACAATTATACACAAGTCACAAAATAGACTATAGTATTGTTACTTAAGGGGGTGGGCAGTATGGATTTAAATGAAAATTGGGAATATAAAGAGCTAAGTACTGTAAATTTTGGAGATAA